>Ga0308169_10003859_pt1 | contig 14333 bp, 27 predicted proteins | sample PhyBR1_2_FD_202139 | JGI IMG/M metagenome (GOLD analysis project Ga0308169, IMG submission 202139) | Phyllosphere microbial communities from UC Gill Tract Community Farm, Albany, California, United States - DLSLSB.R1 | ecosystem: Host-associated > Plants > Phyllosphere > Unclassified | place...
TGAGCTTGTCCAGCCGTCTTTGTGCGCCAAAGTCCTGCATCGCCATCGACACCTGTCGTCAGGACTGCTTACACGCCGCTGGAAGGTTGACGCCACTCACATGGACTTCGGACGTGGAGATCAAGTCCACGACGACCCCGGCCCTGTCCAGCGTACCGAAGATCCTCGCGAGGAAACCATGCGAGATGGTCTTCCTGTTTGAATGTATGTTGAGCACGATGATCCCATCCTTGATGGTCACCGCCGTGGGCATCCTGCCCTCCAGCTTGGCCTGCTCCTCCTGCAAGAACGTCTTGACCGCATTCGTATCCGCTCCAATCGCCTCGGCGTTGCCCACGCCCCGCGGGAATCCCTCGTCCGGGTAGATGATCGTCCCGCTCCCGGCTGGATTTTCGACATTCTTGATTCGGATAGGGATCTTGGCGCGGATGACCTGTTCCATGGTGAATGGGTGAATGACTTCGGAGCCGTAATATGTGAGCTCGGCGGCTTCGTCGGGCGTGATGACGGGGACGAGGCGTGCGGAGGGGACTTTACGCGGGTCGGCAGTGAAGATTCCGTCGACCTCCTTCCACACTTGCAACTCCTTCGCGGCGACTCCGACGGCGCAGAGCGCAGCGCAAAGGTCCGTGTACCCTCGTCCGATCTGGGCAAGCAGCGAGCCAGGGACAGGACCAAAGTAGCCTGGCGTCAGCTCCAGTTCGGATACACGGCGAGATTTGCGCCTCACCGGTGATGACGGGTACGCGGGTGCCGCATTCACGCAGCCGCTCGCCAAGTCGGACCGCGAGCTGGTCGTAGAACTCCTGACCCAATTGCGCGACGCCCTGATCGCCCGAGCTGGCCAAGTGCGCATCGTTCACGGCTGAAAACGTAGAGTCGACGATAGAGTCTAGGACAACGAGTTCAGAGTCGATGCCCTGATGGTTAATCTATGAGCGCCTCGTTTGCAGCCGTAAGGCACTTACTCTATCTCTCAATGCTGCCGCGACGATCTTGCACGCCAATCTCTCCCCCGTGCCGACTATGCTATCCTGACTTCTTGGTGAGATTTCATCGATGATCTGGCCGTCAAGGTTCGGCTCCAGCGTTTCGGACAGTTCGTAAACTCACCTGCGCGGCATACAAGAACTCGCGGAGCTGGTCGCAATCCCTCTCGATCTCCTCTTCCAGCTCATCCCGCAACGGACCCGCTTTCAGGCTCCGCCTCGCCGCCTCCAGATGCCCCTTTTTGATCACATCCACCGTCTCGTGGAATGCTGATGACTCCTGCAGTACGCCCGTCGCGTTTGGACTCGGGGGTGATCTGCTGCGACCCGCAGACGGGGTGAAAGGCGAGGGAGATGAAGATCGCATGTCCAGCTGGGACAGAGACGAGATCGAGCTGAGCATCGTATCGCGGCCATCTCGGGGACCGAAGAATCCCGAGCCAACGCGTTTGGGGAAGATGGGCGTCTGTGTGCCGGACGCGCTGGCGCGGGCGGAGGGGGGTTGCAGTGCTTCTCGCGAGGCCTGCAGTAACAGGTTCGTCGTGCCGAGGGCTTTCGTGTGACTCGAGCGGGCCGAGCAGACGAGCGCGACTCTCGAGTTGGGGATGTATGATCTGCACTTAGCTCAACTCGACTCCGCGCGCAGGTGACATACTCGACGATGCGGGTGATGCTGTCCAGTGATTTACCGACGCTCGTGCCGCCGTACTTCTGCACGACCCATGGAACGCTCTCGTCTGCCGGATTGCGGAGCAGCACCTCCTCGTACGAGTCGGGCGAAGCAGTGCCGGATGTCATTTGGCGGCGTGAGAGCTGGTGTGTGGACCGAAGTATAGGTTGTGTGGAATGGTTGCGGGTGGACCTGTTTTCGTTCCGGACTTGTTGAGTCGAGAAATCTCGAGCGAGCCCTGTGATGTGACTGTGTCGGTTGATTTCCCGTCGGAATCTAATTGGCTCTCTTTAGCGAATAACCCAATCCCATGCCAAGCGATCTCACCACATTGGTCACGTGACTTGAGGCGGTTGTCGCTCAACCCAGCTTCATCAGCGTATCCATCGCACCTCATAGCCGTCTCCACCATGTCGTCCTTGCTGAAAGAGGCATACGAGGTGCGGCCAGAACAATCTGGTCCGCCACCACCTCCGATAGCATCTTTCCAGCTCAAAAGGTCTCTCGGCGGGGCCGACACCGAGCTACTCATCCAGACATTCGACGACCGCATATTGGTGCTCATCACCCAGACCGGCAAGATCGGATGTTTGGTACGTCGCGTCGGCATCCCCACGGCCCAATATCGATCTTTTCCGATCACACCCTTCTGGAAACTTGTAAAGTGGCATCCGTTGACGCCAGACACAAGCATCTCTCCCGGCCGTGGCGCAACTCCCTCACCCTCCCCGCCCAACCTCGCCTTCCACCACGCCCTTGACCACCCAGCGAATATCCCTTCCACCACCGCCCGACGCGCTTTCCACGACGCCGTTACTCGGTACACCACCAGACCAGACGCTACATGCGCTGTACACTAGTCAGATCGCTACGCTCATTTGGTGGACGTTGCAAGAAACCGGTGCGGCCAGGCGGCCCGTGGTCGTCGGGCTGGCCTTGACCAGATCCTCGAGGGCCACCGCTCAAAATGGCGACGATGACGAGGATGGTGAGGGGCTCGTGAATGATGCGGAGAGGACGAGATTCCTGGGGGTGATGGAGATGATCGTTGCATGGCCGGGCCCTGGCGAGTAGAGGTAGGCGCCATGGGACGAGGCGTCAGCACGAACCCTCGGAAATGATCGAAGGGCGAAGACAGTAGCAATCAGGCCCGAGCGCCTTACGCCCAGCATCGGGGCATGTAGCATAATGTGTATGACAACGTGATGAACATAACATGAATTGTCAACGTCAAGATCGTGTCTAGTCGTAACGAGTCGTGTGGCATGAAGAGGAATACCATTGCCATTCACGTCCGTCCTCATCCGTTCCCTCGTCGTGTCAGTGAAGACTCGCGATGAGAGATCATTTCTACAGCCATTGAGCGGTTCCGGACCTGCCCTGCCGCTCGATACCTTCTCATCCCGAGTCCGGCGCCGGGTTTGACGCCCGCCCTGGGCGCCCGCTCACCCCGAAAACATCGCAGTCTCCCTGTCTCACCATCTCCCAGTCCCCTTCCACCATCAGAATCTTCCTCAGTTTCCGCCTGCTAGTGCCTTCTTTACGGGGATCAATCACGCTACTAATAAGACAAGGCTCGCAGAGTCCATTCGGTGGTCGAGGACGCGGGACCAGTGACGTGATCGATTCGGGAGGGGAATATGGTGCAGGCGAAGAAGTGATCGACCGGGGATAAAGCTGCGAGTCGAAGGTGATATGCGCACCATGTGCGCCGGGTAGACGGATCGATCCAGGACATGGCGAGGACGGCGCGGATGCTATGAGCCCCCGGTCTCGCTCGCGGTCCCGCTCTCGGATAGTATCCGGCGATGTCGCTGCGCGAATTGGTATACCACGCCGCTTTGCGCTCGCTGGCATTGGCGTCACCGTTGCGAGCGGGGCGAACGGTGAGCGCGGTGATCGCGGTGAGCGCGCTCGGAAGCGTGATGAGGGTGAAGCAGCTTCCATCGAGGCTCGCCTGCCGCTGCGCGGAGCGAGGGGGTACGGGTGCGATATGTCCGCCTTGGTCGGGCTCGCTCGGCCTTTATCGCGCGGAAACGGCACCTGTGTCGTTATTTTTGTCGTTGACGACGTCGTCGAAGATGCGGGCGGAGATGGTGCCGGGGCGAGGCAGGGCATGCGGATGAGCGAGTGCAGGATGCCCATCCGGGTGCGAGGCGAGGCGAGCAATGCGGTATGAGGGCACCAGGTATGCCAATGAGATATCCAGCTTCGATATAACAGTCGAGAAAGGGAGAGCGGGCGAACGATGCAGGGGACAAAAGGGATCGCTTACAGACCAAGTCAACGTAAGAACCGCGCCTGCAGCGGGTCGTCAAGGTGTCGTCAGGTCGTAATGTGCTTGAGGGTCGTGAGCAGACTGTAAGTTACAACAATGCTGGGTATGACAACGAGAAAGATGGTCTTGCATGCGCGCGCGCGATGTACACGCCGAGCGTGCACACGAAGGCGCAGCGCCCGGACCGCTGTCAAAGGCGCGTGTGTGTGCTCGGAGTGATTGATTGATGATGCTGATGCCGGCCAGACTGGTTGGAATTGGAAACCTGTGACGCGCCAGGGGCGCGAGGCATCGCTCCGGCCCCCGACTGGGTCGGCTCCTTCCCTATCTCCCCGGGCCTCCCCCTCGCGCACGGCTCTTTGCCCCCTCCCCACAGGGAGAAAGGGAGAAGGGCGCGAAAGTTCTCAATGCACCGTGCGCGACATGTCTGCCACTGCAGTTTATGGACGGTATCTCAGCTTGAGATGGGGACAATGCGCACGCCCAACCTCTCATATTCTCGGCGTGCTGATCATATGCATGTTGTTACATTCTATGGGCCCGGTCCTTCCTGCTTCAATCTGGACGTCAGTTGAATTCCAGCGCGGGGCAAAGTGGATGAAGCTCACGATGATCGGCCCGCTCTCAGAATCTCGTCCGTGCTCAACAAGTTCACAGCAATGACGGCACTGTTGCGTCAGCGTACACCATCTCGAGTCATCTTCAGCGCGACTCACCACGAATGCAGCATCTGCCTCTTCACCCGGTAGTTGTCCCAAATCCCCTCCGTGACCGGGTTCATCGGCTCGCCCGACCGCAGGTCCAATCCGACCGGGTCATCCGTCTCCTCCTTCTCCTGCTGCAGGCCCACGATCGCATCCTGAACGTCGAATCCGCCGTTCGCCGCCAGCGTCTTGGGGATGACCAGCAATGCCTCGGCGAAAGCGAGAACACCGAGCTTTGTCCTGCCCTTCGCCGTGGATTTCAGGGCCGTCTGGAGGTGCGCGGCGCAGGCAACCTCGAAGGCTCCCGCTCCGGGAATGACGCACTTGTCCTCGATGGCGTTCTTGACGGATCGGAAGCCGTCTCGGAGGGCATCTTGGATCTGCGTCATGGTGTGCGCGTTGGGGCCTGTCGTCAGTGGTCATCGCTACACGTGTTGGACAATGCGGCCTCACCCTTGACGAGCAATGTGACACTCTTCGGCTCCTTGACGTCCTCGACAAATGTGTACTTCTCCTCTCCGAGCGTGTGCTCGTACACCAACCCAGCGTAACCGAGCACTTCGGGCGTCAAGTCGTCCACCGAGTTCTGCGCAACACCTCCGCAGGCCAGTTGCAGCCTGATGTCAGTTCCTACGCCCTGTCTTATCTCCGACTGCTCGGACTCACCTCTCCATGTTCCTCCTCTTGGCCCGTCGCAGAGCGAAGATCCCATTCTTCACCAACACGTCCAAACTCATCGGGTCGATACCCTTCTGGTTGATAAGCACGAAGCCCTTGGGCTTTTCCCCCGATCCGACGGCCTGATCGCACACCGCGTTCTTCAGCTCGACAATCTTCTTCAGCTTGGCATCGACGAATCGCCGCTCCGACTCGACGAGCTTCTCCCGTTGCTCGGCCGACGAGTAGAAGAAGCCAGAGTTGACCTCGCTGCTGTCAGTACTATCAGTCACGATCACGCCCACTCACGTCTTCTCATACTCGAGCGAGACGTTGAGCGTGAGGATGAAAGCGTTCTCGACCCGCTTCGGCATATCCGGATGCCTCGCTCCATGATCCATCACCAATCCCCGGACCAGTTGCGTGTCCGTATCGCTCTTGTGCTGCATCTTCATGATTTCAATCATGTGCAGGTCAATCGGGTCTTTCCATCCGTCAGAGCCAGTCTCTCGCGGTTGGATCGCAAGAACGGCGTCGACCACATCGGCGGACAGCTTTTGGGCGAGGGCGGAGTGGAGCTTGGTGGAGAGGGAGGTGTGCGCAACGTTGATGAGGTTGGATCGGTCCAACGTGGGAGTGTGCTTGTACGAGTCGAGGAACTGCTCATGAGCCAAAGTCCGCCGTACCAGGTTTGGAAGCTCACCGAAAGAGCCTCCTTCTTGGCCAGGTCGAAGCCCTCTCCAATCACACGCGGGTGCACACCTTCTTGGATATACCGATCCGCCTGCTTCAACAGCTCTCCAACGAGAAGCACCACCGACGTCGTTCCGTCTCCGACTTGCTCATCCTGCGCAACGGCCGTTCGGGCAATCATAGCGGCGGTAGGGTTCTGCTTGTCAGCGACTTCACTAAATCCTCCAGCGCGTTGTACGTACCTGGATCTGCATCTCGGACAACAGCACCTTTCCGTCCTGAGATTAAGCTCGGCATCGCACCCGGTCATCTGCGACACACCTTGGTCATCTTGATCTGACCCGAACCGTCGACGAGCATCTTGATGGTTCCTCGAGGACCTGCTCGTCAGCTGTGACATTCTCGTTCAACACCACGGCGACAGCTTACCAAGATTGCTCTTGACAACATTCGCAAGCCCGACGGCTCCAGCCTGACATGAGCAACCACGTACGCCAAGGGCACAGCGGACCCACCGTGTTGACCTGCAGAGCCTGTGTCCGTCGGACGCTCTCAGCTCGGGGGTTGATGAGCTCAATACTGGACATGGCTGATTCGTTCTTCTTTTCGTATGGCTAGTCGTGATGTCCGTGAATGGTCGAGCGGGTGAGGTCTCCAGTACGCAAGCAGCAATGACCGAGTACGATGAAGAAGTAAGAGGAATGAGCGAGAACGTCTATGCTCTGTGCTCGAAATCTCGTCCAACCCAACGCGTCTCGAACCTCGAAGCCCTCCACCAGGCAGGCGCGATGCGTAATTCTTTCCGTATTTTTCTTCCATTTCTCCCAGACTGTCGAGGGCTCTCGCCGTTGCTGTCGCAGCTACCGACAGCGACGACGACGGCGAGATGTACAGCTTGAACATCACACACGACATACACATAGACGCACAGTAAAACAATACGACGCTCAACATGAGAGTACGATCCACAAGAAGTCTCATCCCGCAAACGGTCTCGGTGCCCGGATACAACCATTTCCTCACGCCCCTCCGGAAAGTGATCATCGACTACGACCCGTACTCGATACATCAAGACGGCGTCAGGTGGGTTTTGATCTTCCACATCTGGTCGCCTGAGCGGGAACACAGCGTGTCGTGCCATTACCTAGCCTTCCCGCTCTTCACCTGCCCGCACGCCTCGCCTACCTTGCTCGAAGACATCTGCGTTCACACAGACCACTGACAGCAGGTCATGGCTGAAACGACCATTCCTGAAGACGGCAGAGGAGAACCCGGATATCGAGTTCCTGGTGCGACCACTGAAGCGCGGGAAGGCGGCGGTGCTGCGTGGGCTGTACACCAACGGGCGGGATAAGATCATCTGCGTGAACGATCTGCCTCAACAAGAAGTTGCGACCAAGGTGAGTCTGGCCTCCGAATCTGTGCAGCTGCTCTCCGGCTCGGGGAGGGCAGATCCAAAGATCGAAGTGCGGCGGGAAGGTCTGATGCTCACCCCAGGTGGAGCTCCTGCTGAACGCATCGGGCGCAAAGATAAAGCACCTGAAGAACAACCAGCTCGAGGCGGCACCGGGCGGAGAGAGCGCAAGAGGCGTCTGGAGCGTGCTGCACGATCACACGAAACCGCAAGGAGGCTACTTCATCTAAGTCCGGGTCGCAATCTAGAATCCGGTCAGACGCTCCATGGCTTGACGTCTGGAGCCTGCGTACAAGCAGGCACGTGTACATGTATCATCAATCGCATTTTCCTCTCCCGCGCCCAGCTTGGTGGCACGGGGCATTCCCGACTTCCCGCAATGCAGGTCGGATGGACTCGGACCATTCCAGGCTCGCCCGTCGGTCCGGTTCCTATGAGCCACTCGGCCTTTGTGCAGATGCCGACGATAGAGTAATGGACGATGAAGCCCCCGCTTCAGATCGAGGACTGGAGTGGTTCTCGAGCGACTGATTCTTCTCCCTGACGCGACCCCGCTTCTGAACACTTACAACGAGCTGCATGGGTCCGAGCTATCAAGGTACGGCTACAAGAAGGGTCTCTCTGCCTGGGGCGTGATTCGTGCACCATGCCTGAACCCGTCGGTCGCGGCATCGTAGTCACCAATAGCACTGTGAGCGGTGACCCGGTCTGCGAGTCAACTCCACCCCTCGTCGTATCGCGAGCAACTCACTGTCCCAGAGAACGACCGTGTTGGGCTTCCACTGCGCGCGTACCTGGAAATCATGTCCCTGCGCGATGTGCGTGCTGCCGTCAGCATGAGTCCAGCTGGACCACATTGCAAACTCACTACAACAAGTTCAAGATCGCGTCCGACTCCTCCGCCTTGAGGCCGACGATCCGTCGCGAGAACTGCTTGTTGACAAACAGGGCTTTTTGACCGGTGACGGGATGACGCCTGACGAGCGGGTGGACGTTCTCGACCGGCTCGCGCTTGACGACACCGCCCCTGTTGCCCGCCCGGCTGAAGTTGGCCTGTTCCACGCCCGAGTGGACCACCTGGAGCGTCTCGAGGTACGCCTGGAACGACGGCGACAGCCGGTTGTAAGCCTCGACCTGCGAGACGTACGCCGTGTCCCCGCCCGTCCCGGGGCTGCCGTACAGGAACAGAGTCGTCAGGCCGGGGGGCTGCTCCTCGTACGTCACGTCGCTGTGCCATCCCGTCGTTGTCACGCTGTTGCTCTTGTAGTTGAAGAATCCCGACCCGGGCTTGGCGTCCTTGTACACGAGGTGGATCTCGGGGAATTCTTTCGGCTGGCCCGACGTCGGGTGGATGTGCAGCCTGCCCCAGAACGATCCCCAGTCCCTGAGCTGCCACTCGGGCGACTGGTCCACGAAGTCCTGGTCCCGGAAGACGACGACGCCGCGCTGCGCGACGTACAGGCCCAGCTGCGATCGCTGCTCGTTCGTCAGTGCCGAGAGCTGGATGCCGGAGACCTCGGAGCCGAACTTGGGCGTGAGCGGGTTGACGGTTGCACCTTCGAGGAACGCGCGGGGGTTGGCGTGCGACAAAGCCGCGTGGCCGGGGTCGACGTGCTCGAACGGCTCCAACGGAGGGAGCTTGTACTCTTGGTCGAACGAGGGCAGGAAGCGCTTGTACTTGTAATCCGGCCCGGGGTATCCGACCCCTTCGACCGGTTCATCGGACTTGGACCCGTCTGCTGCAGGAGCAGGCTGCACCTTGGGCGTGCGAGGCGGGGACGACCCGTGCAGGTGGAGCGTTGCGGTGGGCTGCTCAAGCCCCGAAAGCGTCTGCGTTACAGTGGTCATTTTGGTCAAGTGATTTCGGGGGAAAGTCGAGTCGGGTCAAGGCTATATGTACCCACTCGGTGCCGGATTGGACCGAGCGATGACAAGCAAGCACGCCAGATTGGCTCGTCCGCGTACTGTATGCATGTCGACTGCGCGCGCACATGGGCCATCGCATGATTGTTCTGTATGGCGTCTTCTCGATCGAGAATGGTGAGTTGTACGTCAGCTAGCGCACTTGAGCGCATACGGTGTGCTCCAGATGGCGTGATTGGTCGTCAAGAAGCCGAGAACGCAGCGCGCTCGGCGATTGTTTTGCAGATGCATCGCATCATCGGGCTTGTGCCGCTCATGCCGGGCGACTTGGCAACGAGGTTGGCGAGCTGATGGGGTGCGCTCGCGTCCAGGCCTGGCGCAGGCCGCATGCGAGACAAATGGGCGGACTGGTATGAGCTCGGAATCACCACTTCACCACACGCTGTCCTCGAGTACTGGGCATCGCTGGTGATGAGGCGCCGGCGATAGCCGTCTCGTTACTTTCCCACGGTAAGGACCTGGCCACGTGTCGGCGATGCCGTCGGGGCAGGGACGCAGGCCGTCATGATGCAAGCATCAATGCCGCGCTGTGTACAAGTCGACTCGGTCTGCCTCGCACCTCGTATCACTCAAGTATCGCATCGTACGCTCTCAAATGCCTCCTCAGACAGTTCCGTGCCAGGTAAGATACCCAGTCCATGTCCCCGAGTCAAGTGCAGAGCTCATCCGCGCAGTACAAGACCGGCAAGACGCTCGGCAGGTGAGTCGGCCCATCCGCACCGGATCGAATACAGTAGCTATGCTGATCCGACAGCGGTACTTAGTGAGCGACCTCGCCCAGATACCTATGCAACTTGCTCACCTATAGCGCCGTCGTGAAAGAATGCGTGCACATCACAGTAGGCTTATCTCCTTGTTGCTTCTCCAGCTAGAGCAGCACAACTGATACCGCAGACCGGCAAGTATTACGCCTGCAAGGTGCTCAACAAGAAGTTCTTGGTCGGCCGGGAACATATGGTGAGCTGAGTCCACCGTCTCTTCGTACGTCGAGCTCATGCGCAGGTGCGAAACGAAATTGCGGTGCTCAAGCGCGTCTCAGCCGGCCACAAGAACATTGTCCAATTGCACGACTTCTTCGAGACGACGCACAACCTCTATGTGAGTGGTCCATTTCAAAGGGGGCTGGGGAGGAGGCATCAGGGACGGGGGAAGGTTGCGACTCGATGTGGGAAAGCTGATCCGCAGTTGGTGTTCGACCTGTGTACGGGCGGAGAGCTCTTTGATAGGATCTGCGCCAGGGGGAGTTACTTTGAAAAGTGAGTGATATCCCTCCTGCTTTATTGACCGTCAGGGATGCCGCCTCCATCGTCCGCACGATTGTGTCGGCGGTTAAATATCTGCACGACCAGGGCATCGTTCACCGAGGTGGGCTTGGCGAGTAGATTGCAGATGCCGGCTCACGTCCAGACTTAAAGCCTGAAAATATCCTGTTTGAGAGCAAGGCAGAGGACGCGGAGCTCATGTTGGCGGACTTTGGCGTGAGTACGCAGTGCTATCAGAGCTGACGGTCAGCTGTCGAAGGTGCTCGAGGAGGACAAGTTCTCGATTCTTACGACCACTTGCGGGGTGAGCTGATGTCCTTGCGCTGCGCTGATTTCAACAAGCTCATGTTCAGACTCCCGGATATATGGCTGTGCGTGATATCCGCTTGCACTGATTCACCGGAATGCTCATCAGTAGCCCGAAATCTTCAAGAAGGCAGGACATGGCAAGCCGGTTGACATCTGGGCGATCGGCGTGATCAGGTGAGGGAGACATGTCCACAAAGTGTTTGCTAATGGCTAGCTACTTCTTGCTGTGCGGATATACTCCCTTCGACCGAGACTCCCAGTACGAGGAGATGCAGGCGATCTGTAACGGAGACTACAAGTTCGAGCCGGTCAGCTGTCGGACTCGTATTGATGTCGTCGAAGCTGACTCGCAGGCCGAGTACTGGCAAGGGGTGTCTGATACGGCTCGAGAGTTCGTGCGCGCGTGTCTCACGATTGACCCAACAAACCGGCCGACAGCGGACGAGCTGCTTAACCACCCCTGGTTGAAGGCGGACGCATCGGACAAGGCCGTCGATCTGCTACCGAACGTCAAGGCCGCGTTTGACGCGAAGAAGACTTGTAAGTCGGCGGCGATGCAACTAGAAGCTGGCTAACCGCAGTCCGCCGTGCTGTGCTGGGTATGATGGCTGTTCACCGGCTTCAAGATCACAATGGCACGCACCAGCAGGATCCCGACAAGTCTCAGCTCGCAAAGGACGTTGAGCAGTACAAGAACGAGGCGGAGCGAGTGCGTATAAAGCGCGCACTGGAGAGGTACTCGCGCTGACGAACAGGAAGACGTGCAAGAGGTCTTTGCGGAGCAGAAGTAGGGGTTTGCGCCGATGTAGATACCGGGCTTTGATGTACCATAGGCGCCATGATGTTACATCCTTTCTGTGTCTTTTACAACTGTGAGGTGCTACAACGCTGGGCCAGAACACTATGTCTTGAAGACAATTATGAGGATGAGCAGGATGAAGATGAGCACGACGATGGTGATGGTGCTTCCTGCCAATCAGCGATGGCTCTGGAAGCAGGCATGGCAGGATGTCTGCAAATGGCTGCGGGACGCAGAACACAGGCGGGACACGAATGAGGGAGGGTCGAGCTGCCGAAGTGGGAGAGCTTGCAACGCACCATACTGCTTCGCCTCATGAGCGACCGTATCCAACCGCCTCCGAGCTCGACCCAGCCTCGCGGCCGTTCTGTCCATGGCGGCATCCGTGTCCTCCAGCAGATCATGATGCAAGTCCAACTCCGACCCGATCTGTATCGAGAGGTGGTTCTGTCGCCCAATAGAGCTAGACAGGAGGTTGAGCCGTTCGTCCTGGTCTGCAAGAGTCAGCCATATCGGGCGTGCACAGCGGAAATGACCGACCATTCATCATCATCTGCTGCTCGTCCAGCATCTCCTGCGGCGTCCTACCCCCATTGGCTCTCTGCGCCTCTGCTTCATCGGCGTCATCCGGATAATCTCTGAACGGGCCGGACGTGATGGGCGTGGGGGGCTCGACGCTTAGCCGGGGCGTGCCGCTCCGCTCGACATTGATCTTCGGGACGGGCGATGTGACTGCCCGCTCGGAAGGTGACGGTGAGGGTGACCGGGAGACACTGACATCAGCTTCATGATCTGCATGACGCCGGGCCAGAGGGCTCACCGCTTGACTTGGCGCTTCAACCCCTTCGCCCGCTCTCGCCCTGCGTCGTCCTCCTCCAACATCTCCAACAACCGATCGTACCGCTCCCCGGCTTCGTTCAGCGCCCTGGCCAGCTCGCCCTCGGTCGCTTTGCCTTTACGCTTTCCCCCGACGGCCAAGCCAGCCGCTTCCAGCTCCACCTCGTCCTCGAGCTTTGTGAGGTCGGCGCGGAGCGTGGTGAGGTTACGGGTGATCTGGGCGGTGGAGGAAGCGCTGGGAGGGAGATTGAGCGATAAGATCCGCCCCCGCTCGAGCAAAAGGGTCGAGGTAGTCGTCAGACGAGATTGTATGGATGTGAGCAGCTGCGACATGGCGAGGAGTCTCGATGAGGAATGCGTAGAGCATGACGACGACAAAGCAGGCAGTGTCGTCGCTTGACCCAGCTCCCGCAGCAGGCGGGGGATGGAACGCGGCGATGGCCGCCTCGCCTCGGTGCCTCGGTCAACGGCGAGCGCGTCTCCGTGTCCACGACAACTTCTTGGCCCGTCACCTGCTTGTGTCGCATAGCCCCACATCCATCTCACTTTGCTTCACACCCATACCGTCAGAGATCCACTTGTCGGGCCAGCCAAGCGCTTTCAATCTCCCTTAATCCTTGTTCAATTCACCCCACAAAGCCTCATCAACATGCCCAAAGGATGGTTCAGTGCGTCCGCGGTCCACCTTCCGCCTCTTCCGCTGCAGCTGACTCCCGCGCAGACCTCGACGAGCAGACGGACGATGTCATCTTTGGCGGTGTACGTGGATCATGACCTCGACCCAGCCTCTCGGGACGGTCCGGGCGTCCGCGATGGCGTTCACTAACTCGGGCAGAACAAATCCGCCTTTTCAGGTCTGGGCCTCACCCGCACGCAACGTCTGGGCGGCTTCGCAGCATGTGCGTTTGTTCCGGTTCCGAGGGGTCCAGGCAGCTCATTGACGACAGGCTTTGTAGGAGGACTGGGTATATCGATGCTGGGTGCTGTGTTGCTCTTCCTCGGCGCAACAGGAGCGTTTGCTAGTGAGTCTACTTCTCGTGATCCTGCCCCCCGGCAGCGATTTTCCGACCATGGTAACACCCCTCGACCGGTTCCTTGTTTCTCCCTCTACTTCACACTTCTTATTGTCTCCCATCATGGTGATCTGCGCCATATACGCAGCCTGTGACTGACTCGCAGCTCTGTTCGCCGTTGGGACAATCATATCCCTGGTCGGCACCGGCTTCTTGATGTGAGATAACCCCTCATGTAGCTATTCCAGAGGCCGGGCTGACCCACAGCGGCTTCAAGAAGCAGCTCGAGACGATGTTCAAGCCCGTCCGAGTCGTCGCTACCATCCTGCTGTTCATCATGCTGGCACTCACGTTCGTCGCGGCCTTCCTCCTGCCCGCCATCCTCTGCATCATCTTTGTCATTGTGAGTCGCTCGGCAGCTTGAAAGCACAGAGGCTGACCCTCAGCTGCAATACCTGGCGTATCTGTGGGTGAGTCCTCACGCGCCGACGCGTGGTCATATGTCCCGCTTTGGCGCCGAGCTGATCTATCCAGTACTCGCTCAGCTATATTCCGTACGCGCGGACGGTGGTCAAGAACATGGTGGGGATGGCATGAGCCGATGCGCCGTGTCGAGAGACTGGATGACGCCGGACATGGCGAGCGATATCTTGATGACCATGCCGAGAATGCAACGAGCAATGTGATGAAGGGTGTACGAGCACGAAGGGTGTACGAGCTTTTGCGAGCTTTCGATCAAAGTAGTCTCATCGCCCAACACCCAGCAATGAGATGCCTTACAGGAA
>Ga0308169_10003863_pt1 | contig 14323 bp, 13 predicted proteins | sample PhyBR1_2_FD_202139 | JGI IMG/M metagenome (GOLD analysis project Ga0308169, IMG submission 202139) | Phyllosphere microbial communities from UC Gill Tract Community Farm, Albany, California, United States - DLSLSB.R1 | ecosystem: Host-associated > Plants > Phyllosphere > Unclassified | place...
GCTATGACTGTTATCGCTGGGCGGTGCAGCAAAGCGGTTTCGACCCGCAGCAAGTCACCTACGCCCCCGACCCGGCCGTGGTGCAAACCTACCGCCAGGCCCAGGGCAACTGCCTGAGCAGTCGGGGTTATCAGGTGCAATATTAAGCCGCAGTAAGCCTCGAGCTTTTAGCCTCAAGCTTGAGGCTTGTCACGTGTTGCTTGTAGCTGATCCGCAGGGTCCGCATGCACCAGCACTTCGGCGCGGGGGTAGGCCTTGTGAATCGCATCGGCGGCCTGGTCGCTGATGCCGTGGGCCACTGACAGCGTCAATTCCCCCGGCAACTCCAGGTGCAGTTGCACAAACCAGTGGCTGCCGGAAATGCGTGTGCGCAAATCATGCGCACCCAACACTCCCGGTACGCCACGGGCCAGTTCCAGCATGTGCTGGCTGACATCTGGCGGCAGCTCTTCATCCATCAACACCGCAAAGCTTTCCCGGGCGATCTGGATCGCGCTCCACAAGATGTAGGCGGCGATGCCCAGGCCGAACCAGGCGTCGAATTGATGAAAGCCCATCCCGGCCAGCACCAGTGCCACGAGGATGCTGCCGTTGAGCATCAAGTCCGAGCGGTAGTGCAGCGAATCTGCGCGCACGGCGTTGGAGCCGGTTTCGCGGATCACCCGGTGTTGCAGCATCAACAGGGCCACGGTCAGCACCAGGGAAAAGATGATCACACCGATGCTCAGCCACGGTGCGCCCACCGGTTCCGGATGCTGCAGGCGCTCGTAGGCCTGGAACGCAATCAGCATCGCACTGCCGCCGATAAACAGCGCCTGCGCCATGCCCGCCAGCGACTCTGCCTTGCCATGCCCATACCGGTGATCATCATCGGCGGGGCGCAGGGCGTAATGCACGGCCACCAGGTTCAGCAGCGATGTCACGCCATCCAGCAGTGAGTCGGTCAACCCGGCAAGCATGCTCACCGAGCCGCTGAGCCACCAGGCGATGGCCTTGGTGATAATCAGCGCACTGGCCACGCCCACCGACGCACGGGTGGCCAGGCGCAAGAGCCTGGCGTGTTCGGGACTGCTGGTCATAGGCGGGTCGAATCCTTAAGCGGCGGGTTGCAGGCCCAGGCTGGCGAGTTGTTGCACGCTGCCTTTGAACTGGATCATGCGCGGGTCGTCCAGCGGCAGGCTACGCCCGGTTTCTTTCTGGATGATGCTTTGCAGCTTGGCGTTGTCGACCTTGCCGTCGGCACCGATGGCTTCGTGGAGGGTTTGCGGGTCAACCTGGGCGGTCTTGCCCGGTTCGAAGTAGATCGCGCCGGTGGCGAAGTCCACACCAAACGCGATCAGGCCAGGAATCACATAGAACAGCAGGCCCACGGCATCGAGCACGGCAATGGTCGGGTCGATCTTGCCGTCGATCTGGCCACGGCGGTCTGGGTAGAAGATCGAACCGCAGGCCGTCAGTTGGCTCAGCAGGGTGACGGCGAGGACACCGCCGATGACACGGGAAGCGATACGCATGAAAATTCTCCTGAACACGATTTAAAGATGACTATAAGCCAGCTCCCACCTTTTGATGCAGCCACAATTGAAGGGGGTGGCGCTTCTGAGACCTGCATCAGCATCCGGCAGTTCGCCGTTATACTCGCCGCTCTGCTTTGGAGCCAGTATGAATTCGTTGCCGATTGATGAAGTTTTACCCGCCCTGCGTGACGCCTTGGCGAATCGCCATGAAGCCGTGCTGGAAGCGCCCCCCGGCGCCGGTAAAACCACCCGTGTGCCCTTGGCGTTGTTGAACGAACTTTGGCTGGCCGGGCAGACCATCCTGATGCTCGAGCCCCGCCGTCTGGCGGCTCGTGCAGCGGCCGAACGCCTGGCCAGTGAATTGGGCGAGAAGGTCGGTGAAACCGTCGGCTACCGCATCCGCCTCGACAGTAAAGTCGGCCCCAACACCCGCATCGAAGTGGTCACCGAAGGGATCCTCACCCGTCGCCTGCAGGACGACCCGGCACTGGACGGCGTGGGCCTGCTGATCTTCGACGAATTCCACGAGCGCAGCCTCGACGCCGACCTGGCGCTGGCCTTGAGCCTGAACGGCCGCGAACTGTTTCGCGATGAGCAGCCGCTGAAGATCCTGCTGATGTCCGCCACCCTCGAAGGCGAGCGCCTTGCCAGCCTGCTGGATGACGCGCCGATCCTGCGCAGCGAAGGGCGCATGTTCCCGGTGCAGATGCGCTGGGGCCGGCCGTACCAGCCCGGTGAATTCATCGAGCCGCGTGTGGTGCAAACCATTCTCGACGCCCTGCACGACGAAACCGGCAGCGTGCTGGTGTTCTTGCCGGGGCAGGCGGAGATTCGCCGGGTCAACCAGCAACTGGCCGATGCCTTGGGCGACCGCAGTGAGGTGCTGCTATGCCCGCTGCATGGCGAGTTGGACCTCAATGCGCAGCGCGCTGCTATTGACCCGGCGCCTGTGGGTAAACGCAAAGTCGTGCTGGCGACCAACATCGCCGAGACCAGCCTCACCATCAACGGCGTGCGTGTAGTGATCGATGCCGGGTTGGCGCGGGTGCCGCGTTTCGACCCGGGCAGCGGCATGACCCGCCTCGACACCCAGCGTATTTCCCGCGCCAGCGCCACCCAGCGTGCCGGCCGGGCCGGGCGCCTGGAGCCGGGCGTGTGTTATCGCCTGTGGTCCGAAGACCAGCATGAAGGCCTGGCCGCCCACGGCAGTGCGGAAATTCTTGCCGCCGACCTCGCCGGCTTGGCCTTGCAGTTGGCGCGTTGGGGCGTCACGCCTGCACAGTTGGTGTGGTTGGATGCGCCGCCGACCGCTGCGTATGCCCAGGCCCAGGACCTGTTGCAGCGCCTTGGCGCCTTGAATGACGACACACTCACCGCCCACGGGCAGAAGATGGCCGAACTGCCGGCCCATCCGCGTATCGCCCACCTGCTGCTGCGCGGTCAGGACTTGGGGCTGGCGGCGACGGCTTGCGAGGTGGCTGCGCTGCTGGGAGAGCGCGATATCTTGCGCGGTGGCGGGGCGGATTTGCACAGTCGTCTCGCGCTGTTGTCCGGCGAAGAGCGCGCACGGGGTACTCAAGGCGGCGTGCAACGGGCCAGGCAACTGGCGCGGCAGTATCGCGGTTATCTGAGAGGCCAGGCCACGCAACCGGTGGCCGACCCCGACCACCCACGCTGGCTCGGCGCCTTGCTGGCGCTGGCCTACCCGGACCGTGTCGCCCAGCAGCGTCGCGCCGGCGGCGCCGAGTACCGCCTGGCCAACGGCCGTGCGGCACTGTTCGCCGAAGCTGACAGCCTGATGAAACAACCCTGGCTGGTGATCGCCGACCTGGGCAGCCGCCAGGGCCAGCGTGAAGAACGCATCTACCTGGCGGCGGATTTTGACCCGGCGCTGTTCGACACGGTACTTGCCGAGCAGGTGCGCAATGTCGACCAACTCGACTGGGACGAACGCGAAGGCGTACTGCGTGCCGAACGCCAGCGCAAGGTCGGTGAGCTGGTGCTCAGCCGTGAACCCTTGACCGGTCTCGACGAGTCCGCCCGCAGCCAGGCACTGGTCAAGCTGGTGCGCCGCAAAGGCCTGGAGCTGCTGCCCTGGACCCCTGAGCTGCGCCAATGGCAGGCCCGTGTGATGCTGTTGCGTCAACTGGACGCCGGCAAACCTGGTGAGTGGCCCGATCTCAGCGACAAGGCCCTGCTCGCCAGCCTGGAACACTGGCTGATGCCGTACCTGGGCAAAGTCTCGCGGCTGAGCCATTTTGCCAACCTGGACATCTCCAGCTTCCTGCACAACCTGCTGCCCTGGCCGCTGCCCCAGCGCCTCGACGAACTCGCGCCGCAGCATGTGAAAGTGCCATCGGGTTCGTCGGTGCGCCTGGACTACAGCGAACAGCCGCCGATCCTGGCAGTGCGCTTGCAGGAATTGTTCGGGCTGGCCGACACCCCGCGCATTGCCGGCGGGCGCCAGGTGGTGAAGCTGCACTTGCTGTCCCCCGCGCGCCGGCCGGTACAGGTGACCCAGGACCTGGCTAACTTCTGGCGCAGCACGTACGCCGAGGTGAAGAAGGATTTGAAGGGGCGGTACCCCAAGCACTATTGGCCGGATGACCCGTTGGTGGCCGAGGCGACGGCGCGGATCAAACCGCGCAAGTAGGCGCGACAGAGGTCAAATGTGGGCGCAGGCAAGCCCGCTCCCACAGGTGTTGGGTGTGTTTGTTATGGCGCGGCCGGCAACAGGAACCGCGCAATCACCGGCAAGTGGTTGGAAATACGCAACGTATCCTCCTGCCGCACCTTCGCCTCCACCCGCTTGATCCTTGGGCTGTAGAACAGGTAGTCCAGTGTGCGGTCCGGCCCGTCCACGCTCGGGTCGTTGGGGAAGTTCGTCAACCACTTCTCACGGTCGATCCCGCTGGACTGGCTATTGCTCGGAATCATCGGGTACTTGTCCCACAGCAAATGCAACTCGCTGTCCGGCGAATACTGCCCACGTTTGCCGGCGTCCAGGCGCAGGAATTGGCCGAGGGGCAGCAGGTTGAAGTCCCCGCCGATCAGCCAGGGCGTGCCACGCCCTTCGAATTTATCCAGCAGCCTGACCGTGGTTTGCACCTGCTCCTGCACCGCACTGCGTCCCGGTGCGTCGCCGTCCAGGCGGGTGTTGAGCACGGCCAGTTGGCCACCGTCGCTCAACGGCAGGTAGGTCAACAGCAAGGCTGGCTTGGGTTGGAACTGGCGGCTGATGAAGTTGGCCTCGGGCGCGGGTAATTGCAGGCGTTCGGCGTGTTCGATCTGGTAGCGGCTCAGGGTCGCCAATTTGCGGCCGACGCTGCCGAAGATATGCAGGTCTGGCACGAAGTCGGCTTTCCAGTCGAACGCTTGGGCACTGCAGGGGTAGAGGTCGATCAGGCGCTCCTGCAACAGTGCGAGTTGGTCCTGGTAGTGGGAGGGCTTGGCGTTTTCATCGAGCTCCTGCAGCAGCAGGACGTCGGGTTGTTCGTCGCGAATCACCCGCGCCACTTCGTCGAGGCTGGCGGCCATGTCCTCAACGGTGGGGCGGTCGTCCGGGCCACTGCCGTCGGCGGTGTCGTACCAGAACACGTAGTTCTTGCCGGCCAGGTATTGCACGTTCCAGGTCATGACCTTGAGCGCCTGCCCCGGCAGCAACGTGGGCGCACGGGGTGCGACGCAGCTCACCGGTAGGGTTTCCTTCGCTTCTGGGCGCCAGGTCAGGCTGTAGATCAGGGCGACGAGCAGGCCTGCGATAATCAGCAGGCCCAGCAGGGTGATGCGCAATAAACGGGTCATCGGCTCGGCTTATATGCGTGTCAGAAGAGGCACGGAGCATATCACCGCGCGTCGGCATCGCCACCGATCAGCATGAATAAACGAAACAGCACCACACTGGTAAACAGCTGCAGGAAGCTGTGGATGCTGTCCAGCAACAAGCCCAGCAGCGGCGCAGGCGTTGGATACGCCGCAACACTGGCGCCCTTGAGCAGCCACAGGGGTGTCATCACGCACAGCAGGCACACCAGGATCAGCCAGAAATGCCCACGGCTCAGGCGGAAGCTTTCCTTCATCGCCTCCATGCCGCGCAGCACCAGCAGGTACTCGGCAAACGCCAGCACCACCATCAGCCACAGGCCCGGCAGGAAATACAACGACAACCCCAGCAGGATCAGCAGCGTGCTCATGGCCGTGAGCAGGGCGAAGCGCGGCCACAGGGTCAGGGCCATGGCCCATACATCCTGGGTGCGCGGCGACTCGCCCCGGGTGCGGGCGTCCAGGAACAGGATCAGTGCCCCGGTGTACAGCGGGTACACGAGCAAACCCACCACCACGCTGTAGCCGGGGAACGCATCCGGGCCCACCACATGGTTGAGCACCTGTTGCAGCAGGGCTTCGAAAATCACCAATGGCAAACACAACTGGACGATGGCGCCCAGGTTACGTTGGGTGAAACGCAAGGAGTCGCGCAGTACATCTAACGGATTCATCAAGTTCATCGCAGGCCTGAAAGCAAGGGCAACACTTTAACCGATCATCACGGGCGGTAAGCAAACGTAAACCTTGAGTAAAGACCATTGAAACAACTCGTAACACCCCCATAACTGGAAAGGCGCCTGATCACAGGCGAGATCACGATTTCTACCGGCAATCTAACGAGGTCGCCATGAACAGCGAAGAGCAAAGCCTGATCGATGGACTGTTTTCACGGTTGCAACAAGCCGAAACGGACTCAGCCCCGCGCGATGCCCAGGCCGAGGCGCGGATCAAGGAACACATGACTCGCCAGCCAGCGGCCGGGTACTACATGACCCAGTCGATCCTGGTTCAGGAGCACGCGCTCAAGAGTCTCGACGCGCAGAACAAGCAGCAGGCGCAACAGATCCAGCAGTTGCAGGAAGAGCTGCAACGGGCCAAGTCCGCGCAACCTGCCCCGGCGAGCAGCGGTGGTTTCCTGTCGAGCATCTTCGGCGGTGGCGGTTCCCGTGACCCGCAACCCGCTCAAAGCGCTCCGGCGTCTTCCGGTGGTGGCTGGCGCGAACCGGCACGGCCGGCGTTCAGTCAACCTGCGCCGCAGCAGAATTATCAACAACCGGCTCCAGCCGCTCCGGTTGGCAGCGGATTCCTCGGCGGGGCAATGAAAACCGCTGCCGGCGTGGCCGGCGGTGTACTGCTGGCCGAGGGCATCAGCAGCCTGTTCAACCACAACTCGCAACAGCCGCAAGTGGTGGAAGAAATCATCCGTGAAGAGCCTGCACCGGCCAGTGACAACGGCAACTGGGGCAACGACGACCAGAAGTTTGCCGGCAATGACAATTGGGGCAATGACAATGCCTCTGACGGCTTTGCCGACAACGACTACTCCGACGATTCCTCTTCCTTCGGCGACGACGACTCCTTCGTCTGAGCCCTGTTCAACCGGGGCGCTTTGTCGCCCCGGTCTGATTTTTCCCGGAAACATTCCCTCGGCTGGCATACTGGCGTCTTTGCGGACCTTCGCGTCTGGGGTCCAAGCGGCAGTCATGGGGAAGTGCGGTGAAGAAAATTGCAGTGTTCGCCGATGTTCAAAACCTCTACTACACCGTGCGCCAGGCGTATGGCTGCCACTTCAACTATGCCGCCCTGTGGGCTGATATCAGTTCGCGCGGGCAGATCGTCGAGGCGTACGCCTATGCCATCGACCGTGGTGACAGCAAGCAGCAGCAATTCCAGCAGATCCTGCGCAACTTGGGTTTCACGGTAAAACTCAAGCCCTACATCCAGCGCAGCGACGGCTCGGCCAAGGGCGACTGGGACGTGGGCATCACCATCGACATCATGGACGCCGCCGACCACGTCGACGAAATCGTGCTGCTCGACCGCATCATCCACAAGCATGGCGTCGAAGCCGTGGCCTATGGCGTACCGGGGCTGACGGCCAACTCGCTGATACGCGCCGCCAGCCGCTACGTGCCGATCGAAGGCGCGTTGCTGCTCAAATAGAGCGCTGTGGCTTAATAAACAGTTAGACGGAGTTGGAACAGGTTTGGAACGTATAGCGGTCATCGACTTTGAAACCACCGGCATCACCCCGAGCAGCCACTGCCGGGCCACGGAAATCGCGGTGGTCATCCTCGAGCGCGGGCAGATCGTGGATCGCTACCAGAGCCTGATGAATGCCGGCGTGCGCGTGCCGGGTTTTATCGAGCAACTCACGGGTATCAGCAACGCCATGCTGCGCAGCGCGCCGCCGGCCGAGCGGGTGATGAACGAGGTGCATGAATTTGTCGGCACCACACCGCTAATGGCGCACAACGCCGCGTTCGACCAGAAGTTCTGGGACTTTGAACTGGGTTTGATCCGCCGTACCCGCCTGCAGAAGTTCGCCTGTTCCCTGCTGCTGGCCCGTCGCCTGATGCCCGCTGCGCCCAACCACAAGCTCGGCACCCTCAACAGCTACGCCCAACTGCCCCATACCGGCAAGGCTCACCGGGCGATGGCCGATGCGGAAATGGCGGCCAATCTCACGGCCCATCTGGCCCAGGAACTGCGCGGCACCCATGGCTTGCGTGAACTGTCCCACGACCTGCTGTGCACCTTGCAGAAAGTGCCAGCGGCGAAGATCAACGAGCATCTGAAGAAGCATCGCGGGTTCTAACCCCACCACAACGCCAAGAACACAGAAGATTCAAATGTGGGAGCGGGCTTGCTCGCGAAAGCGGTGGATCAGTCGCCGGATATATTGACTGACACATCGCCTTCGCGAGCAAGCCCGCTCCCACAGGGGTTAAGTGTCGTTCATCGAGACTGTGTGCAGTCCAGCGCCTGATCCACGACTTGATGCAACGGACGTCATCGCAGGCCGGCTCCTACAGTTGGAATGCATTTCAAATGTGGGAGCCGGGCTTGCCTGCGATGGCGGCGGTTCAACCACCATTTTTCCCATTACCCTCCAACTGACCCAACGGCACCCGCCGCTCTATCGCGCTCGACAAAATGATCGAGGTCTTGCTGAACCCGAACTTCGCTACCCGATTAATCAGGTTTTCCAGCTCTGGCATGGTGCCTACTGCCGCTTGCATGATCACGCACGGATCACCCGTTACCCGATGGCACTCGGTCAGCTCAGGGATTTGCGCCAGGGCGTCGTAGGTCTTTTGGCTGCCATGGTTCGTCAGCCGCAGCTCCATCACGCATTGAATCGGCAAGCCGACTTTGGACAGGTCCACCTTGGCCTGATAACCCGTGATCACGCCACTGGCCTCGAGCTTGGCCACTCGCTCAGCGACGGCGGGGGCGGAGAGGTTTACCTTGCGGGCGAGTTGCGCGTAGGAGGCGCGGCCGTCTTCGAGCAGGGCGCTGAGGAGCATGCGGTCGTATTTGTCCATGATAAGGCTCCGGTGACGCGTGGCTTTCGAAAGCACGGTTTATAGCCTTCACAACCATGCTTTGAAAAGTGTAACGGCGTTTTAAACAGGTTTTGTAACTTATGTTTAACGACCTGTCTTTTTAGAATAAGGCTCCTATCTTCTGCCGCAGAGCTACCCAATGCCTGGCCCACGTCGCTTTCCCTTACCGCTGATCGCTGCCTTCTTTGCGCTGTATGTGATTTGGGGGTCTACCTACCTGGTGATCCGCATTGGGGTGGAGTACTGGCCGCCGTTATTGCTGGCCGGGATTCGGTTTTGCACGGCGGGTGCGTTGATGTATGGGTTCCTCAGATGGCGCGGGGTGCCGGCGCCGACGTGGGCGCAATGGAAGGCCGCCGGGATGATCGGCATTTTGCTGCTCACCGTCGGAAACGGCGGCGTCAGCGTGGCGGAGCACATGGGGGTGTCGTCCGGCGTCGCTGCACTGGCGGTGGCGACCGTGCCGCTGTTCACCTTGCTGTGTGGGTATTTCTGGGGCGCACGCAACACCCGGCTGGAATGGGCCGGGGTGATCCTGGGGATTGTCGGCATTGCCATGCTCAACATGGGCAATACCTTGCAATCGAGTCCGATGGGCGCTGTTTTGCTGTTACTGGCGGCAGCATCCTGGGCGTTCGGTTCTGTCTGGAGTCGACAACTGCCACTGCCCCAGGGCGCAATGGCCAGTGCTGCGGAAATGCTGGTAGCCGGTGTTGCGCTGCTGATCGTCAGCGCGCTGTCCGGTGAGCGCCTGCAGGCAATGCCGCCAGTGGAAGGCTGGCTGGCCCTAGGCTACCTGATCGTGTTCGGCTCGATCATCGCCTTCAACGCCTATATGTACCTGCTCAAGCACGTGCGCCCGGCGGCAGCGACCAGCTATGCCTACGTCAACCCGGCGGTGGCGGTATTGCTGGGGATTGTGTTTGTCGGCGAGACCATCGGCCTGGAAGAGGCGTTGGCCATGCTGGTGATCATCAGCGCGGTGCTGTTGATCAGCCTGCCCCAGTGGCGAAAGCCCAAGCCGGAAATAAGGTAAACTGCGGCGCATTACGCCCTTGCGCTGAATTTTTCCTAGAGACGCTTGGCTACCAGACCCCAACGCCGGTGCAGGCGCAAGCCATTCCGGCGGTGCTGGCCGGTCGCGACCTGATGGCCGCGGCCCAGACCGGCACCGGCAAGACTGCCGGTTTCGCCTTGCCGCTCCTGCAACTGCTGACGATGGAAGGGCCGAAAGTCGCCGCCAACTCGGCGCGCGCGCTGATCCTGTGCCCGACCCGCGAGCTGGCCGAGCAGGTTCACGCCAGCGTTGCCGAGTACGCCCAACACCTGCCTCTCACCACGTATGCGGTGTACGGCGGCGTAAGCATCAACCCGCAGATGATGAAGCTGCGCAAGGGCGTCGACATTCTGGTCGCCACACCTGGCCGCCTGATCGACCTGTTTCGCCAGAACGCATTGAAACTCAACCAGTTGCAAACCCTGGTGCTCGACGAAGCCGACCGCATGCTCGACCTGGGCTTTTCAGAAGAGCTTGCCAACATTTATCGGATGCTGCCGAAAAAGCGCCAGACGCTGCTGTTTTCCGCGACGTTCTCCGATGACATCCGCCTGCTGGCTGGGCAGATGCTCAACGACCCGCTGAGCATTGAAGTCAGCCCGCGCAACGTCGCCGCCAACACCGTGAAGCAATGGGTGGTGCCGGTGGACAAGAAACGCAAGCCGGAGCTGTTTGTGCACCTGATGCGCAAAGGGCGCTGGAAGCAGGTGCTGGTGTTCGCCAAGACCCGTAACGGCGTGGATGCGCTGGTGGATAAGTTGCAGGGCCTGGGCATCAATGCCGACGGCATCCATGGCGACAAGCCCCAGGCGACCCGCCAACGTGCGCTGGACCGCTTCAAATCCAGTGACGTGCAGATCCTGGTGGCCACCGACGTGGCAGCCCGTGGCCTGGACATCGAAGACCTGCCGCTGGTGGTCAACTTCGACTTGCCGATCGTGGCCGAGGACTACATCCACCGTATCGGCCGTACCGGGCGTGCGGGCAACACCGGTGAGGCGATTTCCCTGGTGTGTGCCGATGAAGTGAACATGCTGTCGGCCATCGAGATGCTCACGCGTCAGAACTTGACCCGCAAGACGGAACCAGACTTCGAACCGGAACACCGCGTGCCAGACACCGATGCCAGCGGGCAGGTGGTGAAGAAGCCGAAAAAGCCGAAGAAGCCAAAAGCGTCGGGCGGTGGCGGTAAGCGCAACCTCGGCAAGTGGGTGGACAGCGGGGATGTGGCGCCGGCGGAGCCGTCGATCAAACCGGTGCGCAAGGTGCCGGTGTTCAATACCGGGCCGCGCAAGAAGAAGTAATTCTTCGGCGCTGTTGATGGCCTCTTCGCGAGCAAGCCCGCTCCCTCATTTGACTGTATTCCAACGTTGGAACTCGATTGAATGTGGGAGCGGGCTTGCTCGCGAATGCGGCTTTGAATCCAGCGCAATACTCAGCGGCCAAGCCACTCCAACAGGCCGCGCCCGGCAGCCCGTCCGCTGGCAAAGCACCCGGTTAGCAGGTAGCCCCCCGTCGGCGCTTCCCAGTCCAGCATTTCCCCCGCACAAAACACTCCCGGCAATTGCTTGAGCATCAAGCGCTCATCCAACGCCTCGAATGGCACGCCACCCGCCGTGCTGATCGCCTCATCCATCGGCCGTGTCTTCACCAGGGTCAATGGCAGCGCCTTGATATCCACCGCCAACTGCGCTGGATCATTGAAGTGCTCTGCCGGTGCCAATTCACGCAGCAGCGCGGCTTTCACCCCGTCCAACCCCAGCTGGCTGTGCAGATGCTTGCTCATCGAGCGTGAGCCACGCGGTTTGGCCAGCGCAGCCTGGACCTTGTCCAGCGGCTTGCTCGGCAGCAGGTCGATATGCACGGTGGCCGAACCATGGCGGTTGATCGCTTCCCGAATCGGCGCCGACAGCGCGTAGATCAGGCTGCCCTCGATCCCCATGGCGGTGACCACGCATTCGCCCAGGCGAGGCTTGTCATCCCCCAGCCCGATGGCGACGTTTTTCAACGGCGCGCCAGCGAATTTACTGACCATCAATTCGCTCCAGGTCGACACTTCGAAGCCACAGTTGCTCGGCTGCAGCGGGGCGTAGGGCACGCCCCGGTCTTCCAGCAATTTGAGCCAGGCACCGTCGGAACCCAAGCGCGACCAGCTGCCGCCACCGAGGGCCAGCAGCACGGCATCGCTGTGGACAGTTTTTTCGCCGTCGGGGCTGTGGATAAGTAAATCGCCCTCGGCATTCCAGCCCAGCCAACGATGACGGGTGTGGATAACCACGCCCTGGTCACGCAGGCGCTTGAGCCAGGCGCGCAGCAGCGGCGCGGCTTTCATGTCCGTCGGAAACACCCGGCCGGAGGTGCCGATAAACGTCTCGATACCCAAGCCGTGAATCCATTCGCACAACGCGTCGGCACCAAACGCCCGCAGCAATGGCGCCATGTGCGGCGCGCGTTCGGCGTAGCGCGACAGGAATGCCGGGTAAGCCTCGGAGTGGGTGATGTTCATACCGCCCACGCCGGCCAGCAGGAATTTACGCCCCACTGACGGCATGCCGTCGTACAGATCCACGCGCACGCCCGCCAGGCTCAGGACTTCAGCGGCCATCAGCCCGGCGGGGCCGCCGCCGATAATGGAGACGTGTTGGGGAGGAGTCAGGGGCATGGGTAAGGCTACGGTCGCTTGAATAGGCCGCACATTCTACCCGAGGACGGCGCACGTGCCTGATCAAAAAACGTACAGCTTCGCGCAGGCTATACGGTTACGGGGCTTCAGACGCTTACGCTCAAGTTATCCACAGGCCGTTCCACAGGCATTGTGGGTAACGCCCATAGTTCAGTGACAACCTGATGACGTCCATACCCGTTGCGCACTGTGGTGCAGGATACCGTGGCGGCGGGCGAGGGCCGGGCGGTCCTTGCTGTAGCCACCACCGATCACGCCCATCACCGGGATGTCGCGCCCCAGGCAGTGGCGCATCACGCTTTCATCACGGGCGGCGACGCCTTGGTCTGTCAGCTTGAGGTAGCCGAGGGCGTCGTCCTTGTGCACGTCGACGCCGGCGTCGTACAGCACCAGGTCGGGCTGGTAGAGCGGCAACAGGTAGTTGAGCGCGTCGTCCACCACCTTGAGGTAGTCGGCATCGCCCATGCCCATCGGCAGTGGGATGTCCCAGTCACTCTGGGCCTTGCGAGCCGGGAAGTTCTTTTCGCAGTGCAGCGATACGGTGATGGCGTCCGGTGTGTCGTGGAGGATGCGCGCAGTGCCATCGCCCTGGTGCACGTCGCAATCGAAGATCAACACGCGACTCACCCGGCCGCTGGCCAGCAGGTAATGGCTGATCACCGCCAGGTCATTGAAGATGCAGAAACCTGCGGGGTAATCGTAATGGGCGTGGTGCGTGCCGCCCGCCAGGTGGCAGGCCAGGCCGTGTTCCAGCGCCTGCTCCGCCGCCAGGATCGAACCGCCGACCGCCCGCACGGTGCGCCGGGCCAGGGCTTCGTTCCAGGGCAGGCCGAGGCGGCGCTGGTCTTCGCGGGACAGCTCGCCGCCCATGTAGCGTTCGATATAGCCCTTGTCATGGGCCAGGGCGAGAATCTCTGGCGGGCACAGCTGCGGGCGCAGCAGTTGGCTGTCCTGGGTCAGGCCGCTGTCCACCAAGTGGTCGCGCAGCAGGCGGAACTTGTCCATGGGGAACCGATGGTCCGCCGGGAACTCTGGGCTGTAGTCATCGTGGTAGATCAATGGCAAAGGCATGGGATTTTCTGACGGGAACCTGCGACGGATCTTAACAGCGCTGTACACTCACGCACATGGCAAGGGAGGGGATCCATGGAGCCGATACTGGAATTGGAAAGTGCGCGCCTGGTGCTGCGCCAATGGCGCGACGGCGACTTGCAGGATTTCGCGCGCATGTGCGCCGACCCGCAGGTGATGCGTTATTTCCCAGCCAAGCTGAGCCACTTGGAAAGCGCCGCGTTGATCGGCCGCATTCGCGGCCACTTCGCCGAATACGGCTTTGGCCTGTGGGCCTTGCAACGCAAGGACACCGGCGAATTCATCGGCCTCACGGGGTTGCTGAATGTCAGCTTTGAGGCGGACTTTGCCCCCGCGGTGGAGATCGGCTGGCGCCTGGCTCGCGAACACTGGGGCCTGGGTTACGCCAGCGAGGCTGCGTGGACCGCATTGCGCTGTGGGTTTGATCGCTTGAGCCTGGACGAGATTGTCGCCTTCACCACGCAAGCCAATCTGCCATCACAAAAAGTCATGCAGGCCATCGGTATGCATTACGATCCGCTGGCAGATTTTGAACACCCCAAGGTCGCAGCCGATGACCCGCTGCGCCATCATGTTTTGT
>Ga0308169_10003866_pt1 | contig 14311 bp, 14 predicted proteins | sample PhyBR1_2_FD_202139 | JGI IMG/M metagenome (GOLD analysis project Ga0308169, IMG submission 202139) | Phyllosphere microbial communities from UC Gill Tract Community Farm, Albany, California, United States - DLSLSB.R1 | ecosystem: Host-associated > Plants > Phyllosphere > Unclassified | place...
CGACAACGTTCATTTCAGGTTTTCGCAAACATCGAATGATAGTCGCCTCACTCGTCACGAGGATCGTTACAATCCCGAAGCACTCGGGAGAATCCGCATAGATCTCACTTCCGTCCATGTAGTGAATACTTCGTGAATTCTCGTCTGCTTCGTCATGCGACGAAACGTATCCCGCTTCGAAAAAGCTGGTTCGTGCTTCTTCGGTGCGTCCTCGAATCCTGTCGTGAGCGTGGTGCCGATAGACCTCAATCCAGCTTCGTTTCGTCTCCCACAGTCTTTGTGTACCTAGTCGACCACATCGTCGACCACATCGCTGAAATCAGCGGCAGTACATCCCCGAAAGGTGCGCAACTCGCTGTACCGGAAACTATAATCCTTGCGTCGGTCGGAGAAGGACGTCGAACTTTCCCTTACGGCTCTATAGGCTCGAGCTAAGTCGACATCGTCTCGTAGAAATGGAAGCGAGAGAGGCAATCGATCACTCAATTTTCGAAAGCTCAAGACCGCGGATCTTTTCGGATGGTGAACTCCTCCTTCGACTTTCTTCCTCTCTCTCTCGTCGACCTCTTCCACCTCTGACCGAGAACTACGCTCTCCCCAGACTGAAGCGATCATTCTTTGCATTTTCGACTCCGATGTTCTCCTCCCCTCGTCGACATATCTCGCCTTTACTAACTCTCCCGACCCTCATCTCACTCCTTGCGGGCCTGACCTTGCTCTCGCTCCCATATCTACCCTCTTTCTCTCGCTCGTCTCTAACCGATCTCAATTCTCAGTCGAACTTCCTCGACGCCTCAGAAACCCCTCAAGCTCAGCGAGACACCGTCGACATCGTCATCTCATACTACGACGAGCCACTACCGGAAGTGAGGGAGCACGTCAAGCTGTTTCGGGAGCTGAATTTCGTCAAGGAAAGGAGTGAAAGGGTTATCATTTACAACAAAGGGCCGTCCAGTAGCGAGGTGATCAGAGAGGTTTTGGGGCTGATGGATGAAGACGAGGTAGTACCGCTCGAGAACGTCGGCAGAGAAGGAGAAACTTATCTGAAGGTGAGTTTGTGAAATCTCATATCGATTCGATTCGATGAAGATCTTGCTGACCGAGTCTTCACGAACAGCATATCCTCCTTCACTACAACGACACTTCATACGCTCCTGCAACACCGTCTCCAACTCAAGGAGCCTCGCCTTTTCGCAAACGTACCCTCGCAACCCACACTTTCTACCTTCAACCTCACCTCGCATGGCGGAAGATCGCTCTACCTCGTCTCGCACTTATCAACGAACAAACGGGATTCGCTCATTTTGCTCCTCTCATCGAGGGAGATTGTGGGAAAGACTTGCGAGTCAATATCGATTTCGCTATTTGGTCGCAACTCTTCGCGATGTTTACCGGAAAGCTCTGTGAGCCTGGTGGACAGACGAGTGAGTGTCAGTCTCCCCAAATTAGTAGAGCAAGCTGATGAAGAGAACACATCCGGCTTCAGTGGCTTGGTCAGCTCAATTCGTAGTTTCTCGGCGTCGAATCCTCGCAAATCCGTACAGCTCTTATGCTTACCTCGACGGTCTACTCTCGGCTCCCAAAGATCACTGGATCCATGACGTAAGTCGACTTTACTCCTGATCCTGCTGTTTCCGACAATTCCCTGACTTCCAACTTTGTGTTTACGTTCTCTAGATGTGGGGACCAAACAATTCTGGAGGACCTTCGAATCCTGCGTTTGGTCATACGATAGAGAGAATCTGGCCTGCTGTCTTTGACTGTTGGGATGGGAGGTATGCGAGGCAGTGTACGGACGATATCGCAGACGTTGAAAAGTGTACTTGTGTGGACTCGTGATGTCGTTCCTGCTATCTTGTTGACTTGTCACTTTGAGGCACTGCCCTATCCGATCCCGATTCATACGCTGAGAGCGTTTGTGAGCGAGAATTGGTGAGGAAAGTTGTGCGAAAAGAAGATTTCAGGGGAATGGCTCGTCAGAAGAGAGTGGATTGATCGCGTTCGACGCTCCGAGCTAAGCAAATTTGAGCCGTACAGCCATTCCTAGCGAGTGCGTTGTTCGTCTGCGAAACGGAGGCGAGGTAGAAGGGAGGAAAGGGTGAAAACTCACGTGAGAGGAAAAGCGCTCTTCTGGAAGCACCAGAGCAGAGCAAAGCGTAAAGAGTGGTACAGAGCTTCCTGTGAGCCAATCCAGAGCGGAGAATGAATAGTAGAGGATCAAGAAAGTTGGAAAACTTCGGATCTCGAGGTTGACCACTCTCCTCTGACTTTTTAACAATTCGAACAGCCTGAATCACCATGAAGACAATATTAGTACCTATCACGCCCCGCACAACTCCAGCTCTTCCCCTGACCCGACTTCGACTCTTCATCTTCTTATTCGCCCACAACGCTTCAACACCTAGATAACGAGTTGGAAGAGCTACGTAAAGGGTACTATGGTTGTATTCAGCTTTGGCGAGCTATTTAGACTGCTCGGAAGTGCTTATTGAGGTGGAAACTTCGCTCGCTTCGAAGCGTGAGTTGCCTCTCTCTCCTTCTCGCAAGTTGCTCAATTGTATTGAACAGACGTTTGTACAGGCTCATCGATGCTCAACGTCCTCCACAACTGCTTCCGTAGCAATCGACATTTCGTTTCGCTGCTTTCCCTTTCTCGCTCTCGTCTCTCGTCTCTCGTCTCTCGTTTCGGTCACAGGATGGGCTCGGTCAAGTTTGGACGTCAAGATATCCAGTGAAGAAGCGGGACAAGCTGGGATAAGGAGCTCAAGGATCAATCTATCGCAAACGTCGGATTCAAGTTCAGGTTTCCTCACTCGTCAACTCGCTCCTCTCGCTTTATTCAACGGGACGACGTAACTCGACCTCTTCTCCCTTGTGCTGGACTGAGGAGTAGGGGAATGGTTCCCACGTTCGCAATTCCAATCGGGTTATTCAGTCGATCAGACTTCTTGTTCGATTTCGAGCTGACCCAGTGACTCTGTCTTTCATAGCTCGAACAACCCTTCTCTCGGACGAGCCGCCATTCGAGTCTCGCCTTTCCTCCAATGACTGAAACTCACTCGTTACCTTTCCTACCATCATCCAAAACCCAGCCTTCACTCTCTAATCGATCCCCTTTATCCTCATTCAATTTCGACGATCGAACTCTCTACTCTGCAAACCCCTCCTTATCCCGCCGCTCCCTTTCTCTCCTTCGCTCTTCGTCGATTCTCCAGCTCTTTCGGACCCCTCTTCTCCCTCTGTCCCGAAATCCGTCGACTTTCATCCAGGCTCTCGAATACTCTACTGCTCGCTATCGAAAGAGACAGGCTCGGAGTACCGCGGTCGACAACTTCTTTTACCGGTTTTCCTCCTTTCTGCATCACAATCCGATCCCCTTTGCTTTCTCTCCCTCCTCTATCTCTCGCCTGCTCTCTCACGAGTCCTTACTGATATCCTCAATGCCTCGTATCCTAGAGCTCGTTCGTGCCGCTTCAATCAGAACTACGGTAGACATCATCGACAACATAGTCGAACGATGGGATCACGGCCGCCTGCATCATCCTCAAGTTCACGACATGCTGCATCTGTACCGATGGCAGAATCACACCAAGCGCGTCGTTGCGGACCACTTGATGGAGCTCAGTTGCGACGCAACCGACGATTCTTACGAGAAGATTAGACTGTTTCCTCGCGCCGAGCACGATAGAGTTACAAACTTCTTTCGCGACATTGAAACTCGTTGTGGAGAGAATGCACAAGACGAGTACGGGATAAACCCATTGAACCTGGTCAGTCTCCTCGCTCCCCTCGCTCCCTCGAGTCTTGTTCTGATCTCCATTGCTCCTCAGCCTGTCTTCGGCGATCTACGGGAAGGTTCGCCCTGGAATCTCACGGATCAGGACAAGAGCAAGTGCAATATGGCCTCACTCTACGTAAGCCATGAACGTTGGCTATTCTCTCTTGCTTGGCATCCTTTCTTGACTCGCATTGGCTGTGAACAGGGAATCACAATGGCACTTGACAACATGGCCTTAGCACTCTTTTGGGACCACTGCGAATCCCTTTCAAAAGAATTTGCGTCCACGACTGCGTGTGTTCAGGAATTGGTGAAGCTACTTCGAGGTCACGCTTGGGGACAGCTACGCAAGGACCTCGAAAGTACGGTGGCAAGAGATTGGCGTGGACACAGCTTCAAGGATCAAGAGGCGATTCATGATGACATTGACCATATTACTCGGTTCGCAACGCCAGGAGGAGTTGCTGGAGTCCGACAATACATTGAAGAATCTGTGGCAGCTATGGTGAGAGGATCCAGCTCGCTATAGATACATGTTGACATGCTCATTCATAGGACTTGTTGCCTTTGCTCGCACAGGCTGAAAACGTAGACTGCAAAATCTTCAGCTCAAGTACGAAGGAATGTCTAATGAGCTCTGGATCCAACTTCTGGGCTTCAGATGGTTGGCGTGTAAGTGTATCTAGCTCATTCATATAGATAGGCGTTACCGATACTTCTGTGAGTCCGCTAGATGAGGAATGGCCGGGGTCTTCCTCCTCACGCTCTTGTTTGTCGTTCACTCGGTCATCGCTCTCTCAACAAATACTTTCCTCAAACCCGTTTACTCTCCAGTCACTATCTCTGAGCATCATTCCTCAAACCTCCTTCCCCGTTGTCGCTCCTCTCTCCTCGAGCGTGAACTTTCGCGACGATCCAATTCTTCTCGTTCGTACCCCTTGTTGTCCTCGTACTTCTATCAATACCCCTTCCTACAGTGTGCATACTTGCGGTTACTCTTGTCGCTCGACGATCAAACTGAGAGGGAAAACTCCGAAAAGCTCCGCGGTCGTTGAGCGAAATCGAAAGCTGTCTGATGCAGTCCCTTCCTCCTTCCTCCTACTACCTCGCCTGACCAGTACATTCAGCTCAAGCATCCTCACTCCTCTCGATCCCATCAGACCTCTACGCTGTCCGCTCTCGCAAGCGATTTGAGCAAGTTTCGATGCCTGTCGCCGACTCTTCGTCAATCAACAATGACGCTTTCGACGCACAAGTGACCAAGATTGAAGAGTATTGCGCATTACGAGGAGAAGACATCGCACATTGGCTTCACGATCTGCATGAGAAAGTCGACCCTTACTTCCAGACTGGTTCACTTTCTGCTTCAGCGATTTCGATTGATACTTGTCAAGAGATCTTCAAGGCTCTAGGTATAGTCTACGAGCGAATCGAAAGGGGGGAGACGCTCACGCTTGTGGGTCGCTACTGTTTTTCGAGCTTCTCTGATTCGGATCTTTGACGTTATGACTCTTCATCAGGGCTACGAGGACGATCGACTGCGGTCATTTTCGACAAATTTTTCGATAGACAAGATCGTCCCTGTCTGTCGACTGGTAGCGACAGTGCGAAGGGTGAGCTTTACTGATTTCGCGAATCTCTCTTCACCCGCTGATTCCGATGACTTTGGTGAAGTAGGATCCGCTGTCTCCGAAGCCTTTTATTCCTGATATGGTACGGTATGCAGCCCTCGAGAACGGAACGATGACATGGAATCCTTTTTCGCGCTTCTCGGGACGATGCGAGAATGGTCCATCGTTCATCATCAGCAACAAGCAACGACAGCAAGCAAATGGTCAAGAGACATGGTTAGTGAGCTTAAACATCGATACGGAGACTTTCACCTCGAAGGAGTGGCAGAACCCAACGCGACGTTGTTTTAATTGCTTCTCGTTTGCGAAATGCTTCGAAACGGCGCCACTCTAGTGAGCTCTTTTCCTCTTCCCTCTCCTCGACGTACTGTACTGACTGCTCATTGCATCTACGCGCCTGATGTAGGAAGAGGAGCGTTCCGAACCTGCTCGTTTGCTCGATGAATCGATTAAATTGCAGCCAATTCACATCGTCGTGAGTCTCCAACTTTCGGTATAACCCTAAGCGAGTCTGATCCATTATCACTGTCTCTACAGGCAAACGATACCGACAGATCTCAAGCTCCGAATGTCATTGAGCTTGCTGTGGATTCAATCGAAAACTGTCTCTACCCTCGAGCTCGATCTGTAGATCCTTCCTCTTTTTGATACCATCCTGACATTACTCATCGATCTGGATCTCGTTGCGTAAAGCGGTAGCTTCTTCTCTCTACTCCGTTTCGACGAGAGGCGAAACCTGAGAAAAGGAAATTGTAGCGAGTTACAAGTCTAGGTGAACGGAGATGTGAACAAGGTGAAACGAGCACGAGTGGATACAAGAGCTGAATAGAATAGCGAGAGAGAGGGAGAGGTAGTGGGAATAATAAAGATAATAAAGGTAAGCTAGCGATCTCAGCTTCGTCGGTTTCAACATCCCTCTCTACTCGGCGATGGGATCCATTCTAGCTTTGAACATCGCAGTTTCGGCATCGCTTTCTTCGTAAGCAGATTCCTCGGAATCGTATTGACCGATTCCAGAAGCGGCGACTCCAGTGTTCCTTCTCCAGGAGAATTGAGGGATGCTGTTCGAGACGAAGAGGGTCAGGAACTTGGCGAATTGAAGAGAGAGAGAGAGAAAAATCTCAACGTACCCGCTAGCACGAGATCGACCGAATTGTACAGTCTCTGCATGAGAGATAGCAACTACTTCCTCCATCGACTCCAAACTCGCTGGATTCGTCGAATACATTCCACTAGCGAAGCCGTAACCGCTGCTCGAGTTACTCATCATGCCTGACTTGTCCCTCGAGTTGTCGAAGAACGAACGACCAGGTCCGTGGTGACGATTGTTGAAGGTGAATCCAGACATCAAAGTATCGGAATCGTATCCTTCTGCTGGGTTCCCGACCGAGTCTTGAAGTTCTGCTGCGAAGGATCGAACGGGAGGAGAGATGACGGTGGTAGGTTTTGAAACGGCAGTCGAAGTGGGAGCGGGAGGAACGGGACCACGAATCGAATTGACTCCACCGTTCATCGTGTTGACCTGAGCGAAAGGTTGTCGAACAGATTGACGGTTCGGTAGAGGGATGCGAGAGGAAGGTGAGGTCGAAGTGGTAGAATCGGGAACGATACTCATTCGAATTGGAGATTTGGGAGGACGAACGGGAGGTGCGAAAGCAGCGGTAGGAGGAGTAGGAGGCGCTCTGAACTTATCGTGGAGCATGTATTGAGCAGTACCGATATCGTTCTCCTTTCCAGCGATAGTCGTTTCCGATCGAGTTCGACTTGTCGTCTTGACCGAAGTCGAGGAAGCGCTGCGACCGGGAGTGGGAGGAGTTGGAGTAGATTGCTCGTCACCAGCGAGAGAAGCTGCTGCATCCATTGTCGATTCGAGATTGGCGACTAGAGAGGCGAAAGCGGGAGCTTCTGGAAGAGGAGGAGGAGAAGGGAAGCTGTTGACGAGTAGATCTCTCGCTGCACCTTTCGTAGGTGTATCAGCGTTTGATTCGTCGGAGAGCGAAGTACGAGAGAGGGTATTGAGAGAAGCGGGGGAGGTGTCTTTCGCCAACGAAGAAGGGGTAGGAGGAGCTGGAGAAGCGGGAGAGGGTGAAGCTTGAACAGTGCTGGTCGAGGCAGAGGTTGGGCTGAGATCGACACCACGTTGCTTGTAGACAGAGTAGAGGAGAGTTTTGCGACGTTGAGTGCGACGAGCTTCTTCTTCATCCGTATCGTTTCCACCATCTCCACCTTGAGAAGCGAGATCATCTTCTGAAGCTAACCTCCTCGAAGCGATATCGATCGAGTCTAGAGGAGCATGTTGAGAAGCGCGACCAGCTGCGAACGAGGCGAAATCTTGAGAGAATCGTTTCGGAGGAGGAGGCATCGAATCAACTGAGAACCTGTTCGTGTCGACCGAGAAGTGACGGATAGAGCGCATTTCAGGGTCGATGACTGATCCTGCATCGTCTCGAGGGTGAACGGAGAAGTTGGAAGACGGGGAATGAGCGAGCCAAGGGAGGTTTTGTTCGTAAGTCTTCATCGAAGCTCGAGCGTCGGTTTGATGCTGTTGATGAGGTTCGGAAGAATCGGCAGTGCGAGTTCGAGTGCGAGTGCGTTGGCGAGAGGAAGGGGTAGGAGGAGGAGGTTGATCGGAAGAGACGACGATCGTTGGAGGGAGGTGAGGCATAGTTTGAGGTCGAGACTTCTTGGGTGATTTGCCGTTACCTTTCGTCGACGAGGATGAAGTGTTCGACGAGGAGAGTCCGTTCGAAGTGATCGAGTTTCGTTTGATCTGGGCACTACCGTTTCCACCACTCGAAGTACTGAAGATATCGGGTTTCTCCTCCGTGTTGCTGTCCGTCATTCCCTTCGTTGGTGAATCGAGTTGAGCCTGGAACAAGAGAGCTTGAAGACCATCCGCCAAGATCCCACCATCAACCGTCGCCCTTCGTTTCTCCAACTTTCTCAACGCAGCTTCAGTAGGCGATTCGTGACCTTCGTCCGAAGTGATGATGGAATTAAGAGCTGGCATCGTCTTGATAGCATGGTTCGACTTGAGAGTAGCGATATTCTTCGAAGACGAGGTTGCGGATTTGCTACCGTTGGATTTCGAAGTTGCTCTTTGACGAGTTTTGACGACCGAAGTCGAAGTAGGTAGATCACGGTAATCTTCGGGGAGGGAAGGAACTGGAGGTTCGACTTCGGTGAAGTATGAACGAAGGGATTTCGTGGGAGTATCGGGAGGAGTAGCGAAGTAAGCTGCGACATCGGAAGTATCGACACTGAGTCTCGAAATTGGTGAAGGGAGTCTCGGAGCGAGATCGTAATCCTTGTTCGAGGGGTCATGGTGGGAAGTTCGAGACGAGTAGGCAGTACCAGGTCGGTTTCCAGTCGAGGACCAAGTAGAATCGACGATCGAAGGTCCAGTCGAAGAACGATAACTCGACCTGTTTCCGATTTGACTGTTCCTCGTGTAACTCCTTCCGACTCCAGCGAATGATTGAACTGAATGACGACTAGCTCGACTCATCCTTCTCTCGTTCGTACTCATTCCGTCACCTCTAACCGCTTCCTCAGGGTAACCTCCATGATCTTCCGTACTAGCTCCTTGTAATGCCCTCCTTGTCGAAGCATCAACCCAAGCATCGAAGTGGGAAGAGAACGAGCGTTCGGGAGTTCCAGTTCCTTCGACGGGTCCTCCTGTTCCTTGACCGGGAGGAAACGATAATCGAGCCATAGGAGGAGGTTTCGGCAAATCGGTCAAGATGGGTGCCGAGATCCTAGGTCTACCTCCACCGGGTGTCGATGCAGGTGAGGCACGATACTTCTCATCCTCGAGAGTTGAAGAATCTTCATCCGAGAACCTTCGACTCTTGTGATCATCACTTCCGATTCCTCTTCCAGAGTAATATCCTTTCTTCGATCCTTTCTGATTCGTCTTTTTGAATACACTAATTGCCAACCAACTGACTGCACCGATGCAAACGATCGCACCGAGAATAGTGGAAGCGATGGCGGCATCGAAGAGTTGTTGATTCATTTCTCCTCCTTTTCCAGCAGCAGCGGCGGCAGCAGTGGCAGCAGTATCTGAAGGTTGTTGCACTACTTGCTGATCGGGAATAGGAGTCGAAGGTGCAGATACATCGGAATTGAAGGAAGGTGATGCCGAGAGAGTTGGAGTTCCTGGACCGAGAGTAGGAGTGGCAGGTACCGAAGCGGGAGGTTCGAGGGTCGAGGAAGGTGGACAGTAAGTCGAAGTTGAAGCGGAAGCGGAACCTGGAGTCGTCGTGGGAAGAAGAGGAGAGATCGATCTGTCCCAATTCGCGGTGACAGAGTAATCGGGTAAAGGAGCAGTTTGAGGTTGGTTACCACCTCGACGCATACGAGCGAATCGAGCGGCAGTGGGTGTAGGAGTAGGAGTAGGAGACAAGGGAGAATGACTGAAGTCGGAGAAGGAGGTGGGAAGAACGGGAGATGCGAGGAATGAACCGGGTAAATCAGAGAGATTAGGTGAACCGTAGTACATCTCTTCGGTAGGCGAGTTGGATGAAGCGGGAGGAGCGACGACTTTGGATGAGCTGAAAGATATCGTTGGAGGTGTCAACATTCATCGCCAGACCTGAGAGCGAGAGAAGATAGAACTCACGAATTCATCATCGAATTTTGTTGTTTCGCAACCTTCTTCCCAATCTCCTTCAACCCCAGTCCGCTCAATCCATTCGCACCACTAGCTGCACCTCTCGGATAAACCCTCTTACTCTGACCACCTTGCAACAATTTCGAACCCATCAACAAACTCGATTGTTGTTGATTCCTCATCTTCAAACTCAACCCAGGTAACTTGAGTAACGACACTTTCTTTGCTCGTGGAGGTGAGCGGGGGAGGAGTTGTCGTTTAGGCGAAACGAGTTTGACGGGTGAAGTAGATTTCGAGTGAAGTTGAGGTGCTTGAGCGGGAGGGGGAGTCGAAGGGGCAGTCGTCGAGAGAATGGGGAGAGACGAAGGGAGAAGAGGCGTAGGTGGATCCCTGCGAAGTCAGGAGAGTGTTAGCTCCATTTGCCGAGGAAGCGAAACAAGCAGAGAAGGAAACGCACTCGTAGTTGGATTCCTCAGTTTCTTTCTCTTCTCCAATCAGATCACTCATTGTCTCGCCGAACCTATTACTCAGAACCGGTATTAGTATCTTGTCTCTCTATGCCCTCAATCCCGAAAGAAAACTTTTAAAACTCACTCGTCCTCCTCCTCTCTTTTTCCCAAACCCTTTCCCACCTCCTCCCCGAAGCCCAATCCCAATCCTCTCAATCCCTGTCCATCTCCCATCCCCATCGCAGGTCCCAACCCCAATCCCATTCCCAACCCACTCAATTCTTCTTTCACCTCATCGAATTCTAACGGTCCTTGTAACCTCTCTACTCCTCCTCCAGCCCTCACTTTCGCTGATTCGGGAGAGAGCATCGAAGGTGGAGGAGATGAAAGGTCTATACCGAGACCGAGACCGAGGGAAAGGGTTGCGGAGGTTTCGAGAGGAAGTGTCGTCGAGCGTGAAGAAGAAACTAGGAATCGTTTACGAGGTGGGGGAGTCGACATGGTCGTAGGAAGCATAATTGGTGAGATCTGTCCGTCTCTGCCTTGGATCAGCGTCTGTCGATTGATAACCTGAAAAAGAGTAGGGAAAAAAAAAAACGTACGATTTCTTCTGCTTCTTCTTCTAAAGCATCCTCGAATTTCTCTTCGTCCGTCAACGCCTCACCTTCTGCCTCAACCATTGCCGTCTCACTACTATTACTCGCAATAGATTCCAAACTCAATCGTCTCTTGACCAACTCGAGTTCCCTCAAACCCCCTCCTCCACTCTCCCGTTTCCTCATCTTCGCATCGACGTTCGCTCCTCCCTGAGCTTGTGCCGTCGCAGTCGGTAATGAATGTTGGAGAGTTGGAGAGGCAGTGTTGGTAGAAGGGAGAGAAGGTGAAGAAAGTAATTTAATCAAAGGTGAAACTAATTTCTCTCCTTTCGAATTCGAATTCGAGGTAGAGGGCATGGGGAATGCCTCCTCGAATAACCTTTCTGCATCCTGACCTCCTGAGCCGTCGCGGGAGATGTCACCAGGTGCGGGGTTGAAGACGGAAGTGATATCGATTGATGGAGATCTAGGGTGGAGTTCCGCACCTCCACCTCCTCCTCCAACGATGGGTTGGGCGTTTGAGAGTTTCTGACGATGTTTGAGCATCCCTAATTTCGAGTGTCGGCGTGAGGAACCAATGGATGAACCGAGGGAAGATAGTGGAGCATTCGGAGGGATTGAGCGGGGAGGAGAGCCGCCGGAGAGGAGGGATGATGAGAGGGAGATTGAACGTTTGTGGAGTTGTAAGGAAGAGTCTACGTTGAGGAGAGGGTGTGCTGAGAGGAGGGAAGAAGAATTGTTTAGATCGAGAAGTAAGGGGAGGGGTGAGGGATTCGAGGATAAGTCAGAAGGTAAGGAGGTGGATTTCGTTAATGATCCATGTTCCCATCGAGATTCACGATTCTTTCCTCCAACTCCTCCGGACGAATTGACTAGTTTGACCCTTTTACTCGATGAACTTCCTCCTCCAACTCGAGAACTCGTACGTCGATGTTGATTTCCTCCTAAGAATGCGACGGGTGGTGGTTTGAGAAAGTCGCTTCCTCCTCCTGTTGTTGTTGAGTTTGAGAAGAAGGATGAGGTAGTGGAAGAAGCGGAACGAGAGAAGGAGAGTCGTTGAGAATGTTTGGTTTGACGGGAAACTTGTCGAGGAGGTTGAAAAGTACGCGGTGGAGTCGTGATGGTGATTGTTGTCATTCTACTTAGTGTGTCGGAAGGGTGAGGAAGAAGATGGGGAGGGAGGGAGAGGGGAAGGGGAGACGCGTCGAAGACCTATACGAGAGGAGAAGAATCAGCGAGAGACAGAAGGGAGGAAGGGTGAGAGAATTTACGAGGCAAGGGTAGTTAAACGAGTGTGATTGTATAAACGAATGTGGTTGTAAGCTGTGAGAAACGAGACGGAGACGGAGACGGGGGGTTGTGAAGAGTTGAAAGTAGAGAGGATGCGAGGGGTAAAACGAAATCGAAGAAGGAGAGGGAAAAAGTCGATGGAAGGGAGAGGAATTTAGTCAAAGACTGAACACGCGCCGCGTCTCGATATTGATATCTTGAGGGTGAAGCGTGTCGTCAGAGCTAGAGAGAGAGATAGATGTGATTTGTAAAGAGATGCAGGAATCTCTTGCGATGAGAGGAGTGTTTGAAACTGGTCGAGGAATTCCTATTGCGCGTTCATTCTTGATTGTTGATTTGGTGCATTCAAGCTACATGCTTGATCTTGGTTCCTCTTCTAGTTCTCTTCCGTTATCTTCTTGTCAATGGTCGAGGTTGGGTGAATGATGCTGATGAGACATGACTCGACTTGAAGGGTTGAAAGATAGCTGGTTGTTATCCATAGGTATTGAATGGTGGTAGAGAGAGCTTTTCAAAGTCTGTTGAACCTATTGTACTGTATGAGAGTGGAAGGAAAGGGCGAGAGAAACTTAGAAAGGGAATGAAAATGATCGAATTTAATCTTCTTCCATTCCCTCTCACTCGCATTCGATTGCTCTCCACTCACTACTAGTCAGCTCCAGTCTGCTAGCGATACGCCCTTCCGTGGTTCCCCTCCATGTCGTCGACCCCTAATCGAAGTGGACGTTCTTCTCCCATCTCCTCAGTTCCTTTCCTTCCCTACTCACCACCCCGCTCCTCTTACTCTGAAGAGAAAGATACACCTTCCACTACTACAACCTCTTCAACTCCCTTCCTTCCCACTCATTCGAGTTCGCCTTCATTGATTCAACATTCGAGAAACACTTCATTAGCTAGTTTGGGACCTACTGGGGGATCATGGTGGAATACTTGGAGTAGGAGAATCGCACAAAGGAATTTAGGAAGACGTGCAGTGTTGGGTGGGTTGTTGGGGTTGGTTGCGGTCGTTACTATTTTGAGTGCGGCAGCTGGGAGTACCGGGGAATTGGAAGAGAGTCAAGGGTGGTATATGAGAGCTAGAGAAGCGTTTCAAGGGTTGGGATTGACGGGAAATGCGGAAGGAGATAAAGAGGAAATGAGAGAATTAGATTTATTAAAGGTGCGTTCGAAAGCTCTCTCTACGGCGCTAAGCTGGACAGCCGCTGAGTAGGATCGACTCGTTGGTACAGGTCATTAACTTTGAAACACCTCAAGAGACGCTGGCGTCTCAGTTGAAAGATGGAGTTAGATACGCTACTTCAATGAGTTATGGTGGTCACGGTACGCTCTCTGTGTCTCTCTCACTCGACGATTTTGCTGACGAGTGAGTTCGATGTGTTGTGTACAGCGAATCAAATGATTTCGATTCAAAAATTACTGTATTTCGCAAAGATCACGAATCGAGTGCCAATCATGTGAGCCTCCATCCTCTCCTTCCTCACTCTCAATCTTCTCTCATACTAATTTACACTCTCACTCGGTACAGACCTTCACTCATTCCAGTTCACATCGATGGACCACCAACCAACATTTCACTTTTCTACGACCTCCCCCGATTCTTCCACCTCACTTCGATCCCGGCTCTCGAGATGTCCCAACTCAAACTCCCAACCTCTCCCGACAAATCTCAACAAGAAGATTTCCCTTGTTGGTCCGTTCAAGAATCGACCGTAGGATTCCCCAATTTCGAAGCGATCTCTTTCGACATGCATGGTTTATACGTTCATCATTGGCCTTTACCGGGTCATACGTTCGCTCGTGGTGCTGGAGGATTCGATTTATCGTTTGATTCATTGAGGATATGGGATTCTAGTCCATCTGCGAAAGATGATTGGATTAACAAAGTTCGACAAGAATTCCTTCCTCAGAAGAAATTACCTCAAGATCCAGAGAAGGAACTAGTGAAGGAGGGT
>Ga0308169_10003867_pt1 | contig 14310 bp, 11 predicted proteins | sample PhyBR1_2_FD_202139 | JGI IMG/M metagenome (GOLD analysis project Ga0308169, IMG submission 202139) | Phyllosphere microbial communities from UC Gill Tract Community Farm, Albany, California, United States - DLSLSB.R1 | ecosystem: Host-associated > Plants > Phyllosphere > Unclassified | place...
GGATCCGGCCCAGTACAGCGCGGACTTCTGGCCCACGATCGACCCGTACCGCCTACCCGGTACGACGGTCACCGCCGCGCCGAGGGCAAACGGCGCGACGGACGGCACCGGCATCCCGCGCGCGTTCCAGGCGTTCGGGGGCGGCCTCGCGCTCGATGAGCGCTGGGGGATCCAGGGCATGGACCACCTGAACTTCGACAAGTCACTGAGCGCGCGCAAGTCGTGGTTCTTCCTGGACGACAAGGTGGTGTGCCTCGGCGCCGCGATCGCATCGAGCTCGGGGAACGACGTGTTCACCACGATCGACAACCGTTCGTTCGCCACCGGCACCGTGCCCAACGTACGCACCGACAACCGCAACCGCGTGCTCACCGCAGCCGATGCGGCGGTGACCGTGACGCGCAACGTGCACATCATGGGTCACGGCGGATACGTCTTCCTCGCCGGTGAGAACGTCTCCGGTGCGATCGACGTGCGGGTCGTGTCCCGTTCGGGCGACTGGCAGACGATCAACTCCGGATCCGACACGGGCGGTACGACCGACGTCAAGAGCCGCGACTACGTCACGATCACCCATCACCACGGCACCGATCCGTCGGGCGGCGGCTACGCCTACATGGTGCTGCCGAACGTGCCGCACTCGGCCACGTTCACGGAGTCGGATGCGCCGAGCGTCGAGGTCGTCGCGAACAACGCGCAGGCGCAGGCGATCCGCGTGGCGGGGCAGGGGCTCACCCTGGCGAACTTCTTCCAGGCCACGCCGTCGGGCCAGGCGCCCGCGTACGGGGTCACGGTGAGCGGCCCGTGCTCACTGGCGGTGCACACCGAGGGCGGGCGCACGACGGTCGCGCTCTCCGACCCGAGCTGCACGCAGGCGACCGCGCAGGTCGTGCTCGCCGGGGTCGCGGAGTCGACCGTGGTCGAGACCGATGACGGGGTTCGGATCGTCGGCACCTCACCGCTCACCCTCGAGTTCGACCTCGACGGACACGGGCACGCCAAGCGCGTCGTGCTCGGAGCCTGAATCGCGGCCACGGCCGGCCCACCGTTCAGGGGCCGGCCGTGGAGCCGTGCGCGGCGATGGCGGATCCGCCTCCCCGGCATCCTCAGTCCGCTCGGGTAGAGTGGCGAGCGCCCGATCCAGGCCATCTCCGCGGGGTTCGAGCGGCCGATGAGGCGCTCGCCGGCGCCGCGGCCCAGCAAAAGGCAGCAATCACGTGACTTCCCCCGGCGATCATCGCTCGCAGGCCACCCCCGACACCGCCGCGTCCGCCTCGGCTGAGTCCGCGGACGCGCCGCGCCCGCTCACGATCCTCATCGGCGCCGACACGTTCTGGCCCGATGTGAACGGCGCCGCCCGGTTCACCGAGCGCCTCGCCGCTGGTCTGGTGCAGCGCGGCCACGATGTGCACGTCGTCGCTCCCAACCAGGCGTACCGCACCGCGAAGCCCCGCGTCGAGGTGATCGAGGGCGAGGCGATGACGCTGCACCGGCTGCCGTCGGTGCGCTGGGCGCCGCACGACTGGCTGCGGTTCGTCTGGCCGTGGCGCGCGAAGCACTACGCACGCAAAGTGCTCGACGAGGTGCAGCCGGACGTCGTGCACATCCAGTCGCACATCGTGATCGGGCGCGGGCTCTCGCGCATCGCGCATCAGCGCGGCATCCCCGTGATCGCCACGAACCACGTCATGGCCGAGAACATCCTCGACCACACCACGATGCCGAAGTTCGTCGACGACATCGTGCTGAAGTTCGCCTGGGCCGACGCCCGCCGCACTCTCGGACTCACCCGCGCGGTCACGACGCCCACGCGCCGTGCGGCCGACTTCCTCGAGCGCACGATCGATATCGAGGGAGTGATCCCGGTCAGCTGCGGCATCGACCGCACGCAGTACACCCCCGTCATCGCGCCGCGCGAGAAGAACCGCATGGTGTTCGTGGGCCGGCTCACCGCCGAGAAGCAGGTCGAGGTGATCCTCAAGGCGATGGCGAAACTGGATCCTGCCCTCGACGTGACGTTCGACATCGTAGGCGGCGGAGACCAGCGCAAGCAGCTCGAGGTTCTCGCTCAGCAGCTCGGCCTGGGGGAGCGCGTGGTGTTCCACGGGCGCACCACCGACGAGGAGCTGCGCGCGCTGCTGAGCCGAGCCTCGCTCTTCGTGATCGCGTCGATCGCCGAGCTGCAGTCCATCGCGACGATGGAGGCGATGGCCTCGGCGCTCCCGATCGTCGCCGCGGACGCCGTCGCGCTGCCGCACCTGGTGCACGACGGGGAGAACGGGTACCTGTTCGAGCCCGGCAACGTGAACGAACTGGCCGCGCGTCTGACCGACGTGCTCACCGCCGACCCGGCCGAGTACGAGCGCATGCAGCGCGCCTCGCTCGACGGCGTCGTCGTGCACGACATCAACCGCACGCTGGACACCTTCGAGGCGCTCTACCGCGACGAGCCGCTGCCCGAGTAGCCCCGGATGCACATCGTCTTCTTCGGCGACCAGCACGCCGAGTCGCTGGGCGGGGCGCAGGTCTCGATGCGACTGCAGCGCAAGTACCTCGAGCGCGCAGGGCACACAGTGACGATCGTCGCGCCGCGGATGCATGCCGCACCGGGATCGGCCCGGCTCGCCGCGGCCGAGGACGATCCCGGCTACGTCGACCTCCTGTCGGTCCCGATCACGGCCGACCGGGAGTATTCGCTGACCTGGCCCGGGCGCCGCACTGACCGCTTCCTCGACCAGGCGCTCACGCGCCGTCCGCCCGTGGATCTCGTTCACGTGCAGGCCGATTTCTGGGGCGCGTTCATCGGGCACCGTTTCGCGCACCGGCACGGCATCCCCGCCGTGCACACCATGCACAACCGGGTGGACGTGGGCATCGCCGCAGTGACCCCGCTGCACAAGCCCGTGCTCGGCGCACTGAACCTGTGGCGGCGCACGGCGCTGCGCGGGATCGGGGCCCAGCCGCATGGCTCCGATGGGTGGGCGTATCTCGCCGGGATCGCCGCGGAGTCGCGCGCCGTGACCGCGCCGTCGGGGCACTTCGCCCGCCGGCTCGAGCAGCACGGCGTCTTCGGATCCGTGGACGTGATCTGGAACGGGATCGACGACGAGGTGCGCGAGCAGGTGCTCGCCGCAGCACCCGCGCAGCGGAGACCGGGGCGACCGCGTTTCATCTGGCTCGGCCGGATGAGCCCGGAGAAGCGTCTGCTGCCATTCCTGGAGGCCGTCGTCGCGAGCGACGTGGACGCGGACATCGAGATCGTCGGCGGTGGAGGAGAGCGCCGCGCCGCCGAGCGCATCGCCGCACGAGCGGGACACCCCGGCATCCACTTCGCCGGCCGGATCGGCTACGCCGACGTGCTCGCCCGGATCGCCGCAGCCGACGCCGTCGTGCAGACCTCGATCGGCTTCGAGACGCAGGGCATGACGCCGTTCGAGGCGGCGACCCTCGGCACCCCCACGGTTGTCAGCGACCCCGACATCGCCGCCGAGCTGCGCGGCGGGCTGTGGGCAGTTGCCGATGTCGGCGCCGACGAATCCCGCCGGATCGCGGCGCTCGCCGAGACGCTGCGCATTGCCGCCGCGGACATCGCGGCCGGCCGTGCCCCCGAGCCGGATCCGCAGGTCGCCGCCGACTTCCGGCAGTCGTCGCGCACGGCCGCGATGCTCGAGGTGTACGGGCGCGCGATCGCGGGCTGAGGGCGAGGCGTGGGAGCCGTCCGAGCCCTTCGCTGCGGCGCGGGGCCCCTGGAGGGACTCGAACTCATTCTGAGCATCTTGCATAGCGACGTCGAACGACAACTTCCGCGAAATTACGCGAGTTATCGAGACTGTGACGACAACAGACGACGTCCGAAAACAGCCAATGGCGAATGGGATGCGGCCAAAATGCGGGCAAGAATCGCCTATCCCGGCGGTATTCTGGCTCGTTCCAGAACTGAATACGGCCAAGACTGCCCCGATTGGCTGCGTGGGTCGCGAACATCTCGTGGTCAGGCGACAGCCGGGGCGGGACAGACGAGCGCTGGCTGATCACACTCTCGCCAAGAGCGTCGCGCATTGGCAGTGCAAGGGCGCTTACCAAGTCCGATTCCCTCGACGTACGAGCGATGCTGCTCGACCTGCCCGAGGTTGCCAGTTGCTATTGGATGGGGAGCGCCACCCTGCTCGCGGTCTAACCCGTTCTCGATCCGTCGAAGCTTGTAGCGTTCCTCCGCGAGGTAGACCCGGCTGTCAGCCGGGCAGTTTCCGACCTCACCACGCGCGAGGACGAAACCGAGGATCGATGGTTGCGCGTCCTGGCCGGCATCCGCTCGACGATCAAGCAGGAGTGAGCACGTCGAACCAGATCGGCAGAGTGATCCCTCCGCGCGCACCGTTCGGATGCGGGGTTGGTGGCGCGCGTTTGGCTAGATCATGGCCACCCATGGCGCGCCCCTCTTCTACCTGGATGAATGATCGGCGTTCGGCTCGAACGCCGGCGACGCGCGTATGTGGCACCGCGGCCGGACGCAGACTACCTCGCTACGGCAGTTGGCTCATCCGCGCGGCTGGGCTCATACGCATCGCAGTCGATCCCGCGTGCGTGTGCGGCACTGTTCTCTATAGCCTCGGTGGCTCGGCCGTTGCGCCGAAGGTTCCATGAGGAAGCGGAGGAAATGTCGCCCCTTTGGCGTCGTGCGGGCTGAGAGCTGTCGCGCCGGCCAGTCCGCAAGCTCAGTCGGGATTGCAACCAACCGCTCGCGCTCGAGGTCGTCAGTCGCTTGCGACACGGGCCCCACCAAAGGCTGAGAGCGACGTGGAAGATCTCGTTCAAGGGGTTTTCGTTGCTTGCTTCAGAGGTGTGAAGCGGCGGAATGTTGTTGCTCCTAAGCCAATCGACGCCGTCGTCGAGATAGTGCAGTAGCCAGACGTGCAGGTCTCCCAAGCTCTCGGCGAGCCGCAGAAACTGTTCGCGCTCTGAACTCGCGAACTGCGCCCAGCTGCCGGAGTGAGCGACCGCGGCGGCCAAACGAGCCCGCTTAGATTCGCTAGAGGTTTCGCTTGCAGCGCTGCGCGCGCGTGAGCGATCCGCTCCGACCGGCCCGGTTAGTCAAGCCCATGCACCAGTCGAGCAGCGTTGTGAACAGCGGCCGTGGCATGGAGGAGGTCATCGCTCCACTGCCGCGCGCTGTCGTCCAAGTCTCGAAGAATTAGACCCGCGGTGCCCAGTATGCGTGCGCCTGCGATGCACGCTATATCCAAACTGAGTGCGGTCATCTCGGGGCTGAGCTCTCCTCCTCGCAATCCACCGCGCGTAAATCGCACGGAGTGGAGAAGTCCGAGCGCGGTGGGGTGAGTTATCTGGCTCAGGAGGGAGTACGCGACCCTCAACCATCCCGGTTCGGCGAACATGTCGCCCAGTTTGTCGAGCATGTCGGACACGGGAGGCAGAGGTACTCGGCCCGGGGAAGCCAACTTGGGTACGCGAGAAGCGTTGACGAATGAGGGTAGGTCGAAGAACTGTTCGGCCGCCGCTCTTGGCACCCCACTCGTCGTCAGCTGGTCAATGGTCCTCTTGCGGCGAGCGCGATATTCGTCGAAGTACTGGGTGGCCTGGGCTTCAAAAGTGGATGTGTCGGGGACGGAGTATCGCCACGCGGTGCGGCCGGCCTCCTCGAGCATCATTCGCGCTACAAACGGGAGCACAATCTGGGCCCCCGGCTGCTCCGACGTCGCAAAGATCGTCCGAAGGTTTGAGATGGCGGCACCATAGCTGAGGACGGCGTGGAACGGCTGCCCCTCTGCCCACGGATCCACCGTGAGGTTCTCGAGGAGTCCGAAGAATCGCTCTGCCGCCCGCCAAACCTCGTCGGTCGAAGCGACGTCCGGCAGGAGCGAGCCGGTTGTTGGCGTCGCGGCAGCATGGGGCACATATGGCTCCGTCGGATGGGCGCCGCTCGCACCCTTGCGCGACTTGGGAGTGCGATTTCCGGGACGACCCACTAACTTGTGGACGACAACCGCTCGCGCCGACACATCCGAGGCGAGATCGAGCGCTCTGCCAGCAAAGGCGTGCGCCGGCACTTCTTCGGGCCACCAGCTACTGTCCGCCGCCAAAGACCCAACGAGAGTCCCCGTGACTCCGATCGCCGCGACTTGCATGAATAGAGCCTCATGATCGAATCGCGAGTCGAACCCGATGCCGCCTCCCTCGGCGACGCTACTGAGCAATCCGAGGTAGTTGCCATGTCCACTGTGCGCCAGAACCATGCTTGACCCGTGGAGTTCTGCGCTAGCCAGCAGATTGCGCGAACGAACAAGCAGCGGCGCCCACCGCGAACTGAACGGGTCGATCGAGTCTTCGCGAGCGGCAAGAAAATCTGCGAGCAGTCGTGTGTCGCTCGGCGGCGGATCGAGCAACGCCCAGCCTTGTGCCTGTCCGGTTAGGCCAGCGACGGCGGGCAACGGTTGGAGCCAACGCGTCAGTATCGGACACGTCGTCTGGGTTTGATCGAGCAGCGAACAGATGCCATCACGTTCGCGTAGGAGTTCGGCCGGTAGCGACTTCAGGCGATGCGGACGCGAAGAGATCCACGCCCACTTCAACGCGTCGACGAGCAGACCACGACTGATTGCCCCCATCGCGGTGCCGCCGAACCCCGCCCCGACTAGCGACTCAACGTAGTCGTAGCGGTTTCTAGCTGACACGAACGCGAGACCGTTGAGGAACCGGTCCGGGATCGCACCAAGATTGAAGTCGACTGGAAGAGTGTCTAGGTGCAAGCGCAGCGCGCGAGTCGCACGCCGAAGCCGGAGCACATCGTCGGGAGCGTCTCGACCATCGGGGCGCACGCCGTCAGCGACGGGGGTCTCATCCCGGATCAATTCAGTCCTTTCATCGGCCGCGGGCGCGTGTATCGGCCCAATCGGGCCAGCCTATTTGCCCGCACGATCTTCGTCGGTTCGAGAAGCCGATTCTCGACTCAGTCTGCAGCGGTAGGTAAAGCCGAACGAGCCCAGGAGACTCACCTCGTAGCGCTCTCGTGCTCAGAGCCGCGCACTCGCTAGGCTCGGCGCCGTGGGCGAACGCGACTGGGACCCGAATGAGTGGCAGGCGCACTGCACAGAATTGCTTACGGTTCACTACGGCGTCCGAGTCCAGGTCTTTCCGGATCGGGTCAACGGCGATGGCGGTCTTGAGGCATACGTCGCGGACGAGGGCACTGCCTTTCAGTGCTATGCGCCCGAATCGCCGTTCGGAGTTGCTGATCAGACCGCGAAGCAGCGAGAGAAGATCCGCGCCGACACGAAGAAGCTCGTTGACAAGCCCGAGCAGACTCAGGGACTCATCGGCGAGACAAATCAGATACGTGAGTGGGTTCTGTTGACACCTACATTCGAGGACAAAGCGCTCGTCGCGTACGCCGGTACGCGGTCGGTGAAAGTGAGACAGGACGCCGCGCACCACACATGGTGTTCACCCGACTTTCGTATCTCGATCCACGACGAGAGCCTTTTCGCTGTGGCCCGGGCGAAGCTTCTCGGCGCCCAGGCGAATCTGGTCTTGCCAGTTAGTGCGCCCGTCGATGTTTCGGTCATGCGCGCATCTGGTGAGGTCGAGCGGACGCTCGACGACACGCTCCAGATGAAGTTCGGCGCCGACAGGAGCGTTGCGACACGACCCCAGCTACTCGCGCAGTACAGGGACGAGACGTTGGCCGACTACTTCCGGGGCAAGATCGAGATGGCCCGACTCTTGCGGGAGGCGGGATCGGTGCATCAGTCGGTGGTCGAATGCGCTGAGTTCGTCTTTTCTGGCTTGGCTTCCTCTATTGCCGAGTCAGATGACCGTCCGCTCATCGTAGTGAAGTCGATCCGGGAGCAATTGACGGCGCTGATCGCAGCGCGCCTGCCCCATCTTGGTAGTGATCTCTGCGCAAGATTGGCGCGCTTCTACGTAGCGTCATGGTGGATCGAATGCCCGCTCCAGTTCGAGGTCGCCGATGCCTGACTGGATCCCCATGGATGGGGCTGAATCCGATGGCGTCATCGACCTGGATGCGCTGGAAGCACCGACCACACCTGTGAGGCTCAGACGGGTTCCCTTGCCTTTGGAAGGCTCGGAACGATTCCAATGGCGGCTTGCCGCAGTCCTACTCGCGCTCAACGCGTGCAGAGGGAAGAGCGCCACAGTCGACCAACTGCACACGTTGGTATGGGCAATCAACGACCCAGCGAACGCCGACATCTTACGGCTTGCGTGGGATGGTCCGACGCCGTTCAGACGACCACGCGGCTATGTCAGCGGCCTCCTTCAGACTTTGAGGGTCGCGCAGGCCGAGGGTCTCGTCGAGCAATTGGCCAACGGTCGACAGAAGCTCACAAGCGCAGGCCTCGCACTCGTGGGGGAGATGCGCAACGAGCAGTTTTCGCTCGGTGCTGGCGATGAGTTGCTATCGCAGTTGACCCCAATTTCGTCGGCGGACATGGCCCGCAGGCTCGGAGGATCGGTGTAATGACATTTCGATACCGTCGCATCGAACTCACCGTCATGACGGCCACTCGATCGGCATCGTATGGGGTCGACTTTGCCGATGGGCTCAACGTCGTGCAAGCTCCCAACTCCTGGGGAAAGTCAACGTTGGTGCAGAGTCTCGTGTATGGGCTAGGTCTTGAGGGAGCCTTCTCTGCTTCCCACCTCTCGCCACTGGGTGAGGCGATGACCAGCGTGATTGACCTAGACGGACAGCGGGAGGCGATCGTTCAATCCTCGGTCACGGTGACGCTGGAGAACGACCGCGGCGAGGCGCTCCGTGTGCGACGGTTCCCTCGCAGTCTGGACTTCGACTCGGAGCTCGTCCAGACATGGTTCGCCGAGCAGGGAAGCGAACTGAACAGCGCGCCCCAGCGGGATATGTACGTCCGCCAAGGAGGCAGCGCGACCCATGCGCTGGGTTTCCATCGCTTCCTTGAAGAGTTTGCCGGGCTGTCGCTGCCCAAGGTCCCAGGGTTCAATTCGGATGAAGTGAAGCTCTACCTTGAGGTGCTTTTCCCGCTGTTCTACGTCGAGCAGAAATATGGCTGGTCCGGCCTAGCACCGAGGGTTCCGACGCAGTTCCGGATTCGATCACCGTATCGCCGGGCTGCGGAATTCGTCCTGGGCCTGGGAACTCTTGAGCGCCTAAAGGAGCGAGAAGGGCTGAACGCCAGGCTGGTCGAGGCGAAGAAGTCCTGGGAAGAGAGCAGTAGTGAACTCAAACGCCTCGTGTTGGGCCAGGGGTGGGAGTTCGTGGCGACCCTGTCTGACGGCGGACTGATGGAAGAGAACTCGCCGTTCGGTCGGCATCGAGATGACAAATGGATCACCGCCGAGGCAGAGGTCGAGGAGCTCCGGCGCCATCTGACTGAACTCGACATTGCGCGGGTTCGCACCGTTGGTGAAGGTGTGTCGTCCTCACAGGCAAGTCTTCGGCGGGAAGAGCGCGAGGTCGCTCGTCTTTCTGGGAGATATCGCGCGCTCGGCGAGCAGATGACCACGTCAGAGGCAGAGTTGAATACCCTTCAAGTCCGGCAGGAGGAGTTGGAGCATTCACGAGAGACGCTCATCGACGTCAGGAAGCTCGAAAAGCTTGGCAGTGAAATTGACTCTCGCTCGATTGCCAGCGCACACTGCCCAACTTGCGCTCAGGCGCTCGACTCTGCGTCGGTCGCGACGGGCATTGTCCTAGATGTCTCGGCGAATCTCGCCCTCCTAGATGCTGAACGAGCGACGCTGCGTCGTCTGCTCGCGGAGGCCGAAGCGGATGCTGAAGCGACTGCTGCGCGGGTGGATGCAGCGCGCGTCGCGTTGGAGGAAGCGCGCGCTCGAGTGCGTACCCTCAAGGACGAACTGACGAGTCCGACCGACTCACCGAGCATCGCGCAGATCGAAGAGCGCTTGGCAGTGCGCGCACGACTTCGGGCGGCCGAGACGGCTCTGGCGACCGCCTACTCCGTACTTGACGACGTAGATCGCGGCGCCAGAGCAATCGTCAGCCTCCAGGAGCAGATCCGGGCGCTGCGTGGAGAGGAGGACGCGCAAGATCGAGCGATCGTCAGGAGGTTCTCGCGGAGCTTCAGCGAGGCACTCGGTCGCTTCGGCCTTCGTAGTCTGCCCGTGGATGAAGTAACCATTGGCCAGGACAGCCTTCTCCCCGAGCACGATGGCTTCGAATTGTCGTTTGACATCCGACACGGACTCTCCGCGTCCGACAGCATCCGGACAAAGTGGGCGCACTACGTCGCCATGGCAGCGACAGCGGCATCTGAACTCACCGGGGCGTCGCTGGGAGTCCTCATCATGGATGAACCTCGACAACAGGAGGCCGAGTTCAGCAGTGTCCGAGCCCTGTACGCCGAACTTGCTGAGGTTTCGCGGAGTACGCAGGTCATCGTCGCGAGCAGTGCGGACAGCCAGGAGATGGAACAGTTGCTCGCTGGCCTGACCGTGAATCTTGTCGCGAACGTGGGCGGGCACATGTTCCGCGAGGGTGTTTCGCTGACGAGCTAGGCGCCGCAAGCCAGACTCGCCGCGCCCAAAGCCAGTGGCGCTCGCGTGCGCGTGGGCGAGGACCTTTGCCCGCCGGCTACTTGGTTGCCCGATGGCCGGTCCCTTTTCGAAACACGCGAGCAGATGTCGCGAGGGCTCATGACGCGTCCGACCTCGCCCGTATACCCGGCCCGAAAGCCTCCCCGCTGAGCGCCCGGCGCATGGAACGCCGCTACGTCCCGATCCCGCGCACCAGAGTCGGCGAACCAACCACCGGCCACGTAGCCATCGGCGCCTCTCGGTTCCTCGTCGCAGCTCCGGCGCGAACGTGAAGGCCGTGCAGCGGATGCTGGGACACGTGTCGGCGGCCATGACACTAGACACCTACGCCGACCTCTTCGACGACGATCTGGATGCCGTCGCATCGCGCCTCAACGACGCCATGCCGCTCGTGGCGCTGCCGGCGGGTCCGCATACCCGCTACGCCCGACCCCAGTAACCCGCGGAGAGCAGATTGCTCAGTTTTCCGAGGCGGCTCGAGACGCCCGGAATGCTCGTTTTCGTCGCTCTGTGACGCCGGACGAAGCGTTGCGAAGGGCCTTCGCTTCGGCTCATAGCTCTCTCAAATGCGGCCAAAAAGCATCTGAGTGGTCTGACCGCAGAAGAAATGCCTGGTCAGAAGTAAAACGAGACTGTCCTCCTGGAGGGACTCGAACGCGGCGCCGAGCGTTCCTGCGGCGGGTATGGCAGAGGGACGCCGCTGCCCATGTCGGTCAGGCGATGAGCGCCGCCGCCAGCGCGTCCTCGACGTCTTCGCGTGAGACCGTCGGTGCCTCGGTGAGCATCGACCCGAACGTCCGTGGATCCCACTCGAGCCCCAGTGCGGCGTTGGCCTCCGTGAGCACCGCGACGAAACGGTCGACGGGACCGAACGCGAGCATCCCGCTGAGCAGGCGTGCGCCGCGCACACCGCGCTGCGAGGTGCCGACGAGCTTCACGGCGCCGCGGGCGTTGATGCTGTACTCGCCGGGGCAGTACTCTCCGGGCACCTCGCCCAGCCGGGCGTCGACGCCGAGCCCGCGCAGCACGTCGACGATCGTCCCGCCCGCCTGCGCGAACAGGGCGGTGGGGTCGGCGTGCGACTCCTCGCGCTCGACGACGTCGAAGACGAGACAGGTCTCGTCGTAGGCGGCGGCGCGGCCGCCGGTCGGCCGGATCGCCGGCGTGAACCCGAGGCGCTCCGCCGCCGCCACGGCGATACCGTAGCCCGGCATCAGGCTCTCCCGCCGCGTCAGCGCGAGCGTCGGCGCCGGCGTGTACAGGCGCAGCAGCCGCTCGGGCCCGTCCCCGGAGGCGACCTGACGCAGCAGTTCGACCGAGCGCTCGAGGTCTTCGTCCGAGGTTGACGCCGACGGCTGCCGGATCACCTGGCCGGGAACCAAGGGGAGCCGGGGAGAGGAGGTCACCATCGGCGTCAGGGGATAAAGGTGAACACGAACTGCAGCACCAGATACACCGCGCCGGAAATGCCGAGGCCCAGGGCGATCCCCGAGCGGAGCCGCCCCGGGCGGCGCGGAAGCCCGATCAGGGCGAGCACGACGGCGCCCGCGTACAGCAGGAAGAGGACGACGTCGATCGCCATCGACACCGGCCGCGGCAGGGTCGCATCGCTGGACACGGCGTACGCCACCGAGATACCGATGTAGCGGAGCACCTCCAGGGCGAACGCTACCGAGGCCAGCACGACCGCGGTGGTCGCGATCCCGGCGCCCTTCGCCCGATTCTGCGGAGCGGCCGCGCCGGGTTCGCCGTTCGCCGGGTATCCGTACCCCGGGTACGTCGGCGTGAGCGGCTGAGCCGGCGCAGGTCTCACGTCCCCGACGGGTGGCACGAATCCGGGGGTCGGAGGTTGGCCAGGCGTGCCGCCGGGCGCGGCTCCTGGGCGCAGGTTCGCGACCGGCGGCTGAGGCGCGGAGAAGGGCTGCTGCGGATCCGTCATGCTGAGAACGTACCGCTCCTCCGTGGCGGCGACGCGACGGGACGGGGCGACGCTCCGGCCGGGTTCGCCGGGGTTTGTGCCGGACGTGCTCAGCCCCAGTGCGCCGGCGCCGGCAGGGCGTGGTCGCGCACGTCGACGCCCTCCGCGCCGACCGAAGCCGTGCAATAGAGCAGCGACTGCGTGGGGTAGCCGTGCGGACGGTTGTCGCGGATGATCGCGCGGTCGTCGGCCGGATCCAGCTCCGCCGTCGCGGCGAGCAGGCGGATCCAGGACTCCGGCCAGTCCTCGTTTCGGGTCGGGTGCGCACGGAACTCCGGCAGCCAGCGCGCGATGCGGGCGGTGTCCGGGTCGTCCAGGTCGGAGTGCGCGATCATGTGCACGCCGGCGGGCACCGGGGTCTCGCGCAGCGTGGCGCCGTCCCACGACAGCACGCGGGCGCCGGCGGGCGAGACCTCGAGCAGGTTGAATCCGTGCATGCTCTCCGGGCCGGTCGGCGAGACGCCGGCCACGGACGCCAGCGCGAGGGCGCCGCGGGAGACGGCCTGATCGTCGGGCAGGTCGAGCACGTCAGCGCGGTTCAGCAGCACGGCGAGCCGATGGGTCGCCGGGTCGGCGGCGAGCCACGCCCCGCCCGCGCGGCGGTCGCGGATCCCGATGACGCCGGGGTGCTCGGGCCACCACTCGCCGAGCGCGTCCCACTCGCGCAGCGGATCCTCATCCCGCACGGCCAGCAGCCGCGCCCCCGTACCGCCGACCTCGATCACGACCGTGCACACGTGCTCAGTCTAGGAGCGCGTCCGCCCTGGAGGGCTCCACGCCCATGGTCGTTGAGCGAGCAGCGACGAAGGAGCAGCGAGACGAAATGGCGTGACGCGCGGGAACCCGCGTTTCGTCTCGGTCTCGCTGCGCTCGTCCTCGCTCAACGACCCGATCCGGTCGCTGTGCGCCCGACCTTGCGCACCCTGAGCGGACGCGTTTCCACGACGAACGGCGGACCGTTCCCAGCGCCTTCCGCCCGGCGTCGGGCAGAATCGAGGGATGGACATCGTGGTGGGGGTCTCCGGCGGCATCGCGGCCTACAAGTCGGTGCAGCTCGTGCGGCTCCTCGTGAAGGCCGGACACCAGGTGACCGTCGTTCCCACCGAGGACGCGCTGCGGTTCGTGGGCGCCCCGACCTGGGAGGCGATCAGTCGCAACCCGGTCACCACGAGCGTGCACGACGACGTGGCCAAGGTGCGCCACGTCGCCCTCGGACAGGGCGCCGACCTGGTCGTGGTCGCCCCCGCCACCGCGAACACCATCGCACGCATGGCCGCGGGCATCGCCGACAACCTGCTCGGCACGACGCTGCTGGCCACCACCGCGCCCGTCCTGATCGCCCCCGCGATGCACGCCGAGATGTGGGCGCATCCGGCGACCCAGGCCAACATCCGCACGCTCGTCGAGCGCGGTGTGCACCTGATCGGGCCGGACGACGGCGAGCTCGCCGGCGGCGACAGCGGCCCCGGCCGGATGAGCGAGCCCGAGGCGATCGCCGAGGCCGCACTGCGCCTGCTCGCCCCGCAGGATCTCGCGGGGTTGACGGTCGTGGTCTCCGCCGGCGGCACCCGGGAGCCGATCGATCCGGTGCGCTACCTCGGCAACCGCTCCAGCGGCCGGCAGGGCACAGCACTCGCCGTCGAGGCCGCCACCCGCGGCGCCGCGGTCGAACTCGTCGCGGCGAACCTCGCGGGGGATGTGCTCGCCACCGCGACGCATCCGCGGATCCGGATCCGTCCGGTCGCGACCGCCGCGGAGCTCGC
>Ga0308169_10003868_pt1 | contig 14300 bp, 8 predicted proteins | sample PhyBR1_2_FD_202139 | JGI IMG/M metagenome (GOLD analysis project Ga0308169, IMG submission 202139) | Phyllosphere microbial communities from UC Gill Tract Community Farm, Albany, California, United States - DLSLSB.R1 | ecosystem: Host-associated > Plants > Phyllosphere > Unclassified | place...
CGGCAAGGTCACCTATCCGGTCAAGGGCGCGACCCTGATCGGCAACGGTCCGGACGTCATGAACCGTATCTCGATGATCGGCAACGACATGTCGCTCGACTCGGGCGTGGGCGTGTGCGGCAAGGAGGGACAAAGCGTGCCGGTCGGCGTGGGGCAGCCGACGCTGCGCATCGACGGCGTGACCGTCGGCGGTACGGCCTGATCCTTGCGGCTGCAATGAGCGAATGCCCGGCGTTGCCGGGCATTTTTTTTGCCATGTCGAATCAGAACTTGTAGGTCAGCCGCGCATACACCGTCCTGCCGAGCGGATCCGTATAGCGCGGATCGTAGCCCAGCTGGAAGTTGGTGACCTGGTTGGTGAACGGCGGCTCCGTGTCGAACAGGTTCTTGATGCCGGCCGTCAGCTCGAACATCTTGTTGCCGGTGAAGGTCGTCGACAGCGACCAGGTCGAGTAATGCCTGACCATGTTGGCGAACTCGGGCGGAACTGCCGTGTTCTGGTCGACATAGTGCGACATGTAGCGGTTCGACAGGTTGAAGGTGTAGTCGCCGCGCACCAGCGTCAGCAGCAGGTTGTGGCGCCAGCGGAAGACCGGGGTGGCGTCGGCATAGCGTCCGGCGTTTTTCGTGAACGGGCCGCCGCGCTCGTTCTGGTAGTCGTACTTGTTGACGTAGGTGCCGTCGACGCTGAGGCTGACGTTGCCGAAGGGGTTGCGCGGCAGGCGGTACAGCAAGGACAGGTCGATGCCGCGCGTGTGCACTTCGCCCAGGTTGCTGGTGATGTCGAGTACGTAGTTCAGGCGTGTACCGCTCGCGTCGTACACGAACAGGTCCTGGTATTTCACGGGGTCGCCGAAGATGGTCTGCTCGGCCAGGGCGTTGATCTGCTCCTTCAGCTTGATGTTCCAGACGTCCGCCGACACCGTCAGCGCGGGCAGGGGCTCGAACACGACGCCCGCGCTCCAGGTGCGCGAGCGCTCCGGCCGCAGGTCGGGGTTGCCGCCGCCGCGGATGTTTTGCTGCTGGTCGCAGACGATGTTCGGGTTCGCGCCCGGTACGGCCGTACCGTCCGGGCACAGCCGCGGGTCGTTGTAGCTGTCGGAACTGTTGGTCGTGGTTTGCGGGCCGAACAGGTCGAACAGCGTCGGCGCGCGGAAGCCCTTGTTGAAGGAGCTGCGGATCAGCAACTGCTGGACCGGCTGGTAGCGCAGGGCGACCTTCGGGTTGAAGCTGCCGCCGACGTCGCTGTAGTGGTCGTAGCGCGCCGCGAAGTTCAGTTCCAGGTCCTTGATGACCGGGACGTTGAGTTCGCTAAAAATGGCGCCGATGCTGCGCTGGCCCGACTGGTCCTGGGCGTCGGCCGCGCCGGAACTCGATGCCTGCGACGCCAGCGCCCGGTTGACGAAATACTTGGCGCGGTCGCGCCGGAACTCGGCGCCGATGGCGAAGCCGAGCGGGCCGGCCGGCAGGGTCATCAGCTCGCGGCTGGCGCGGGCGTCGATGGCGCTGCTGTTGATGCGTGCGTGCAGGTATTCGCCCAGCAGGAGCGAGTCCTGCAAATAGGCCGCGCCTTCCGCGCTCTGCGGGCCGAAGGGGTTGAGGATGCCGGCGCCGACGCCGTCGATGACGCGCTGGTCGATCACGTAGCCGCCATCGAAACTGCTGCGCGCCTTCCCCAGCGAGTGCGAGATGCCGGCGTTGTAGTCCCAGCCGGCCAGCGTGCCCTCGAGGCTGGCCAGCAGGCGCACGGTGGTGCTGCTGTCGCCGCTGACCCGGCCACCCGTTTCGGTCGGGCGCCAGCTGATGTCGAGGTTTTCGCCCGTAAGGCCGGCGACGGCCGGCGTGATGCCTGCGCCCGGATAGTAGGGGCTGGCGCTCGTCATGGTCACGCCGATGTTCGACAGCGGCGGCGGGGCGACGCGCGACTCGGTCGTGCTGCGCCCGAATACGAGTTCGAGACTGGCCAGGTGGTCCGGCGTGAGCTGGCGGTTGAACTTGCCCATCGCGCTGTACTGTCGCGTCTTCGGAATGTTGTCGACATATTGGGTGTAGTCGAATTCGCAGACCGGGTCGTCCGTCGCCGGCGCGGTATCGGGTGGGCGGCAGCCGGTGGCGAAATAGGGATTGCCGGCCACCCCGTTATCGGAAAAGAAGTTGGCAGGGAAGGTCGTGCGGCTGATTTCGTTCATGCCGCGCTCGGGCCGCACGCCGGTGCGGGAAAAGCTGCGGTCGACCGCGCGCAGCGCGCTTTGCTGGTGGAAGTCGAGGACGCCGAACATGCTGTAGCCGTCACGGTTCAGCTCGCCCCAGCCGCCCGAGAGGTTGATGCGCTGCTCGTTGCCGCCGCCGCGGCGCAGCGGCTCATAGCCTTCGAGCGTGAGGGCGCTTCCCTTCACCGAACGCTTCGTGATGAAGTTGATGACACCGCCGATGGCGTCGGTGCCGTAGATGGCCGAGGCGCCGTCGCGCAGCACCTCGACCCGCTCGAGGGCGGCGATCGGGATGATGTTCAGGTCGACGGTGTCGGCGAAATACGGGTGATTCGCCAGGCGCCGGCCGTTGAGCAGCACCAGGGTCTTGTCGCCGCCCAGGCCGCGCAGGTCGGCGCTCGAGCGCCCGCCGGTGCCGGCGCCGACGGCGGACGAACTGACCGTCGAGGTCTGGTTCATCGGAATTGTGTTGAGCACGTCCTGCGCGGTGGTCAGGCCCTGCTTGGCGAAGTCGGCGGCGCGGATGGTGGTGATCGGCAGCGAGCTCTCCGCCGCCAGCCGCTTGATCGAGGAGCCGGTCACTTCGACGCGCTGGATCGGCTGCTCGCCCGCGTCCTGCCCCTGCGCCTGTGCCAGCGCAGGCAGGCAGGCCAGCAGGCCAAGGCCGGCGGCGGCGCCGCCAAAGAGGCGGCGCAGGGCAATGGACAAGATCGTCGGGGACAAGGTGGTTTCGTTCATTTGCGGCTCCTGGAAGCGTGATGGTCGGTCCCCTCCTTGCGCAAGCTTAATTCGTTCACGCAGAGAAATTGACCGCAAGCATGGACAAATCTGGTCGGGTGGGGTGGCTGGAACCGAGTCTTGCATTGCAGGCGCGAATTCGAGTGATCGCGCGCAAGGACCCGCGGGGTTTGGGCGCCGTTGGCGCGCAAAACGCCGCTTGCCGGGGAAAGCCGTGGCATGCGCACAACACCGGCGCGGCGCATGGCGGCGCAGCCGGCATCGGGCACGCAAGGCAGGACGCCGGCCGGTGCGGGGAACACCGGCCGGCGCCTTTCCTCTGCGTGTCCCGCACTGCCTCCTGTCAGAAGGTGTAGCGCGCCCCCAGCGTGAAGGTACGTCCCACCGCGCCCTGGAAGTCGAGCGGGTTGTAGGCCTGGGCGCCATAGGTCAGCGGATCGAGCGGCGCCACCTTGTCGAACAGGTTCTCGATGCTGCCGAACACTTCCCAGCCCGGCTGCGGCTTCCAGCGCACGACGAGGTCGAAGCTCGTGAACGAGGCCAGCTTGCAACCTTCCGGCGCATCGTTCCCGTTGGCGAAATGGCTGGCGCAGCCGTCCGGATCGTCCTTGAACAGCACGTTGTCGATCGGGCCGCGGTAGTTGGCGTTGAGGGACACGCGCCAGTCGCCGCGGTCCCAGGCGGCGCGCAGGTTGACGCGGTTATCCGGCGTGCCGACGCAGTTGGTGACGTCGCAGTTGCCGTGGGTGCCGGCGAAGTCGCGCGAGCTGCCGTCGAGCTCGGTACGCAGCCATTGGTCGAGATAGGTCCACTTGGCGTCGAGCAGGAGGTTGCCCCATTCGCCTGGCAGGCGCACCGTATGGCGGGCGTCGACGTCGATGCCGCGGACCTTGGTCGAGGCCGAGTTGACGTAGTTCGCCAGCACGGCCGTGATCGCCCCCGGGTCGCCCGGCGCCTGCGCCGTGCTGGGGTCGCGCGCGACGTGGCCGGCGGCGATCGCCGCATCGGTCAGTTCCTGGTTGATCTCGTTCTTGCGCTTGATCTGCCAGAAGTCGATCGAAATGCTGGTGCGCGGCAGCGGGTCCCAGATGACGCCGAGGTTATAGCTCTTCGAGCGTTCCGGCGACAAGGCCGGGTTGGGCGAGGTGATGACCGCGATCGACGCCGGACTGCAGGCAGCGGTGACGCCCAGGCTGCAGCGCAGCGGATCCTCGGCGGTGGAGAAGGCCGCCAGGCCGCCGACGCCGTTCTCGGCCGCGCTCGGCGCACGGAAGCCGCGCGCAAAGGTGCCGCGCAGGGCCAGCTGGGGTGCGGGCTGCCACTTGACGCCGACTTTCGGGGTGTACGAGTTGCCGACGTCGGTGAAGTGGTCCCAGCGCATGGCGCCCGTGATTTCCAGGCCCGGCAGCACCGGCGCCAGCGCCTCCCCATACAGCGCGAAGACGTTGCGTGCGCCACGGTAGGCGGAATAGCCGAGGCCGATGACGTTGCCGCGCTCGGTGCCGGTGGTCGGCTGCAGCTCGGTTTCCTCGCGCCGCCACTCGGCGCCGGCCGCGACGCCGATGGCGCCGCCGGCCAGGTGGCCGAATTCGCGCGTGGCCTTGAAGTCGCCCTGGATGATCTTGGTTTTGGCGTCGTTCGAGATCGTCGGCGACAGTGCGCCGTACAGTGCGGGGCTGTTCAGCGCCGCGTTCTCGCCGATGCGCCACAGCGTGCCGGGCGGCAGCGCCGCGTAGGCCGGGCTGCCGGCGGTCGCCGCGGCGACATTGGCCGCGCTCGGATTGAGCAGCGCAAACGCGACGTCGCGCTGCAGGTAGCCGAAGCGGTCGTTGCCGACCGAATTGCGCGAGAACAGCAGCGAGGTGTCGTATTCCCACCCGGCGAATTCGCCCTTGATCCCGGCGAGGGCGCGCACGAAGATGGAATCGATGTTCGAGACGCGCGGTCCGACGTCGCCGGCCAGGTAGCGCAGCCGCGCGTCGCTGCCGAAATACGGGTTGTCCGGATGGCCCGCGCCGAGCGAGACGCCGGCATTGCTGACCGGTCCGCCGGGGTAGCCCTCGTTGGCGCTGACGGTCGAGGGCGTGGTCGAGGACGAGGTCTTGCTCTTGTACAGGTTGAGCTCGGTATAGCCTTCGATCGCCGGCGTGATGCGCCAGGTGCCGCGGCCGAACAGGCTGTAGTTTTCCTGCTCGGGCACGATCTGGTTGTACTGCGAGGTCGAATCGATCAGGCAGCCGCCGCCGGGGTCGCCCTGGGGATGGCTGGTGAAGTTCGAGCAGGCCGCGCCCGGTTGCGGCAGCGTGAAGCCGGCCCCGGGGTCGAGGCTGCCGCGGTTGTAGTAGTTGTTGGTGAGCGGATTGCGCACGTTGCCGTTGATCGCGCTGCCGGCGGCGTTCGGTCCGGTGATGGCGCCGGTGCCGCCGAGCGCCTCCTGCGCCGAATAGCCCCAGTTGCGCAGGTCGATGCGGCCGATGTAGCGGCGGTCGTCGCGCTCGCGCAGCCAGATGTTGTTGGTGCGCTTGTACTCGAAATTGAGCAGCACGTTGTAGCGGTCGGCGTCGAGGTCGCCGAAGCCATGGGTGATGGCGTAGTTTTCCTTCTCGCCATCCCAGTCTCCGGTCGCGCCGAGCGAACCGCGCACCGTGGTGCCCTTGAAATCGCGCCGCAGGATGATGTTGACGACGCCGGCAATCGCATCCGAGCCGTAGATGGCCGAGGCGCCGTCCTTCAGGATCTCGATGCGGTCGACGGCGTCGGTCGGGATCACGTTCAGGTCGGAAAACACCTTCTGGCCATCGTCGGCCAGCCCGTAGGGCGCCATGCGCCGGCCGTTGAGCAGCACCAGGGTCGAGGCCGAACCCAGCCCGCGCAGCGAGATGCCCGAGGCGCCGGCCGCGAAGCCGTTGCCGAAGCTGCTGGGCACAGAGCCCTGGTTGTCCACCGCAAGTGTCTGCAGCAGTTCGGAAACGGTGCTCTTGCCGGAGCGTTCGATGTCGGCCCGGTTCACGGTGAGCACCGACGAGGCGGTTTCGGCCTCGGCACGGCGGATGTTACTGCCGGTGACGACGACGCGCGCGGCCGGCTGCTGCGCCGCTTCCTGCGCTTGTGCCTGCGGCAGCGCCAGCAGGGTCAATCCGATGGCGCCGCTGCCCGCGAACAGGCGGCGAACCGATCGGGATAACAAGGTTTCAGTCATGTCAGCACTCCAGGTCAGGTTGACATTCCCATCCACGGACTGCAGTTTGATCGGCCTCATGTGTCAGACCTAAGCGAACTGATCCTGAACAAGGACGATGCAGTTGAACGGGGCTTGACCTGACTTTTGCATTCATGACAACGGCATGTCTGATATCCCTCAAACATGGGTCTTGCGTTGAAAAGGCTGTCGGTTTGTCGCAACCGCTTGCACGCCAGGTCCACTTCATGCAGCAAATGACGCAGTGCACCAAGGTGGAAGACAAATCCCTTGCCAACATTCATAGCCAGGGGTTATAGTCATTTCGACCTTTTTCGGATCCGCCCAATGCGCAACGCTGCCTTCGCTGCCTTCTTCTTTACCTGCTATTTTTGGTTTAGCCATTCCGGCCTTCAGGCGGTGGAGTAGCGGCAGGTTCACGCGACAGCAGAACAGACCGAACGACCAGAAACCGCCAGCGATGGCGGTTTTTTCATTTCCAGCCCAGATAAACGAACGGAGTCCCGCATGCCACGTACCGACGATTTACGTATCCGCGAAATGAAGGAACTGACGCCGCCCTCGCACCTGATCCGCGAGTTCGCGGTGACGCCGAAGGCCGAGGAAACGGCAAGCGCCGCCCGGATCGCGCTGCACCGCATCCTGCACGGACAGGACGACCGCCTGATGGTCGTGATCGGCCCATGCTCGATCCACGATCCGAAGGCCGCGCTCGAGTACGCACGGCGCCTGGTCGAGCAGCGCCACCGCTTCGCCGGCGAGCTCGAGATCGTGATGCGGGTCTATTTCGAGAAGCCGCGCACGACGGTCGGCTGGAAGGGCATGATCAACGACCCCTACATGGACAACAGCTTCCGCATCAACGACGGCCTGCGCATGGCGCGCGAACTGCTGCGCGACGTCAACGAGATGGGACTGCCGGCCGGGACCGAATTCCTCGACGTGATCAGTCCCCAGTACATCGCCGACCTGATCAGCTGGGGCGCGATCGGCGCGCGCACCACCGAGTCGCAGGTGCACCGCGAGCTCGCTTCCGGCCTGTCCTGCCCGGTCGGCTTCAAGAACGGTACCGACGGCAACATCAAGATCGCGGTGGAGGCGATCAAGGCCGCTTCGACGCCGCACCATTTCCTGTCGGTGACCAAGGGCGGGCACTCGGCGATCGTCTCGACTGCCGGCAACGAGGATTGCCACATCATCCTGCGCGGCGGCAAGACCCCGAACTACGACGCCGCCAGCGTCGACGATGCCAGCAAGCAGATCGCCGCCCAGGGCCTGGCGGCGCGCGTGATGATCGACGCCTCGCATGCGAACAGCTCGAAAAAGCCCGAGAACCAGGTGCCGGTGTGCGCCGACATCGCACGCCAGGTGGCCGCGGGCGATGAGCGCATCGTCGGCGTGATGATCGAATCGCACCTGCTGGCCGGGCGCCAGGACCTGGTGCCGGGCAAGGAACTGGCGTATGGGCAGTCGGTGACCGATGGCTGCATCGACTGGGAAACCAGCGTGCAGGTGCTGGAGGGATTGGCGCAGGCGGTGCGCCAGCGGCGTTTGCGCGAGGACGCGTAAACGGGGCAGGGTGCAGTTGCGCGTTGTTTCGTACGGTGGTTGAACGCGTGGGCGGCTACACCCGGGTACATGCGTCCCCGCGTCGGTGCGCCGCCCACGCGTTCAACCAGCTCGCGCACAGCCGCGAAACCGCGCAGGTTATAGGTCAACAACACAACTTGATTGGCCCGCCCATGGCGAATTGCGTTATCGTGGGCGTTTTCAATACGGTCGAGCCCGGAACGATGTCCAGCGGCCGCCAGGGGAAGTCCGAATGCTGGCATACATAATCCGGCGGCTGTGGCAGATGCTGCCGACGATGGCGGGCGTCATCGTGCTCGTGTTTTTGCTGTTTAACTGGGTCGGCGGCGATCCCTCGTATCTGCTCGCGGGCAAGATGGCCGACGAAGCGGCGATCGCCAACATCCGCGCCCAGCTCGGCATCGACCAGCCGGTCTACGTGCAGCTCGGCATTTTCCTGAAGCAGATCGCGAGCTTCGATTTCGGCAACGCCTGGAGCACGGGCGAGCCCGTGTCGCACATCATCGCCAGCCGCCTGGGGCCCTCGCTGACGGTGCTGGTGCCGCTCACCCTGCTGGAAACCTTTTTCGGCATCGCGCTGGCGCTGGCCATCGCCTTCGTACGCGGCTCGCTGACGGACCGCGCCGTCATGGTGGCCTGCACGGTCGGCATGTCGATTTCGATCCTGGTCTACATCATCGTCTTCCAGTATTTCTTCGCTTATAAACTGGGCCTGTTCCCGGTGCAGGGCTGGGGCGAGAGCCTGGGCGAGAACCTGCTGCGCTATGCGCTGCTGCCAATCATCATTGGTCTCGCCGTATCGATCGCGCCGACCTTGCGCCTCTACCGCAGCTTTGTCCTCGATGAAGTGCACCAGGATTATGTGCGCACCGCACGCGCAAAAGGCCTGTCCGAGCGGCGCATCGTCTGGGTTCACGTACTGCGCAATGCCGCGATCCCGATCATCACCCACGTGATGGCGAATTTGCCGGCGCTGCTGATCGGCGCCTTTCTCCTCGAACGCTTCTTCGGCATTCCCGGCATCGGGCGCGAAGTCATCCTGGCCGTGGAGCGCAGCGATTTTCCGGTGATTAAAGCGATTACCGTCTACGTGGCGGCCGCAACCATGGTGTTCAACCTGCTGGCCGACTTGCTGTACGGCGCGGTCGACCCGCGCGTGCAGTTGAAATGAGATGAGTGAAATGAGGCAGGGATGCACGGCAACATGATAAAGCGCGAAAGCATTTCTCCGGGCCTCTGGACGCTCGCCTGGCGCCGCCTGCGCGCCGATCGTGTGGCGATGGCGGCCCTCGCCGTGGTCGGCGCCTTTTTGCTGTTGCTGGTCCTGTCCGCCAGCGGGCTGGCCGCCGGCGATTGGGAAGACGAGGTCGCGGTCAATTACGCGCCGCCGGGTTTCATGGGGCCGGATGCTGCGACCGCCGCGCTGGCGCGGCCGCAGGCGCCGGTCCCGCCGAATGCCTTCGATCCGCTGGCGGCTGAACTGGACGTCCTCAAGGCCGAGGTCCGGGCCACCCATCCACCGCACGCGAAAGCGCTCACACTGCCGTTCGGCGCCGACAAATGGGGCCACGACATCCTGAAAAAAACCGTCAAGGGCGGAGAAACCTCGATCGTCGTCGGACTGGTGGCGGCCTTTGTCGCGGTCGGGCTGGGCACGCTGTTCGGGGCGCTGTCCGGCTTTTTCGGCGGCGTGGTCGACGACCTCTTCAACTGGTTCTACAGCATTTTTACGTCGATCCCCTCGATCCTGATGATCCTGACGGTGGCCGCCGTGCTGCAGCAGAAGGGCGTGATGACGATCGTGCTGATCCTCGGCCTGACCGGCTGGACCGGGCCCTACCGCCTGATCCGCGCCGAGTACATCAAGCACAAGGCGCGCGAGTACGTGATGGCGGCCGATGCGATTGGCGCTTCAAACTGGCGCAAGATGTTCTCGCACATTTTCCCGAACGTCTCGCACGTAGCGCTGGTGCAGCTGTCGATCCTGGTGGTCGGTTTCATCAAGGCCGAGGTGATCCTGTCCTTCCTCGGCTTCGGTGTGCCGGTCGGCACCGTGTCCTGGGGCAGCATGCTCAACGAAGCGCAGAATGAACTGATCCTGGGTAAATGGTGGCAACTGGCGGCGGCGGCCGGCGCGATGGCGCTGCTGGTCACGGCTTTTTCGCTGTTCACCGATGCCTTGCGCGATGCGCTGGACCCGAAACTGAAATGACCCACCATCCCGACATGCTGCTCCAGGTGCGCGACCTGCGCATTTCCTTCCGCGTCGACAAGAAGGCCACGGTCGAAGCGATCAAGGGCATTTCCTTCGACGTGCCGCACAACGCCACCGTCGCCCTGGTCGGCGAGTCGGGCAGCGGCAAGTCGGTCAGCTCGCTCGCCGTGATGGGGCTGTTGCCGGCGGAGACGACCATCGTCGAGCCAGGCTCGAGCGTGCTGTTCAATGAGCGCGAGCTGCTGCACTTGCCGTCCGCCGAGCGCCGCAAGCTGTGCGGCAAGGACATCGCCATGATCTTCCAGGAGCCGATGTCCTCGCTCAATCCGGTGTTCACGGTGGGTTTCCAGATCGGCGAAGTGCTGCGCCAGCACATGGGCATGAACAAGCGGCAGGCGCGTGTCCGCACCCTGGAATTGCTGGAGGAGGTCGGCATCCCGGATCCGGCCAACAAGATCGACGCCTATCCGAGCCAGATGTCGGGCGGGCAGCAGCAGCGCGTCATGATCGCGATGGCCATTGCCTGCGAACCGAAGCTGCTGATTGCCGACGAGCCGACGACGGCGCTCGACGTGACGATCCAGAAACAGATCATGGAATTGATCGCGGCGCTGCAGGTGAAGCACCGGATGTCGGTCCTGTTCATCACGCACGACCTCGGCCTGGTGGGCGAAATTGCCGACCGCGTGATCGTGATGCGCCATGGCGAAGTGCGCGAGGAGGGGACGAGTGCGCAAGTGTTCGGTGCGCCGCGGGATGCCTATACCCGTGCATTGCTGCATTGCCGGCCGACGCTCGATACGCGTCCCGTGCGGCTGCCGGTGATCGACGATTTCCTGAGTGGCCGCAGCGACCCGCTGGCCGTGCTGCCGCAGCGCACCCGCGGCTATGCGGCGGACGACGACAAGGTGCTGGTCGTGCACAACCTCGCCAAGAGTTTCACGCTGCGCGAGGGCCTGTTCGGCAAGCGCGTCTTCCACGCCGTGAAGGACGTGTCGTTCACGCTCCCGCGCGGAAAAACGCTGGGGGTGGTCGGCGAATCGGGTTCCGGCAAGACCACGGTCGGCCTGACCCTGCTGCGCCTGCACCGCGCCACCGGCGGCAGCGCGCATTTCGACGGACGCGACCTGTTTGCGATGTCGGACCGGGAATATGCGGCCTATAAACGGCGCATCCAGATCATCTTCCAGAATCCCTACGCCTCGCTCAATCCCCGCTTCACGGTGGGCCAGATTTTATTGGAGCCGATGCGCATCCACGGTATCGGCCGCGACGACCGCGAACGCACCAATACGGTGCATGGCTTGCTGGAGCGGGTCGGCCTGCCGGCGCAGGCTTTCCATCGCTATCCGCACGAGTTTTCCGGCGGCCAGCGCCAGCGCATCGCGATTGCGCGCTGCCTGACGATGAAGCCGGAAATCCTGGTCTGCGATGAGTCGGTCTCGGCCCTCGACGTCTCGGTCCAGGCGCAAGTGCTGAACCTGCTGCAGGACCTGCAGGACGAGTACAAACTGAGCTATATCTTCATTTCGCACGATCTGTCGGTGGTGCGCTATATCGCCGACCAGGTGATGGTGATGCACCATGGCAGCGTGGTCGAGATGGCGGATTCGGACGAGCTGTACCGCAATCCGCAGCATCCTTATACGCAATCCTTGTTGGCAGCGATTCCACGCCTCGCTTAGGGCAGAACCGTTGCGAAAAAGCCGGCACGGCCAGTGTGAAACGGCGATTTGGGCTACCATGACCGGATGTCCCAGCTCACCCTCCTGATCCAGCACTACGGCGTCTTCCTCGTCTTCGGCATGGTGCTGGTCGAGCAGTTTGGCCTGCCGATTCCCGCCTTTCCGATACTGGTGCTGGCCGGCGCGATGGCGGTCGATGGCGGCGCCAGCTGGCAGCTGTGCCTGCTTGCCGTGCTGCTGGCCTGCCTGATCTGCGATTATTTCTGGTTCCGCGCCGGGCGCTATTACGGCAAGCGCGTGCTGCGCCTGCTGTGCCGCATTTCCCTCTCTCCCGATTCTTGCGTCAACCAGACCGAAGACCGCTTCCGGCGCTACGGCCCGAAATCCTTGCTGGTCTCGAAATTTGTTCCCGGTTTTAACACCATCGCCGCGCCGATGTCGGGCGCGCTCGGCACCGGCACGCGCGCCTTCCTCGGCTTTTCCGCGAGCGGGGCGCTGCTATGGGGCGGGACCGGCATCGCGCTCGGCGCGATTTTCCACGACAGCGTCGACGCTGTGCTGGCGGGCCTGGAGACCATGGGCAGCGCCGCGCTGATGGTGCTGGGCGGCTTGCTGGCGCTGTTCGTCGTCTATAAATATGTGGAGCGGCGGCGTCACCGCGCAACACTCGCCGTTCCGCGCATCGCGGTCGCCGAACTGATGGCCTTGCTGGAAGGCGGGCACGATCCATTGATCATCGACGCGCGGAGCAGCACGGCCCAGGGACTCGAATCGGCCATTCCGGGTGCGCTGCTCTACAACAGTTGCGCGCCGGGCCAGCTGATGGCCAGCCTGGACAAGGAGCGCCACATCGTCGTGTATTGCAGCTGTCCGAACGATGTCACTGCGGCGCAGGTGGCGAAAGAGTTCCTGGCCAACGGCTTTCACCGGACCCGTCCGCTGCATGGCGGGCTCGATGCCTGGCATGCGCACCAGGCGCGGGCCGTGGGGGCGCAGCCGGCGGTTTGTTGAGCGAAACTTGCGCGATCAGGTAGTCGGACTACTTGGCGGAAAGCGGAATCTCCCCGATTGCCGCACCGTCTTTGTACCTAAACTACAAAATCTTCTTGTAAGACCGCAAAGAAATCCAGTAAGCTTGGACATCCCCAGCCTCCTGTCCCGCAATGACTGCTTCTCTGCCTGCCCACCTCGCTTCCACCACCGCTCCCTTCGATAGCCCGCGCCTGCTGGCCGATGTTGGCGGCACCAATGCGCGTTTCGCGCTCGAGCTGGCGCCGGGCAGATTCGAGGCGGTGCAGGTACTTGCCTGCGGCGATCATCCGAGTTTCGCCGACGCCATGCGCGCCTACCTGGCGCTGCCCGCGGTGGCCGCTTTCGGTCCAGTCCGCCATGCGGCGGTGGCGATCGCCAACCCGGTCGATGGCGACCAGATCCGGATGACGAACCACCACTGGCAATTCTCGATCGAGGCGGTGCGCCGCGACGTCGGGCTCGAGACGCTGCTGGTGGTCAACGATTTTTATGCGCTGGCGCGCTCGCTGCCGCACCTGCAGGATGGCGACAAGGTCCAGGTCGGCGGCGGCATTCCCCGCGCCGGCGCGCCGCTGGGCCTGCTCGGGGCCGGTACCGGCCTCGGCGTGTCGGGACTGGTCCCTGCCGGCGACAGCTGGATTGCCCTGAACAGCGAAGGCGGCCACGTCACGTTTTCGCCCGCCAATGAACTCGAAGTCGCGGTGCTGCAATACGCCTGGCGCGAGTTCGAGCACGTCTCGGCCGAGCGTTTCCTGTCGGGCGCCGGCGTCGAACTGATCTACCGCGCGCTGGCCCATGTGCAGGGGCAGCCGGAGGGCAAACTGCCGGCCGCGGAGATCTCGCGCCGCGCGCTGGCGGGGGAGTGCGCCTTGTCCGACCAGGTGCTCGAGGTGTTTTGCGGCATGCTCGGCTGTGCTGCCGGTAACCTGGCTGTGACGCTGGGCGCGCAGGGCGGCGTGTACATCGGCGGCGGCATCGTGCCGCGCCTGGGCGGGCGCTTCGCCAGTTCGTCGTTCCGCCAGCGCTTCGAGCGCAAGGGCCGCTTCGCTTCCTACCTGGCGCAGGTGCCTACCTACGTCATTACTGCCGACTATCCTGCTTTCCTTGGCGTGTCTGCCGTTTTGGCCGAAAAACTGTCGGCTTGAAGCCAATCCCGGATGCGCACCCCTTGCGCAAGTGGCCCGTCCTGTGTTTTATCGGTTACAATGGCCCGCAGTTGAAAGAAACGATGTCGATTGCTGTCATGCGCCCACCGAGCCTTAGCCTCGACGCCGCATGCGTGCCAGGTCCGCGTTTCGCTAAATAATCATCTGTAGATCGTGTGAAAAAATTGGCAGGGCAAGGCGCAGCGTCGAAGACAGTACGTGGGTACGGCGAGACGATGCAACGCAGCCATGTCGATTTTTTCACGCGGTCGTAGCTGCCCGCCTTGCACGCGGGCAGCCCTGTGGCCGGGTCCTGTCCCGCCACCGTTATTCCGCCCGCCGCGTCCAAGCGCGGGCCATTGATTCCTGGTTTTAACGAGCAGCACGACGAACCGCGTTGGCGACATGGCCTGCGCTGCGCCGACTCCGGCCAGCCGCTGTCCGCCGGGCGTTTATTTGTTTGGTAGATTCTTTGGCATTAGCCCG
>Ga0308169_10003870_pt1 | contig 14297 bp, 17 predicted proteins | sample PhyBR1_2_FD_202139 | JGI IMG/M metagenome (GOLD analysis project Ga0308169, IMG submission 202139) | Phyllosphere microbial communities from UC Gill Tract Community Farm, Albany, California, United States - DLSLSB.R1 | ecosystem: Host-associated > Plants > Phyllosphere > Unclassified | place...
CTGCTGCTGCTGATGTTGCGAATGCGAAGAATAAGCCTGAGGATGAGAGTGATGAGATACGAGTTGTGGTCGACTCAGTTGAGGCTGCGGAACAGGAACAGGAGGCGGAAGAGGAGGAGGGTGGTTGTTTCCTGCAGAGTCGCCCTGTTGCTGAGAGTACCACTGACGGTAACGTTCTCGCTCTGCCTCCTCCATGCTTGCAAAGGCTCAGCACGGAGAAAGGCAAACTAGCTACTGCAGCAAAGCAAACGGCGAATTTGGGAGGGAAAGGAAGGACGGCCTCAAGGAGAGAAGAATTCGTGAAAAACTTTGTGAAGGGAAAACGATGCGTTCATTGCACATTGATCGACGGAATCGCTCCGCAAAAAAACTTTGAGAGGGTGGTCTGGCTTTCTCCTTTCTGCTTTCGAGGATCTTAAGCTGTCCCGCGATACTAGCCGACCTTCTACCTCCTCTCGTCAACGTCGCCTTCTTCCTCTCAACCTCTCGAGGGTCGAAAACACAGACAGGCACCGAGAATTGACTTCTGACCCTCGTCATTTTTTGGCTTTCGACTTTTGCTGATCTCTCAAATCTCTCCCTATCGCTCTGTTCTGGACCTTTTTCGAATGATCAACAGAGGGAGAAGATCCGCTCGCGGGCAAGCAAGAGACGTGTGAAGCGCGGCGTGCAACGGGAAGGAAAAGAAGAAAAACTTGAATGCCTCTCATCGATGCAGGGTTTCGTTTCAAGGTTCCTCGAGGGTAGAACCGATACTTAGCGGACATCGCCGCTTATCTCTTGACACTCCTATCCTGAGCTTGACACGTCAAAGCAGCTCATTAACCTCTGAGCAGAGGAAAGCGAAAACTTTGGAGGAAGCCCTATAGCCGTGAGTTGAACAAAAGAACAATAGCGTTGGTTCAGAGTGATACAGAGATCTACCGATATTCCGAACATCTTCCTGAACCTTGTGAAACAACAGGGCAATTCGGAAGATAGAGTGCTCTTTGGAGAGGAAGCAGGAAAACAACGCATCATCACAAGAATCGGCTTGAGAAGGCAAATCCAACTTCTTTCCCTCTTCTTCTTCCAGAACAGCGTCACTCCCAGGCCACGAGGCTGCAAAGTTTCGATCTTCGAAGGCCTCAATACATACACGGCAAAATAAGCGGCTTAATATTGTAGGTACAGTACCGTAAACGAAAGGTCCGCCGCGATAGAGTCTGTTTGACGGCTCTGACGGTGCTCATCAGGTTGAGGTGTCGCTGTCAATTTGCCAGCAAGGACGGCTCCATCCCACGAAGAGCAAGCAGCCCCGGGAACGTGACTTGCTTTCGATGAAGTTCTGCCAGAGCTCTATCACCAGAGCTGTCAGAGCTGTCAGTGCTCGTAGACTCTACCTCGTCAGCCCTGAAGAGCGAGAAGGTGTAGCCGTGCGAGGGAGCATGTCAATACTGGACGGTCTTTCTGGTTTGGCGCGCATTGCGAAAAGTGCAGTCGCAATGCAAAAAGTGCAGTCGATCGACTTCAGCTGGAGTGGGTGAGATGACGACAGCGAGTCAATGTAGAGCAGAGACCATCAACTAGCGCCCGACCGCTCTTATTGGGCGGAGAAGGTTGAAGGGGTAGGGGAACGGCGTTGTGCAAAGAGTAAGCGAGCAAAAGCCTGTGCCGAGTTTGTGCAAACTCTCGTATACCAGCAATCCAGTCGCCTTTGAATGGTTGGGAATCATCAATCTCGTCACGTCCAGGCTGTCTAGGAGGCGAGAATACGGACCTTGGAAACGAGCGTTTTTCGAGAGTTCTCGGCTACAGACTCGTGTAGCTATACCAGCGCCCTTCTGCGCTCTCAATGATCCCGAGTCAGCTCAATTAAGCCTACTATGATCTGAGACGAGTGAGAGCTCCTGGAAACGGAGGGTACTATAAATCGGGGCGACGAAGCTTTCGAAATGCGACGATTTCGTCGAGGTTGAGGTATCGACTCAGCACTGCTTCTCGACTGTCGCGACAGAAATGGTGCCACTCACAATGACTCGACCGAATCAACAAACCAGCCAGCCAACGAAGAATCAAACACGATGCGAGAGCCAATCGAATGAGATGTAATTGCGAAAAGTGAAATGAATTGAACTGTAATCAAAACTTGCAATTTCGGACCTTTCGTTCCTTCATCCAACTTTATCATGACTTCAATCCAGCTCTTTGACGATGATCTAGATATCGCAGGAGTACCCGCACCCGCTTTCAACCCGACTCCAGCTCCCGTTGAACCAGCAACTATCTTGGTAGTCGCATCTCAAGAAGCCGCTCAAGATGGATCTTACCAAGCTCTCGTGAGCCAACTATCGATCAAGGGTAGGGTAGAGATGCAAATGGTGGATAGGATCGTCGAAGGCGGTGAGTCTCACGCTTCCTCATAGTCGAGAGAGATCAGGAATGAGATGATTAGATGATCAAGCAAAAGCAACAACAACGCTGCTTGAGGGGACCGGATTTGGCTAGATAGGATACTAGATGTATCAGAAGACTTTATACCGCAAAATAGAGGTTATCGGAGCTAGTAGAAAAGTACTGACTCATCCTTCTTTTCAATCCACAGCAACCACTCTCTCTCCCCTTCAGTACTCTCACATTTCCGTTCTCCTACCCGCCATCTACGTCACTGGATCCCTACTCGCAATCCTCGAGCCGGCATTGGCTCCCAGCGGAACTTTCGAAGTTCAAGGTGAAGCGGCAGAGAGCGAGGAAACTTTGAGTGAACTGAGATTGGTTGGATTCTCAGGTGTGAACAAGACTGAAGGTGGTGTCGTGAGTCTACCCACCCTACAGTATAAAGGAAGGAAGCTGATTCACGTTATTACAGATCCTCGCAACGAAATCTGCTCCTCCTTCTTCCGCTCCCCTTTCCCTCAAACGCCCTGCTTCCGATATCGACTCCTCTGCCGCCCCCGTCGCTTCCTCGAGTGGAGCTGTCGCCCTTCCGCCCCGAACCTCTCGAGCAGCGAAAGCTTCCCTTTGGGCGTTCACGACTGCCGCAACTTCTTCCGGAGCCGCTACGCCAACTATCGATGAATCTACCCTCCTCACCGATGCCGATCTCGAACGACCAACCCTCGTCAAACGTGAAGATTGCGACGTCAAGCGAACTCGCAAGGCATGCAAGAACTGCACTTGTGGATTAAGAGAGATCTTGCTCGATGAGAAGGAACCGGATGATCTGGTCCAGGCTGGATTCGAGGCGGCACCGAACGTTACGGCACAGTCATCGAGTACGAAAGGAGCGAGGAAGATGAAATCGGGAGTGACGAGTTCGTGTGGAAATTGTTACTTGGGAGACGCTTTCCGGTGTGGAAGTTGTCCTTATCTCGGTCAGTTCACCTCTCCTTTTAGCTCTATACTCTCGTCGCTGACTGTGTCCCGTTCTTCTTCAGGTATGCCCGCTTTTGAACCTGGTCAAAAAGTTCAAGTTTCTGGAATGGATGATACCATTTAGTTTCTCTACTCGTTTTCGCCCCTCTTCTTCTTCACTGTAGCTCCATTCTTGTTCTTCTGATTTCGCATTGTGCAAACTTCTTTTCTTTCGAACGGGGCGAGCGAGAAGGTTGGTAAGATTCTTCGGAAGGAAGGAAGAGCGGGAAGATGGGAGTCGATCCCGAAGAAGGTTCCTAGTGATGTCAAAAAGTTCGCTGTTTTTTCGCTCAACGTTCAAAAAACCTCCACTGCATCTTCTTGCTCTCTTCCTCTTCACCTCACCTTCAACGGAAGTATAACATATAACGTAAGGACACTCATTTACCGCTATCTGCACGATCTCACGAGCTGACTCGATTCTCCTCCCTCTTGGTCTCCCTTCTCTTCCTTCTTCTTTTCATTCAATCGGCCCCACCTCCATTTATTCTCTGGATCAACTCGTTCTGATATAGATGAACTCTGCATCAAACGTCCTCGAAGCCAACATGAAAGACCCTAAAGGTCTCGATACTACCGCCGTCGCAAATCCTGGAAACGATGATGCGAAATTCGCAGACCCAAGTGGAGAGACCATGAAGGTGAGCTCTACTTCCTCTTACATGATCGAGACGAAGCTATTGAGACGAGCGAGACGAGCGCGAAAGAGCCAAGAAGGGTGAAGATTCGAGGGGTGAGAATTCGAAAACTGACTCTCCGTTCGAAACGATGACGACGATGACAACAGGCTCTCGTTTGGGAAGCGAAGAACAAGGTCTCAGTCAAAGAGTGTCCCAAACCTGCCCTCATCGATGAGCATGACATTGTGATCAAAGTGACTGGATCAACTGTTTGCGGTTCAGGTGAGTCGAAACTCCTGCTTCTATCGTCGCATTTTCGCTGATCTTCAATTCATACCGTCATAGATATGCACTTGCTTCACGGAGCTATCATCGAACTACAGAATGGAGATATCTTGGGACATGAGGGTATGGGAATTGTTACAGAAATCGGATCTGCCGTCAAGGAACTGAAGGTTGGAGACCGGTGAGCAATTTCTGATTCATTATACGGTGCTGCGGTGTCGACAATCGTATCTCCCGAACTCAACCGATCGAACTGCGTCTTTCGATAGTGTCGTTTCCGGTTTCAACTTGGGATGCGGAGAATGCTTCATGTGCAAGCAAAAGCTCTCGTCTGCTTGCACCAAGACCAACAACTCGGCTCTCATGGCTTCAATGTACGGAAATCGAACTTGCGGAATGGTGAGTTGAGCCCGTTTATTCGACTTCGACGTCGATTCGATTTTGATGATTCACAAATTGACTGTCTCGGTGCGATTGCAGCTCGGATACTCTCACTTCACCGGAGGATTTGCAGGAGTTCAAGCTGAGTATGCGCGAATCCCCCACGGTGACGCCAACGTTATCAAGGTCCCCGAATCGGTCGCGGACGAAGATGCGCTCTACGTTTCCGACATTCTCGTCACTTCTTACCATCAAGTTATGGATACTGGAGTCAAAGAAGGAGATTGTGTCGCTATCTGGGGTGCTGGAGCTATTGGAATGGTGAGCCTGAATTCTTCGCTAGTAGACTGAACTATCGACTAATTTCGAGCTATCTTCACAGATGTGTGCCAAATGGTCTCTACTCAAGGGAGCAAAGCACGTAATTCTCATTGACAACGTTCAGTGGCGACTCGACTCTGTTGTCGAAAAGATGCGAGCAACAGGACACGCGAACGCTCAAATCGATACGATCAATTTCAACGAGGTCAAAGACGTCCCGAAGAAAGTTCGAGGACTCACTGCTCCCGGTACCAACGGACTCGATACTACTCGTCCTGCTGGTGTCGACGTTGCTCTCGAGTGTGCTGCCGGAGAATACGCAAAGGGTATCGCTCACAAGATTGAAATCGCCATCGGTCTCGAAACCGATACTAGTGAGATCTTGAACGAGATGATGTGAGTTCACTCTTTCTGCCATGTCTCTATCAGCTGAGAGCTGACATTATTCCCTCTCACAGCGAGTCGGTCATTGGTTTCGGAAGAATCGGAATCACTGGAGTTTACAGCGCCTACACCAATCACTTCAACATCGGTTTGTGCTAACTCTGCTGTCCTCGTTCACGTTTCTAAACTGACGTTTCTCTTCCCGCTCATAGGGAGTGTGATGGAACGAGGTTTGTTTCCTTCCTCTCTCGGCGATGTTGTTCTCGTTCTGACTTTGGACTTCTCTCGCGTTCGCAGGTATTCGACTCATCGGTAACGGACAAGCACCTTGTCATAAGTGGATGGGAGAAGTCATGAACGACTGGGTAGCGACTGGAAAGGTCAAGCCTACCGAGCTCTTCGTTTCTCACCGGTACGCTTCGAGAAACTCTGTTTCGTTCGAGTTGATCACTGACTGTTCTCGGACTCTCTCAGTATCTCCATTGACGACATCGCCAAGTGCTACTACCTTCAAGACAAGCACGACGAGAAGTACAAGATTATGAAACCCTTTGTGTGAGTTTCGCTCACTTTTCCTTTTTATTGCTGAGTCTCGCGAACTCCCGCTAATGACTCGGTCTTTGCTCAGTACTACTCGCTTCTCGAGCCCTCCCTCTGCTGGAGCTCCTCAGCTCACCAAGCTCGAGTAGGCATCGTAGAATTTCCGCTTTCTGTTTTCATAACTCTGTCAGGAGCAAATAGTCAAGCTTTGTTGTACATAGCCAATGCACAGTCGTTATCAGTCGCTCTCGCTGCTTTAGCCGTGACTGAGCAGTCGTCGACGAGAATTTTGCAAGTTCGAAGCAAGGACCTCGAGAAATCGCACTTGTCTCGATGTCAATTCACTCCATGCCGCTTGGTTTCGACGACTCACGCGACTCTCGACCGACTGTTTGGTAGAGTAGTTTTTCTGCCAATTCACCGTGCCGCTGCCTCGGCACGGAATCGAACTCTTCTTTGCCCCTTAAAGTCGCTACGCTTCTCTTGCGCCATCTCATGACCTGATTACCTCAGACCCATCTTTGACGGCTCTATAACACCAGAAACACGCCTCTCTCGTCAGCTCGTCTACCCTGCACTCGCTTTGACTCGATTGAAAAGGTTCCCTTTCCTTTTGACTCCCCACAATCCGATTTCGAATGGAGGTTCAACCGAATTTGGATCCAGCGAAACAGCAGAAGGAAGAGTTACAAGCTGAAGAGGATGCAGCGCCGGATGTGAGATGGGTAGATTGGGAAGGAAAAGAGTGAGTTTTTCGAAATTGCGAAAGTGCGAGGCAATCCAAAGAGCTGACTTATAGACGACTCGCTTGCAGTGATCCACAGAATCCATTTAATTGGAGTACGAAACGCAAGGTGAGTGAATCTTGTTCGAGTTGAGCGAGACGTCGAGCTTTGAGCTGACGTTTCGAAATCGTGATTCTCTTCGACACCGAAAACTCTCCTCGACCACAGTGGCTCATCTCAAGTGTCGGCTGCATCAATCTGTGTCTATGTTCGATGTCGACTTCGGGATATTCGATCACCTCGCAATCAATTCAAGACGAGCTCGGAGTCAGCAAAACTCTCGCTTTCCTTGCCCTTTCATCCTTCAATGTAGCTTTCGGCGTAAGTCTTGAGTCTCACCTCACCTGCATAACTTAAAAAACTCTCATAGTAAAGGTCCCGTCAAAGCGGTCGTCAGAGATGGCGGGCGAGGTGTCTTCGTTTGAAACTCTGGTGCTGACGCCAGTCGTCTGCTACAGGTCGCTCCTTTGATCCTCGCTCCTCTGTCGGAACTTTACGGTCGATCAACGATTCTGATCGTCTCGTCTGTCGGTTTCGCCATCTTCCTGATACCTCAAGCACTTGCAACAAACATCGAAACCTTGATCATTTCTCGTTTCTTCTATGGTGCTTGTACGTTTCCAACCCGACTCTTGCGCTCTAGGCGAACGTACACTGATTGAAACAACGTCAACGTATAGGTGGATCAACAGGAGTAGCACTCGGAGGAGGAAGTGAGCTTCGAATCGCCTTCATCCCTTTACTCGACGAAACGCACTGACCAATCCTCATCATTTCAGTCCTAGCGGAAGTTTGGAGCGATCAAGACCGAGGGCCAAGTATGGCGCTGTTCAGTCTATCAGCCACAGCTCGTGAGTAGATCGTTCCCTCTGATGTTTTCTTGCGGAACTCACTTACGTTCCTGTCGACATAGCTACCGGTTTAGGACCTGTCGCTTTCGGATTCTTATCACAAACGAAAGGCTTCCGCCACGTCAATTGGGTTCTGTTCGGAATGGCGGTACTCGTCGCAATATTTACGTATTTCCTACTAGACGAAACTCGAGCGTCGGTGCTCCTTACTCGCAAAGCCAAAAGGATACGGAAGGAAACTGGAGATGATAGGTACATGTCGAAAGCGGAGTTGGAGAAGACAAGTCTGATTGAGATGTGGAAAACGAACCTTCGAAGACCGGTTTCGCTGCTCTGTCATGAACCGGTTCTAATCTCTTTCACCGCTTGGATTGGGTGAGCTAGCTCTCTTCTATTGTCGTCTGAATTGGAGATGCTGACGCTCAAGGTGCTGATACAGGTTCACCTGGGTTCGTCTCGCTTTGAGCTTGAGTTCACAACCGGATCTTGACTGACGATCGCGCTTCGTCGATAGGGCGTCATGTACCTCTGCCTCGTTTCGGTCCCGCTGACCTATAGCGAGGTGTATGGTTTCAATACGGGTCAAAGCGGACTGGTCTATATCACTCAAACGATCGGAAGCTTTATCGGATTTGGGATAGAAGTCTACTGCAATCGGCTGTATCGACGGCACGAGGCAGAGAAAGGGACCGAAGCTCGTCTCTTCACTGCCTGTGAGTGCCTTGTTCATCGATTTATCGTTGGATTCCCATCCGAGCTGACTTTCTTTTCGCACAAAAACAAAAGTCTATGGAGGAGTTCTCTTTCCGATCGGATGCTGGATTTACGCATTCTCGTCGTACCCTCAAGTACACTGGATCGTCCCGTCGATTGGCCTCACCTTTCTCTGTGAGTAAGTCTCTTTTCGTATGATCGCTTCGCAACTGATGACATCTACTTTTGCAGATACCGGCCTCTACCTCGTTTTTGTTGCCACCTACAGCTATCTCGCTGATTCGTATGCGCTCTGTACGTCTCAGAGGATAGGGATCATTGCTGTCTTGCGGATTCTAACCTCTTTGACTTTGCTCGCTCGCAGACGCTTCATCCGCATTGGCCGCAATGGGATTCTGCCGGAACATGACAGGAGCTATTTTCCCTCTCTTCACTCCGGCGATGTATGAGAATCTCGGTATTCAAGGTGCAGGAGGATTGACCGCTGGAATTGCGACAATTCTGAGTATAACACCTTTTGTTCTCTTTCGATACGGATCTAGACTCAGAGCTCGTTCAAAGTTTGCTCAAGAGCTAGTTGAGCTACGGAATCTGGAGGCTCGACGAGGGAGTTCTGCGACTTCTACGATACAAGCAGTCGAGGGAGATGGGATGATTGACAAGGTTTGACGAATGTAGGTCTGTAGCATTGCATAGTATTGTTGTATATATTCTTATAGATCGCTTTCGCATGTAGTATCGAGCGCTTTGGACGATGAGGATGAGAACGAAGAGAACAGTCGAAGCGAACTCGTTCACATCGAGTTGCCCTATGCTTGCTTGCGTTTAAGCGAGCCTACAGATACGAAGGCTGGATGAGTTGAATCGGCTGCTGAAGCGCGGTACCACTCGAGCGAAGGCAGCGTGCGACTTCGAAACCAGCGCAACTCAGTCGCGCCTTGCGAAAGCTTTGATTTTCGCTGCTTTTTCTCGAATATCTCGGCTCACCTCCGTTCGTTTCGAAACGCAATGAACAGATCAAAGCGGGACTCTGCCTGCTCCAGCTCTCACTTCACTCAGCGTCAAGGACCCGGTTCCTTGCCGATTTTTCGGCAGCGCTTCTCCATCTTTTTCTTCCCTTCTCTCTCCACTTCTCCTCTACGCGATGAGCTCTGAGCGACCAACACGAACAACGACAACAACAAGAACGAAAGCAAACCTGTCACGATCCTCAACTGCCTCGACTCTCTGCTCTTCATCGCCGGAACGGAAAATGAAGAAGGATCAGTCGAGAAGGGTACCGTCGCTACACGAGTGTACCGCGGCAGGTTCAATAGAAGGGAACCTGTCAGAGAAGGCAGGCTCAGAACCGATATTCGTTGAATGGGATGGACCAGAGTCAGTTTGATCCCGCTTTTGCTTTCGTTGACTCTCCTGTCGCTTGATGACTCACCTCAGCGCTTCCCCCACAGTGATCCTGCGAATCCTTTCAATTGGTCGAGACGACGGAAGTAAGCGGCGTTCTCGCTTTTCGAATTCAGTTTTGCTGAGCTGATCAATCAATCTCACCCACCCTCGCTTCGCAGATGGATCATCTCGAGTTGCGGCATCATGTTCTGCGCTCTCGTCTCTTTATCGGTCAGCGCATACTCGATAGCAGAAGCAAGCGTTCGGGAGGAACTCGACACCTCGACAGAACTCTCCCTCCTCGGAATCACGACTTTCACCATTACGTTCGGCGCTGCCCCTCTCCTCATTGCTCCTCTCTCCGAAGTCTACGGTCGATCCTACATCTACCTCGCATCGTCATTGATCTTTGCTATATTTTTCATCCCTCAAGCTCTCGCAACGAACATCGAAACTATCTTGATCACTCGTTTTATCTCGGGTATTGCGGGATCATCAGCGGTATCTCTGGTCGGAGGAACACTCAGTGATGTATGGTCGGCGAGAGACAGAGGGTTCTGTATGAGTATTTTCTCGTTCGCAGCGTTTGGATGTGAGTCTATCTTTCTCGTTCGCCGTCATCGCTTGATTGACACTGACAAGTTCTCGGTTTTCCAGCTACCGGACTGGGTCCAATCATGTTCGGATACCTCGCTCAAGAGAAAGGGTTTCGCCCCATCAACTGGATCATGTTCGCCCTCGCGAGCACATTCTCGATCGCGCTCATTCCCATCGTCGATGAAACTCGTGGCTCGGTCCTCCTGTCACGCAAGGCAGCCAAACTACGGAAAGAGACTGGAGACGATCGCTATGTCGCGAAGGAGGAGTACGAGAGAGGTTCTGTGACGCAAATGATGAAGACCAGTTTGGCTCGGCCGCTACGCATGTTGACGAGGGTGAGTCTGCATCAGTTCCTTTCGACGCTTCTCGCGCTGACTCTGTGCTATCGAGCTTTTTAGGAACCGGTTCTGATCGCGTTTACTGTCTGGATCTCGTGAGTCGACTCCTCTTTTTCATCGCCCTGATCTCTAGACTGAACTCTTTCCCTCGCGACACAGCTTTACTTGGGTATGTCCGACGTATGTGAGATCGGGAGAAGTAGCGAAACTGACTCCTCTGAACAACTTCTCCAGGGTGTGCTCTACCTTACCCTCGTCTCAATCCCTATCGTCTTCAAGCAGATCTACGGATTCAACACCGGCGAGGCTGGGCTCGTGTACATCACTCAGACCCTCGGATCAGCAATCGGTATTATCGCCGATGGGTACTGCAATCGACTCTACCTCAAGAACGTCGCGAAACGAGGCCCCGAAGCCAGGCTGTTCACGGCTTTTGTCGGAGGAGTTTGTGTGCCCCTCGGAGCGTTCATCTACGCGTTCACTGCCTACCCCCAATGCCATTGGATCGGTTGTTGCGTCGGAATTACCATTCTTTGTACGTTCGTTCGCTCACGCACGCCGCCTTCTTTCCCTGACCTTGTACCGCCCCTACAGACGTAGGGATGTTCAGCTGTTATCTCTCGACTTTCTCTTACCTCGCAGACTCATATTCACTCTGTAGGGCTTCTCTCAGGATTCGAAACCGTCAATTTCCGCACTAATTTCGCTTTTCCGACCAATTAGATGCCTCCTCTGCTCTTTCAGCCATGTCGTTCGTCCGCAATGTCGTCGGCGTGAGTCTTATGTCTCGCTGCGTGGTCGTCGTCACTGTTGCTGACCATTTTCCGCTTCTCGACAGGCCGTCTTCCCGCTTTTCACCACCAATATGTACGATTCTCTCGGCGTACAAGGCGCAGGAGGACTCACGGCAGGTATCGGCACACTCCTTAGTATCACTCCATTTATCCTCTTCAGATACGGTGCGACACTCCGAGCAAGATCTCCCTTCGCAAAAGAACTCGCAAGACTCGAAGCGGAACATGCTGCCTCGACAGAGAAAGCCAGGCCGATCAACCCAGGCCCTACAGCTTCGACCAACGACGTCAGTAAGGAGGAATTCAAGGAGATCATGGTTTAACTCGGGAGGTTGGATAGACACTGTTTCGTTCTCGGGTTGTTTCGTTTTCACTCGCATATACATATATCATATCTCGTTGTCGTTTTTGATTGGGTAGCATATAGTTCGCAGATTGTATAGCACTGCATAGTAAGATCGTTCTATCTTACTTCTCTTCGTGACTCCAAGGTGAGTCGTCGAGCATGAAAAGCGGATAAACTCAGTTCGGTTCGGAGATGATGACAGTCAAAGAGTTGATTGCATTTCACTTACAAAGTCGACGAGATGGACGTTTAACCCTCACCGTGCCTCACCCGATTGGATTGGGAGTTGCGGAGATACAAAGCTCGAGAGAACGTTCTCCTCGTCTCTCTGCTCATCTTGACTCGCAAACACCCTCAGAGGTCCGGGACGGGTCGGGACGCGCACTCACGCGCAGACTCGCATCCTCTATCCATTGAGTGATCAACAGCAATGACGTTCAACTGATTCAATATCGAGTGTTTCAGCAAGTCCGAATCGAGACTTGGTTTTAGGAGAGCATGCGAAGGGGAGGAGGGGATCTACTTGCAAAGGAAACAGAGAAAGCGAGGAGGTGGGGAAGGTATCGTGAGGGTAGGGGAGTTTTGTGCGAAATATCGGAGTGGGAGAAAAGGGGTATGCGAAATGAGAGAGAAAGAACGAAGGCAAAGGCAAACAGACTAATCGTCATCCCAATGAGGGTTTCCACCTTGTTTAGGTACAGGTCCTCCTGCCGCTCGGGACATGCTGTACGAGGAAAGAGTCGCTATCAGTTCCGAGTGTCGAAAGATTGGGAGATAGCGAAGAAGTTCGACGTACATAATAGAATCGACTCGAAGTACAGAGATTGCTGCATCGGTACCGTATCGAAGAGCCCATCGAGTCGCGGCAAGAAGATCAAGAATCTCGTGTTCGGTAGCATCCAAAATTCCTCCATTCTCACCCTGCGCAAACAAGCATATTAAGCGAACAAGCCAAAATCGAATCGAGAGAAGAGAGAGCAAGAGACGTACCTCTACATCAACACCGATTGAACCCTTGTCGTTACCCTGATGAGCGGCGTACAATCGACTCAGCACCTCAGTAGCGTCCAATCCAGCGTTCTCGGCCAACGTCCTCGGTACGACCTCGAGAGCATCCGCGAACCTTTTGATCGCATGTTGAGCCAACCCGGGAGTCTTCTCTCCGTACTCTGCTACCCTCTTGGCCAATTCCAATTCCGTCGCTCCCGCACCGGCAACCAACCTTGAATCCTTGATCAAACCCTTGACTACATTGACTCCATCATCGATCGCTCGTTCGATATCATCCATTTGGTTCGTCGTAGCACCTCGAACTACAACGGTGGCAGTTCGAGTAGCTTCCTCTTTCTGCCTGAACACGGTGACACGGTCTCCACCAATCTCGACAGTTTCGACTACATCGCACTGTCCCATTTCGTCGGGAGTTGGTGCGCCTAATCGGGCGAGAGGGGAAGCGCCGACAACTCGGCACAGTCGACGAAGATCGAATTTTGACATGACTTTGATCACGAGAATGTTGTGGCGGTTCAAGTAGTGTTGGGCGAGTTCTCCAACGGTAGATCCAGCGACGAGTACGTTGAGCCCTGAATCAGCGAGTTCTTGGAAGATCTGTGCGGGACAAGATCGATGGATCAGTCTCGTGCTTGAAAGAGCGCGATCGGATCCCAACGAGACTACGCACCTTCTCCATGTGCTTCTCTTCACCAGTCGAGAAGTTCAACAGATCCTCAGCGTTCTTCATGAGGACTGTTCCCTTCGTCTCGGTTTGAGCGATATCGATACCACAAGTGAAGACTCCGACTTTGGCGTTCTCAGCCTTGAGAATAGTACCTATTAATTCGATTGAGCCCGAGTGTCAGTCAAGAGAGTACACACGAAAGAGAGAAAGCGACGCGAAGGAAGAGAACGATGGGAGAAGGGAGGAAAGGGAGCAAGAGAGCAGAGGCATGAGCTTACCTTCGGGTTCACGACCGAATACCATTCCTCGAATGACACGACTCTGGCTTAATCCTCCTCCCATAATCTTGACTACTCGAACGTTATCGACGTTGAACTGTAAAGGAAGAGCTTGTCCGGATCAGCGAATCCCTTCTCTGGACAGATGAATCAGAGTTTTTCCTTACGGCAGTAGGGTTCTTTGGCATGACTGCAAGGACGGCTTCGGAAACTAGAGAAGCGAGGAGGTCTTCCGAACCGTACTGCTTCGCTGCGAGAGTGGGTTTGAGTGCGAGTTTGAGAGATTCTTCGGTCAGAGGAGTTTCGAGAGTCTTGACGGTCAATTCTGCAACGAGCGAGGAGAGCTTAAAAATGAGTGAACGAAGATCAACCGAAGAGAAAAGGGTGGAAATGCGAAAGAAACTCACTTTCTAATTCCTCGACTGCCTTGTCCCTCGCCAATTCGTACCCCAACACGACTTCACTAGGATGTAAACCCATCATCAACAAATACTCTGCTTTCCTCAACAACTCTCCCGCCAAAATCATGACCAAGTTCGTTCTGTCTCCCATCTCGGCTTCTTGTTGTTGCGAAGCCATGACGAGGACTTTTCCTGCTGGGTG
>Ga0308169_10003871_pt1 | contig 14297 bp, 10 predicted proteins | sample PhyBR1_2_FD_202139 | JGI IMG/M metagenome (GOLD analysis project Ga0308169, IMG submission 202139) | Phyllosphere microbial communities from UC Gill Tract Community Farm, Albany, California, United States - DLSLSB.R1 | ecosystem: Host-associated > Plants > Phyllosphere > Unclassified | place...
CCGTAGACTGAACACGCCAGAATTCGGCGGCATCAGACTGGGAGCATCTTCACGTGGCATCACTTATCGAAAAAATTCTCCGCACGGGTGACAAGAAAACACTCCGGCAGCTGCGGAACTATGCCGACTCCATCAACGCCCTCGAAGACTCGTTCAAGACTTTTACCGACGCCGAGCTTCGCGAGGAAACCGACCGCCTGCGTGCCCGCCACCAGGACGGCGAAAAACTCGATGACCTGTTGCCGGAGGCATTTGCTGCCGTGCGTGAAGCCTCCTCCCGCACCCTGGGGATGCGTCACTTCGATGTCCAGCTCATGGGCGGTGCTGCCCTGCATCTCGGCAACATCGCCGAGATGAAGACCGGTGAAGGCAAGACCCTGGTGGCGACCGCTCCCGCCTACCTCAATGCCCTCACCGGCAAGGGTGTCCACGTGGTCACCGTTAACGACTACCTCGCCGAATACCAGTCCGAGTTGATGGGCCGCGTGTACCGCTTCCTCGGCCTGACCAGCGGAGTGATCCTCGCCAACCAGGATCCTGCTGTGCGCCGCCAGCAGTACGCTGCCGATATCACCTACGGGACCAACAACGAGTTTGGGTTCGACTACCTGCGCGACAACATGGCCTGGGACAGGACCGAGCTGGTCCAGCGCGGCCACAACTTTGCCATTGTCGACGAAGTCGACTCGATCCTCATCGATGAGGCCCGCACGCCGCTGATCATCTCCGGCCCGGCGCAGGGGGACACGAACCGCTGGTACAGCGAATTCGCCAAGGTAGTGCTCCGGCTGCAGCCCGAGAAAGACTACGAAGTCGACGAGAAAAAGCGCACGGTGGGCGTCCTCGAGAGCGGCATCGAGAAGGTCGAGGACTACCTGGGCATCACGAACCTGTACGAATCCGCGAACACCCCGCTGATCGGCTTCCTGAACAACGCCATCAAGGCCAAGGAACTGTTCAAGCGGGACAAGGACTACGTCATCCTGGACGGCGAGGTCCTCATTGTTGACGAGCACACAGGTCGCATCCTGGCCGGTCGGCGCTACAACGAAGGCATGCATCAGGCGATCGAGGCCAAGGAAGGCGTCGAGATCAAAGCGGAAAACCAGACCCTGGCCACCGTGACGTTGCAGAACTACTTCCGCATGTACAGCAAGCTCTCGGGCATGACCGGCACCGCCGAGACCGAGGCGGCTGAGTTCATGAGCACTTACAAGCTGGGCGTAGTGGCCATCCCCACCAACCGGGACATGCAGCGGATCGATCAGCCGGACCTGGTATTCAAGAACGAAGTTGTGAAGTTCGACGCCGTGGTGCGCGATATCGCCGAACGGCATGAGAAAGGCCAGCCCGTCCTCGTTGGCACCACCAGCGTGGAGAAGAGCGAGTACCTGTCCAAGCTGCTTGCCAAGGAAGGTGTCCGCCACGAGGTCCTGAACGCCAAGAACCATGCCCGCGAAGCTGCGATCGTAGCCCAGGCGGGCCGCAAGGGCGCCGTTACCGTGGCCACAAACATGGCAGGCCGAGGCACCGACATCATGCTGGGCGGCAACGCAGAATTTACTGCCGTGGCCGAGCTCGCCAAGCGCGGACTGGACCCGGAAGAGAACTCCGAAGAATACGAAGCCGCGTGGCCGGCCGCCCTCGAGGCAGCCAAGCAGTCGGTCAAGGATGAACACGAGGAAGTCCTGGACCTCGGCGGTCTCTATGTCCTGGGCACGGAGCGCCACGAATCGCGCCGGATCGACAACCAGCTCCGTGGCCGCTCCGGCCGCCAGGGGGACCCGGGTGAATCGCGGTTCTACCTGTCGCTGACAGACGACCTCATGCGGCTCTTCAACTCGGGAGCCGCAGAACGCCTGATGAACAGCTCCGTCCCCGACGACGTCGCGCTGGAATCGAAGCTCGTATCCCGCGCCATCGCCTCCGCACAGGGGCAGGTGGAAGGCCGCAACGCCGAACAGCGCAAGAATGTCCTCAAGTACGACGACGTCCTGAACCGGCAGCGCGAAGCCATCTACAGCGACCGCCGGCGCATCCTCGAAGGTGATGACCTGCATGAGAAGGTGCAGTTCTTCGTCGAGGACACCATCACGGCCCTGATCGACGCCGCAACAGCAGAAGGAAACGGCGACGACTGGGACTTCCATCAGCTGTGGACAAACCTCAAGACGCTCTACCCGGTCAGCGTTACAGCCGAAGAGATCATCGACGAGGCCGGTGGCAAGTCCAGGGTCACCGTGGAGATGCTCAAGGAGGAGATTCTCTCCGACGCCCGCCTGGTGTACCAGGCCCGCGAGGAAGCAATCGGCTCCGAAAGCATGCGCGAGCTTGAGCGCCGTGTGGTTCTGTCCGTCATCGGCCGCAAGTGGCAGGAACACCTCTACGAGATGGATTACCTCAAAGAGGGCATCGGCCTGCGCGCCATGGCACAGCGCGATCCGCTGGTGGAATACCAGCGCGAAGGGTTCGCCATGTTCCAAAGCATGATGGAGGCAATCCGCGAGGAAAGCGTCGGCTTCCTGTTCAACCTCGAGGTGGAAGTCACTCCGGCCCAGGACGTCGTTGTGCAGGATGCCGCCGGCGGCCACACCGAGCATGTGGATCCGCAGGTTCACGCCGCAGGCTTGGAAGCTCCAGAAAAGCCTGCCCAGCTGCAGTACACGGCTCCCAGCGAAGGGGGCGGTACGCAGACCCGGGTTGAAACCCGATCAGGCGGAGGCCGTTCCGGTAACCCGGCTAAGGCCGCCGCCCAGGATGCGGCCAAGCGCCCGGCGAAGAAAAAGAAGCGCTAGCAGCACTACCGGAGATATCCGGCGGCGGCAGCCGGGGGGGCGGGGACTGACGGGTCCCTGCCCCTTCGGCTGCCGCCTTTTTCGTGCCGGGAAATGTTAGGTTCCGTTCGTTTGGCCAAGGCTCAGCCGATAGCCAGTTCAACAATCCGCCACACCTGCTTGCTGCGCTCCAAGCGGACGGCAACGGCACGGGCGCGTACGTCATCCACCACCACTGCGCAGGCCTCATAGATTCCGTCACCCACTTCACATACACGCACCGAACGGACCGTGGAATTCCGGTGCAGCCGGGCCAGTGCCGGGTTGCCCGTCCTGGTAATTTCGCGCCTGATCAGCGCTGCACGGTGCTGCAGTGATGCCAGGCATCGCGGATCAAGTCGCCGCGCCAGTTGGTGGATGGGGCGGATCCCGGCCAGGACCTCCATGCAAGCCTGGACCGTGCCGCGCGTAATGGCCCTGACCTCGGCAGCCTCACTGACGGGCCGCACGGCCGGGTTCAGTCCAGGGTCAGGCCCCGCGGGCGCCGCTGTCGGCGCAGGCCGGTTCACCGCGGCGCCCCTCCCGCCATGTGGGACGGCTGACAGCCCATGGGCGGCCCGGACAGGTTGGGCCGCTTGGATAGGTGTTGCTGCACTCATTGTGTTCCCCTTGGTTTGATTTGCCAGTGAAATTGCCGCATTGCCGGCCGGGTAGGTCGGAGCCTTATCGAACCCGGATACCCCGGATAGCAGCTAAGACGCTGCGGGCGCCTGGAGGATTTGGCCGGGAAGCAGGACATCAGGGCTCTCCCCGATGAGTCCGCGGTTCGCCGCGTACCAACGTGGCCACTCAAGGGCTATGTCCACCTCGGACGCACCCGGACCCAGATAGCCGGCAACGATGTCCCATAGCGTGTCGCCGGACAGCACGGTTACTGCTGCCACATCGGCGCCCGTGTCGGCGCCCGTCACACTTCTGGGCGCCGGCCCAGCCAAAAGGCCGGGTTCCATTACCGGGGGAGCGGGTTGCCACCCCGGGTCGAGCGTGGCCGGCGGCAGCTGGTGGCCCGAATCCCGCGCCGGCCCGGGGTTCTCATGACGTGTTGCCGGCGAATACTCGGGAACAGCTGGGGTCGTTGCCTGCGGTCCGCTTTGGCTGTCTTTCCCGCCCCCGTCCGGGACATCTCCGGGAGCGGCAAAGCTCCGTGGAGCCTCTGCTGAATGCGCCTGTGTTGGTGCCCATTCCGGGCTTGGCACCGTAGACGCTGCGTTCGCCGCCGCGCCTGCGATCAACTGCACCGAAAGCGCTGCGACCACTGCCCGTTGCATGAATGCCGGAGACAGCCTCCGCGCTGCCGCCGCGGCCCGTCGTCGTCCGAGGCGTTCCAGCAGGACTGCCACACCCGCGCTGAGAATAGAAACGGCCCACCAGAGCAGGAGGCCGATTCCGGCGGCCGCTGTGACCGCCCCCAGAAGGACATCTAGAGATTCGTGCTGGCGGCGGGCAGCGGATTCCTGCCACTGAACACTCAGGCCCACCCCGAGAAGGCAGAGCAAGATGCCTAAGGCCAGCAAGGCCAGAACCATGGCCGCATCCGACCACTCCGCGTGCCTGGGGCGTGCCATTAGTTCTCCTTTGATGGTGTTTGACGTTGTTTGGTGCCGTTTGAGTAAGTCTGAGGGTGCCGTGCTTTATTTGTCCATACGTTGGACGGAAAATGTTCGATGCGTTGACGGTGCGGGTCAGGGCATCTACGCTTACCGGATGCGCTGGGATGCCCTCTTCAACGACATGGAAAGCCAGCTTGCTGAGGCCGACCGGCTGGCGCTCGAGACCGAGGTTAGTGAGCGGGCCCGCGCGGAGATGGTTGCCTTGCCGCTGGAGCACAGGCTGCGCGCCACTGTTGGATGCCGGATCGCCGTCAACCTCCTCTGTGGAGAATCGGTGCACGGCGAACTGACGTATGCGGGAGCAGATGCTTTGGTGGTTGATGACGGGCGGCATCAGGTGCTCATTCCCTACGCGGCCGCGGCACGGTATGTCGGACTCGGCCGGTATGCGGTTGCGGAAAACTCGCCGGTTCGCCGATCCCTCGGGCTTGCCCACTCATTGCGGGGGTTGGCCCGAGATCGGGCGGAACTATCAGTGACGATCAGCGGGGGAACTGGCGGCGTAACCTTGGCCGGCGTGATCGACCGCGTGGGCAGGGACTACCTCGACCTTGCCACGGTAATCCCGGGGGAGGCGCGAAGGACCCAAAGTGTGGCGGAGGTTTCGGTCATACCTTTTGCTGCCCTGGCCATGGTCAGGTCACGCAGGGTTGGCTGACTACCTTTGCGCGGAAGTGGATCAGGTGCTCCGTATCGCTGTCCTCAGACAGACTTGGAGCGTGATTCCTGGATCATCCGGCTGGCTTCGGCATAGCGTTCCTCGATGTACTGCTCCAGCATTTTTTCTTCAACCCGCCATTGCCCGCGGCCACCCACCTGGATGGCCTTCAACTCGCCGCTGCGGACCAAGGCATATGCGGCAGGGGAATTGATCTGGAGCTGCTCGGCGACATCCGCGAGCGTGAGGAACCTTGGCATGGATCCATTTTGCCATCAAGTGTTGGAATTTGTGCCTGTTATCCACAGTTTGACCGCATTCAGAAAAATGACTTTCGTTCACGTTGCCTTGCAGTAACAATGAGGAGTCCGGCCAGAGTGGGCAGGTCCGGTATGCCTGGGGGGAGAACGGTATGGTTCCTGATTCAAGTGCCACTGCAGCGCGGCTGAAGCGCCCGTCCTGGAAGGACCCGCGACTGCTGGTGGGTATCCTCCTGGTCCTGGTGTCCATAACAGGGGTCATCTTCCTTGTGGGCAGTGCAGACCGAACCACCGAGGTTTATGCGGCGCGGGACGGCATTGCGGTCGGCGAGCGCCTGACGCCGGAGAACGTGGTCCGTGCCAAGGTCCGGCTGGGCGATACCGAACAGCACTACATCACGGTGCAGGCCGGCCTGCCCGAGAATCTGGTTGCCGTGCAGAGAATCGGAAAGGACCAGCTTGTTCCCAGGGCAAGCCTTGGCGGGGTGGACCAGTTGAACCGCAAGCCGGTCGCCCTCAACATCGAGCAGACGCTGCCTTCACAGGCGGTTGCCGGGGCCCGGGTGGACGTCTGGGTGGCGCAGCCGGATGCAAAGAATGGATTCAGCGAGCCGAAGCTCGTCCTTCCCGGAGCGGAAATCGCAGAGGTCGCCACGGGCTCAACAGCCCTTGGATCGTCGAAGACCACCGTGCTGATGGTCTTGGTGGAAGACAAGCAGATGCCTGCGTTGCTGGGCGCCCAGGCGAATGAGGCAAAGATTTCCGTAGTCTGGAATCCAGGTGGCGCGCGATGAGCATCCCGGTCATCACCGTGGGCCAGAGCCGCGAGGATCTGGTGGGCGGTCTCGAAAGACTGCACGGTCCAGTGACGGTTGTCCGAAGGTGTACCGAGCTTCCCGAACTGCTGGCGGCCTGCCAAAGCGGACTTGCACGGGCGGCAGTGGTGGCAGACGGTTCCGAGGGGTTGACTGCTTCCCTTGTTGACCGCCTTGGAGCCGTTGGCGTGGCCATCATCGCATTGACCGATAACGCGGACGAGGCCGCGCGGCTCCATAAGATCGGCGTGGCCTCTGCGTTGACGAAGGTGGAATCCGCCGAGCTTTCCGACAGGATTGCCGATGCCGTCGCCCGGTTGACCGGCACTGAACGTCCTGCCAACCTGAGCGCGGCTGCTGACCCCGCAATGGCGCTGGCCACAGACCCTGTTGAGCCGGAACCCGAAAGGGAGGGGCAGGGGGCGGGAGAACTGGTCGTTGTTTGGGGTCCGGCAGGGTCCCCGGGAAGGACTACGGTCGCGGTGAACATCGCCGGCGAGATGGCGGCCGACGGCCGGGACGTCCTGCTCGTCGACGCCGACACGTACGGTGCCAGCGTTGCTGCCGTGTTGGGGCTGCTGGATGAGTCAGCCGGGCTCGCCCAGGCGTGCAGGCTCGCCGACCAAGGGCAGCTGGATGTGAATGCACTTGGAAAAGTTGCCGCCACGGTGGCCACCTCGTCCGGGAAGTTCCGGGTGCTGACGGGGATTACCCGGGCAGACCGATGGACCGAAATCCGCGCCGCGGCCCTGGCGATGGTCCTTGAGCGGGCGCGGCAGATTGCCGAGGTCGTGGTGGTGGACACGGGCTTTTGCCTGGAGGCGGATGAAGAACTGAGCTTCGACACCCTGGCCCCCCGACGGAATGCCGCCACTCTGCGGCCGCTGGAGCTGGCCGACACGGTCTACGCCATCGGCGCCGCCGATCCGGTGGGCGTACCCCGTATGGTTCGCGCGCTTGCGGAGCTCGAAGGTGCGGTTCCGCAAGCGTCCCCTACGGTCGTGATGAACAAGGTGCGTTCCTCCGCTGTGGGAAGCGCCCCGGAGCGGCAGTTGCGGGATGCCTGGGAGAGGTTCGGTCCCGCTGTCGAGCTCAAGCGCTTCCTTCCCTACGACCCCGCGGCCGCCGACGCTGCCCTCCTGGCAGGGTCACTGCTGCTGGAAGCTGCCCCCGACTCTGCACTTCGGTGGGCGGTCCGCGAGCTGGTTTGTGCACCCGACCAGCGAAAGCGCAAATCATCTGTGTTTTCTTCCACACCACGACGAAGGGCGAAGGACTAGGCTCGCCATAAGAGCTGCAACGGTGCGGCGGATATCTCTGATGGAGGCGTTGTCGATGTCGTCTGGATCCAGTGTGGAGGACCAGCCCCTCTCCATTGAAGACCTTGAAGGTTTCATGGGGGACTACTACCAGCACCTGGCTGAGGAGGATGCCCGAAGCTATCCCCGGGAGGTACTGGAGGCCCGTGCCGGGGAGCACCGCCGGGCGGCGTCTCTCCGGCAGCCCGGGCAGGCCAAGATCTCGATTGTCGATGAAGAGGACAGCAGCGTCATCTTCGTTGTCACCGACGACATGCCGTTCCTTGTCGACTCAGTGAACGCTGAACTCGTCCGCCAGCACGCGGCCATCAAACTCGTGGTCCATCCGCTTTTCGTTGCCACCCGGAACCGGGAGAGCGGTGAACTCGTCAAAGTCAACCGGGTTCCGGCGCACCTGGGCATATCCAGCGGCGACACCGCCGCCATGCCCAACCTTTCCCACCTCATCGCGCAGGGCGAAAACGCCTCGCACATGGAGTCCTGGATCGCCGTCGAAATCCAGCGCGTTTCGGACGAAACGAAGAAGTCACTGCTTGAGGGCCTGGCCCGAGTTCTGAAGGACGTCCGCGCCGCCGTCGAAGACTGGCCCAAAATGCGCCAGAAAGCGCGGGAAATCGCCGAAAGCCTCGACCAGGTGGCCCACCCAGCGCAGATTGCCGAATTGCGGCAGGCCAAGGACCTGCTTCGGTGGCTTGATGACGGGAACTTCACGTTCCTCGGTTACCGTGAGTACGACCTGCTCAACGTCGACGGCGAGGACGTCCTCGAACTGCGCGAAGACAGCGGACTCGGGCTGCTGCGCGCCGCTGCCGACTCCCCGCACATCCAGCACCTCACTGATACAGGCCGCAAAAAGGCCCGGGAAAAGCGCGCCCTGGTCATCACCAAGGCCAATTCCCGTTCCACGGTGCATCGTTCGGCCTACCTGGACTACATCGGCATTAAGAGCTTTGACGCCGCCGGCAATGTCAACGGCGAGCGCCGCTTCATCGGTCTCTTTGCCACCAGCGCCTACGCCGGCTCCGTCCGCGACATACCCATCGTCCGGGAAAAGGTTGACGCCGTCCTGCAGAACGCAGGCTTCCCGCCGGACTCCCACTCAGGCAAAGACCTGCTGGGCATCCTGGAGACCTACCCCCGCGATGAGCTTTTCCAGATCGAAGTTCCGGACCTTGCCGCGACGGCCTTCGGAATCCAGAAGCTGCAGGAACGCCGGCGCACCCGGCTCTTCCTAAGGCCGGACATCTACGGCAGGTTCATGTCCGCCGTGGTCTACCTGCCCCGCGACCGCTACACCACTAACGTCAGGCTGCGCATCGAACAGGAGCTGCGGGAAACGTTCCAGGCAGTCTCGATCGACTATGAAGCCAGGATGACCGAATCTGCGCTTGCCCGTCTGTTCTTCCGCATTCGGCTGCCCAAGGACGCCGACGTCAGCAACGTCAACAGCGATGAGCTGGAAAAGCGCCTGGTGCGGGCAGCAAGGTCGTGGAGCGAAGGCATTGCGGAGGTCCTCCGTGAGGGCCGGGACCCGGCCGAGGCCAAGGAACTGGCTGCCATTTGGGCCGAGGCGTTTCCGGCCAGCTACCGGGTGGACTATGAAGTGGAGGACGCGCTCGAGGATATTGCGCGCTTCGAGAAGTATGGGGCTGCTGCCGAGCGAAGCGAGGGCGCCCGGCAGGACCGGCCCGGCGTGCACGTATATCTTCCCGAAGGGGCAGGCGCCACCCTGGAAGAGGATGCCCGCGTCAAGCTCTACATGCTGGAGCCCAAGAGCCTGAGCCAGATCCTGCCGTATTTCCATAACCTCGGTCTTGAGGTCCTGGATGAGCGCCCGTTTGAAATCGAAACAGCGGATCGCCGGGATTTCTTCCTCTACGACCTGGGACTGAAGTACCCGGCCGGAGTTGATCCCGTCTCCACGGGAGAGCTGCTGGCCGAGTCCTTTGGCGCGGCCGTCACAGGCGCAGCGGAATCAGACAGCTTTGACCGGCTGGTGCTGCGGGAGGGCCTGCACTGGCGGCAGATTACCGTCCTGCGTGCCTACGCCCGGTACATGCGGCAGATGGGTAACAGCAGTTCGTTCGGTTTCATGGCGGATACGCTCCTGGCCAATCCTGATGTGACCAGCGGGCTGAGCGCGCTTTTCGCGGCCCGGTTTGATCCGACCATCAGCGATGCCGGTCGTTCCGAGGCGCAGGCGTCCGTGCGGAAGGACCTGGCAGCCTCGATTGAAAAAGTGGCAACCCTCGATGCCGACCGCGTGCTGCGCACCTTCGTGAACCTGATTGAGGCCACCCTTCGCACCAACTTCTACCAGAACAAGCCACACCTGAGTTTCAAGCTGGATCCCCCACAGATTGAAGGACTGCCGTTCCCCCGTCCGATGTTCGAGATCTGGGTGTATGCGCCCCGGGTGGAGGGTGTGCACCTTCGGTTCGGCAAGGTGGCCCGCGGTGGCCTGCGCTGGTCCGACCGGCGTGAGGATTTCCGGACCGAAGTCCTGGGCCTGGTAAAGGCGCAAACGGTAAAGAACGCCGTGATCGTCCCCACCGGTGCGAAGGGCGGCTTCTTCGCCAAGCAACTCCCGGACCCCTCGACGGACCGTGCGGCCTGGATGGCCGAGGGAGTGGAAAGCTACAAGACGTTCATCAGGGGGTTGCTGGACCTTACTGACAACCTCCTGACTGAAGGTGACGGGGAGCGGATCGTGCCGCCGTCGAACGTTGTCAGGCATGACGACGACGACTCCTACCTTGTGGTGGCGGCGGACAAGGGAACGGCTACTTTCTCGGACATCGCGAACGGACTCTCCGCCGAGTACGGCTTCTGGCTGGGTGACGCCTTCGCCTCCGGCGGTTCCGTGGGTTACGACCATAAGGCCATGGGCATTACTGCACGGGGCGCTTGGGAATCCGTGAAGCGGCACTTCAGCGAATTGGACCTGGATACGCAGACCGAACCGTTCACCGTTGTGGGCGTCGGGGATATGTCAGGCGACGTGTTCGGCAACGGGATGCTGCTGTCCCGCCACATCCGACTGCTTGCCGCATTCGACCACCGGCACATCTTCCTTGACCCCAACCCGGACGAGGAGTCTTCGTTCGTGGAGCGGCAAAGGCTCTTTGAACTGTCCAGGTCATCCTGGGACGACTACGACAAATCGCTGATCAGCGAAGGGGGCGGCGTCTTCGCGCGGCAGGCCAAGTCCATCCCCGTGTCCACGCAGGTGCGGGCGGCGCTGGGCCTTCCGGCGGAAACCACCGAGCTCAGCCCTCCCGAGCTCCTCCGCGCCATCCTGCTGGCACCCGCCGATCTGCTCTACAACGGCGGGATCGGAACCTACGTCAAGGCCAGCTCCGAGTCCAACGCATCCGTGGGTGACAAGGCCAACGACGCGATCCGTGTCAACGGCCGGGACCTGCGCGTCAAGGTGGTCGGTGAGGGCGGAAACCTGGGCATGACCCAGCGCGGCCGCATCGAGGCAGCACTTCAGGGCGTCATCCTCAACACCGACGCAATTGACAACTCCGCAGGCGTGGACTGCTCGGACCACGAGGTCAACATCAAGATCTTCGTTGACCGGATGGTCGCGGCAGGCAAGTTGCAGGCCGGGGAACGCGCCGACTTCCTCGCATCCATGACCGATGAAGTTGGCCGCCTGGTCCTGGAAGACAACATTGACCAGAACATCCTGCTCCTGAATGACCGGACACGTGTGGCGGAGTGGAGCCCAAGCTACGAACGGCTCATGGATTGGCTGGAAAAGAGCGCGGACCTGAAGCGGGACCTGGAGGCACTGCCCACCACGGAAACCCTGCGCGAACGGCTGCAGCAGGGGCAGGGCCTGACGTCCCCTGAGCTGTCCGTGCTGTCAGCCTACGCGAAGATCGAACTGGCCTCGGCGCTGCGGGACAGCGATCTTGCCGATGACCCCTGGTTCCGGGACACGCTGCGTTCGTACTTCCCGCACCAGCTGCGTGAACGTTTCGACGCGGAACTGGATACCCACCCGCTGCGCCGCGAAATCATCGCGACCGTGGTGGCCAACGACATGATCAACCTGGGCGGCATCACCTTTGCCTTCCGGGTCATGGAGGAGACCTCGGCCAGCGAGGTGGCCGTCGCGAAGGCTTTCGTGGCGCTGCGCGAGGTGTACGAACTGGATTCGATGGTGGCGGAGCTCAACAGCCTGCCGGCGTCGTTCCCGACGGAGCACTGGAGCACGGTCCACCTGGATATCCGCCGGCTCCTCGACCGGGCCGTCCGGTGGCTCCTGAGCCAGGAGAGTGTTTCACGTCCCATTGCCGACGTGGTTGCGGACTTCAAACCGCTCATGGATCCGATGCGCGCCCGCTTGCTGGACTACCTGCGCGGCGATGACCACGAGCGGGTGGCGGAGTGGCTGGCGAAGGGCCGCGAGTGGGAGCTCCCCGAGGGCCTTGCGCTGCGCTGGGCGGAGCTGTTCGAAAGCTTTGTGCTGCTGGATATCGCCAAGATTGCCAGGTCCCGGAAGGACCGCGTCGAAGAGATCGCCGCGGTTTACTACACCGTCTTCAACCGCTTCCACGCCGACTCGCTCTTGGAACGGATCAGCAACCTGCCCCGGCAGGACCGGTGGCAGGCGCTTGCCCGGGCTGCGTTGCGCGACGACCTGTACTCAACGGTGTCGGATATGACGACGGCGGTGCTGGACGCCACTTCCGCCGACGGCTCACCGGAGGCGCGGCTTAAGGACTGGGAGGCACAAAATGCCGAGCAGCTGGGCAGGGCGAAGAGCATGTTCGATGAGGTGAACGCACTGGAGGCCGACGACATGGCCTCACTGTCGGTAGCATTGAGGCTCTTGAGGTCAATCGTCCGGCGCTAGCAACACGGCGTCGCAAATGGAGGTGCAGTGGCAATCTTTACGGACCCCATCAGGGAACATGCTGATTTCGGGCCGGGCGATGCCGAATGGCTGCACCTCCTGGTGGGGGACTGGCAAATGGTGGCGGACCTGGCGTTCGCCGACCTGGCGCTCTGGTTCCCCCACCCGGAGCTGGGGTACATCGCACTGGCACACGTGCGCCCCTCCACCACGCACACCGCGTTCCACAGCGACTTCGTGGGGGAGGGAATCCGTTCCGACCTGCAGCCGCTCGTGGACAAGGCGTGGAACAGCAAGTCCATCGAGCGCTCCAGCGAGACCAACTGGAACAGCGAGATGGCGCTGCGCGTGGAGGCTGTCCCCATGGTCCGCAACGGGCGGACTCTTGCCGTGGTCACAACACACATGGACCTGTCCAGCTCCCGGATGCCGTCGCGACTGGAGCTGACCTACCGCCAGTGCGCGTATGACCTCCTGCGGATGGGCACCCTGGGGCTCTGGCCGGACTTTGCTTCCCCCACCGGTTCGCGCCGCGGCGCGCCCCGCGTGGGGGACGGGCTGATCCGGCTGGATGCTGACGGCGTGGTGCAGTACGCGAGCCCCAACGGCGTTTCGGCTTTCCGGCGCCTGGGCGACGGCGAATCCTTGGAGGGCCGGTCGCTCGCCGAGGTGACCGCCGGCCTGCTCAAGGACCGCCGCATGGTCGATGAGACCCTGCCCCTCGTGGTGACCGGACGCATGCCGTGGCGCAGCGAAATCGAGTCCCGAGGGGTCAGCCTGTCCCTGCGGGCCATTCCGCTTCGGGACGAGCAACAAAGGTTCGGCGCCCTCGTCCTTTGCCGCGACGTCTCCGAATTGCGCCGCCGGGAGATGGAGTTGGTGACCAAGGACGCCACCATCCGGGAGATCCACCACCGGGTCAAGAACAATCTTCAGACGGTGGCCGCGCTGTTGCGCATGCAGTCCCGGCGGATGGTGAGCGATGAAGCAAAGCAAGGCCTGGAACAGGCGATGCGCCGCGTGGCCACCATTGCACTCGTCCACGAAACGTTGTCGCAGGGCCTGACGCAAAGTGTCGATTTCGACGAGCTCATCGGGCGGCAGTTCCGGCTGTCCGCCGAGGTAGCCTCTCCGTCACAGCAGGTCAGGACCGAGCGTGCCGGAACGTTTGGGGAGCTCCCCAGCGATCTCGCCACCCCACTTGCCCTGGTTATCAACGAACTGGTGACCAACGCCGTCGAGCACGGCCTTGAGGGAAGGGCCGGAACCGTATGGCTGGTTGCCGACCGCTCCGAAGGGGAGGACGGCGAAGAGCTTACGGTGACCATCGCCGACGACGGGGTGGGACTTCCCGAGACCCCGCACGTTGAGGGGTTGGGACTGCAGATCGTGCGGACCCTTGTCACGAGTGAACTGGGCGGCACCATCACATGGCAGCGCCGTGACGGCGGCGGGACTGAGGTGAAGATCCGGCTCAGCTTGGCCGGTAAGTAGGGCTCAAAGGAGCACAAACAGACAAAGGCCCCGGGACATTCCAGTATGGAATGTCCCGGGGCCTTTGTCTGTTCGGTGACTTCGACCTACGCCAACGGCTCGCCTGTGCGGGCTGTCCTAGGAGGCGCGGCGTGCGCGGGCTGCGCGCCGTTTCAGGGCGCGGCGCTCGTCTTCGCTCATGCCGCCCCAGACGCCGGCGTCCTGGCCGGATTCCAGGGCCCACTGCAGGCAGGTGTCTACGACGGGGCACCGGCGGCAGACACTTTTGGCTTCCTCGATCTGCAGGAGGGCCGGTCCTGTGTTCCCGACGGGAAAGAAAAGTTCCGGGTCCTTATCAAGGCACGCTGCGCGGTTACGCCAATCCATGCTGATCAGTTGCTCCATTTCTGGGAATTGCCTTTGTGAAATTATTCACTAGTGGCTACAAAGGAAAAGGG
>Ga0308169_10003872_pt1 | contig 14297 bp, 20 predicted proteins | sample PhyBR1_2_FD_202139 | JGI IMG/M metagenome (GOLD analysis project Ga0308169, IMG submission 202139) | Phyllosphere microbial communities from UC Gill Tract Community Farm, Albany, California, United States - DLSLSB.R1 | ecosystem: Host-associated > Plants > Phyllosphere > Unclassified | place...
AGATTGCGAGTAAAAGGTCGAAAGAACGAGAAGATTCGATCGGATAGCGAGTATAGAAGTTGAGTTACGGCGATTGAACGAGAGACGAAGGAAAGCGGTCAAGTGTAGGACGAGGTTGAAGTGAAGGAGAAGCAGGGAGAGAACAGTCAGTAAAATGAACTTTTCGAAAAGAGCACTCTGAACCCGAAGTCCGGTCTCCGATTCATCGTCCCACCTTTCGCCTATACATTGTCACCATTACTCTTTCCTATCGCCTGCGAGTGAACCTGAGAGATCTCGAACCTGCCCCGATTTTCCGATCTTTCCTCTCCTATTCTTTCCCTTCCTCTCTCTCTCCGCTCCCTCTGTCGTCCATTTGTGCTTCTCTCCCCTCACTTTCGGCCCCCATTCTTGGCCCTTTTCCCTTCCCCGCGCCGAACCTCTCTTGATATTCTCAAGCGAAAGAGAAAAGTAGTTTGCACGACTCACTTGTCGTACTCGCTCAATTCCTTTGCCAATTGATCAGCTGAAGGAACTTCGGGAGCCTTGGGAGCCGAAGGGGTCGAATAAGATTTAGTTGCACCAGCTGCCGAGGGCTGAATACACCACCTCACGATTCACTCGAAATGAGTCTCAAATGTATCCCACACAAAGAGAGAGAGGGGACGTACGGTGGAAGTAGGCTTGTAGGCCTTTAATTCCTTGACGTAGAGCTCTTGAATGAAGTCTAGAGAACCCAAGTGGAAACATGGATCAGTTTGAATTGATGGACGATAAACCCTCCCTTCCGAGCACTTCTGGTCGCGCTCATTCCATCCTGAGAGTAGTTTAAATAGTATTGAGAGTAGTACGTACCCTTGCGAGCGACAGGTTGAACTGAGAAGGACCTGGTAAGAGGACGAGCCTTAACTCTCCTTCTCTCCTCATCAGCTCTGCTCTGGATCGTTTGACAGTGAGTGCAAGACGTACAGCTTGGAGAACACGACGGGAGAACATGACTAGCTTGGGGGTGAGTGCAGCGGAGTGCGGAGCAACCTGAACTGCTTTCAAATTCCCTTCATTCCTACAATTGACCCTTACAAATAAGTCTAACTCTTGAATTAAACTCCTAGTCCTCCGAAACCAACACGCCCTCTCTCCCTCCTCCCAACCAATCACCTTTCAAACTTACAAGAAATCATGCTCGCAATCCGTTCATCAGTCCTCACCACTCTTCGTTCGACTCGAGCTCTCTCAACCTCGCGAATCATCCTGTACGTCACTCCTCTCCCTTCTCCCATCTCCCCTTCCCTCTCCCCTCTCAGAACTGATGAGTGAGTGAGTGTGATAGCTCGGAAGGTGCACCTAGTGGAGCAGGTCAAGATGGGTTCAAGAAGAGGGAAAAGGCAGAGGAGGAGAAATACATGAGGGATTCCGTTAGTCTTTCTCCCTTTTAACTCCCACACCGCACTAGAGCGAACCATTGACGAGCTGGTACTTTACTTGACCTCTACTATTCTCTCCAACCAAATCGATCGGAAATCGCTCAAACTTGTCACCTCGATTTCTTTCGACTCTTGAAACCTCATTCGCTAAACAGGAACGAGAGAAGTTAAAGGCATTGAGGAAATCGATCGATGCTTCGAAAGCTCACCTCGCTGAATTGGAGAACCAACACAAGACTCTCGAATCCTCTATCCCCAAGGAGGACAAGTAAATCGCTTCAAAACCTTGAACAAAGTCAGTTTGGGATCAGCGGGAATCAGTCAGTTAGGACGGACGGGGAGAGGTGGATGTTTAGTACACAACGCAAATAAAGCAGTTCTTTCATTGAATCGATTTAACGAAGTCTAGTTTTCAGTTTTTCGACTTCGATTTGTTGACTTTCCCTCGATCTTCCCCTTCCTATCTCAATTTCTCTCTTTTGCGCATGGTGAAACTCACTCCTCTCTGTGTCTAGCAGTGTTGTGAGTTCGATCGCTTCGGGATTTTCCTCCTCGACCTCGAAAAAAACGGATTCAGTTTCGCTGCTCAGCTTCGGGGCTTCGCTCTCCTTTCGCTTCGACGATCTTCCCCCATCTTTCGCCTCACTTCTCCCGTCTCGTCATCGCTCGTCGAGGCTTACGCCGCGGAGCATCTCGGAGATTCAAAGTTTCTTTCCATTTCGAAACTCCTACATAAATCCCTTTCTCTCTCTTCCCTCTCCTCTTGCTGCGACAGCCTCACTGGAATATGGCAACAATCTCAGTGCAACAACTACCAATGAACGACGCCAACGGGAACTTTCTCGCCTGTGCGTGTTTCCTCTGCGTGTTTCCTCTTCTCCCTATTCTTGCAACATGACGCTGATTCCCAACTTCTCTCTCCTCTACAGGGGCGAACATTATCTTGAATTCTACGAATCCCGTATCTCTCGAAGAGCTTCAAACTGCTGGTTCACGAATCGCGAAACTACTTGGAACATCTGAGAAAGACGCTCAAGATCGGGAACGCTTCGAGGCGGAGCAGAAATTACAATTGGAGTTTGACAAGATGGAAACAAAGCACTGGAGGAAACGAGCGACGCGCGCAGAGAAGAAACTGGAGGAGCTGAAAGGGATCTTGAATCGTAAATAGGGAAGGGGAATGAAAGCGGTGCGCTTTCTTTTCCTCATGCTCTTTTGAGACGAGTAGGACACTAACTGACCATCTTGCTGCTGGCCGTGAATAGTCGATAAAACCGTAGCTCAGCAAGATCGTCGATTTTGGCAATCAACCTTTTTCTTCCTCGTCCCTTCTCACTTTCACTCAAAGTCGTCGCGTCTCAATCTTCTCTACACTTCCTCTTCACTACATTTCCTCTTCTCCTACTTCTCAATACTGCTGCGATGGAGAACGCCGCGGAGCACATCGGCTTTCGACCATTCTCAATTCCCGGCTCTTTCTCGTTCTCTCTCTCTCTCTCTCTCGTCTTCTCCCGTTTGAGAGGTTGCTTCACCTGCCCGTCTTCCTCTGGAGTACGTTCAGCACCGAGGGCTCCTTCTTTCGTCATCTTCCAAACGAGAATGTACGTTTCTCAACCCTCTATCTCCTTCTTCGCATTCAGCTGAGCTGATCCTTCTGTAGACACGCATTCACTAGCGATGATACTGAACGACACGCTCGCCCACAAGCCCTCAGCTTCGACAGCCGACTCAGAAGGAACTCTCTCTAAATCCGCTCGAGAAGCTCAATCCCTCTCACACATCCCTCCTCACCCTCCAACTTCCAACAACATTCATCCTAGCTCCTCTCCCGCCGAGCCAGCTCAAAAGACCTATTGGTCTTCAACTGGTGAACTCGACACCTCCGCTCCTTTCGATTCTCGTCAATCCGAACCGAGTGTAGGGGCGAGGGTTGGAACGGAGGAGGAGAACAGATTGAGAGGCGAAGTAGTGTATTGGAAGGTGAAAGCTGAGGCATTTGAGAGGAAGTTGAGGGAACTGAAATCGATTTTGGATGGCTAAACGAAGAGGAGAAAGGTCAGTTTTTTCGCTGATTCTCTCCCCGAAGCGTGGAGCATTAAGAGATTGCGAGAGCGTGCTATTGACGACTCTCCGTCTTTGTAGCTCATCGTTGCTTTCGTAAGGAAATGCAACTTTCGCAATCAAGCTTTTTCGATCTCGCCCTTTCCTTCGCTACCCCGCTCTTCATCATCAGCCGTCATAGTGATCGCTAAGATCCCGAAGCTCCCAGCTCTCACGTCGCCCACTTTCGTAGTCGACGGCCGCGGACAATTTCGGACTTCGACCTCTCTCTCAATCCTCTCTTTCTCCTTCCCTTATCCTCTGCTCTTCTACTCCAGACACATCTTTTCTACAGGATCGACTCCCTCGCTCACTCAGCATGCCTCGAATCGTACGTTTCTCTCGTTTCGTCCACTTTTTTGGCCTTGATCGCAAAGCAGTCCCTGTTCACAGGAATCCGTTCTCTCGTCGCTCATGCAACAACAAACTGCAAACAATGAGATGACGTCAAAGCTCGCAGCGGAACTCGAAAAAGCCATCCGACAGCTCGAGGCGAAATCGCAATCATTCGAAAAGATGCAGGAAACCGTCCAGCAACTCGAAGCCAAATTGCAAGCTCAAGATAATCGACAGGAGGAAGCGTCGGCTATCGGTCAACAGGATTCGACCACTTCTGAAGACTCGGAATCTTCAGAGCACGACGACGATAGCGAGACGTCCAACGTTGCTGTTCCCCCTTGGCTCAAAACAGATGGAGAGCCACGTGAACAAGGCGTGAATAGACCTACGGAGGAGCCGCAACCCGTAAAATCGGACACCGAAAAGGATTTGAGGAGTATTCTCGACTCCCGTGATGATCGTGTCCGGGAGCTGGAGGAGGAGTTGAAACGATTGAGGGTCGGAGCTCAATCTTACGAGAAGCGAGTCGAGATTCACAAGCTCAGGGCGGACATGGCTGAGGAGAAGTTGAAGCAACTACGCAAGTGAGAGTTTGCGAAAAGAGTCGATGAGAGATACACAATCTTAGGTGTGTTCTTCTCTCCTGTATCTGCATTCACTACTGAGTGGAACTACTGAGTGGCTGAACATTTCCCTACGTGCACAGATAGCTTTACGCCCATTGATAGATCCGAATTCAAGTTTTCGCAATCAAGCTTTATCCCTCTTCACGCTTACAATCCGCTCTTGTCCTCCTCTCCCTTACCATGATAGCTAGCTAATCTCTCAGCTTCATCTTTCACATCTCCGCTTCTCGCTCTCATTGCTTGGAAAGCCGCGGAACTCCGGAGTTCCGCTTTTTCGACTCGAGACGCTTTTCAGTGCTCCTCTCTTCTCCTTCCATTTCACCGTTCTCCGGCTGAAGTCACAGTTTGTGCGTGCTCGAAGCTGTATTTCGATCCAGGGTTGGCAAAGGGTGTAATCTCTTACGCTATTGACCGCTTAACGTTGTGCTTCCCTTTAGTCACGCAGATCTTGTCAACCATGGAGAGCAAGACCGACAACGCTACCGAGGCTCCGAGTATCTCAGATCAGCTTCAAGGTACCCGATTCTACCTTGGTCAAGTCGAGAGAACGCTCAAGCACATCGAACAAAGTGCAACTCAGGCCGCAAAACTTCGCCTGTCACCTACAGAAGAGGTCAGTGTAGCTTATTGGAAAGGTCGAGCTACGGCAGCGGAAGGGCGAGAAATGGCAGCGAAACACCGGGCACTGATAGCTGAAGCAGAGTTGAAGAAATTGAGAAAATGAAAATTGGCGAAAGAGTCACCGTCCAGACTTCGCTGCATTTTGGTGAGCGTCACTCCTTCGTCTCTGCTCGAACAAGCCATAACAAAGAATAGAGTATACCGACTGACTAAGGAATCCGTGTATTTGCAGGCAGCGTTTCGCATTCGATAGCTCAATTTTCGCAATCAATTCATTTACCCTTTTGTCGAAAGCGTCCGTTTTTCTCGACTTTGTCGATCAGAAGAGTTGTCTCTTTGTTCCTCTCCTCCTCGTCGCTCGGAAGAGAAACACGGGGATCGCTTTTCTCTCCTTTCTCAGTCAGACAGCTCTTTCTCTCCTGCTAATATGTCTGACTCTGAACTTGCCTTCGTATCGGGCGAGTCGCCCTGAACACGATACTGAGGAGGATTAGAAGGTATCGCATGCTGCCTAGCAGTTCTGTGATGCCATTCCGCTCGTTTTCGTAAATCAAGCTTTTTGGCACTTTCGCGATTCTTTCGGTTCTAGGTCGCTCAATACTGTTGCAGCTGGAGATATCAGTTAGAGAGAGTCATCTGACGCACAGAGCGCTCTTGCTTGTCATAAAACGATCTTTCAAAAGGTGAAAACCTTGTCGACCTTGTTCGCAACTTCCTGTTTTCCCTTGTTATGCCTCGCATTCTCTGCTCCCGCCAATCACGACTTCTTGACCTGGATCCTAAGCGTACTTCCCATTATGGCTGATCAACCCATGGACGCATTTCCCCCAGGTCCGTTCTCGTTCACTGCTGTCTGTTCCAAGTCCGTAAGCCTCTGATGCCAGCTGATCGTACGAGCTTACCTTACACAGTAGATTCCGAAGAAGAGCCCTCTGAGTCCGAGGACGATTGTACAATCGAAGAACTCCGTGCGAAACTCGACAAATCAAGGTGGGAGACAGTGGACGCCTTGCGACAAGCTCTGAAGGCTGTCCAGGAGAGGAACCAGTATCATGACATGGTCAAAGAGCTACAGGATCTCTTGAGGGAAGCGATAGAGAAGTTGGAGTATTGGAAAGGGTTGGTCGGAGAATGCGAGAAAATGGACGACGAACCTGTCGACGCGGCCGTAGGTATGTCCCTCCCTTACTGGAGCTGCGCTTTCGTAAAGAAGGTGCTGACCTACGTCTTTGGCCGTAGAATCTCTCTCAGCCTACACCTCTTCTCGTTCGTAAGCTTTCCAATCGAAACTCGCATTCAAACAGTTTTTCTGCTCCTTTTACGAAGTCGCTTCCGCCCGACTGGCCCTGTTCAATGCGATCCACTTCGAAAGATGACTGCGCAGGACACACCCTGCCTTCTGCCCTCGAGAACGCCGAAATGAGTCTTGCGAAAGATTTCGACGGTTTGCGAATTCGAAGATTTTCAGTTTCGACTCTTTCCCTTGCGTTCGCGCGCTCGTCAGCTTCAGGATTCTCTCGTACCACCGAGACTAGGTCATCCACAACTTTCGAGGGAAACGACACGCCGGAAACCGCGCTTTCGAAAACTTCTCATCCTTTCTCACCTCTTCCCAACTCTTCATTTCACTTCCCATTCATCAAGGCAAGATGTATAGACTTGATCAAGCTCCAACACGTGAGCCGAGTCTCCCGCATCATTCCTCGCGCCCCTCTCTGACTCTCATCTTTTCTCAACAGATCCTCCAGCTTTCCTCACCAGTTCAACTTCAGGAGCAGCTCCCTTACCTCAACGATCACTCAGTAGCTCTAGTCACACGTCTCAAACCTCTTCCTGGCCCGCCCTGAACCCTTATGCTTACTCGACCAATTCCTCCACTCCGACATCCGAACAACCTCCCCTTCTCCCCTCTTCCTCCTCAAACAAACGACGAGCCTCTGCAACACCTTCCGAACCTCCAAAATCAGTAGTAGGAGATTTAGAGTTGGAACAATGGAAGAGTATAGCTGAAAGTTCGAAAGCAGCTTCTAAACACTGGCAGAAGATTGCCGAGGAATGGAAAGCGTTAGCCGAGAGGTGGAAGGGAGACGCGGATGATTCAAAGAGTGATTTGGCAGAGTGGAGGAGTAAAGCCGAGAAGAGTAGCAAGGAAGTGAGCGAATTGGAAGATAAAATCGAGGAATTGGAAAAGGCGAGAGAGGATGAGGATAGGGAGGAATACGGTGAATGCTACAAGTGCGGAAGAGGCTGTCGATGATGAGTCGCAGGCTACGGTTCGAGGACCTGCGAGAGTGTCGTTTCTCGAGGATAAACTTGATGAAGGTCTGTTGTATCTTAGGGTTGATGTTATCGCTCATCTTTGTCATTTGTAACACTCTTCGTCGTAACGGTCTGTCATGACTTTCTCGGATTGACGAGAAGCGCCGACGAGGAAGACTTTGAGAACGAGAATCGAATGGAAACGACCCCAAAGCGAAGAGCGCGAAGTCGCTCAACGAACGATGAGAATCCAGATTCCCCCGTGCGAGACCACAGTCCGTTTGACCTCGATCACGTCCCACTAACATAAGAACTTCGATTCTCAGTGATCTGTACTACAATTTTCCCATCACTCTCTTTCACTTCTTACTCTCCTCGACAGCTTGTTGTACCGCCTCGATAACCTTCTTGTGCCAATCCTTGTGAGCTGCAACGACACCCTTGTTCTCCTTGAGAGTTCGTCCAATCGAGAAATCCAAAGGTTTCCCATTCATATCGGAAACGACTCCTCCCGCTTCCTCAACAAGTAAAGATCCCGATGAATGATCCTAAATCCCCTCGAGTTATCAGCAGTCGATCATGGGAGAGAGGAGAAGAAGAAGTGAAAGCCTACCCAGATCTTCTCTTCGTAAGTGTCTGAAACAGGTAACCTCAAATAGATATCTCCATCCCCTCTCGCAATCGAACAGTATTTGGCTTGTGAATCCATTCGTACACTCTCCTTTTGAATACCAAGTAAGGAAGCGATGCGAGCGTTCGTACCGTGATCGGAGTGACCGGCTTCGACGGATTCACAGAATGATGCAGAGGAGAGGGAGGGGAGTTGGGACATGCTGATTTGAGTGAGTTCGGGGTTATCGAATGAACGCTACGAGCAACTTTGAATCAGTAGAGAATCGCCAAAGAAAAGTGTAGAGAGAGAGAGTGGACTGACTTGGAAAGCGCCTTGACCTTTAACCGCAACGAAGATCGCACCTTTCTCACCCTCTGGGTTCTTAGGATCGACTGGCAAGTTCGGGCATCCCATTACTCCCAAAACGACTTTTCCAGCCTCGAGTAATCCCAAACATACGGCGTACTGACCCCCTCTCAAGAATCCTTTCGTACCATCAATCGGGTCCAACGCCCAATGTCTCCCTTCCTTGCCTCCCTTCGAGTTACCCTTATCAATAATCGCCAACCATTCCTCCTCACTCTTACTACTTCCCTCCCCTTTGACACGACTCCAACATTCCTCCTCACTCGAAATTGAGAGGGATTCCGACAAAGCTTCGTTTGCGAGTCTGACAATGTTTTGTTTCGTAGTTGCGTTCTCGGGGGTTTGGAGTTCGGTTGAATCTTCTTCTCCTACGATTTGGTCGGTTGGGAAATGGTTGAAGAGTAAAGAAGAAATGAGGGCTTGGGAAGTATAATCTCCGACTACAGTGCACCACGCACACAAACTAATCAGTACAGCTGTCTTATCGCTCTCTATCCCACCCCTTTGGACCCTCTCACGCAACCGTCGTGTAATAGTTCAAAGACTCGCTCTCTTCTCGCTCCAACACCACAGATAGAGAGAGAGAAAGGACAAGCTTACCAGTAACAGGACTCTTATCTTTCTTCTGTACTCCACCACTCCCAATTAATTGATCTTGAACTTTCCTAGCTACGAGGGAAGCTTTCAAAACTGCTGAAATCGCAACTTGTTTCTCTTGGGAATACGACGACATGCTTCTAGTTGTGTGTAGGTGGGATGTGAGGAGAGATATACGGCGAAACAGCTTTGAAACGATGTTGGAGTTGTGAGAGAAAAAGGAAAGGAAGAAATGACGGAATTTAGGAAAGGGTTTCGCAAAGGTTGAATGGTTCTGACGCCAACATTGACCTTGTTCTGAAGATAACTCGAGTTTTTAACTAAGGGCAACCAGCAATAGATCCTCGATCTACGAAGAGCTTCGCTTTATATTCTTCGCAATCAAAGAACCTCCTTCTCTTCACTCTCAATCGCGACCCAAACCCACTTCAAGTTGATAGGAGAGACAGGGAAGGGAGTTAAACCACAGTTTGCAGGAGAACACAAACAAAAACCGCCCTCTTTGGACACCCCAACCCATTGTCCTTTCTCCTTTTTCTCTCGTCCCATAAAACACAAAACAAATTCCAATCTCTCTTTCGATGAACGAAACCGTTTAAATGGTGGTGTCTGTACACAAATCACAAACCATCATCAGCGCTCGTACACAAGAGAAGAGAGAAAAAAAAACGTACCGTAAGGGATAGGAGCGAGGGTTTGAGGAGCGTTTCCACCGGTAGAAACGGTACGGGCTTCACGGGGCATAGCTGGGAGACGCTTGAGGACGACAGATTCACCCTTGGCCTTGGCCTCCTTCTTGGCGGCGGCGTTCGACTTTACTCGGTTCAAGAAGTCTATAAACGAAATCATTCCATAAGTTCGAGATTAGTTTGGGAGAGTGAAAGTAGGAGAATGAGAGAGTAGGAGAAATGCTTACCATCACGGCACTTAGAGTGCTTGACGTGTTCAACTCGGAGGTTGACACGCTTCTCCATGTATCGGTTTCCAACGACCTTGTAAACGATGACACCAACCGAGGAAGGGGTAACGTTGTAAACGATACCGGTTCGACCGTGGTAGTACTTGTGAGGCATACCCTTTTGTTGAGCGGCGTTGGCCTTGATGTCGACGATATCTCCAACTCGGTAGATCTTCAAGTAGGTCGACAAGGGGATCATACCCTTGTTCTTGAAGTCACGCTTGAACATGTCGCGCGTGCGAGCGCGGAGACCGAACGAGTGAGGCATGACTTAAAAGGAGGTTTGGTTGGGGAGGAGGGGGGAAAAGAGAGTTGCTGTTTCATTCGGTTCGAAAGTGGAGCGAGGTCAGTTTCGGAGAACTTTTAAACGAAAGTCGTGCGGACCGCTGTAATGTTTCCTTTCCTTCGCCTCTCCAATCTCTACTGCTATCCTGTTCCCGCACTCCCCTTTGAGAGAAAGTAATCCATCTTGCCGTCTTCATGAAATGACCTCGAATCGATTCATCCCAATGATCCTCCCTTTTCTCGACTGTTTCGATCCAGTAAATCCACTCCACTGCTGCTCAAGACAGCAGCTGCCCTATTCTCCCTCGTTCTATCTAGATCTTCCTCCCATAAATTCTCCCTCATTGATTCCCCCCCCGAATTTCAACCTCTTCCTACAGCTCCTTTCCGAGTCGGAAAATCGATCTCAAGTGTTCTCTGATGAACTGAGAGGTGCAGGAATTGGCTAAGAGGTTAATTCGAGTCGGATTGGTAGTTGAATCCGTCCGTGCTGTTTTTCTCTTCCAGCCTCTCTACTACCTCCGTGAGCTCCCTTACTGGTGCAGCTGCGACCTTATCCCATTCACTAGCTCTGTCGTACCTTGTCTGAACGAGTCGAGAGGGTTGAAGGGTCGAATTGATCGAGATTTGGAAAATTTGAGGAAAGGAGAACCCAGAAGTTGATGAAATGAATCCGTTGAACTTACAGCTGTTGGAGGGGTAAGAGGGTAATTAGTACCGTGTGCTGCGAGTGTGCACTATAGACTAGTTTCGACGTACGTATCGGCCTAACGAAAACAGGGATTTGTCCTTACTCACTTTTTCGTCCCTTTCCTCGATAACCCAATTTGGACATTACAAGTCAAATCTAGGCAATTCACTCTCATCTCTCTCTCGACTCGAACCACAACAAGATGCAACCTAGTACCTCAAGATTAGCAGGGGTAGTCGCTAGAACACGCCCTCTACCAGCAAGGAAACAACTATTATTCTCGTCGACTTCTTTACTCCTAACTTCGAATGACCTAGTCCTCTTCCTCCGTCCCTCCTCCTTCACCGCACAAGAATGGCGTTCAATCCGTTCCTCCCTCACGACGACGACGACCACCTCCTCCTCCTCCTCCTCTCCCGATTCTGAAATGAAATTAACTCTACTTCGACCCGGATTATTACCTGCCCTACTCCGCGATTGCCCTTCCAATTTAGACCTCTCGTACCTCTCCCAATCCACTCATTTATCAGGTCCACTAGCCGTAGTAACCTCCCCAAAACTCTCCCCTCCCTTATTATCGAAAGTTCTCAAACTCCTCGAGAAATTCTCGAAAACTCCTCAACCGAATACTCCACCACCCCCGAAAGGATCGAAACCTGTAGAGAGGTTGGAATTGTTGAGTAGTTTATTGGAGAAGAGGGTTGCGGCGAGTAGGGAGAGAACGAAGGAGGTTGGCAAGTTACCAGAGTTGGAACAGTTGAGAAGTATGATTGTTGGTGTGTTGAGTGCGCCGGGTAGTAGGATTACCGGAGTTATTGGGGCGCAAGCGAGACAAGTTGGGAGAACAGTAGAGGGGTTCAAGGTTGGATTGGAGGATGGTCAGAACAAGGTAGAGACGGAGGGAGAAGCTGAACCATGAGAGGGATCGAGTTGCTAATGGATATGATCGAGGAGGAAGTATAGATGGGACTCGATAGACTCCAAACGGGAAGGACAACGAGGGTAGCACAGTTACATTGCATTTACATACCAATTTTTCGTTTTTCTTCTTTCGTTGCGAAACCTGGATCCCCTTTCAAAAGGAAACTAGCTCGCTCTTCAACGAGCGGCTTATGAAGCGAGGAGAGAATGAGAGAGAGTGACAAAATGGCAGATCACGAAACGAAGAGCTGTCGACATCACTAATGAGAACAAGTTCAAATCATCAAATCGAAATCTACTGTTTCCGCTCGACGACGATTCAATGAGGAACGAAGTTTCGACGTGGGAGGCAGCTCTGACGAGCTCGACGGTGGGGCGGAACCTTGAGAGCAGCAGAAGCGAATCAAGAGCAAGGCTCGAAGCAAATACGAAAGATTTCCTTTTGGTCGTTGAGCAGCTCAACGCGGGAACATCGTAGCTGTCATAGTCTAGCAGGGAGTGATTCGTAGTAAGTGAGGACTCGGTGAGTGTAGGCCTGCTTGTTCGAATTTAGAGTGGGCGGCGTCAAAGTGCTCGTTTCAATTTCGTGAAGAGGTTTGCGAGGAATCTCGATTGCGATCGATCGAGCGATTGTGCCTCGCATTCGGTTCAAGCGATATCCAGTATTGACTCGAGGTATCGAGACTGTACTCAAGGCAGCGGAAGGTGTCTGATCCGTGAGAGACCCGAAGAAAGGGAATTTTTGAGAATAACTGAGCAACGTCAACAACGCATCAACCTAAGCGAGCGGGAGAAGCCCTCGTCCGAATGTGAGAGTTCTCTAATCGGACTTAGCCCCAAATAGTTCTCAAGCGAGTCAAAGTCAAAAAAACCGAGATTATGGTCAAGAGTGAAGAATCGACTTCTTCCTCTCCCTCAAACCAACTCCACCCTACTTCAGATTCGATCATGCAAGCTTTCCGTGCCGCTGCCCGCCCTCTCGCCCTTTCTGCCAGGCCCTCAAGTGTCCTCGCTTCGAGGCCAACTCAACGATTTGCTGTTCTTCCCGGTCAGTCCTCACCCCGGCTCTACGACCTCACGTAGCCTTACTAGACCTCGTTGAAATACTGACTATACCTACTTCCTTCTACCCTATACCCTCCTGCACGCTCTCCTCTCGATCCTGATAAAAACCTTCCCTCACCCTCATTTCATCTCGTCTCATCTCACACATTGCATCTCATCCCAAAAACTATGCAGTCCGATTCGCCCATTCCGCGGCTGAATCCTACGAGGATTTCAACGCTCGTTACGCAGATTTCTTTTCAAACGCTCAAGATCTCTTTGAATTGCAAAGGGGTTTGAACAATTGTTTCGCTTATGATTTAGTTCCTTCCCAACGAGGTAAATCTACACTCCCAGTCTCCTATCTAATCTGTGGGATGTCGGGATCGGTATGGCGAGGGAGCGGAGAAGGTCAGAGGCAAGGAGGTGGAGATGCAGAGGAATACCGGAGGGAAAAAGAGGGATCGATGAGGGGAGATGGGATAGTTTAGGAGGAGGTAGATAGTCAAGAAAGAATATGAAAGATGGAAGCTTTCGATAGATTGGGATGAGGGAAATCAGGCGATGAGGAAGTATTTTCGAGAACTGGTCGAACTCGCAAATTCACGGGAGGAAGAGATGAGCATGCTGAAGCGGCGAATTCAAGAACGATCAGGGCTAGGGCTGGAGGAGGAGGTGAGAAAATTGGAGATACCGTATGATTCGCTCCGTCCGAAGAATTTATTACTGACAGTTTGTTTCATTCTTTCCCTCTTCTTCCTTTCCATACCTCTCTTCCACTCTGCATTCCGGCCTCCATCTTCACTCGATTCGACAACGCCTATCCCCAACTCTCAGTTGTCGAGGAGGCTCTCCGTGCCGCTCGCCGAGTCAACGATTACTCTACCGCCGTCCGAATTTTCGAAGGTCTCAGTAAGTTGTCCTTTTCTTCCCTCTTCCTCTTCGTTGCCTCGATCTCGATTACACATCATAAGCTTGATACTGATGTTGTATTTGGGTGAGAACAGAGGAGAAGACTGAGAACGCCGCTCAATACTCTCAATACGTTCAAGAGACCAAACCTCTTCGTGAAGAACTCGGTATCCTCCTCAAGGAAGAACTCTACACCAAGTAAAACCATCAACAACCCTCATCACACTCTCTAGTCTCAACCGTCTCTCTCATTGCCTAAAACACCTTCCGCCTTATCCCTGTCTTCCTCCTCCATTTTCCCTTTATTTTGAATAGTTCCACCTTTTCCCCCGTTTCCCCCCGTTTTCCGTTCTCAAGTCTCTTGTTTGTTCTCTGTGATTGTTCTTTTGAGGGAGTGGGTTCGGAACGTAGGAGCGTAGATGAAGAGTGAGGGGGAGAGAGCGGAAGTTGCAAAACCAAAATCGATCATCATACTTTCCTTCGTTCTACTTTGAGTAGCTGTTCGCTGGTTGCCTCAGTTTGAGTCTCATATCGCTAGAAAGTAAACAGCAAAGTTTGTGAA
>Ga0308169_10003874_pt1 | contig 14295 bp, 11 predicted proteins | sample PhyBR1_2_FD_202139 | JGI IMG/M metagenome (GOLD analysis project Ga0308169, IMG submission 202139) | Phyllosphere microbial communities from UC Gill Tract Community Farm, Albany, California, United States - DLSLSB.R1 | ecosystem: Host-associated > Plants > Phyllosphere > Unclassified | place...
TGCCTTTGTAATGCACCTCGAGCGTTTCGCGGTTGTAGCGCTTGCCGTGGCAGACGTCGCAGGGCACGTACACGTCCGGCAGGAAGTGCATCTCGACCTTGATCACGCCATCGCCCTGGCAGGCTTCGCAGCGGCCGCCCTTGACGTTGAACGAGAAGCGTCCCGCCGAGTAGCCGCGTTCCTTGGCCGTCGGCACGGTCGAGAACAGGTCGCGGATCGGCGTGAACAGGCCGGTGTAGGTTGCCGGGTTCGAGCGCGGCGTGCGCCCGATCGGCGCCTGGTCGACCGAAATGACCTTGTCGAAATGCTCAAGGCCAAAGATCGCATCGTGCGGCGCCGGTTCCGTCTGCGAGCCATATAAGTGGCGCGACAGGGCCGGATACAGCGTGTCGTTGATCAGCGTCGATTTACCCGAACCCGACACACCCGTGATACAGGTCATCAGGCCGACCGGCAGCGTCAGCGTCTCGCCTTTTAAATTGTTGCCGGTGGCATTCGTGATCACCAGCTGGCGCTCCGGATTGGCCTGGGTTCGCTTCTTCGGCACCACGATCTTGCGGCGGCCGTCGAGGTACTGGGCGGTCACCGAGTGCTCGTTCGCCATGATCTCTTCCAGCGTACCTTCGGCGATGATCTGGCCGCCGTGCACGCCCGCGCCCGGACCCATGTCGACAATGTAGTCGGCGGTGCGGATCGCGTCCTCGTCGTGCTCGACGACGAGCACGCTGTTGCCGATGTCGCGCAGGTGTTTCAGGGTGCCGATCAGGCGGTCGTTGTCGCGCTGGTGCAGGCCGATCGACGGCTCATCGAGCACATACATCACGCCCGTCAGGCCGGAACCGATCTGCGAGGCGAGACGAATGCGCTGCGCTTCGCCGCCCGACAGGGTATCGGCGCTGCGGTCGAGCGACAGGTAGTCGAGGCCGACGTTGTTCAGGAATTTCAGGCGCGCGATGATTTCCTTGATGACGCGTTCGGCGATGTCCTTCTTGGCGCCGGTCAGTTCCAGCGTTTCGAAGAATTCCAGCGTATCGCGCAAGGGTTTATCCGACACTTCATAAATGGCGCGCTGCTGGGCGCCCTGGCCGATTTTCACGAAGCGCGCTTCGGTACGCAGGCGCGCACCATCGCAGGACGGACATTTCTTCTCGTTGATGAACTTGGACAGCTCTTCCTTCACCGCCATCGAATCGCTCTCGCGATAACGGCGTTGCAGGTTGTTCACCACACCTTCGAAGGTGTGCTCGCGGATCACGGTGCGGCCGCGCTCGTTCACATAGGTGAACGGGATCGCCGTTTTACCCGAACCGAACAGGACCGCGTCCTGCGCCGGCTTCGGCAATTGTTCGAAGGGTTTATCCAGGTCGAACTCGTAATGCGCCGCCAGGTTCGACAGCATCTGGAAATAGAACTGGTTGCGGCGATCCCAGCCTTTGACGGCGCCGGAAGCGAGCGACAGATTCGGGAAGGCGACGATGCGCTTCGGGTCGAAGAACTCGATGTGGCCGAGGCCGTCGCACTGCGAGCAGGCGCCCATCGGGTTGTTGAACGAGAACAGGCGCGGTTCGAGTTCCTGCAGCGAATAGCCGCAGACATTACAGGCGAATTTGTTCGAGAACACGGTCGACTGCTCGGTGTCCATCTCGAAAGCCACGGCGCGGCCATCGGCCAGGCGCAGTGCGGTTTCAAAACTCTCGGCCACGCGCTGTTTGATGTCCGGGTTGACCTTGATACGGTCGATGACGACGTCGATCGAGTGTTTTTCGGTTTTTTTCAGCTTCGGCAGCTCGTCGATCTCGTAGATCTTCGCCGGATTCACGCCGCTCTGGATGCGGAAGCGGACGAAACCCTGGGCCTGCATGCCCGCGAACAAATCGCCATGTTCTCCCTTGCGGCCGGCCACGACCGGCGCCAGGATCATCAACTTCGTGCCTTCCGGCATGGCCAGCACGGTATCCACCATCTGCGAGACGGTTTGCGCCGCCAGCGGCTCGTGCGGGTGGTCCGGGCAGTAGGGCGTGCCGACGCGCGCGTACAGCAGGCGCAGGTAGTCGTGGATTTCGGTGACGGTGCCGACGGTCGAACGCGGGTTGTGCGAAGTCGCCTTCTGCTCGATGGAAATGGCCGGCGACAGACCTTCGATCAGGTCGACGTCCGGCTTTTCCATCAGCTGGAGGAACTGGCGCGCATAGGCCGACAGCGATTCGACATAGCGGCGCTGGCCTTCGGCATACAGGGTGTCGAAGGCAAGCGAGGATTTGCCCGAGCCCGACAGGCCGGTGATGACGATCAGCTTGTTGCGCGGCAGGTCGAGATTGATGTTTTTGAGGTTGTGCGTGCGGGCACCACGAATACGAATTTCTTCCATTGAATTTTGGCAGGCTTTCAATAAGTTTTGCGGGGCCGCGCACGATACTGTCGCGATGGGCGGGCCAATCGAGGGGAATCTACTAGTTTAACGCGTTTTTGTTGCGGCTGTACATTCATCCAGTACTCTGGTGTACCAGCGATGGCAGCTTGATATGCCGTTCCGGCAAGCGGGACTGAAATCGACAATACCAGTCGCCCGTATGTGAGCCGTTTGCGCAAGGCTTCAATGGCAAACAGTTCAGAATCCGAAAATAAATTTGAGCAGGGTTGGCGGCGCCCCGCGGACAGCGATCCGCCGCTTTTTGCGCCGCTGGAAAGGCTGAGTCAGGCCAACAAAATCTTCTTTTAACGGCGGCGGTTCGGCCCCATAATATCGCGTTGAAGTACACAGTTCCCTGGCGCTTAGTCCTGTGCAGAGCCAGGGCTCACAACATCCTGAAGGAGTCACACCATGGCATCAGTTAACAAGGTCATCATCGTCGGCAACCTCGGCCGCGATCCGGAAATCCGCTACATGCCGAGCGGCGACGCCATCGCGAACATCGCGGTCGCCACCTCGTTCAAGTCGAAGGACAAGAACACCGGCGAGCAGAAAGAGCTGACCGAATGGCACCGCATCTCGTTCTTCGGCCGCCTGGCCGAGATCGTCGGCCAGTACCTGAAGAAGGGTTCGTCGGTTTACGTCGAAGGCCGCCTGCAGACCCGCAAGTACACGGATAAAGACGGCATCGAGCGCTACGCAACCGACATCGTTGCTGAAAACATGCAGATGCTGGGCGGTCGCGCCGGCATGGGCGGCGGCAACGACATGGGCATGGACGACGGCGGCGGCTACGAGCCACAACAGCAGCAGCGTCCGGCGCCACGCCAGGCGCCGGCGGCCCCGGCGGCCCGTCCGCAGCCGCAGCGTCCGGCACCGAACTTCTCGGACATGGATGACGACATCCCGTTCTGATCGTTAGCCGCAGAACATCAAGAACCCGCAATCAGTTGCGGGTTTTTTTTCGCCTGAGCCAAGGAGCGTATCGCTACATATCCACCACCATCTCGAACCCGCCGTAAATCATGCGCTTGCCGTCAAACGGCATGTTCTCCGGCTTCATGAACTCGGCCATGCGCGGATCCTGCATGACCTTGTCGTTGACTTCGTCGCGCTTGGCACGCGAGGGGTAGACGATCCACGAAAAGATGACGAGTTCGCCTTCTTCCAGGTTCACGCTTTGCGGGAAGGACGTGACTTTGCCCGGCTTGACGTCGTCGGCGACGCATTCACGGAACTCGGTCGCGCCCAGCTCGCGCCAGATGGCGGCGCATTGCCTGGACATGTCCAGGTAAGCCTCGAGTTTATCTTTTGGAACGGGAATCACAAAACCGTCGACGTAGGCCATGTCTGCTCTCCTGAGGGTGGAACCCGATCAGACTTCGACTGCGTGTAAAAAATCCCGGCACGGCCAGCTGCCGTGCGCCCGCTCAATGCAAGCGGGGACCGCCGGCCGAGCCGATCAGCGTATCGCGCCGCAGGCGCAGCGGCGTATGCGGCGTGCGGATGCCCGACGCCATGCCCCAGGCCGCGGCCCAGCGCAGCGCCTGGTCCGTTGCCGGACCGAAGGGCCGTGCGACCGCGGCGCGTGCGAGCGCCACCGACATTCTTTTCATCGCGTACAGCTTGCGAGGTGATACATGCTTTCCCATGGACTCAGGGTAGTGCGTCCTGATACCCCGCACCGTGCCCTGACTAACCCCCGGGCGACATTGCCCGGGTCATCCAGCCTTTCAGCCCAGCGCCGCCTCGATCGCCGCCACCAGCGCCGGATCGTCCGGTTTTACGTCCGGCGCGAAGCGGGCGATGACCGCGCCGTCGCGTCCGACCAGGAACTTTTCGAAATTCCACATCACGTCGGACGGGTTCTTCGGGCTCAGGCCGTGCTGGGCCAGCTTGTCGCCAAAGGTGCTGCCCTCGGCCTGGCGGGCCTGCGGCTGCGCCTGGATGAGTTCGCGGTACAGCGGATGGCGCGCCTCGCGGTTGACTTCCACTTTCTCGAACATCGGGAAACGCACGCCGTAGTTGCGCTGGCAAAAATCGGCAATCTCCGCCTCGTCGCCCGGCTCCTGGGCGCCGAAATCGTTGCAGGGAAAACCCAGCACCACGAGGCCGCGTTCTTCGTATCGCTCGAACAGTTTTTCGAGGCCGGCATACTGCGGCGTGAGGCCGCATTGCGAGGCGACGTTGACGATCAACATGACTTTATTGCGATAGTCGGCGAGCGTGGCGTCCTGGCCTTCCAGGCGGTGCAGCGGGATATCGAACAGCGTGCTCATGTGATCGTTCCTTCAAGGTTGCGGAATGCCTATCCTACTCCGCACTGCGCAGGCGTGCTGGCGCGCCCCAAAACAACGGCCGTGCTTGACGGGGCCGCGCCCGGCACTTATAAGCCATCTGTGAAACGACGAGCCGCCCCATGACGAAAGAAGCAGATAACAAAGCCATCGCCGGCGCCGAACGCGCGCGGCGCCATGCGCGCCTGCTCGACGGCTTGCGCAGCTTCGTCGCGCGCGAACGCGAGGCGGCGCAGCAGAACCTGCTCGACGTCTGGCGCCAGCCCTTGCCGGACCGGCTGGCCAAGGGCCTGAGCCAGCGCTTCCTGTACATCGAAGCCGGCCCGGAGAAGGGCACGGCCTGGGCCTGGCCGGACGGCGGCGAATCGCGCTTTCGCGAGGGAGATCTGGTCTGCCTGCATGGCGGCTCGCCCTTGGATGCGATGCTGGCGCGCGAAGCGGCGTTTGAACTGGAGGAAGAAGGGCGCTGGCTGCTGCGCCTGAAGCACGCGGCAGCCGTGATCAAGGCCGCCGACGGCGAACCCTGCTACGCCGATCCGGACGACTTCGACCTCAGTAAATATTACGACGCCGTGCTCGACGACATCGGCGAGACGATTCCACCCTCGCGCGCCAACCGCTGCCTGATGCCGCTGCTGGACGGGCGCATCAGCAATGAATTCGACCCGCGCGACTTCGAGGAAGCGGAGAGCATCGCTCTCGAGGAGGGCCTGAATTCGGCGCAAGCGGAAGCGGTCGGCAAGATCTTCGCGGCCGACCAGGTGGCCTGCATCCAGGGTCCGCCCGGCACGGGTAAAACGCGGGTGCTGGCCCTGGCCGTGCGCCTGCTGGCCGAGCGCGGAGAACGGGTGCTGGTGACTTCGCATACGCACATGGCGATCAACAATGCGCTCAACAAGATCGCCGGCCAGGGCGTGCGCGTTGCAAAAATCGGCCGCCTGACGCAAGCGAACGGCCTGGAGCCCGGCGTGACGCTGGCCGACAGTTTCGCCGAATGGCATGGCCGTCCGCAGGATGCCGGCTATGCGGTCGGCGCCACGCCTTTCGCCACCTGCACCTATCGATTGGAAAACTGCGAGTTCGACACCATCGTGTTCGACGAAGCGAGCCAGGTGACGCTGCCGCTGGCCCTGATGGCGATGCGGCGCGGAACGCGTTTCGTCTTCATCGGCGACCAGAAGCAGCTGCCGCCGGTGCTGCTGGCGCGTTCGATCCTGGAGGACGTTCCCGGCTCGATCTTCGCCAAGCTGACCTTGCATAACGTCGACAGCGTGATGCTGACCGATACCTACCGCCTGAACCGGGAACTGGCCGCCTGGCCCAGCAAATCCTTTTATGACAGCCGCCTGCGCCCGGCCGGACCGAACGCCGAGCGCAAGCTGGTGCTGCACCCGCGCGAGGATGGCGATCCGTTCGACGCCGTGCTGCGCGATGCTGCCAGCCTGGTGTTCATCCCGACGCTCGACGAGAGCGCGCGCAGCCGCAATCCGGAGGATGCGCAGCTGGTCGCCAACCTGTGCGCGGCCGCGCTGGAGGGCGGCTTGAACGCTGACGACATCGGCATCGTCACGCCGTTTCGCGCGCACGGCCGGGCGGTACGCAATGCCCTGGTCGAGCAATTCGGCTGGCAGACGGCGCGCGCCATCGTCGCCGATACGGTCGAACGCATGCAGGGCCAGGAGCGCGAGCTGATCATCCTGACCCTGGCTGCAGGAGACCTGCGCTTCCTGGCGGCGGTCGCCGAATTTTTCTTCCAGCCCGAGCGCCTGAACGTGTCGGTGACGCGGGCGATGACCAAGCTCGTGATCATCGGCCCCGAGCTGCCGCCCGAATTCAGTGCGAACGACGAGCGCATGGCGCGCAACCTGTCCCTGTACCGCAGCCTGCTGGCCGCGGCGCGGCGCATCGAGTTTTAGTCATGGCGCTCTTCATTCCCGAATGGACGCGCGCCAGCGGCCGCCAGCTGCAATTGAAGCGCGTGCTGAACGCGCTCGATGAGGCGACCATCGTGCGCAAGCCCCTGCGCGAGGAGGACGCCGCGCCCGAGCTGTTTATCGAGCATGCAGAACGCGGCTGGCTGGCTCTGGCCGTCGTCGACACTCCCTTCGATGCGCTCGACGCGCGCCAGCTGTTCGCCAGCGAAGCGCGCGCCGCCTTCGACACCCAATTGAAGGCCTGGCGCGCGGCCTTGCCCGCGGCGATGCCGCTGCTGCTGGTGTTGTGGGCCTGCAGCGAGGAAGAGGCGGCGGTACTGGCCGGCCAGGTCGACGTCGATGGCGTGCGCCTGCTGTCGCGCGAACGCTACCTGGAACGCGGCGCGGAAGGGCTGGCCGCCTTGCAGCGCTCCCTGGCGCCGGAGGATGAAGATGCATTACGCACGCGCTTCTTTCCCGAATCGAGCATCCCGCTGCCCTCGGTGGCACGTCGTCGCTTCCAGCGAAACAATGGCGCCAATTTGGGCGGATTGTTCCTCGATCCGCAACAAGAGTGGGCCAGCAAACTCGACCTTGAGCTGGGCAATGAGCAGCCGGACGAGCAGGCGCACACCGCCGCCGACCTGAGCGTGCGCCTGGTAAACGGCGTCGCCGGCAGCGGCAAGACCCTGATCGCCCTCAGCCGCGCCCTGCTGCTGGCCGAGATGCATCCGCGCGAACGGGTGCTGATCCTGATCCACAACACGCCGATCGTGGCGGATATCCGCGAACGCCTGCACCGCGCCCACGGACGCTTGCCTGCCAATCTCGAGATCACGACCTATTCGGCCTGGATCCACCGCCAGTGGAGAAGGGTGTACGCGCAGCCGCTGGCAATGCCGGACGACCCGGGCTACCTGCCGCACCTGCTGCGCAGCCTGCGCCCGCGCTGGCCTGACCTGAAACTGGCGGACGCCCAGCTGATCGAGGAATGCGATTTCCTTAACGAGATGCTGGTGACGAGTGAAGCCGAATACATGGACACCAGCCGCGCCGGCCGCGGCTTTTCGCTGCGCGCGAAAGAGCGGCGCGAGGTGTGGGCCCTGTTCGAGGCGGTGACGGAAGCGCTGCATGGTGCGGGCCTGCGCATGTGGAGCGCGGTGGCGTCCGACGTCTGCCGCGCAGTGAACCACGCCGCGCTCGAGCGCTACGAACACATCCTGGTCGACGAGGCGCAGTTCTTCGCGCCGTCCTGGTTCCATACGGTCAAACTGGCATTGAAACCGCAGGGACGGCTGTTCCTGTGCGCCGATCCGAACCAGGGCTTCATGAAGAGCCGCCTCAGCTGGCGCAACGCCGGACTGGATGTGGCCGGACGCACCAAGAAGCTGCTGCGTTCCTACCGCACCACGCAGGCGATCCTGCGTACCGCCGGCACCTTGTTGGCGCGCGCGGTGCAGGCCGATCCCGAGGATTACCTGGAGCCCGATTTCACCGGCATGGAAGAGGGCGCCGCGCCGATCCTGCTGCGCGTGGACACGCCGCAGGATGCGGTCGACCGCGCCGTCAACGAAATCGTGGCGCTCGTCGATACGCATGGCCTTCCCTTGTCCGCCTTCCTCGTCATCTATGGCCCGGACACGCCGAAGCAGCTGCTGTACCGGCGTTTATGCGCGGCGTTGGGTAGTCAACGCGTCTGGTGGCTGAACAAGGATAAAAAGCAGCCGCCCGCCGGCTACGGCCCCGACTACCTGCGCCTGGCGAACCTGGAAACGGCGACCGGCCTGGAAGGCGGCGCCGTGTTCCTGCTGGGGATGGAGAGCCTGCTGGCGCTGGAAGGGGAAGGCGCGCGCGAGGCCGATGCGCGCAAGCTGTACATGGCGATGACGCGCGCCAGCCACCGCCTGGTGATGCTCAGCACCGAAGCGGTGCCGGCGGACGCGCTGCCCTTGTTCAGGGCAGGATGATCAGCGCCCGGCCGCAGCGTTGTCGAGCTCGGTCAACTGTTTTAGACGGCGCGCGGTGAGCAGGGCGCGCCAGCCGGAACCAGGCACCTGCGGATGGCGGATCGACCCGAATAATTCCATCGCATCGCGGTAAGCGAGCCAGGCGCGCTGGGTCTTCTCGACGCCGGCCTTGCGGATCGTGCCGAGATAGGAGGTGCTGGCCGGGCGGTTCTGCATGAACTGGCGGTAAAGCGCGTTCATTTTCTCGTCGAGGCTGGCGAATTCGCCTTCCGAAAATTGCGGTGCCTTGCCGCCTTCGGCTTCGAGGATGTCGGCCGCGAACTGGTCGAGTTCGGCCGCCTGGACGTCGAGCTGCAGCGAGCGGGTGGCGTTGCCGCCGGCATCGGTCTCGTAGTCGACCCGGTGCTGCGCAAAATAGTGCACCGCCTTGCTCGCCATTTCCAGGCCGAGCTGCTCTTTCCCGTTCCAGCCGCGGGTCAGCGCCGCCAGCTGGCTGCTGCGCGACTTGTCGCGCTGGCGCTCGCGCATCGCCGCGCACTGGCCGCGCATGTCGGTGCTGGCGTCGTCGCAGACGTCGATCGCTTCCCGGTCCTCGCCGCTGGCGCGCCGGCGCAGATGCCGCACCCGGCTCTTCATCTCGTCCACCGGGCTCTGGATGCTGCAGGCGTGCATCAAGGCCAGGTCGAACTGCGGCGTCATCCCGGCGCCATTCGCATACAGCATCATCAACACGCCATGCGACCCGGTACGCGCCGCGCAAGCGTGCACGCGCTGCCAGTCGGCCTTGCCGGCGTCCGGCTGGTTCAGGGTGTCGTAGTAGAGCGCGGCGGGGTCGCAGCGCCCCTGCTCGCGCGCCTTGTTGTCCAGCACCTGGCGCGCCGGCTTTTCGTTTTTGACGCGCAGGCATTGGCGGTACCAGTCGGTGCCGCGCAGGACCTCCGGCGGCGCGCCATACACATTCGGATAGGGCGCCGCCTGGACGGTGCTGCCGAGCAGGCCTGCCAGCAGGAAGGGCCAATACGCACGGGACATCGCGATCTCCTCAAAAGTTTCCTATCGGAAGTTTTAACGCTACCCCGGGCGGGCAGGAGGAGTGGTGAGATCGCGCAATTTTCCCTGTTCGACAAGGTGGTCGATTGCGTGTTCCGGCAGGCTTTCAACAAGGGCTTTTACATTCCGTAACGCGTTTATTTGACAGGCTGTAAACAGCTCATGTAGCCCTGCCAACCAACTACGTAGTTCTACTGTGAACACCACGCAACGCGCATAAATTTTTTCCGCGTGGAAAAGAAAAACGCGTTTCGTTTGCGTAGAATTGCCTCCCATCACTTCTTGACGCTCGGACAGCAACTGAAGCGCAGGCCTATTCAAATTTGATTTGGAAATAATGCACACCACCGCTTCCGCTGTTCCCGCCCCGGTCTCTTCGTCGCGCAGCTCGGTCCTCGTCCAGGCGCAACAATATGCACTGCCGATCATGTTCGCCCTGTTCGGCGTGATCATGGGTTCGTGGGCTGGCCGTATCCCGGCCCTGGCCGCCCGCGTGCACGTGTCGCACTCGGCCCTGTCGATGGTGCTGCTGTGCGGCGGCATTGGCGCCCTGATGTCGTTCCCGGTCTCGGCCTTCCTGATGGGCCGTTTCGGCGCCCGTAAATCGCTGCTGATTTCCGGCCTGGCGCTGTTGACCGTGCTGGTCTCGATCGGCATGGCGCCGACCGTGCCGCGCCTGATGATGGCCGTGCTGATGCTCGGCATCACTGCCTCGACCTATGACGTGGCCATGAACGCCGCTGCCGCCAAGCGCGAAAAGCAGACCGGCAGCTCGCAGATGTCGATGCTGCACGGCCTCGCCTGCGGCGGCGGCCTGGTCGGCGCGACCCTGGGCAGCCTGATGGCCGGCCTGCACATTGCCCCGGCTACCCACTTTATGATGGTCGCCATTCCGCTGGCCGCCGCCCTCTACTTCGCGTACCAGGCGCTGGACATCGAAGACGCGGCCGAGCAGGTCGAAAAGAAGAAGTTCGCACTGCCGCGCGGTCCGATGGCCTTGCTTGGCCTGCTGGGTTTCCTGGGTTCGATGTCGGAAGGCAGCATCGCCGACTGGAGCGGCGTGTTCCTGAAAGAACACTTCAACGTCGGCGACGGCATGGCGCCCCTGGCCCTGACCTGCTTCTCGGCGATGATGCTGATGTCGCGCCTGGTCGGCGACAAGATGAAGGCCAGGTACGGCGCCCAGCGCCTGATCACCAGCGGCGCGATGCTCGCTGCCGCCGGCCTGTTCTTCGCCGTGCTGTCGCCGAACGCCTATTTCGCACTGGGCGGTTTCGCGGTCGCCGGCCTCGGCCTGTCGCTGCTGTTCCCGTTCGTGTTCAGCGCCGCCGGCGCCCAGGGTCCTGTGGCGCTTGCCGGTGTCGCCAGCATGGCCTACAGCGGCACCCTGATGGGCCCGCCGGTCATCGGCGCGATTGCCCACCACGTCGGCATGCAGGTGGCGATCGGTTATGTCGGCGGCCTGTCGCTGGTCATTGCTTTCGTTGCCAGCCGTACGCGTTTGTTGAAGTAAGTTTTTGCCCGCGGACGTGGCGCTGTTGCGTGAGACGTTCGCGGTTTGTTTGATCCGCGTGGGCATGCCCACCCTACGGACGGCGCTAACGGCGAGCTCATTCGAAACCCCGATCGTTAACGTTTCCCGTAGGGTGGGCATGCCCACGCGGATTCAAAACACCGATACCAGCGCAGGCAACAGCCCCACGAACACATGCACACCGGCAGAAATCACGCCGCCGGCGCAACATCCTTCAGCCACTGCCGTGGCGACGCCCCCACCAGCGCCGTAAACGCCCGCGTAAAAGCCGGCGCACTCGTATAGCCGGCCTGGCTGCTGACCACCTTCACCGCCATCCCCTTCCTCAGTAAATCCTGCGCCAGCCCGATGCGCCAGCGCGTCAGGTATTCCCCCGGCGGCACGCCGACCACGTTCCTGAAATGCTCCGTAAAACGCGCACGCGACATGCAGGCTTCGCGCGCCAGCGTTTCGAGCTGCCAGGGTTCGTGCGGCCGCGCGTGGATCGCACCGAGCACCGGCGCCAGCTGGCGGTCGGCAAGACCGGCCAACAAACCCACCGACAGCGTGCCGTGTTCGAATTCGTGGCGCAGCACCTGGATCATCAGCACATCGCACAGGCGGTCGAGGATCACGTCGCGCCCCTGGGCGTGCGCCGCCGCTTCGGCGAACAGCAGTTCCAGGGTGTGGGCGAGGGCCGGCATGGTAGCCAGCGGCAGGTGCAGGCAGGCGGGCAGGGCGCGCGCCAGCGGATTGGCGCCGCCGTCTTCAAAACTGATGTGGGCGCACAGCAGGGTGGCGCTGGCGCCCTCGGGAATCTCCAGCACGTGGGCCGTGCCGTGTGGGTAAAAGACCATCGCCGGCTCGTCGACCCGTAGCGCCGGGACGCCCTCCTGACGGAAAATCACCGGGCCGCTGCGTACCAGGTGCAGCTGCCCCGCCGATGGGTACTCCGTAAATGCGTTCGCATCGCAAAAGACGCCGCTGAAAAAGACACGGGCACGAAACGAGTAGCGGCCGACCAGCGACGAGATCTTGTCCATAAGCTAAATTGATGATTTGTAGCCTATTCTGGACGATCTGCATACTTTTGAGAAGAGAAATTGATGAAATTGTCGGGTCAGAAGAGTGACACGGGCCGTGGCGGAGCCCGCAGGCCCCGCCAGGTGCTATCGACTGCGGTTGTTCAGGCGTTGGGCCAGAGCGCGCGATGCAGGGCGGCGACCTGTTCCGGCGGCAATCTCGGCACGCGGTCGGCAGTCAGCAAACCGTTCTGCTCGTGCTCGACATCGGTCAGCTGGGTGTAGCACAGCCCGGCGAGGAAGGGCAGCGAAGCCAGGCCCTCCATCAGCGTGCGGTAGCGTTGCGCCAGCTCGTCCTCGTTGCGCACGTTGCCGTAGTGGTCGTACAGGCGGTCGCGCCGCCGCTCGGCCTGTTCGGGCGCAAGCAGGTAGCCGCCCACTTCGGAAAACACGATCGGCTGGCCGCGGTACTGCGCGCCCTGCAGGAACAGGGCCTTGCCCTTGTGCCAGCCGGTGTCCGGCGGCAGGCCGGAGAGCCGGGTGGCGGCATAGCGTTCCAGCAGCGCCTCGACCGGGTGCGAATAATCGTGGATGGTGCAGACGTCGGTGACGTCGGTGTGCTGCCAGCCGTCGTTGTCGATCACGGGCCGCGTCGCGTCGACCAGCCGCGTGCGCGCCACCATCCGCTCGAGGAAATCGTGCTGGTGCGGATTGCGTACCAGCTCCGGAAAACCGAAGCTCTCCACCACCGGCACCCAGGCCACGATCGACGGGTGGTTGGCGTCGCGCATCACGGCGCGCAGCCACTCGATTTCAAGCCGTTCTTCCGATTCCTCGGACCAGGAGCGCGCGTTCGGCATTTCTTCCCACACCATCAGGCCGAGCCGGTCGCACCAGTACAGCCAGCGCTCGTGCTCGATCTTCTGGTGCTTGCGCACGCCGTTGAAACCGAAGCGCTTGGCCCACATGACGTCCTCGCGCAGCGCCTCGTCGTTCGGCGCGGCGAGCAGGGTGTCGGGCCAGTAGCCCTGGTCGAGCGCCATCAGGAGGAAAATGCGTTCGCCGTTCAGGTGGAACCAGCCATCCTTAAGCTCGATCGAGCGCAGGCCCGCATACGACTCGACGCTGTCCACAAGCTCGCCCCGGTGCAGCAGGCGCACCCGCAATTTGTACAGGTGCGGGTCCTTCGGCGTCCAGGGCCGCGGCGCGGGAACCTGCGTGCGCAGTTCGATGCAGGCGCTGCGGCTGGACACGCGCGCCTGGGCGCAGACGTGTTCCGAGTCGAGTTCATCGAGCACATCGAGCTCGGCCTCCCAGTCGCTGCAGGGTCCATGCAGGTAGACGTCCAGCGCCAGCGTGCCGTCCGGACGCGCCTCGGTCACGCGCAGGTAATCGATGCGCAGGGCCGGCACCGGCTCGAGCCAGACGTTCTGCCAGATCCCGCTGGTGCAGTAGTAATAGATGCGCACCGGCGTGCCCGAGGAAGACTGCTTGCCGCGCGGCTGGTAGGGGTCCTGGCGGTCTTCGACGCGCACCGTCACGCGGTTGGCGCCGGGTTTCAGATAAGGCGCGATGTCAAACGAGAAGGGCACGTGGCCGCCGCGGTTGCGGCCCGCCACGCGGCCGTTGACCCAGACGTCGGCCCGGTAGTCGACGGCGCCGAAGTGCAGGAGCAGGGCGCCGCTGTCCCAGCCCTCCGGTATCTCGACACTGCGCGTGTACCACATGACTTCGCGGATCTCGCGGCTGCCGATGCCCGACAGGGTGGATTGGTAGGGGAAAGGGACCAGGATCCGCTGGGGCAGTTCGCGGCCGTCGAACCAGCGCTCGGACAAGCCGGCATTGGCGTCGTCGAAGGCGAACTCCCACCAGCCGTCGAGGCTGGCCCACTGCTGGCGCACCATCTGCGGACGCGGATGGGGAGCGCTCGGGGTGTCGAAGCTGCGCATGATGTGGGTGAAACCAGGTGGTGGAGGGGACTGCTGTTTGTTTTGCGCTTTCATAAAGTGTACACCTGATCCCCACCGAAGTTTCAAGCCCCCCAGCGCCTCCAGGCATGGGCTGACAGAAGAGCTAACACGGCGGAGACGGCGATGGCGGACAGGTCCGATGCAGGCGCGATC
>Ga0308169_10003875_pt1 | contig 14294 bp, 14 predicted proteins | sample PhyBR1_2_FD_202139 | JGI IMG/M metagenome (GOLD analysis project Ga0308169, IMG submission 202139) | Phyllosphere microbial communities from UC Gill Tract Community Farm, Albany, California, United States - DLSLSB.R1 | ecosystem: Host-associated > Plants > Phyllosphere > Unclassified | place...
GGTCCGCAGCGACGTGGCTGCCGCGGCGGAGTCTGCCCGCGCTGCGCTAGGCACCGCGTTGGCCACCTTGGAAATGAACATCGCCGCCATCAAGGATGAAACCGAGCGCGAACGGCTGAGCCAAGCCGCCCTCCGGGCAAGCGAAATGATCAACTACGCAGAAGAGCTCAGCGCCGCAGTTCGTTCGGCGGTGTCGGCATGACGGCTCGGCGCTTGAGCGGAAAACCGGTGGCCGACGAGATCCGCGCCAAAACCGCCCACGTGGTTGAAAATCTGAACCGCGACGGCTTCACGGCCAAGGTAGCGGTCCTGCTGGCCACGAAGAACGAAGCCACCGCGTGGTATGTGCGCTCCATCGAGCGAGCCGCGGCCCAGCAGGGCGTTGAATGCCAGGTGCTCCAGATGCCTGAAGCCAGCCAGGAGCAGCTAGCGGCGGCCATCACGGCCCTGAACGAGGACGAGTCCGTGCATGGGATCATTCTCCAGACCCCGTTGCCCGAAGGCGTGGATCCAGCGGTTCTGGTGCAGCTGATCGATCCTGCCAAGGACATTGATGGTGCCAATCCATTGAGCCTCGGCCGGCTCAGCGTGGGCCAGCCAGCCTTTGCCCCGGCCACCGCGCGTTCGGTCATCGAGATTTTGGAGCATTACCGAGTTCCGCTTGCGGGCCAGCATGTGGCAGTGGTGGGGCGCTCTGCCGTGGTGGGCAAGCCCCTGGCCCAGCTGCTGCTGCAGCGCGATGCCACGGTGAGCATCTGCCATTCCCGGACCGCGCAATTGGCCGATTTCACCAAGGCCGCGGCCGTCACCGTCATGGCCGTTGGCCGTGCCAACCTGCTCACCGCAGAAGAAGTTGCCGACTCCTCGGTGGTCATCGATGTGGGCACGAACGTGGACGAAGAAGGGCAGCTGGTCGGAGACGTGCACGCGGCTTCGGTCCAGCCCAAGGTGCGCGCGCTCAGCCCGGTACCCGGGGGAGTGGGCACGGTGACCACAGCGCTGCTCATCTGGCATGCCGTGCAGGCCGCTGCAAAAGTTTGCGAGTCGATCATGTGGAGAGGAGAACCCATGAGCACACGCCGGTAGCAGTACGCCAGCGTTCGGGTTCGGTTCTGGCGGGCAAACCAGCCCGCCGGGCCGCGAAGTGTGCTGGAACGGCCGGTGCCAGGCGCAGCGATGAAAAGACTGGGCTTTTCCGATGACGTGGTGATATGGGATCTGTTGATCGGTTACTGCCCAAAGGGCCGCCGCATCATTGATTTGGAGATCAATGATGCGGCGGTTTCCGCTGTCATGACGCTGGCGATGGCCTGGAACCAGGCAGGCGGCGGATGAATCAGCTATCGGTACCCGGGGAGTCCGGACGATGCCGGGACTTCATGTGGTTATAGGATTCGAGGGCCGCTTGCCGTGATTCCTTCAGATCCACCACTGGCTCGGCCGCCAACGGAGCATAGCGGGCTACGTAGGTTCCCGACGGATCGAACTTCTTGGCTTGCAGTTGCGGATTGAAGACCCTGAAATAGGGTGCGGCGTCGGCTCCGCTGCCCGCGACCCATTGCCAGTTGGCCGTATTGCAGGCCAGATCCGCGTCGACCAGGGTATCCCAGAACCACTGTTCGCCAACTTTCCAATGCAGCCCGAGGTTCTTGACCAGCAAGCTCGCGGTCACCATGCGCACGCGATTGTGCATCCATCCCGTCTGCCATAGCTGGGCCATTCCGGCATCCACCAGGCCGAATCCCGTGCGTCCGTGTTGCCAGCATCGCGTGTAATGGGCCGCGCGAGGTGAATCATCGGGCCAGGCCCAATCGAAATCGTCAAATTCGGAACGCAAGTTCTCTATGGGCAGCTGCGGGTGGTGGTAGTACAGGTGCCAGCAGAAATCCCGCCACGCGACCTGGCGGCGCAAGGCCAAGGCGCCTTCAGCCGCAGGCGCAGTGCTGCTGGCGAGGGCGCTGAGCTCTTTCCACACTTGATGCGGACTCAGGTGGCCCCAGCGCAGCGCAGGGGAAAGCGCCGAAGTTCCATCAAGATCCGGGCGGTCATGGCGCTCGCCGTAGTGCTGCGCGATATCGCCGAGCACCTCGGCCAGGCGTTCCTGGGCGGCGGGTTCTCCCGGAGTCCAGGCATCCGCCAGCCCGGTGGACCAATCGGGCGAACTGGGCAGCAGCTCCCAGCTGGCCAGCGTCTCGCTGCCGGGCAGTTCAACGTGTGGCGGGGATTGCGGCTGGGGCGCCGGGTGGGGCTCGCGGATCCCGGTGCTGCGCAGCGCATTGTGGAATGGGGTGAAGACCTTGTAGCCGGTGCCCGACTGGGTGAGCAGTTCCCAGGGCTCATGCAGCAGCGCGCCCGCGTGGCTTTGCGCGTGCAGTCCTGCCGCGCGCACGTGGTCCTTGATCAAGGTGTCCACCGCGCGTTCAGCTTGGCCATAGCGCCGGTTCCAGTGCACTGCGGCACAGGCACCGTGGCCCGTGATCTCCTCGATGATGTGCACGCTGTTTCCGCGGCGCAAGACCAGCGGGATGCCGAGCTCCTGAAGCGATGCGCGCAGGCTGACGAGTGCATGATGCAGCCACCAGCGTGCCGCGGCCCCCAGTGGCCTGATCCCGGGCGATTGCTCATCGAGGATATAAAGGGCAACGACAGGTCCGGCTTCGCTGGCGGCCAGCAGGGCCGGATGGTCCACGGTCCGCAGATCATCGCGGAAAAGCACCAGCTGGTAGGGCTGTGTCGTATCAATGCTGCTCTTGTCCGTCATGACGCCAGCCTAAATGATGGCCATCAAGGCAGAAGGATAGCAGTCAGGTCTTGCTCAGGAACTTGCGCGGGAGCGCTTGCTTAAACAGCTTGAGGACATCGACACCGATGTCCTCAAGCTGTTGCGTTCCATTGCGCTGTCCCGCGGGGACGGCGCCTAGTTCACCGGGGTGACCGGGTCCTCGCCACGCAGTACCGCCAGCGTGTTCTCGCTGGCCAGCACCGCCATCGCGGTGCGCGTTTCCACGGTCGAGGAGCCCAGGTGCGGCACCAGGGCCACGTTCTCCAGCTCCAGCAGTTCCGGGTGGACCGCTGGTTCCTTCTCGAAGACATCCAGGCCGGCCCCGGCGATAACGCCTTCGCGCAGCGCTTGCGCCAGTGCGGCCTCGTCCACGATCGGGCCGCGGGCAGTGTTGACCAGATAGGCTTCCGGCTTCATTGCCGCAAGCTGCTCCGCCCCGATCAGATGATGGGTGTTCGGGCCATAGGGGCAGTGCAGCGAGACGACATCGGAGATCGCCAGCAGCTCGTCGAGCTCGACCCGCCGCGCACCGAGCTCGGCAGCGATCGCCGGATCGATTTCGCTGCGCGACTGGTAGACGACCTCCATGCCGAAGGCCTTGGCCCGGCGGGCTGTGGCCTGCCCGATGCCGCCCATGCCCACCACGCCCAGGGTCTTGCCCTGCAGGCTTGAGCCGAGCAGGAAGAACATGCCCCATTTCCACGGGGTTCCGGAGCGGATCAGGCGTTCGCCCTCGCCCAGGCGCCGGGTGGCCATGAGGATCAGGCCGAAGGCGATATCCGCGGTGGCCTCGGTCAGCACTCCCGGGGTGTTGGTGGCGCGCACGCCCCGGGCGGTGCAGTCGGCCACGATGATGTTGTCGTAGCCTACGGCGACATTGGAGACCACCTTCAGCTGCGGGCCAGCGGCTTCCAGCAGTTCCGCATCAACGCGTTCGGTCAGCAAGGTGACCAGCGCGTCGGCCCCCGGCACCTTGGCCAGCAGTTCTTCGCGGGAGATCGACTGCTCGCCGTCCCACGCGTCAACCTCGTGCTCGGCGCGCAGCTTTTCCAGCGCGGCTTCCGGGATCCGCCCGGTGACGACTACCTTCGCCATTACGCCGCGATCCATTCGCGCAGTCGGCCCAGGCCCTCGCGGATGTCCTCGGTTTCAATGCCCGAGTAGGCCAGGCGGATGTACTGGCGCTCCTCGCCGGGCAGGCGGCGGCCGAAGTGCTCGCGGGTGCAGAAGGAAACGCCGGTGTTCTCCAGGGCCGCGGTGGCGAAGTCGCCGACGTCGGTGAATCCCTTGCGCTCCATGGCCTCGGTGACATCCGGGAACAGGTAGAAGGTGGACTGCGGAACGGCGACGCTGAATCCCGGGATCGAGTTCACGATCTCGCAGGCGACGTCGCGGCGTTCCTTGAGGGTGTCCAGCATTTCCTGGACCGGCTCCTGCGGCCCGGTCAGCGCGGCGATGCCCGCCCACTGCACATAGTGGGTGGTGCAGGATTCGTCATTGGTGTTCAGCTTGCTCATGACCTGGGCGATCTCAAGCGGCGCCACGGCGCAGCCCAAGCGGGAGCCGGTCATCGCGAACTTCTTGCTGAAGGTGTAGAGGATGACGGTGCGCTCGGCCATTCCCGGAAGCGCGGCGATGGAGTTCGAAGCCCCTTCGTAGCGGGTTTCGAAGTAGGCCTCGTCGGAGAGCACCCAGAGGTCGTGCTCGATGGCCAGCTGGGCCACGGCTTCGCGCTCGGCGGCCGTTGATTCGGCGGAAATCGGGTTTTGCAGGTCGTTGTAGATGATCGCCGTGGTGTTCTCGGTGATCGAGGCGCGCACCTGCTCCAGGTCGATGGCGAACCCCGACTCGGTGGGCACGTAGTTATATGGAACCGCGGTGCCGCCGAGGTACTCGATCTGGGACTCGTAGATCGGGAAACCAGGGTTCGGGTACAGCACTTCCTGTCCCGGATCCATTACTGCCTGCAGGAACTTGGTGATTACCGGCTTGCCGCCGGTCATGACCACCACGTTGTCGGCAGTGAATTCCATGCCGCGCCGGGAGCCGATGTCATGGGCCAGGGCCTCGCGCAGCTGCGGGATGCCGGGGCCCGGGCAGTAGCCGGTGTAGCCCTCGGAAATGGCCTGGCTCATGGCGTCGACAATGTGCGGCGCGGTGGGGATGTTGATGTCGCCCAAGTGGAATGGGTAGACGCGGTTGCCCTTGGCTTTCCAGGCTGCGGCGGCCTGCGCCACGCTGAATGCCGTTTCGGTGCCTAGCCGCTCGAGGCGTTGTGCCAGTTGTTGCATAGTGTAGGTCTTTCGTTGGTTGGGAGTGGGCGCAGGGCTGCTGCGCGGATTCCATGGATGGCGGCCCGGACGGCGAATGTTTCCGCCTTCCGGGCCCCCATCTTCACAAGATGGTGTTACTCGGAAACCTTGGCCAGGTCCGGGTACAGCGGATGGGCTTCGGCCAGCTTCAGAACCCGGTCCTTCAGCTCCGGCAACACCGAGGTATTGCCATCAGCGCCAGCGATCAGCGCCTGGGCGATGATCTCTGCGACCTCGGCAAAGGCTGCCTCGGAGAAGCCGCGGGTTGCCAGCGCCGGGGTACCGATGCGCAACCCCGAGGTCACCATCGGCGGACGAGGATCGAATGGCACCGCATTGCGGTTCACGGTGATCTCCACCTGTGCCAGCAGATCTTCTGCCTGCTGGCCATCGAGCTCGGAATTGCGCAGGTCAACCAGAACCAGGTGCACATCAGTGCCGCCGGTCAGCACGCTGATGCCCTTGGCCGCCACATCTTCCTGCGTCAGGCGCTCAGCAAGGATCTTCGCGCCAGCCAAGGTGCGCTGCTGGCGCTCCTTGAACTCCTCCGACGCAGCGATCTTGAAGGCCACCGCCTTGCCGGCGATCACGTGCTCCAGCGGGCCGCCCTGCTGGCCTGGGAAGACTGCAGAGTTGATCTTCTTAGCAATCTCAGCATCGTTGGACAAGATGATGCCGCCACGAGGACCAGCCAAAGTCTTGTGGGTGGTCGAGGTAACCACATGCGCATAAGGCACAGGAGACGGGTGCAAACCAGCTGCCACCAGACCAGCGAAGTGCGCCATGTCCACGAACAAGTACGCGCCGACCTTGTCAGCGATTTCGCGGAAGCGCTTGAAGTCCAGCTGGCGCGGGTACGCCGACCAGCCGGCCACGATCATCTTCGGCTGGTGCTCGATGGCAAGGCGCTCGACCTCGTCCATGTCCACCACGTTGGTCTCTTCATTCACGCCGTAGGGAACGATGTTGAACAAGCGGCCGGAGAAGTTCAGCTTCATGCCATGGGTCAGGTGCCCGCCGTGGGCCAAGTTCAATCCCAGCACGGTGTCGCCCGGGCGGACCAGTGCGTGGTACACCGAGGCGTTGGCCTGGGCGCCGGAGTGCGGCTGGACGTTGGCGAAGTTCGCGCCGAACAGTTCCTTGATGCGCTCGATGGCCAGGGTCTCGATGACGTCGACTTCTTCGCAGCCGCCGTAGTAGCGGCGGCCCGGGTAGCCTTCGGCGTACTTGTTGGTCAGCACCGAGCCCTGGGCCTGCATGACGGCCTGGGCGGTGTGGTTCTCCGAGGCGATCATTTCCAGGCCGCGCTGCTGGCGGGCCAGTTCAGCGTCGATGCGCTGCGCTACTTCTGGGTCCAGTGTGGCGAGGTCTTCGGTCAATGAGCTGATGGACAGATCCTGGGTACCGATCAACGATTTCTCCCTAATGTACGAATTGCAGACAACTGATATATCAAGAGTTTATGACAAGGCTATGAGTCGAATCCTGATGAGTCAATAGGCAGGAATAACATTCCTGCCAAGTCCACAGCTGGAAGCAGGTAGCGGCGGAAGGGCCGGGGAGAGATGCGCACATGCGAGTCGGAAGGTTCATGGCGAAATGGGCTTGCCGAGGTTGAAATGGAAATCATGACCCGCTGGTAGTCAGGGGCGGTTGTTCAAGGTCCCGGCAATGCTCGCGCAGGCCCTGGCATACAAGTCTGGATCCCTTTCGGAATCCAAGGCCTTTTACGCGGTTCGACATGGCGCGCTGCTGCCTGTCATCGCAAGGTCCGGATACGAGGGCAAAAAAACTTTTAAATAATCCAATCCGGAATATCCCTGGCCCCGAATGCCCTATGACAACCCAAACCAAGAGGTTTGGAAAACCAACTGGCCCAACGGGGGTCGCCAGGTAAGGAGTTCGACATGAAAACCATGCAGCGCAAAACAGTAGGACTGCTCTCGATTGCCGCGGTCGCCGCGTTCGGATTGAGCGCTTGCTCGATGGACAACAGCGCCGAGTCCACTCCAAGCAGCGAAAGCTCGGCATCAAGCATGGCGCCGAGCAGCTCGGATTCTTCCATGGATTCGGGAATGGCCAGCGAATCGGCCATGGATCCCGCCGCCAACCTTGTTGGCTCAGGATGTGCAGCGTACGCAGAAGCAGTGCCCGAGGGTGACGGTTCCGTTGCTGGCATGGCCCAGGATCCGGTAGCCGTTGCAGCATCCAACAACCCGTTGCTGACCACCCTGACGAAGGCCGTGTCGGGAAAGCTCAACAAGGACGTCGACCTGGTGGACACCCTCAATGGCGATGAGTTCACCGTCTTCGCTCCGGTGGATGATGCCTTCAAGGCCATCCCAGAAAAGGATCTTAACGCTGTCGTGTCGGATGCCGACATGCTGACCAAGGTGTTGACCTACCACGTGGTCCCCGGCCAGATAACCCCTGATGATCTGAAGGGTGATCTGGAAACCGTTGAAGGTGACAAGGTCAAGATCAGCGGCAGCGGCGATGACCTGATGGTCAACGATGCGAAGGTCATTTGCGGTGGCGTGCAGACTGCCAACGCCACGGTCTACCTCGTTGATTCGGTGCTAATGCCACCGGCAAAGAAGTAGCACTACAGCATCAAGCTGAAAAAGCCAGGGAACGGGCGATGCACGATTTGGGGGACGCCCGTTCCCTGGCTTTTGGCTGTCTCAAGCCGAAGAAGCCTTACCTGAACTGTCCATTTGTTGCAGCAAAACTTTTCGCATGACGTCCTGGATCAGTTGGTCCGCTGGTGGTGACGTGTTCTGTTCTTGCCGCTCGGATGTTGAGTGGGTCGGGCGCAACCATATGGTACTGAGGAGTCGTTCTCGTCATATCTGCTTTTCCACTCTTGAAAGAGGCCAGCGGACCGAACGGACAAAAGCGGGGCTGGAGACATCGAAGGCCATGGCAGAGCCGGGGCGGCGCAACGTCGAACCGACTGATGACGCTGTAAAGAAAGCCAAGGATCAGTGCGATACGGAGTTCAGTATTGAGGATATTTTCCGGCATCTTGCTAACGGCGAACTCGAGAGAAATGTTCCTGTGCCTCGCACAACCGTTTGCCATTACCTGTCACCTTGAGGAAATGAGGAACCTCAATTGGAACCCTGCGCGTTCACTGTCCTTTTCTGCCGCGAAACAGTGACTCGTATTAGTCATCGATTTCGTCGCTCGTATTATCAACCAACCGCTCTTTTAGATCTGCAAGCTCCTTCTCGACTGCTTCAATGACCTCATCATCCTCTTCATACAGTTCTCGGAACTCGGAGTCCGACTCAAGCATTGCGGCAAGTAGCTCTATACCGCGTCCAAGGAGATCATCGAGCTTCTCCAGATCACCAGGCCACACATAGATGCGACCAATCGTGTTGAGCATGTAGCAGGCAGCGCGAATCTGATCGTACTCATCGTCGTACTCCAAAGCCGCGGCAATGCGGGCGTCAACATCAATGCCTTCAAAGAATTCCGTGAACCAGTCTGCTGCGCCGTCGCTATCCCAAGGACTCGCTCCCCAAGCACCCATGATGTGGCATCCCTTCACTGATGAAAACTAGTCCAAATACGATTTAGGTAGCGGCATTGATGCCGCTACCTAATGATGCTCCATGGAACCGACGTTTTGAAGATCCAGGAAATGGATAGGCGAATGATCGGTGAATATCATCTCGATGGTGCACGGCCGATAATTTCTGTTTCGTAGCAAGTTTCCTTGACGAGGTTTTTGCCAATCTATAAGGGCAGAAAACGGCCGCATTAGAATTGCCAGAAAATGACTCGACCTCATTTATCCAGTCAAGATAGAATCCGAGCACTCTGGAACAAGGCCGAAAACTTCCAACTGTCCAAGTGCTTGGAGTGAATGCAGATGAAAAAGTTCAGCAGAATATCCGCAATTGTAGTTCTCGTACTTGCTCTAAGCCTCTTGGCTTTCATCCAATGGGTTCCAGCACTTCTGATCTTGCCGGTTGCTGGCGGCTTATATGCGCTCGATCCTGCGATGCGAAGCCCAAATACTGCCCCTGTAAAGGAGCCACCAAATAGAAGGCGCATCCAATAACTGAAAACGATCGTTTTTGGTGTTCCGTATAAGGAACCCTCTACGGGACAGATGTTGCGGTCGCTAAACGCCGCTCGGAACTAGCTGAGGAAACTGGTCATAAATACGTGAATTACATTCTAGGAATCTACGAGAACGAACCACCAGGCTGCGAAGATGACAACTAACAACCCTCCGGTCAGAACAGCTACAGAGACGGATGCGGCTCGCGTCTACGAACTGACAAATAAGTTTACACCCGGGCTAGAAGCAAGTTTTGAGGAATTCGAAGTTCACTTCTGCTCCTTGCTGCACGACCCCACTTGGTTCGTGGCTGTAGCGAGTGAGCAAAACTCCTTAAATGGATATGTCGCAGTTCAAGACTATGGACGTGCGCTACGGGGTTCGTTTTCTGTGGGACGAATACATGACCTGTTTGTCACCCCGAATTCCCGCCGAAGTGGAATCGGCCGTTCACTGGTGGAGTCAGCCTTCGCTTGGGCAAGGGAACGTCCGGCTGCGATGATTCTGGATTGGCAAGCAACACCTGAGTCTGTTTCATTTTATGAATCATTGGGATTTGTAGCTGATTTCGTTGGCGACTTTCCTGAATTCCCTGGGTTCACGCTCGACCTTCGTCAAGGCATCGCACGATAGCCACGGGCCTTCTGACAAGCGGGCCTTGCAATCTGTCCGTCCTAAAACTCGAGACGCTGCGAGCCTTCCGCGTTGGAAGAACGAGTACGATGACGCCCAGAAGCAGATGTTTGTAGAAGGAAGCGGGAGCACACACGACTAGTCGTCACCGGCGCCTAGCGACACGGAGCGATTGCCCAGCGACTAGCAACGCCTCGGCAATAATGGTCTGCATGACCGAACGTGAAGGGCGGAGCATGCGATTCCCGCATAGATACCAGTCAGCTGGCTTGGGCATAGTCGGCGCGGTGATATGCGCAGGCCTCTTGATGGGGTGTTCCGTATTCCCAGATTATTCGGGCGATACCTGCGATGGACATAAACCAGTTGGATCTCTGGAGCAAGCTGGCAAGGACCTGGTGTCCGCCGCATACGCCGCCGATCGGGACGGCGTATGCCGAGTGACCGCGCCATTCCCGGGTGGAGTCCTGGACGACGCAATGGTCGCCAAAACGCGGAAAATTCTAGCCGAACGGGGAATCACCCCACAGAACGTCACTGTGTTAATTGGAGAACAGATGGGAAGTGGGGTGGCCGTCCAATTGACAGACGGCAGCAATAACGCTTCTCGAGCGATCGACATCAGCGGTACGTTCGTCCGCGACGACGGATTCACGGTGGGCCTACCGCCAGAGTTGTATCCCGAGGTCCCGGAGCACTCGGCATCACCGTCTTCTTCGACAGACTCTGTTTCCCGATAGCGCCGGTGGTACAGGATAACGACCTACGCGACGTCCATAAGGGGAACCTTGACTGGACACTTTCGGGAGAGAGAATTTTTCGGTACTCGGACGAACTCATCATCTGAATCGGTCGTTAGCGACAAGCGGTGGCGATTCGTATCCTGATCATGTCCCCACAGGAGCGTGATCGCATGATGAAATGAATCCATGAATCAGGAGCCCACGAAGGTTGCTGCACGCTTGACGATGTCACTTGAGCAGGCAATCCCCGTAATCATCCACCGTCGTGTAGACCCGAATGACCCATTAGAGGCACTCGTGCTAGAAATTTCAGACGATTGGGTGCTTCTGGCTTCTCTGCGTGATGGTGGCTTTCTCAATGGCAATACGATCGTCCGGGCCAGAGACATCTCCCGGGTGAAGCTAAAGAGAACATTTCTGCCCTTTATGCGCACCCAAGGGGCATGGCCACCGCAATCAGCGGCGAAGGGCCTTGGTCTCAGTAGCCTCAAAGCATTTCTGCCCCAACTGGCCAGCCTTACCCCGATCGTGGCCTTTCACGAAGAGCAACGCAAACCGGGTATGCTCTGGATCGGCTCAATAGCCGAGTGGAAGAAGAAGTCCATGTGGTTCCACTGCATCGACCCAAACGGACGGTGGAGTCAGATCTTGATAAAGGTCAAGTTCCGGAACCTGACACGCATCGACATTTTTGAAGACTACGCGAACGCGATCGCAGTGGTTGCTGGCCCACGAGACGTCCCCGATCCCGAGGAATAAGCGCCGATCCTGATGCTGAGATTGGAGTACGAAACACTGGGTTTAGGTGACAAAATTCCATGCCATGCTAAGGGCCTGTACTAAAAGTTGGATGACCTCTGCCCTGTGATTGCACGTCCACAAAAGGAACCCTATGCGGGACGGCGTTCGCGATTAGGTTATCAATCAACGGAATTGTTCCTGGAACTACATGCCAGTGATTGCCTACACTCTTGGCGACCAAACCCAGGGTGTGGTGGTGGTGACCTTCTGAAACCCGAGGCGTTGCAGGATAGGCCTGCTGTCCGCTGAGGCGTCTACAACCAGGTACTTCATTCCACGTCCGAGAGCAATCTGCGCACGGCGGGTAACGAGTGCCCGGTAGATGCCTCTGCCTCGCCATTGTTGGCGGGTGGATCCGCCCCACAGGCCGCCGAATTCAGTTCCGGGCATGCCCACCAGCCAAGCGGCAGAAACCACCTTCCCGTCGGCTTCGGCAATGAGGACAACTACGTCGCCTGGGGAAGTAGCGCAGCGGCTCGCCAAGTCTTCGGCCAGCCATGACCAATCCTTGCCCCACACTTCGGACTCCATGTGGGCGATCCGCTCGAAATCTTTGCGGGCAGTGGTTTCTCGAATGGTTACCCCGTGCGGTGGCTCGGTGTCTGCGGCTAATTCCGCAGCGTCACCGATGACAACGGTTTCAGTTTTTTCTGGCTCAAACCCTGCCAGGCTCAACCGTGCGGGGAGGTCAGGACGGTCGTGCCCATAGGTTTTCCACTCGACGGCTTGACCGCGGTTGCTGAAGTAGTCGCGCAGCCGATGAATGAGTGAATCCAGTTCTGGAACGCTTAAACCTTCCAAGTCGTTTGCAAAGGCGATTCCTTGGGCCGGGGTGGTCACCCGCAAAAGCGGACCGTCCCATTCAGCTGTCCACGTTGATGGCATGTGGCCTTCTATTCTTCCACGCACTTGGTCATCGTGAACTGCGAGTAAGTCTTCGTGAGTATGCACTCGCCAATCCTGCCACAGTGGGCGGACTAATTTTCTGTGCCGTGCCCATTGCGGATGTGATCTGCAGGTGTCCCGGAACAGGAATCAGTAAATGTATTTCCTGCCTTCAGCAACAGTCCCGTATGCCGGTTCACCAATACGGGACCTCCTTGACAATGACTTCTTCCTTTTCGAAACTTTGAATTCCCAACGATTCTAGATTCCCTTTTACCCCGTCCGGGAAAAGCCCGTTGAGGGGGTGGCGGACCTGATACGGTTGCCATGCAATACGGTGTATCGCCAAGAATGCGACTTGCCAACTTAGTCGAATGAGCACGGCTTGGGGCATTTTCGAAGCACTTTGTTCTTCATCCATAAACGGCTGTTTTTGACACAGTGAAATCTATGAAACTGCATCACGCCATTTCAGTTGAAAACTCACGGCTCAATATTTCATGCAGAAATTTAAAACACAGATCCATAATCTATAGGGCAGTTCCATCGGTGATATACAAGTTTAGATACATTTCAAGGCATGGCTCATCTTCTTGGAATCGCGCGAGTGAACACCCGTGCGCAGAACCGAAAGCAGTAGGAAGCCGAGCTGCGGGCAAAACCTATCGATAAATCGCCAAGATCTTAGGTGCCAGCACTTCTACGATTCAACGATCGTTGCGTCAATTGCAGGAAAATTACGAAAATTCTTCCTGAAAATTGGCGTAAATTCTGCTTTTCAAGAATTGTACCTTTCATTATTTACAACAAATTGATAACAAGGCGCAAGTTTCTCGAAAAAGTGGAAAATTTACTAGGGGATGAAATAAGCTCCATGTAGGTCACAGCGCATGCTTTCTCGGTATGGGTGGCGCGCCCAGCATTATGGGCTGTCTTATTCTGTAGGAGGTTCTGCTAGTTTAATCGCGGTTGAGATCAAGCTTGAAGCCAATACCCGACTAGATTTGGCCTCTTCGGGGTCCAGAACTAGTGGAAGCATCCTCTCTATTTCTGTCACGATCAAGCCAAAGAAGTACGTCGTAGTAGCCGCTGGCAATACTCAAGTCACCGGTAAGTGGAAGAAGAACTATTGCGCTTCTGGCAACTCGGGAGTCGTTGTTAAAGCCAGCGGAACCGGTTAGTCCCACACCATCCGCGAAACCGCCACGGTGCAATGCGACCTGTCGCAGCCATCAGGATCGCTCGCCGGATTAGCTAAGTCTCGGTACTGCTAGAACAAGGAGGAGCTAGATGAAGCGAAATGCCATCACAGTATTTGCTTTTGGCCTAGCCTTGGTAGTCACTTCATGCACGAACCAAGTGAATACTCAAAGCGGGGAGATTCCGAAGCCTACTTCAGCCCCTGTCGCTTCATGTGATCGCCCATATGTGGTCGGCGAGGGTGAATCCAAGGGCAAACCGGAATTTATTCGAGTTGACAAGTTCTACGATCAGGACATGAGTAAAACTTTGCTCGACAAGAAAGCTGCATCATCCGTCCAATGGGCACCGCAGCCCGAGTGGGATAACCAGGAAGAAGTGAAGAAAGCAGTCGATGAAGTCTCACCGGATGCAGTCAAGGAGCAACCTTTCCCCTATGTCGAGGGGATTGAAACAATGCTCAAGAACTCTGATCAATCCCCTGGATTTCTTGGGTACTACGCAGCAACGCCTCTGACTTATGACTTCAGTGTTCAATGCCAGAATGATCAGGACAATTGGTATCAATTGAGCTTTTCCTCCTGGACTGATTCTGATCTGGGGATTATCGACTGCAACTTGAAGTTAGACAAGGAAGCTCCCAAGGCGGCAAGCAAAGCATACGGCGCGTACTGCCAGGAATCTTAGGTCTAAATTCCGCATAGCTACGCAGAACGGGGACTGCCCTTCAGGGTGAACTGAGTCCCGAAAGTTGGACTAGCTAAATAATAGTCCTGCTCAGGCTGCAAGGGTATGGCATCGATATTCCATCGGTGTCATACCCTTCAGTCGTCCCTGACGGCGACTCGTGTTGTACCAAT
>Ga0308169_10003876_pt1 | contig 14293 bp, 11 predicted proteins | sample PhyBR1_2_FD_202139 | JGI IMG/M metagenome (GOLD analysis project Ga0308169, IMG submission 202139) | Phyllosphere microbial communities from UC Gill Tract Community Farm, Albany, California, United States - DLSLSB.R1 | ecosystem: Host-associated > Plants > Phyllosphere > Unclassified | place...
CCGTTCCAGGCGAGCAACCAGGACGCCCGCATCCTGATTGCGATCAAGAAGGCGCGCGCAGCTGACGCGTCGGTAGATCCGTCCGCCGCGACACCGACGCTTGATGAGCTGCGTGACAAGGCCGCCAAGCTCGGCATCACCGTCAGCATGCGCTGGGGCGACAAGCGCCTGCTCGAAGAGATCGCCAAGGCCGCGAGCGCCTGATGCGGATCCTCGGCCGGGAGTTCGGGCGCTCCCGGCAGATCACCACCGGGCAGGCCGAACCCGAAACTGAAGGTGGCCTGCCCATCATTCGCGAGAAGGCGGCGCGCATCGTTAGCACGCCGTCTGGGCCGTGGATGCCGATTGTCCGCGAAAGCTTCAGCGGCGCGTGGCAGCAGAACGTCGAGGTCAACCAGACCGCGATGCTGGCCTTCCACGCCGTCTTTTCGTGCATGACGCTCATCGCGTCGGACATCTCGAAGCTGCGCGTCAAGCTGGTCAGCCAGGACACGCATGGCATCTGGGCCGAAACCACCCGCCCCGCCTATTCGCCAGTGCTGCGCAAGCCCAACGGCTTTCAGACCCGGATCCAATTCTTCGAATCATGGTTCCTGTCGAAGCTCAGTAGCGGTAACACCTACGTCCTGAAGCGCCGTGACGCGCGCAACGTCGTGATCGCGCTCTACGTGCTCGACCCCCATCGGGTGAAGCCGCTGGTCGCCGACGACGGCAGCATCTTCTACGAGCTGCAGCAGGACGACATTTCGGAGATCGCTGGCCCGCTGGTCGTGCCGGCGCGCGAGATCATCCACGACAGGTTTAACTGCTTGTTTCACCCGCTGGTCGGCGTGTCGCCGATCTATGCGAACGGCCTCGCAGCGACGCAGGGGCTGCGCATCCAGGACAATTCGGCCGTCTTCTTCGGCAACCAGTCGCGCCCAGGCGGCTTGCTGTCGGCACCTGGCAAGATCAGCCCCGAGTCCGCAGCCGAGCTCAAAGCCAACTGGTACGAGTATTACGGCGGCAAGAACTCAGGCCGCGTGGCCGTGCTCGGCGATGGCCTGAAATATGAGCACATGGCCGTCACCGCCAAGGATGCGGAGCTGATCGACCAGCTGAAGTGGACCGCCGAGGTGGTCTGCTCAACGTTCCATGTTCCGCCCTACAAGCTGGGGATCGGCAACCTGCCGACGAACAGCAACGTCGAGAGCCTCAACCTCGAATATTATACGCAGGCGCTGCAATCGCTGATCGAGGCTGCCGAGCTGTGCCTTGATGAGGGACTCGGCATCGGCGAGGGCATGGGCATCGGCACCGAGTTTGACCTCGACGGCCTGCTGCGCATGGACACCAAGGCGCTGGTCGAAGCCGAAGCCATGGCAACGAAGGCGGGAATCAAGAAGATCAACGAGGCGCGGCGCAGGCTTGACCTGGGGCCGATCACCGGCGGCGACACCGCTTATCTGCAAGAGCAGAATTACAGCCTCGAGGCGCTGGCGAAGCGCGATGCGCGAGAAGATCCGTGGGCAAAAGGCCAAGGTGACATGACGCCCGCGACGGCACCACCGGCTGCTCCTGCCGAGGCTGCTGAGCAATCGCGCGCGGCGGCCGCCCTGTACAAAGAATACTGCAGGGAGTTGCTGAATGCTTGATGCCAAAGCGATGGCCGAGGCCACAGCAATCATTGTCCGTGAAGCTGTCGACAGGGCTACCAAGCCGCTGCTTGCCCGCCTTGCAATTGTCGAGGCACGGGATGCGGCCCCAGATGAAGCAACCGTTCGGCGAATGATTAACGATGCGATCGCCGCCCTGCCCGTGCCCCGCGACGGCAAGAGCGTCACCGTCGCCGACGTCGAGCCTCTCATCGCAGAGGCAGTTGCGCGCGCAGTCGGTGATCTCCCCCCGGCGAAGGATGGCGTCAGCGTCACGCTGGACGACGTGAAGCCGCTGATCGCTGCCGAGGCCGAGCGGGCCGTTGCCGCGCTACCGCCGGTCGACGTCATTCCGTCGGTCGAGGCAGCAGTCGCTGCTGCGGTCGCCGCGCTGCCTGCGCCGGTCGATGGCAAGAGCGTCACGATCGACGATGTGCGCCCGCTGATTGCTCAGGAAGCTGAGCGCGCTGTCGCCGCGCTGCCCCCGGTCGACGTCATTGCGCCGGTCGACGCGGCGGTTGCGGCCGCAGTCTCGGCGCTGCCGGCGCCGGTCGATGGCAAGAGCGTCACGGTCGCCGACGTCGAGCCGATCATTGCATCGGCCGTCGAGCGCGCTGTTGCCGCGCTGCCTGTTGCAAAGGACGGCGTCGGCCTCGCTGGCGCGATGATCGACCGCACCGGTGCGCTGGTCGTGACACTGAGCGACGGCAAGATGTGCCCGCTTGGTCGCGTCGATGGGAAGGACGGCGACCCCGGCTTGGGCTTCGACGATATGTCGATCGAGCAGACCGGGGAGCGCCAGGCGACCCTCAAATTCGTTCGCGGTGAGCAGGTGAAGACCTTCGACCTCACCGTCCCGGCAGTGATCGACCGCGGCGTCTTCAAGGAAGGCCAGGCCTATACGCTGGGCGACGCCGTAACCTTCGGCGGTTCACTCTGGATCGCGCAGAAGGATACCGGCGATAAGCCGGACGGCCCCGACACCGGCTGGCGGCTGGCGGTTAAGAAGGGGCGCGATGGGCGTGATTTCACCCGTGGCTGAGCTCGTCACCCTCTCGGACGTGAAGACGCACCTTCGCCTCGGATCGTCCAGCCGCGAGGACGCATATCTCGTCATCCTCATCGCAGCAGCGGTTCGAGCGATTGAGGGCGCCACAGGGTGCGACTTCGTCAACGATCTATCGACGACGGCGGTGCGCGATCGCGCTGTTGCAGCGCAGGCGGTGCTCCTGCTCGTTGGGCAATGGTACGCCAATCGCGAGGCGGCGGGGCAAAACCTGACGGAATTGCCGTTGGCGATCACGTTCCTCATCGCTCCCCTGCGCAAGTTCGTCGTATGACCCAGCTCACTGCCGGCGAATTGCCCGACGTTATCCGCATCGAGCGCCCCGTTGCCGATGAGGCCTTCGACGGTGCGGGATCCGGCAAATGGGAGTTGGTTGAAGACGAGGTCTGGGCGGGCGTCGTCGATATGCTGCCCAGCCGCGGCGAGAAGCTCGCCGAGGGCATCAATGTCGCCACCCGGCCAGCCCGGGTCCGCATGCGGATCCGGGACGACATCACGAGCAATATGCGGTTCGTGATGGGCGATCGGATCATGCAGATCATCGCGGGCCCCGCGATCATCCGGCAGCGCTCGGGCGTCGAGTTCATGGTCGAGGAGTACAGCACGGCCGGGAACGGCGCCTGATGGCTACCAGCCGGGGCGGCCAATCGGTTCGCCGCTACATCGCGCAGTTGCCTGCCGAGGTGGAGAATAAGCTGCTGCGCGGCGCGGCGCGGGCCGGCGGCAAGATCATCCTAGCCGAGGCAAAGGAGCGGTCAATTTCGTCTGATGTCGACGAAGCGCTCGAAATGCGGAGCAAGTCGGAGGCTGGGCGCCTGACGGTGACGATCGCCGTTCGAAAGGGCTGGGGCCGCTCGATTGCCAACTGGCTCGAATATGGCACCGACGCGCATTTCATCTCGGTCTCGAAAGACGAAAGCGGCGGCAAGAGCGTCGCGCGCATCAACGCCACGGACAAGCGCACGATGGTCATCGGCGGCAAGTTCGTTGGCGACACCATTTTCCACCCGGGCGCCAAGCCGAACCCATTCTTACGCCCAGCGCTCGACATCAAGGGCGCCGAAGCGGTCGCCGCGGCGCAGAGCTTCATCAACGCGCGCGTGACCCGCTCGGGGATCGTCGGCACCGCCGAACCGGAAGGCGAAGACGCATGACCGGTGTCGATATCGTTGGCGAGCTGCTCAACTCGGACGAGCCGTTGATCGCGGCCATTCCCGCGGGTCAGATCAAAGCCGGCGCGCTTCCGGATGGTGTCGCGCTGACGACGCTGTTGGTCCGGATGACCAGCAACGTCGAGCGGCAGATGCTGAAGCGTGGGGCCACTGTGCGCACCATCGAGCGCATTTCGGTCACCGCGCGGGCCGCGAGCTACCGCGACCAGGTCGCTGCGATAAAGCTCGTCGTGAAGGCCTGCGCGGGGCGCACCGGCAGCATCGCCGGGGCCGACAATGTTTCCGTGCTGACCGCTGGCCGCGGCCCCGACCTGCGCGGCCCCGGCAACAGCTTCGAACAGACACAGGATTTCCGCGTCAGCTTCGACGCCCCTGCCTGACCACGAGAGGAGACCAGAATGTCCGCAACCCCGAAGATGGTCAGCGCGACCATCACGACCGATTTCAACGATGCCGGCAGCGATCGCAAGTTCGTTGCGGGAGCGACGGAAGAGCTCACCGCAGGCGAGTTCGCGAATTACCGCGCGGCCGGGCTGGTCGAGGCATCCGTCGAGAAGCCCGTGACCGACGCCCCGTCGTCGCCAGCCAAGCCGAAGCGCCCCCGCGCGCCGCGCACCGCCAAGGCCAAGAGCTAACCCCCTAACCCGCCGCCCGGCGGGCGATCACCGGCCGGGCTTTCCGGCGTTACGTTACCAGGAGCAAGACCATGGGTTCTCAGACTGCAGCAGGCTCGGCGCTTGCTATCTCGGCCGCAACGCCTGCCACGCTCGACGCGACCGGCTATGCGGCCCTCACCTTCACCGAAATCAACCAGGTCGAGAAGCTCGGCTCGTTCGGCGCCAGCTTTGCGAAGGTCGAGTTCCAGCCGCTGAAGGGCGCCAAGCAGAAGTACAAGGGCTCGGCCGACTATGGGGCGCTGCAGCCCTCGATCGCCATCGACAGCCTCGATGCCGGCCAGACCATCCTGCAGACGGCGTCCGATGACGAGACGCAGAAGCTCTACTCGTTCCGCGTCACCTATCAGGACGGCGCGAAGCGGTACTTCCAGGGTCGCTCGTTCGGTTCGCCCGAAACCGCGGACGGCGCGGACAGCATGCTGATGGCGACGCCGACGATCGAGATCTGCACCAAGGTCATCAAGGTCGCCGCGACCTAATCCTCTCCCTACCCGGCGCCCGCGACGCCGGTCTCTATGTGCCAGCTCGGCCCGTCGTCGCGGGTCGCGAGCCGGGCTGGCGCACCATCCTCCCGCGAAGGACACATTCCATGAAGCTCAACATTGCCTCACTCGCCGTCGCCGCGACGACCGCTCTCCACCTCAAGAACCCGGCCGGCGAGTTGCTGTTCGCCGATGACGAGCGGACCCTTCCCGTTCGTATCCTGGTCCATGGCCCGGGCAGCAAGGCTTATGGCGTCGTCGAATCTCGTCAGTCGGCCCGCGCGCTGAAGCGCATGCAGGACAATGACGGCAAGATCACCGCTGCGACGCCGGAAGAGCGCATCGCCGAGACCGCCGAGGATCTCGCCGCAATCACCGCGGGCTTTGAGAATTTCGAATATCAGCCCGACGGTGCGGCCGACCCGGTCACCGGCGAAGACCTCTATCGCGCCGTCTATGCGAACCAGGGCCTCGGCTTCATCACCAAGCAGGTCGCAAAGTTCGTCGGCGACTGGGGAAACTTCAGCGCCGCCTCGAAGGCGGCCTGACCCTCTACGTCCGGCAGATGGCTTGGCTGCATGCCACGCCGAAGCCGGATGCCCGCAGCCGGCGCGGGAAGGAAGAAGCGGCCGCGCCGAAGCTTAGCCGGATCGCCGAGCTGAAGCGGAAGAAGATCGATCCGCAGATGCCGCCCAATCCGGCGCCGCATATCACGGACTGGCTCATCGAAATGGGGCTGGTCGAGGCGGCCGGTATGGGCGCGGCCCCGATCAGTTCGTGCGAATTGGCGGCGTGGCAGGGCAATACCTGCGTGCGCCTTGAGCCATGGGAAGCGCGGCTGATCCGCAAGCTGTCGAAAGCCTACCTCGACGAGGGGCGGGCCGCTGAAAGCGAGAACTGCCCGCCACCATGGCGGGCGCCGGTCACACAGCGCGAGCTTGAAATCGAAGAAGCCCAGCTCCGCGCAGTGCTGGGCTGATCAAACGGGGAGGATGACACATGTCCATGGACGACTCCTCCCCGAGGCTTGAGGTCGGCTTTGTCATCGACACCGGCGATTCCTTCGGTGGTCTGATGCAACTGCAGGACGCCATGGCCTCGACTGAGGCCAAGGTGCTCGCCGATGCGAACCGGATCGAGCGCGCGACCCGGGACATGGTCGACCTCGGAGCCAGCACAACGAATGTGGTCGCGTTCGGCAATGCGACGTCACGCGAAATGCAGACCGCGCGGCAGGCGATCGCGAGCGCCGAAAAGGCTGGCGAGCGGCTCGTGGCGCAGCTCGAGCGGCAGAACAGCGTGTTCGGCAAGACCCGTGAGGAGGTTCGCAGCGCGAAGGCTGAGTTCGCCGCGCTGGCAGCCGAGCAGCAGGGCCTGACCGAGCTCGCCCAGCGGATCCGCAGCGAGGAGCTGGCACTCGTCAACGCGACCAATCAGGCCGCGGCCGCGGTAACCGCCGAGGCGGAAGCGCTGCGGCAGGCCGCCTATGCGCACCAGATGTTCGAGGCCCGCGTGAAAGCCGGTGTGGTGGCGCTGCGCGAGGAAGAGGCAGCGAGCCTTGCCGCGGCCGCTGCGCTCGATGCGCAGGCGCGTCGTGAAGCAGCGCTCGCCAGCGCGATGTTCGAGGCGCGCGCCAAGCAGGGCATGCGCGACTATGGCGCGCAGCAGGCGATCGACGAGTCAGCGAAGCGCGAGGCCAATGCGGCCGCCATGCGCCTCGAGGGTTTGGCGACCGAGCAGCTGGCGCGCGAGCACGTCCTGCTGGCGTCGACCGTGCGCGCGTCGCACGATGCCCAAGTCGCCGACGCGGCAGCTGCCGAGCAGCTGCGCATGTCGACCGATCCTCTCTATGCGTCGACGAGGAAGCTCAACGCCGAGATCGCGGAGTCGACGCGGCTGTACCATGCCGGTGCGACCGCGCCCGCGGAATATGCGCGCCAGCAGGAGGTGCTGACCGGCCGCCTGCGCCAGAGCACTCAGGCGCAGGACGATATGGATCGGGTCGCCAAGAAGGGCAAAGGCACGCTCACGCAGCTGTCGTTCCAGCTGAACGACGTCGCGACGATGGCCGCCATGGGCGCGGCTCCGTTCCAGATCTTCGCCAGCCAGGCGGGCCAAATCTTCCAGGTCGCGCAGATGGCCGAGGGCGGCGTGAAGGGCTTCGCCATGCAGATGGGTGGGCTCGCGCTTGCCTTCGCGCCGGTGATCGCCGTCGCAAGCGTCGCGGGCGTCGCCCTCTACCGGTGGAAGGAGCAGATCAACGAAGACGCCGGCATGAAGAAGTTCGCCGAAGGTCTCGGGCTGACGCACAAGGAGATGAAGAAGCTCGGCGATCAGTCGGTCACGACCGGCGACATGGTTGCCGGCGTCTGGAAGACGATCACCGACGGGCTCAACCTGGGCGGGTCGGGCAAGTCGCTCATGGACTATCTGTTTTCGCCGAACGACGCGCAGCAGGTGCAGGGCTTTCTCGCGTCGATCTATGGCACGTTCACCGGCACCTATGCCGCGATCGTCGAGCTATGGAGCAGCATCTCGACGTCGGTGTCGGCCTATGTCTCGGCCGCAGCCACGGCCGTCGCGCAGTTCTTCGCCCCCGTCGTCGCCGCAGCCCAGTGGGCCGGCAACGGCATCGCCCAGATCTTCAACGCCATCTACAACCGCGTTGCTGGCTGGCTGAAGTCGATCGGCAGCGCGATCAGCGACTTCGCCGGTCCGATCCTGAAGGCCATGGGCCAGAGCGATGCCGCAGCAGCCGTGACCAGCGCTGGCAGCAGCCTCGGCAAGGCATTCGGCAAAGGATACGCGCAGGGCGCCGAGCAGGTGGTCAACGGGACGAACAAGTTCTTCGCGACCGCTGCCGAGAACATCATCAGCAAGTCGCAGGAGCGGCTGCTGAAGAAGGCCAATGAGATCAAGGCGGATCGCACGCCGAAGAAGACGCCCGTCGACAGCCATGCGGCGTCGCTCGTGCGCGATTCGGAGGCAATCGAGGCGCAGATCCGCAACCTGTACAAGCTGGCGGATGCCTATGGCGTCTCCGGTGCTGCGGAGCTGATCGCCGAGGCGCGCGTGAAGGCCGAGAGCAAGGCGATCAAGCAGCGCGCCGACATCGAGGCGTCGGTCGACCGTCAGGTGCGCTTGGCGATCGCACAGCGCGTCTCGGACGTCGCCAAGTCGACCGCGACCGCGCGCGACCAGGCCGCGGCGCAGATGCTGGTCAACGCGCAGGTCGCAGCTGGCCTCCTGCCTGCCGCGCGGGCGGCCGAATTGGTCAAGGATCAGATCGCGGATCTGCCATTGCTCGCCGCGATCGAGGCTGCCCGTACGCGGGGCCTGACGACCGAGGCCGATCGCGCGACCAAGGCGCTGGCCGACCAGCGCGCCGCGCGCGCCGATCTCACCACGGCCGAGCGCAGCGCGCAATTCAACACCGACATGGCATCCGGCAACGACCGCCTCGCCCAGATGCGTGAGGAGCTTCGCCTCGTCGGCGCGACCGACATGGAGCGGGTGCGCGCGCTTGCGACACTCAAGGCCACGCAGGAGGCGCAGAAGTACAATCCCGGCGACCGCGCGGCCTATGTCAAGCAGCAGGTCGATATCGCGGTCGGCGCGCAGCAGGTGACCGAAGCGCAGGCGGCGCTCAATGCCGAGCTGCGCGCCACGGCGGATCTGTTCGACACGATCGATCAGACCGCGCAGCGCGCCGCGCAGGGGATGGCCGATGCGTTCGGCAATGCCGGCGCGGCGATCGGCGACGCGCTGACCGTCATGACCGGCTATTACGCCGACCAAGCCAAGCTACAGGAAGCGCACAAGGCCGCGATCGATGCGGCGGGCGACGATCAGAAGAAGATCGATCGCGAGAACCGGCTCTTTTCGCTGCGGTCGTCGTCGCAGCAGATCAGCGCGTTCGGCGACATGACCGCGGCGGCCAAGGGGTTCTTCAAGGAAGGCTCGACCGGCTATCAGGCGTTGGCGACTGCCGAAAAGGCATTCCGCCTCGTCCAGTTCGCGATGTCGGTTCGTGCGATCGCCCAGGATGCGATCGAGACCGGCAGCAAGATCGCTAATAGCGTGGCGCGTATCGCCGTCGGGGCGACCGAGGCCGTGGTCAACGCGATCAAGAGCCTCCCCTTCCCGCTCAACATCGCTGCGGGCGCCGCGACGGTCGCCGCGCTCGCCGGGATCGGCGTGTCGGTCGCCGGCTCGTTCGGTGGTGGCGGCAAGAACGACCTGGCGCCCACCAACACCGGCACCGGCACCGTCCTCGGCGATTCCTCGGCCAAGAGCGAGAGCATCCGAAACGCCATCGATGCCCTGAAGGACGTCGACACCGTGATGCTGTCCTACTCGCGCGACATGGCCGCGTCGCTCAAGTCGATCGACAGCCAGATCGGCGGCGTGGCAATGCTCGTCGTCCGCGCCGGCAACATCGATGCGAATGCCGGGGTCAACACCGGGTTCAAGAGCAACGCCACGGCAACGATGGCAGGCATCGGCATGGCGATCGGCGGCCCGATCGGTGCCGGCATCGGCGCGGTGCTGACCAAGATCCCGGTGATCGGCAGCATCCTGAGCGGACTGTTTGGCACGAAGACCTCGGTCATCGGTAACGGCCTGTCGGGCGGGCCGCAGTCGGTCGGCAACATCCTCAACAGCGGCTTCGACGCCTCCTATTATTCGGACGTGAAGAAGAAGTCGTCGTTCCTCGGGATTTCGACCGGCACGAAATATTCGACGCAGTACGGCGCGGCGGATCCTGCGCTCGAAAACCAGTTCACGCTAATCCTGCGGCAGTTCAACGATGCGATCATCGCGTCGGCCGGGCCGCTGGGCGCCGCGACCGGCGACATCCAGAACCGCCTCAACAGCTTCGTCGTCAACATCGGCAAGATCGACCTGAAGGACCTGACCGGCGAGCAGATCCAGGAGAAGCTGACCGCGATCTTCGGCGCCGCGGCCGATGGCATGGCGGCTGCGGCTTTCCCGGCCGTCGCACAGTTCCAGAAGGTCGGCGAAGGCACGTTCGAAACGCTCGTTCGCGTCGCCTCGACCGTCGAGGCGGTCGGCGCGTCGCTCGACCTGCTCGGCACCAGCGCGCAGACGATGGGCATCGCGGCGAAGCTCGGTCTTGCCGACCAGTTCGACAGCGTGTCCGCGCTGGCCTCGGCGGCCGACTCCTATTTCGAGTCCTTCTACACCAAGGAAGAGCAGGCAGCCGCGAAGACGGTGCAGTTCGCCGGCGTGTTCAGCAGCCTCGGCATGGTGATGCCCGAAACGCTGGCGGGCTTCCGTCAGCTGGTCGAGGCGCAAGACCTGACGAGCGCGGCGGGCCAGGCAACCTATGCGACGCTGCTGCAACTCGCCCCGGCCTTCGCCGACCTGCAGGCGTCCATGGAGGGCGCGAAGAGCGCGGCGGACATCGCGAGCGAGCGGCAGGATCTCCAGCGTCAGCTTCTCGAATTGCAGGGCGACACGGCCGCGATCCGCGCGCTCGATCTCGCCAAGCTCGATGCCAGCAACCGCGGTTTGCAGCAGGAGATCTATGCCATGCAAGACGCTCAGGCCGCAGCGTCGGCCGCCAAGGCGCTCTCCGATGCATGGACGTCGGTCGGCAACAGCATCATGGACGAGGTGAAGCGGATCCGCGGCCTGACCGATGCTGCGGGCGGTAACAGCTTCGCGGTGTTGCAGAGCCAGTTCAACGCTGCGACCGCTGCGGCGCGCGGTGGCGATCAGGACGCGGCGAAGAGCCTCCCGGCGCTAAGCCAATCGCTGCTCACTGCCGCGGCAGAACAGGCGACCAGCCGTCAGGAGCTGGCCCGCGTGCAGGCGCAGACCGCCGCCAGCCTGGAGGCGACCTACGGCGTCGTAGCAGCGCTGACCAAGGTCGGCAGCGCGATTGCAACCTCGCAGGATGTCGTGGGCGCATCGCAGCCTGTGACGACCATGACAGCGGCGAACGACGATCAGGTCACCGAGAACCGCGCCCTGCGGAACGAAATGACCCAGATGCGCACTGACCTGACGGCCGCCCTCACCACCATCGCAGCGAACACCGGCCGGACGGCGAAGAAGCTCGACGACGTGACAGCGCAGAGCGGCGGTGACGCTATCGCTACGGTTGCTGCAGCATGAAGGTCGTTCTCGACAACGGGACGTCGATCGAGCTCGGCGACACCGAAGCCACGCCGACGATCGGCATTACCGATTATAGCCGGCGGGTGACCGACGACTACGGGGTGACGACGGTCGTCGAGCGCACCTTCTCGCGCAAGATGTCGGTGAAGCTGGCCGTGCCGTTCGATAGCGTTTCGGCCTTGCAGCAGCGGCTGGCGAGCCTGCGGGCCTCGTCGGCCCTGTGGGTGGCGGACGAGCAGATCGCATGGCTGTCGGTGCGCGGCTTCTACAAGGACTTCGACCTCGACCACGCCGTGCCGCCACTCAGCTACTGCACGCTGACGGTCGAAGGATTGGCCGAGACGGCAACCGTCGCGGACACTGGGATCGATCCGGCGGTGACCGGCGCCTCGACGCTGCTGCTGCTCCAGCCCGCTACGATCACCACCTCAAATCTGGTGTCGAGCAACGTTCCGGAGAACGATGCAGCGGAGTGGTCCGCGCAGACCGCGTATCCGCGGGGCGCGCGGGTCATCAAGGCGACAACGCACCGCCTCTACGAGTCCGCGAGCGCCGGCAATGTCGGCAACGATCCGGCGGGCGTGTCCGGCAAATGGATCGACGTTGGACCGACCAAGCGGTGGGCGATGTTCGACCAGGCGCTCGGCACGTTGACGACGGCCGCTAGTTCGGTCGCGGTAACGATTGACGCGCCGGCCATCCAGGCGGTGGCATTGCTCGACGTCACCGCCACGAGCGTCCGCGTCCAAGCAGCCGGCTATGACCGGACGATCGCGGCGGGCGCGGGTGCGATCACGTTCCTCGATCTGCCCGCCAATATTACCCGCGTCACCGTGACGACCACCGGCAGCAGCGTTGCGATCGGGACTCTGATGGTCGGCAAGCTTGTCGGGCTCGGCATCACCGAGGCATCGCCCACTGCGGGGATCACCGACTACAGCCGCAAGGTGGTCGACGACTTCGGCGCGGTGACGATCGTCGAGCGTGCGTGGTCGAAGCGGATGACGGCCAAGGCCCTGATCAGGACGGACGCGGTCGACGTGGTTGCGAACCGTATCGCGACGGTTCGGGCGCAGCCGTCGCTCTGGATCGGGCAAACGGGCCTCGACAGCCTCATCGTCTATGGGTTCTTCAAGGACTTCGCGATCGAGGTCGAAGCGAACGTCAGCAAGCTGTCTCTGACGATCGAGGGCTTGAGCAAGGCCGCGCCGATCGCGCGGGCGCCGATCGTCCTTGTTCCGCGCGGCCCGTACGATGCCACACTGTCCTATGGTGAGGGCGACGTCGTCCAGTATGACGGCTCGACCTGGCAATACATCAATGCCGCGGCGAGCACAGGAAACGCCCCGCCATCGCTGCCCACCACCGAAAATGATTTTTGGCGCGTGTTTGCGACGGCCGGCGTCGATGGTCGGGACGGCACAAATGGGCGAGACGGTTTCAACGGGTCCGATGGAGCGCCCGGCGCGCCTGGTGCCAACGGTCAAACCAGCTATGTCCATTATGCCTATGCGAACTCGCCAGATGGTCTGATCGACTTCACGACCGGCGGGCCGGCTGGGCGGGCATTCGTGGGCGTCTATTCCGACTTCACGCCTGCGGACAGCAGTAATCCGGCTGCATATAGCTGGGCGAAATACGTCGGTCCGGCATCGTTCGGCCTCACTGGCTCCGGCAATGTAGAGGCTGTCGGCGCAAGTCTGATCAAGCGGCAGAGCGGTGGCTGGAATACGGGTGGGGGCTACTCCACCGAGGGGTGGAAGGGCGGCGCGCAAACGTCGTTCAAGCTCGCAACTGCATCAACGATTGCGGGGCTGAATACCGATCCAAGCAACGGCGATGGCTATGAAACGATCGACTATGCCTGGCACTGTTCGGGCAATGGCAATTCGTACATCTACGAGAGCGGCGTGCAGATCTACATGCTGCCCGGCGGGAACGACGGAAACCGCACATTTCAGATTATCTACGACAACAAGACGATCACCTATCTGGTCGGCGGTGTCGTCATCCGCCAGCTGCCGGTCCCTGCCGGGCTACTGCTCTACTTCGATGCGGCGATCGCCGATGGCGCGGGCGGGCGGATCACGGACATCACGTTTAACGCATCGGGATCGGCCGGCGTCGATGGCGCGCCCGGTACCCGCGGCGACAATGGCATACCGGGTGCTCCCGGTGCGAACGGCGTCAGCAGCTACACAGCCTATGCCTATGCGAACTCGCCGGATGGGACGCTAGACTTCACGACCGGCGAGCCAGGCACGCGCGGATTCATTGGGGTCAGCGCGAACCTGCCTTCCGCTACGGAGCCGACCTCGCCTGCAGCCTACACTTGGTCCCTGTACCGCGGCCCCGCGTTTGGCATTGGGACGCGCGGCGGTGCCGTCGTAATCGGCACTACCGTTCTGAAAAGCTACGCGTCCCCAGGCGTCGGCACAGGATGGGACGCGGATGCATTCTCGACATCGAGCTACACCGGCGCAGCATCCGTGTCGTTCATTCTGACGGGCAACACGCAGATCATGGCCGGGCTGAACACCGACCCGCTGACCGATGCCAGCTATGGGTCGATTGACTTCGCCTTTTACAGAGATGCCAACGACAATCTGCTTGCGTTCGAGAACAGCGCGGTAGCCGCGAACTTTGGTGGCCCGTTCGACGACACGACCCGGCTGCGGATTGATTATGATGGGGAGCGGGTCACCTATTTCATAGGCGACGCTCCACGCCGCCAGGTTCGCGTCGGGCCAGGGGTTTCCTACTACTTCGACAGCAGCATCGTAAGCGAAGGCCGCGTGCAAGACCTGTCGTTCAGTGGCGGCAGTCGCACGACCACGAGTGTCACTTTGGTTGCCGACACCCCCAGCACGTTTGTGGGCGCAAATGAGATTCGCGGAATGCCCCCGGCAGGCGGGTGGGGTTCAGTGCACGCGCATAGCATCGAGAGTTTCACCGGCGGGGCGGTGGCACAATGGACCATTCCGGCGAGTTCCGGTGGGCAAAACGCGATGATCGGCCTAGGCCAAGCGCAGCACAACGGCGACAGCTACCAAGGCATCACGTTTGCGATCTTCCAACAAAATGACGGCTACGTCGACGCGCGGGTAAATGGCAA
>Ga0308169_10003878_pt1 | contig 14290 bp, 15 predicted proteins | sample PhyBR1_2_FD_202139 | JGI IMG/M metagenome (GOLD analysis project Ga0308169, IMG submission 202139) | Phyllosphere microbial communities from UC Gill Tract Community Farm, Albany, California, United States - DLSLSB.R1 | ecosystem: Host-associated > Plants > Phyllosphere > Unclassified | place...
AAGGTCAGGGAGGTTATCCATGGCCAACGGTGCTTCATCTTGGGCAGGTTTTTTCAACACTTCGAAGAAAATGAACTTGTCGCAGGCGCCGATGAATGCCTCCGGTGTTTTGCGTTCGCCGAGCCCGTAGACTTTCTTGCCCGCCTCCCGCAGCCGGGTTGCCAGGCGTGTGAAATCACTGTCGCTTGAGACGATGCAGAAACCATCCACGTTGCCGGCATACAGCAGATCCATGGCGTCGATGATGAAGGCTGAGTCGGTGGAGTTTTTTCCTTGGGTGTATGCGAACTGCTGCATTGGTTGGATGGCGTGCTTGTGCAGATGGTTCTTCCAGCCAACCAAGTTTTGAGTTGTCCAGTCGCCGTAAGCACGTTTGATCGTAGCGGTACCGTATTTCGCTACTTCCTCCAGAAGCTCTTTGACGACGGATGAGCTCGCGTTATCAGCATCGATGAGTACGGCGAGACGAAGAGAGTCAGGTAAGGCCAAGGTGATTTCCTTTTCGAATGATGGCGTGTTGCCAGATATTAAATGCAGAATCTCCGAGGCGTCTACTTAGATCTTGCCGTCCTGTTCATCGATTGGTGTTCATGGATTTAGCTTTCCCCCTTCATTAGTCTCGTCGCCCGTCCATCCAGTGATGGTTAAGGTATGTTCGACGGCAGCAAGAGGTGCGCTTGCGTGGTGTTTCGTGTCCAAATATGGCATATAGCCTTTATGGATTTTGTTGCAGCGCCAAAGCTGCATCGACTGGACGACAACGTTGAACCCTTATTTGAACCCGTGACTCCCGTCATTGTCACGGATGACCGATCGGCCGGTATGAGCGTGAGCTGCTACATGCCCTGGAAAACCCCGATGTTCTGAACCTCGTGCTCAAAGGTAGCTGTGGCGCGGGTAAGAGTAGCGTGCTGAAGACGTTCTTCAGCAATCACACCTTCGCATAAGTCCGGAACTCGGCCGGTCTATGAGGCTTGGAATTCTACGAAACCAGGGGCGACTCACAATGCATCTACGAAGACTGGGAAAGCTAGGATAATTGCAATGAGGCACGAAAAGGAAATCCAGAAATGGCTGGAAGAATTGGCGGGGAAAAATAGCCGCAGTTGCAGCGGAGAACTCTATGCTTCCATCCGATTCGCTGATGACCTCCTTAGCCAAGAAATGAAGGACGAAGTTGAAAGGCGCTGGCAGCGCGGCATACCCCCTGGCCGTCATCGCGCAGCACGGGAAGCATGCCGTGTGCTTCAAAGTCTGAAAGAACCAAGATTCTTCAGTGCCAATACCAATATTTCACGCATATCAGGGAAAATCCTCAAGCCGGACCTGGTGCTGGAAGACGAGATCAGCGGCGCCTTTGTCATCGTCGAAATCAAGCGAAGCCAGAAAGCGGCCCGGGAATTTGCCACAGAGCTTCTGGCCTATGCGAACTGCCTATGCAGTCAGCACCCTGGCTCAAAAGTGTTCTTTGTGTTGGTTTCAACCAGCTGGGCTCCCCTTGAACAGCATGCCATTGATCAGTTGGCTCAATGGGATATCCCTACGCTTGCTTTGGAGTATCGAGAGCCAAATCTTGTTGAAATGGAGCAAACGCTTTGGGTGCGTAGTGACTTATTACCTGAAGTGTGCAGAAAGACATTCCCGCCCGCGGCGCTTGAAGTACACACGAAGGTGTTTTTCTTGCCTCACCTTTGGTGGAACGACCCGACGTGGTTTCGCAAGATAGATCATGCGGTGGAAAGGATTGCGCGGGAGGCCGAGCGGGCACGTGCTTCAGGTTTTATAGTCGTGTGGTCGATACCCATGGAGCGTCCCGAATACGATCAGACAAGATTGTTTGTGTCAATGGCCGTGCGCAACCCTTGCCGTCCACAGCAAGTTCCGGACTTCAACACGGCACAGGAATATGAGGCGTTCGCATGGTCAAACGATTTTACCGAACTTTCAGACGATACCTCTATAAGGCTTTTGCTTGATCTTGAAGTTGGCGAAAACGTATACAGTTACTCACCCGAACTTGAAGGGAGTTGGGACAATCTCAGGGTAAGACTTGAAAGAGAAAATGCAAACCTATGGGGTTTCAACAGCTTTGGTGAAGTTGCCGATAAGGTTCATAGCTGGCGCGATGTGAGTCGTTATTCGCTTTCTCCTGTGATCGCAGATATCACGTCCTATCCTTCATGGCACCCTGTCACCTGGCTTCCTGCGCTGGAGTCACTTATCGCGCGTGAAGCGTTTGAAGGTGAAAAACTCAAGCTTTGGCTTGCGCTTCGTAGAGGAGAGAAACTTGCAAAAATTGGTAGGTCGGGGTTAAGACGACGCTGGCTGAACAATTTTCCCTGGGCTGTATCTCAAGCAGAATTTGCATGTGCCTGGGTTGACTTTATCGAGTCAAATGAAGGCGCGTCAGCCTTTAACGTGAATCTGTTTTCACCGTTGGACATCTTTAATCGGTTTGAGTGGAAGTCTGCTATCAATGCGGCTTACCACTACATGGAGAACGAGGGTGAACTGGTCGCCTACTGTTTCTATCTGGGAGTGCAACGCGAGCGCGGAAGAATAGATTTAAACGACCTTGAAGAACGTCGAGAGGTTTTGCGAAGGAAAGGAATTCACGTACCTCACTGGGTGGAGGAAGTAGCCAACAGCCTGGTGCGTTAGAGTTTTTGACGCGTTGTGGAACTGAACGCGCGAAGTACCTGTAGGCCGCAGGGAACAAGGGCAGGGTGGCTAGATCGAGGTGTGCCCGGACACCACACTGAATATGTGCTTTAGCAGTCGGCGGATGCGCATTTCATCCGCCGACTGGCCCGGTTGCATTATATCTTGGGTTCGAACTTGAAGCCCGCAGCCTCCCAATCCCGCCAGTCGGGACTAATACTTTCAAGCCACGGGACGTCGATAACGGTCGGACCGATCATTGGCAAATTCCCGTCTTGATGCCAAAACGCAGTGACAGTGACAGTGACAGTGACAGTGCCATTGGCTTCAACTGCGAGTGGTTTGTAATCAAATGAAGCAGGCAGTGGTATCTTCCACCCAGGTTGCACTAGGCGCCTGACTCGTTAGTCAATTACGCAGTTGCAAACGCGCCGGGAACAGATTCTCAGCAGCGCCGGGGCGAATCAGTGTGCGAACGATCTGAAGTTGCGTATCTGTCAGGCTGCGGTAACGAGTGCGGTCAGATGATAGGGCTCTCAAAGTGCCGATCAATTATGTCGGCGACATCAGCAAGTACCACGTCGATTTCAGCCTGTGTGACTGAACTCTGACGGGCGCGTGCGCCTTATGAACATCCATGACATGACCTGTCATTTAACATAATATACATTATGTGTAGTCTCATATACACCAACGAGCCCAGTGCCAGTCGCTTTTCAACCCAGCAACCAGCTCCAAACCTGCTACTCACTGCCGCTTCACATACATCCCCATCAAACTATCCTCGGTACCCAGCTCCCCGTTGTAACCAATAGCCGCAAAGCCTTTCATCAACTGAACGTGATACGCACCATTCTTCGCTGACGCTTGGGGTTCACGCACGACAATCAGGTTTTCGTTTTCCATCGGCACGGTAACTTGCTCGGCCACGATGCTTTTCAACGTCAAGGTGATTTGCGTGACTTCTTTCCCATTGGCGTCCCGGTCAGGCAGGATTTTCAGATCCAGGTCAGCGTCGTGCCGGTTTGGCGCCCATCGTCTGCGCATTATTGCAAGTTGGACAGCGCTCGCCGATTCGGTAGTTTGTCGATCGACCCTTTGATGTCGCTTGACATCAATGTATATTGTCGACTTTACCGTTGGTGTAACAACGAGGCACATAGGCATGAAAGTCACCAAAGCACAGGCCCAGGCGAACCGGGCACATATCGTCGAAACGGCTTCAGCCCTGTTTCGTGAGCGTGGCTATGATGGCGTCGGCGTGGCGGAGTTGATGGGGGCTGCCGGCTTCACCCACGGCGGGTTCTACAAGCATTTTGGCTCCAAGGCCGACCTGATGGCCGAAGCCGCCGCGTGCGGACTTTCGCAATCCCTGCAAAACAGCGCAGGCCTGGGCGTCGTTGAGTTCTTCAATCTGTACCTGTCACGAGACCACCGTGACACACGCGACGCAGGCTGTACGATGGCGGCCCTTAGCGGAGACGCTGCCCGTCAGTCCCCAGACGTCAAGGCAACGTTTGAGGTCGGGATTGAAAAAGTGGTCGCCGCGCTGCAGGGCGACCTCACCGAGCAAGACGACGCCCAACGACAGGCTATGCGGGCCAAGATGATCAACTTGCTGGCCCACGCAGTCGGTGCCGTTATGTTGTCGCGCGCCTGCCCGGATGACTCGTCGCTGGCGGACGAGATCTTGCAAGCCTGCCGCACAAGCATTCTCGCGTCGTTGTCGCCGCCTCAGGACAGTGATTCGTCGACGACGGCTTAATCAGACAGCGCCGCTCATTGAGCGGCGTTGAATGCCTACCAAAGCGCCAACGTATAGCTGACGATCAACCGGTTCTCATCCAGATCATTCCCGAAATTCGACCGCACCGACGCATTGCGCCATTTGACCCCCAGCCCTTTCAATTTTCCGTCTTGCACCACGTAGGCAATGTCCGTGTTGCGTTCCCATTCCTTGCCTTCCCCCGGTGCACTGCGTTGTACGTTGTCACCCGATATATAGCGGGTCATGAAGGTTAAGCCGGGCACTCCAACGGCAGCAAAATTATAGTCATAGCGCGCTTGCCAGGAGCGCTCATCGACGTTGGCGAAATCGCCGATCTGCACGAAATTGACCAGGTACGGATCGCTGCGCCCGATATAGGGAAACGGATCGTCGCCACTCATGCGCTGATAACCCAATCCCACCGCATGACCCGCCAGGCTGTAAGTGAACATGGCGCCAAACGCCCGGTTGTCGAGATTGCGGAAGTTACCGTCCTCGGTACTGCGTGCGTAGCGCACATCACTTTTGAAGGACTGCCCTGCCCCCAGGTCCAGGCTATGGACCAGCCCGAGGTAGTTTTGCTGGTAGATGTTTTCCAGCGTTCCGTAGCGGTATTGCGCGGTGAGATTAGGCAGGAACTGATAGTCCGCTCCGGCGTACTGGAACTTGTCGCTGCTGCCACCGATGCGGTTGGCGGTCATGTCTTGGTAGTCGGTGGAATCGACGAAGTTGATCTGCGTGAGTTGCCCAGCCGTCAGCTTCAAGCGATCGATTTCCTGCACGTTCAGCAGCCCTCCCTTGAATGTCCCGGGTAACAGGCGCGTGTCGTTGGAGCTCACCACCGGATCGCGGATTTGCAGCGTGCCCAACTTCAAGGTGCTGTTGGATACGCGCACCTTGGCGGTCAGCCCCAGTTCGCCATAGCGGTCCTGGGAGCCGCCGGACAAATCCGCAGGCAAAAGATTGGTGCCTGCCGTGCCGCCACCGGAATCGAGCTTGAACCCGGCCATACCCAAGGCATCCAAGCCAAAGCCCACGGTGCCGGCGGTGTATCCCGATTCCATTCGCAACAAGAAACCCTGCGCCCATTCTTCAGCCTTGTCCCGCGCACCTTGCTGGCGGAAGTCGCGGTTGAAGTAGAAGTTGCGGGCTTCCAGGCTGCCCTTGCTGTCGGCGATAAAATCGGCCTGGGCGTTCGGTATGCCGATCAGGCTGAAGCCAAGTACCGCACCGATCGGGCTGTAAATCCAATTGGTAGTGAAATGCCGCATGCTGTGCTCCTTTATTTGGACGCGAGCGTGCCCTCTCGGGGGCGTTGGGACCGCGTCCGATGGTTGTTGTTCTTAGAGGTTGTAGCGACAGTGGGCTACATGGCTCGTCCTGGCGGAGGCCTGCGCCGTGGAGCGGATTCTTCCCATCGAGACCTGGCAGCGTCAAACGGGAAAAAAGCGAGATCGCACATAAGAAAATTTGATGCGCTCGCGGGTCCGATCTGGAGTAACAATTGCAACCATAAGAACCATAAGCGCCAAGAGAACGCCCATGAACCTCAAATTCCTTGAAACTTTCGTCTGGGTTGCCCGGCTGCAAAGCTTCAGCCTCACCGCCGAGAAAATGTTCAGCACCCAGGCCGCCATCTCCAGTCGGATCGCTTCGTTGGAAGAGGAATTGGGCCTGCGCCTGTTCGTGCGCGATTCGCGCGGAGTTTCGCTGACGCCCGAAGGTCTCAAGGTGCTTGACTACGCCGAGCAGATGCTCGAAGTCCAGCGAGCGCTGAAGCAGTCACTGGACAGCAGCAGTCCACAACAAGGCCTGGTGCGCATCGGCGTGATGGACACCGTGATCCATACCTGGCTCAGCCCGTTGATGGCGATGCTGATGCAAGCCTTCCCCGCCGTGGAAATCGAAATCACCGCCGATGCAGCGCGCAATTTGTGCGAGCAACTGCAAAAGGGTTACCTGGACATCGTGTTCCAGACCGATCTGGTCCGCCATGAAAGCGTGCGCAACCTCGAACTGGGGCATTACCCCATGAGCTGGATCGCCGCCAGCCAATCGATCTATGCCCGACCCTACGCTTCGCTGGTGGAGATGGCTGGCGAGCGCATCATCACCTTCGTCAAGCACTCGCGTCCCCACCAGGATGTGCTCAACCTGTTGTACGCCCATGGCGTCGGGGCGCCACGGGTCAGTTGCGTCAACTCGGTCTCGGCGATGACCCGGCTGATCCGCGACGGGTTCGGGATTGGCGCCCTGCCCGCTGCGCTGGTGGCCAAGCCTTTGGCCAGTGGCGAGTTGATCCAACTGGAGCCCGGCGCCACCCTCCCCCAACTGGATGTGGTGGCGTCATGGCGCGCCGGCATGGGCCTGGAGCTGATCGAGAGCATCGTGCAGATGAGTCGTCAGGTGGTTGGCCAATACGCTATCGATGTCGGCCCGCAGCGCATGGTGGCCGCGCCCGGCCTGAACGGCCAATGGCCTCTTGAATAACTTTTGTTTGTGGGGGGTAGCAATATTCCTTGTTGGACGTGATCGCCGCGGTTTTCTACAAAGATCCCACGAACCCGTGGAGCACTCTCGATGAATCAACCGGCCCTGTCCTTCGAACAACTGCAGCAATACGCCCCGAGCGCCCTGCGCCAAAGCATCGCCGCCGGCCACTACCAGGGCCATACCAGCGGCCTGGGCCAGGGTCGGGTGCAAGCCAACATCGTCATCCTGCCCAGCGATTGGGCCAATGAATTCCTGCGCTATTGCACCCTCAATCGCCAGGCCTGCCCGTTGCTGGACATCACCGAGCCTGGCGATCCGTTCTTTCGCAACCTGGGCGCCGCCATCGATATCCGCCATGAAGTGCCGCGCTACCGGGTCTATCGCCACGGCGAATTGACCGAGGAGCCGGTGGACATCGAAGATCTCTGGCAAGACGATTGGGTGGCCTTTGCCCTTGGTTGTTCCTTCTCGTTCGAACAGCCTCTGCTGGAAGCCGGCATCCGTCTGCGGCACATCGATCTGGGACGCAACGTCGCGATGTTCCGGACCAGCATCGACACCCGCCCCACCGCCCGCCTCTCAGGCAAAATGGTGGTGACCATGCGACCCATGAAAGCCGCGGCAGCCATCCAGGCCATCCAGATTACCGGGCGCATGCCCAACGTCCATGGCGCCCCGGTGCACATCGGAGACCCGTCGCTGATCGGGATTGGCTCCCTGGACGACCCGGATTTTGGCGACGCCGTGCCGGTGGAAGCGGATGAAATTCCAGTATTCTGGGCCTGCGGCGTGACCCCTCAATCGGTGGTCCAGGCGTCGCGCCCACCGCTGTGCATCACCCACTCGCCGGGCTGTATGCTGGTGACGGACTTATGGAACAGTGACTTGTGAGCCTCCAACGAGGCCGACTACAACCGGAAAAGGGCAAGCGATGAATACCCCCAGGCTATCGATCCAACAGTACATCAATGCCAAGGACGGCAACCGCCCTCACCTGCTCGAACACGCCTTCAAGCAGGACGCGCAGTTGGACATGGTCGTGCGTACCGGCGCCATTTCCTTTCCCGGCCACGTTGAAGGCCGTGACGCCATTGGCGATGTGCTGGTCAGTCGCTTCGGGCAGACTTTCGAAAACGTCTACACGTTTTGCCTGGGCGCCCCGCCAACGGCGCAGGCGAGCACCTTTCAGTGCAAATGGTTGGTGGCGATGTCGGACAAGGCCAGCGGCGAAGCGCGTGTCGGCTGCGGTCTATATGACTGGCAGTTCGATCCGCAATCAGGGCTGACCGAGCGATTGACCATCACCATCGAACACATGAAGACCCTGCCCGGCGCTGATTTGCCTACGGTGATGGCCTGGGCGTCGCAGCTGGACTACCCCTGGTGCAGCGCCGAATCCGCTGTGCGCAACATACCGGACTTGGCCGAGCTGCAAGAGGTGGTCAGCTACCTGGCGGATGCAGATACACAGTAACGCCCAACCGGCCATGCTGTTCACTTGCGGCTCAAGTGGACAGCGCCCAGGAATCCTGCAAATGAATATCAAATTCTTGGAAACCTTCGTCTGGGTCGCCCGCCTGAAGAGTTTTCGTCTCACCGCCGAAAAGCTGTTCACCACGCAGGCGTCCATTTCCAGCCGGATCGCGGCGCTGGAAGATGAAATGGGCGTGCGCCTGTTCGTGCGCGACTCCAAGGGCGTGTCGCTGACCTCCGAGGGGCAGCGGGTGCTGGAATATGCCGAGCGCATCATGGACACGATGCAAAGCATGAAGGCAGTGATCCGCGATCCTCGACAGGTGCGCGGGCGGATCCGCATCGGGGCCATGGATACGGTGATCCACACCTGGCTCAGCCCGCTGGTCACGCGCCTGATGGAGCGGTATCCGGCGTTGGAAATCGAGCTGTCGGCGGACACCGCCAGCAACCTCTGTTCGCAGCTGGAAAAAGGCTATCAGGACATTATTTTCCAGACCGACATCCTGCGCCTGGACAGCGTGCGCAACGCATTGCTGACCCGCTATCCCATGCATTGGGTGGTGCGCAGCGGTTCTGGCTACGACCGGCCCTATGCCTCGCTGGAAGACCTTTCCCAGGAACGCATCGTGACGTTTTCGCGCAACTCACGGCCCCACCAGGACATCCTCAACCTGCTGCATTCGGCCAACATCGTCTCGCCGCGCATCAACTGCGTAAACTCGGCATCGGCCATCACTCGCCTGGTTCGCGATGGGTTCGGCATCGGCGCCATGCCGGCGGCACTGGTCTCGGGAGAACTGGCCCAAGGTACGTTGACCCTGGTGCAAGACGTGCCGCTGCCGCCGGTGATGGACATCGTCGCCAGTTGGCGAACCGGCGCCGGAATGGAACGGGTGGAAGACATAGTCAGCCTGACCCGGGAAGTGGTGGGCGATTTCGTGGCGCAGTTGCCGCCAGAATGCGGCGTAGAGGCGACTTAAGCACGCCTGCCGCAGCCTGTCAGTGAATTGCAACATTCCCGACTTATTCTGAAACGAGCGCACGACCGCCAATGGGCTGGTCGTGCATGTTTGCCCGCTCGGAATGCTTCAGGGAGTCGTCATGAAAATCAGCGTGTTCGGGAGTGGTTACGTAGGGCTGGTGCAAGCCGCCGTATTGGCTGAGGTCGGCCATGACGTGGTGTGCATGGACATTGACGAGCGCAAAGTCGACAGCCTTCGCCAGGGCCAGGTAAGCATCTTCGAGCCCGGTTTGGCGACGCTGGTGCGCGAAGGGCTGGAGGCCGGGCGCTTGCACTTCACCAGCGACGAACAACTTGCCGTGCAGCATGGCCAGGTACTGTTCATTGCCGTCGGCACGCCTTCCCGGGCCGATGGCTCGGCCGATCTGTGCCAGGTCCTGGCCGTCGGGGATGCAGTCGCCCGGCATCGCGAGCATCCCGTCATTCTCGTAGAGAAATCCACCGTGCCGGTGGGCACTGGCGATGTGCTGCGCACGCACATCGACAAATGCCTGCTCAAGGCCGGTCGCTTGCTGCAATTCGATATCGTCTCCAATCCTGAATTTCTCAAGGAAGGTTCGGCAGTCGCCGATTGCCGTCGCCCGGATCGCATCGTCATTGGCTGCGAGCGCGAGGAAGTACGGGAAACCATGCGCGACCTGTACGCACCGTTCAATCGCAACCACGATCGGGTCCTGTTCATGGACCTGCGCAGCGCCGAGCTGACCAAATACGCGGCCAACGGCATGCTGGCGACGAAGATCAGCTTCATCAACCAGATCGCGGAACTGGCCGAACACCTCGGGGCGGACATCGAGTCCGTGCGCCTGGGGATCGGCGCCGACTCGCGCATTGGCTATCACTTCATCTACCCGGGCTGTGGCTACGGCGGCTCGTGTTTCCCCAAGGACATGCGCGCCCTGATCCATACGGCTGAGCAAGCCAACTGCTCCAGCGACCTGCTGCAAGCGGTGGAGTCCATCAACCGGCGGCAGAAGCACAAGCTGTTCGAACGCATCAACGCGTTCTACAAGGGCGATCTGCGGGGCAGGACCTTCGCGCTGTGGGGTTTGGCTTTCAAGCCCAACACCGACGACATGCGCGATGCGCCGAGCCGCACCCTCCTGGAATCACTGTGGGCGGCGGGCGCCAGTGTCCGCGCCTTCGATCCAGAAGCCATGCAGCAGACCCAACTGCTCTACCCCAACGAGCCGAAGCTTATGCTGATGGGCACACCGGAATCGGTATTGCCAGGCGCCGATGCCCTGATCATTTGTACCGAATGGCAGCCGTTCAAGGCGCCGGATTTCAACTTGATCCAACAGCGGCTCAAGGCGCCAGTGGTGTTCGACGGTCGCAACCTGTATGACCCCGAGCGCATGGCAGACAAAGGATTCACCTATTTCCCTATGGGGCGCGGACAGTCGCACACCCTGCCCCTCGCCGAGCAAAATTGGTTTCAGGCGTCCAGAACCGCATGAAGTCCCTTACCTCAAAATTAATGAACTCAAGCAGCATTAATATGAATTTGTAAGCAGGAGTGGTGGACGGCACACTGTGCGGCGTTCCTCCCCCAACTGTTGGAACACTTAAAGGGCTTTCAGGGATTATCCGGTAAGCCCCTTTTTTTGTTCGTTTTTTGGATTTTCGCTGAATGCTTTCTCGCTGGTTCCCCGCTGCAATCAATACTCGCCCCACCGAATGGAGCCGTGCCGCCATCGGCATGGCGTTGGGGACCTTGTTCAGTGTCTGGCTCTGTGGCCAGGTCTTCGGCCTCGAAGTCGCGCAGCACCTGATCGGCCCCTTGGGCGCATCGGCGGTGCTGTTATTCGCGGTGTCATCGGGCGCCCTCGCCCAACCCTGGTCGATTTTCGGCGGTTACCTGTGCGCCTCGGTCGTTGCGCTGTTGGTGGCCCATGTGTTGGGCCGCACCTTGGGCAGCGCTTGCCTGGCGGCGGGCATGGCGTTGGTGCTGATGTGCTGGCTGCGTTGCCTGCATCCTCCGGCGGGTGCCCTGGCGGCCACGCTGGTGTTGGCCGACGCCTCCATCGTTGCCCTGGAATGGCAGGCCGTCGGTGCCGCGATGCTGGCCGGCTCCGGCCTGCTCGCCTTCGCGCTGGCCTATAACAATCTGACTCGGGTGCGCTATCCGAAACGGGCCAGCGAGCCGGTGGCCGTCATCCCCGCGGACCATCCCCCCGTCGACCGGCAGGCCATCACCGCTGAAGACTTGAAGCAGGCCCTGGCGGAAATGGAGGCATTCTTCGACGTGACCCCGGAAGATCTCGAGCAGTTGATTCACATCAGCGAGCGCAATGCCAAGCGTCGCAGCATCACGGAGGTGCTTTCGGGTCGCGGTTGATCCTGGGGCTGCTATAAATATGCAGACAGGACCTGCACGTATCCGGGTTGTGCTATGCAAATTTGCGCTGGTACGATCCTGCTTGGGTACGCGCGAATCAATTCGTAAAGAATAATAAAAGCAGGGAGTTAGCGATGACAGCTCAGGTTTCATCCCAAGCCGCCGGAACCGTCGAGGCCCACGTTCAAGAAATACTGGCCGAGGTCCGCAATCACATCGGCCACTTGACCCTGAACCGCCCCGCCGGCCTCAATGCCCTCACCCTGGGCATGGTGCGCAGCTTGCAGCAACAGCTCGACACCTGGGCACTCGACCCACAGATCCACGCCGTGGTGTTGCGTGGTGCTGGCGACAAAGCCTTTTGCGCTGGCGGCGATATCCGTTCGCTGTACGACAGCCACCGGCAAGGCGACACGCTGCATGAAGCATTTTTCGTCGAGGAATATGCCCTCGACCTGACGATCCACCACTACCGCAAACCGATCCTCGCCCTGATGGATGGCTTCGTACTGGGCGGTGGCATGGGGCTGGTGCAAGGCGCCGACCTGCGGGTCGTCACCGAACGCAGCCGCCTGGGCATGCCGGAAGTCGGGATCGGTTATTTTCCTGACGTGGGCGGCAGTTATTTCCTGCCGCGCATTCCCGGGGAGCTGGGCATCTACCTGGGGGTCAGTGGCGTGCAGATCCGTGCCGCCGACGCGTTGTATTGCGGCCTGGCTGATTGGTACCTGGACAGCCGCAAGCTCGGACAGCTCGATGAGCGTCTCGACCGGCTGGAGTGGCATGAGAAGCCACTCAAGGACCTGCAAAGCCTGCTGGCGAAGCTCGGTTTGCAGCAGCTCCCCGCCCCGCCCCTGGCCGACCTGCGGCCGGCCATCGATCATTTCTTTGCCCTGCCCGACCTGCCGAGCATGGTCGAGCAGCTGCGCCAGGTCACGGTTGCCAATAGCCATGAATGGGCGACCAAGACTGCCGACCTGCTGGAGACCCGTTCACCCCTGGCCATGGCCGTGACCCTGGAGATGTTGCGTCGCGGTCGGCACCTGAGCCTGGAAAACTGTTTTGCCCTGGAGCTGCACCTGGACCGCCAATGGTTCGAGCGTGGCGACCTGATCGAAGGCGTGCGCGCCTTGCTGATCGACAAAGACAAGAACCCGCGCTGGAACCCGCCAACCCTGCAGGCGCTGGACGCCGGCCATGTGGCGAGTTTCTTCGACGGCTTCGACGACCACGGGAACTGAACCATGCACGACCTCGAACTGACCGAAGAACAAGTGATGATCCGCGACATGGCCCGGGACTTCGCTCGTGGCGAAATCGCCCCCCATGCCCAAACCTGGGAAAAAGCTGGCTGGATCGATGACGGTCTGGTGGCGAAGATGGGCGAGCTGGGCCTGTTGGGGATGGTAGTGCCGGAAGAATGGGGAGGTACTTATGTCGACTACGTGGCCTACGCCTTGGCGGTGGAGGAAATCTCCGCCGGCGATGGCGCCACCGGGGCGTTGATGAGCATCCACAACTCGGTGGGTTGCGGCCCTGTGCTGAATTTCGGTACCGATGAGCAAAAACAGACCTGGTTGGCCGAACTCGCCAGTGGCCAAGCCATCGGCTGCTTCTGCCTGACCGAGCCCCAGGCCGGCTCCGAGGCCCATAACCTGCGCACCCGGGCCGAGCTGCGGGATGGTCAATGGGTCATCAACGGCGCCAAGCAGTTCGTCAGTAACGGCAAGCGCGCGAAACTGGCGATTGTGTTTGCCGTGACGGACCCGGAGCTGGGCAAAAAAGGCATCTCGGCGTTTCTGGTGCCCACCGAGACCCCCGGTTTCATCGTTGATCGCACCGAACACAAGATGGGCATCCGTGCCTCGGACACCTGCGCCGTCACCTTGAGCAACTGCAGCATCCCCGAGGCGAATCTGTTGGGCGCGCGGGGCAAAGGCCTGGCCATCGCCCTTTCCAACCTGGAAGGCGGCCGCATCGGCATCGCCGCCCAAGCCCTGGGCATCGCCCGGGCCGCGTTCGAAGCAGCGCTGGCTTACGCGCGGGACCGGGTGCAGTTCGATAAACCGATCATTGAACACCAGAGCATCGCCAACCTGCTGGCCGACATGCACACCCGCCTGAACGCCACCCGCCTGCTCATCCTCCACGCTGCCCGTTTGCGCAGCGCCGGCAAACCCTGCCTGTCAGAAGCCTCCCAGGCCAAGCTGTTCGCCTCGGAAATGGCTGAGAAAGTTTGCTCCTCGGCCATACAGATCCACGGTGGGTATGGGTATCTAGAAGACTATCCGGTGGAACGTTACTACCGGGATGCGCGAATCACCCAGATCTACGAAGGCTCGAGCGAAATCCAGCGGATGGTCATCGCCCGCGAGTTGAAGCACTACCTGGTTTGATGGCTGGAAAAGCATCGCGAGCAAGCTCGCTCCCACAGGGTCCAGTGGTGTATGCAAATGCTGCGTACACCAGCGATCCACTGTGGGAGATTCTATGGTGCGGGGCTACCCCTTAAATGCCTTTCGGTAAGTAT
>Ga0308169_10003879_pt1 | contig 14287 bp, 19 predicted proteins | sample PhyBR1_2_FD_202139 | JGI IMG/M metagenome (GOLD analysis project Ga0308169, IMG submission 202139) | Phyllosphere microbial communities from UC Gill Tract Community Farm, Albany, California, United States - DLSLSB.R1 | ecosystem: Host-associated > Plants > Phyllosphere > Unclassified | place...
GTCATAGAACGACCAGAACGTGCGCGCACCCAGGCGGTTCCACCGTCGACGAGCGTGGACGCGCACGGAGCAGCGCGTGCCGCGCGCCTTCGCGAAGTTGGTGCTGCGCTCAGGCTGCAGGCGGCGCTCTGCGGGCTCATTCTCCGTGACGCCGCACCGCTTTCCCCGCATGGCAGCGCTGCGCGCGCTCGGTGCGACCAAGTCCGCACAATCGAGCTGCACCAGCTCGTCTCGAAGCGGGGACTCGTTGCGGGGACCGCTTCCGCTCGCTCTGGAGCATCGTGACTGCGTCGATGCAGAGCATGCGCACGAGCTTTCGGTAGCTCAGAGGAGAGCCGGCCTCCTTCACAGCGAGCTGGAGCGGACGAGCCCGAGAGAATGAGAGCGAGCGCTCCGGCCGCGCACGCTGCGGCTCGGAACGGCTCGTGCGCACTGCTGCTCTCGCTCACGCCCCCGCCGACGCTCTCGCACAGCTCGGAAGTGATCTTGAAAAGTCGTCTGCACGATGGCTGCGCTCCCGAGGCGAGAGCCACGCGTCGGCGTCTTGGCCTTCTCTCGAGCCGTCGTGCACCCTGCGCGCAGACCGCGTCCCGCCGTTTCGTCCTCCGCTCTCGCTGCAGGCTTGCTCCGCGCCCGCTCGAGACCTGCTCTACGCTCTTCTTCTGCTCGAGCGCAAAGGCGACCGGCACGAAGGAGTGACGCTCGAGAAAAGACTATGTGCAGCTCGCCCCGCTCGCTCCCCCGCTACAGCCACCGCCCTCTCTGCCTCCCTCCTTCCTCTCCCTCGCGCTCACCCTCCCTCTCTGGCGCCGCTGCGCTCCACCGCCACTTCCCCCTCCCCCTCTCCCGGTCCTGCCACTCGCGCATCCAGCTCTGGACAAACTCGACCTCGGCGCGGTGGATCTTGGCGATCTCGGGCGGCTCGGTGCGGCCGGGAGGGAGGCCCTGTGGCAGGTGAGGAGGGAGTTGGGAGGGAGAGAGAGGAGGGCGGGAGAGAGGAGGGAGGAGAGAAGGAGGTGGAGGGGAGAGAGAGGAGGAGGGATGGACGAGGAGCGTCAGCTCATCTCGGCGCGCCCGAGAGCGAGGGACGTTAAGCGAAAGAGGCGACGCACGTTCTCGTCCCAGTGGTGCACGCCGCCCTTGATGAGCTTGAACGGGCGCTTGAGCGTGTCCTTGCGGTGCGGGTTGGGCGCCGTCGGCGAGTGCGGCGTCGCGTAGAGCCATGCTGCAGGGGCGAGGAGGATGGGTCAGCTCGGGTGGATGAGGACGGCGCGGAAGAGGGGAGAGGAGGAAGGGGAGGAAGAGGAGGGACAAGAGGAACGCACGGTCCTCGCTGCCGTCGACGAACGCGAGCCTCGAGTGCGACAGGTCGAAGCTGCCCCACTGGTTGATCTCCGTTATGTTGGGCGTGTCCGGGACGCCTGCAAGCGTTGAGAGGAGGTGAAGGCGTCAGGACGAGCGAGGGAGAGGGAGGAACAGAGAGAGAGAGGCGGACGCACGGTTGAGCTCGCCCGGCGGGAACGCCTTGCGGCAGATCTTGCTCGTGTACTCGACCGTGAGCAGGCGCGACACGAGCGACGGCGTGCCCTGCGGCGCCGCGCCGATGAAGTAGCCCCACTCGCTGCAGAACTGGTACGCCCACGAGCGCCACTCGTAGTCGTCGAGCGCGTCGCCCGGGTACTCGTCCGTCCCGAAGCACGCGTCCTGCGGCTCGTCGGGCGGGCACAGCGGCGCAACGTGCTGTTTGACGTACTCGGCGTACGTCGCGAGGCTCGCGATCGCCTTGCGCGGGTCCTGCGGGAACGAGCTGGCGCCGAGGTCGAGTGCGGAGAGCGAGTCGGCCAACGACGACGCGGCGGGGCTCGAGGTCGACGAGGTCGTGTTGGTCAGGGCGGTGCAGAAGGCGTCGAAGCGCGAGCTGCCGACGGTGCCGTCCCAGTTGCGCGCCTGCCACGACCCGAGCGGGATCGCGAGCGCGTTGACGAAATCGGCGTCGGACGTGACGTTGTCGAGGCCGAACAAGGCCTTGAGCGGCGGCGTGAGGAAGGGCGAGTTGAGAGCGAGCATCGTGTCGACGAGGGCCGTGCTCTCGACGAGGCGCTCGATGCAGTCGGTCGGTGCCGAAGCGCGGATGGGCTGCAGGCAGGAAGAGGAGGAGTAAGCGTCGAGCGTCGCAGCAGCGAGCGCGGGAAGGGAGAGGAGGGACAGACGCACCTCGTAGTACTGCCAGAAGTCCAGGATCGCCGTTGTGACCGCCGAGCTTGCGATGGCGCCCCAAAAGACGTCCGGGTAAAGCTTCCTCGCGAACGCCGCCTTGGCGCCGGCGTACGACCCGCCTACGTAGATCCACGGTGCGGCTGACCCGGCGGTGAGGTTGACGTGCTCGAGGCCGGGGAGCGATGCGGTGCGGGCAAAGTGCGCGCTGTCGTGGAGCGACTGGCGCGTGTCGAGGAACCGCAGGTCGTCGGTCGAGAGCGACTCGACCGGGAACGACTCGCCGTAGTAGCGGTGCTCGAGGATGATCCCAATGCCGCTCGTCGCCCGGCTCAGGATGTCGAGGATGCCCTGGCGCAGGAACGGGATGCGGCCTGCGCCGTCCGTCTCGCCGCCGTCGAGGAGGAAGACGGGCCCGCCGGGCTTGTAGTGCGAGGCGTCGAACCAGTAGCGCTGCGAGAAGGTGGCGTTGGGCGTAGGAGGAGGTACGGCCTGTGTGTGCGCTCACGTCAGCTCTGCGAACCCGGGGGGGAAGGGAGGGGAGCGGAGGGAGGAGGGGGACGCACCGGATCGTGCGAGACGAGCTGCTGGAATGTGTGCGCCGGGTAGTCCTGCACCTCGTCAGAGCTCGAGAAGGCCAGCTGGTCGCTGCTTGCGGTCCACGCCGGTCCTTGTGCGGGCTGCGCGGCGGAGCGTTCTTGGGCGACGAGATGACGATGAAGCCCGAGAGGGAGAGACGGAACGCCTTCGCGGAGGACTTTGGCGGTCAGGAGGGGCTCTGCTGCTGCCACAGAGGCCAGCCCCGCCAGCGCGAGGTGCACGAGGAGCATGGTGCGGTGGAGGTAGAGCGCTCCGCCGCCGCGCGGCCCCACCTCGAGCGAGCGGGTCCGCTCTCGTGCTCGTGAGGCGACCGACGATCGAGGTACTGCTGCTGCATGATGCACTGCTATCTACAAGTCTACAACAAGTGAGCCCACCCGAGAAGCCGACCAACTCGTCTATCTCCCTCGCCGCCGCCGAACGTCCGAGGACGAGCCGCTCGCGCCTCGCTCACAGCGTCACGTCTGACGGATCCGCGCCCATTCTCGTCCACACGGCCGCGTAGTGCCCGTCGACAGGACCCGAGTCGGCCGTCGAGAAGTGCGTCTCCTGGTCGCCCATGGCCGCGCACATCTCGCTCGCCGAGTGCCGCAGCCCGAGCGTCACCTTGATCTGCGGCGGGCTGCGCTCGTACTCGACGAGCTTAGGCTCCTCCTTGTCGGCGGCGGCGGCGGAGGACGAGGAGGAGGAGGGGAGCTGGGCGTTGAGCGCGTCCGTCTCGACCGAGCACATGATGTTCTGGACGGCGACGCCAGCTTGGTTCCAGCCCGTGTGGCCGGCCTTGATGACGCCGGCGGCAGCGACCTGTTGAGAGGGTGTGCGTCAGAATTTGCGGAGAGGCGGCGAGGGCGTTTGAGGGAGAGAGCGGGAGAGAGGACGCACATCGCCGATCGAGTACACGTTGCGCCTGAGCTTCTCGCTCCGCTTGTCGGCGTCGGGCACGCCTGCGACGTCGACCTGGAGCGTCGGGCGGATCTTGACGAAGCCGTGCTCGTCGAGCGCCTCGGGGAGCCATGCTCGGAGGAGCTGCGAGTTGGGCTTCTGGCCGGTGCAGCGCAGCTGTTTCGGGCGGGCGAGAGCGAGTCAGCGCTGCACGCTTGAAGCAGAGACGGCGAAGAGAGAGAGAGGGAGGGAGGACGCACGAGGAGGTCGTACTCGAGCTCGCGCCCGTCGCGCAGCTTGACCGTCTTGAGCGTCCCGGGCGAGTCGTCCTCCTGCGGCGGGAGCGCGAGCCGCTCGCCGAGGACGACCTCGACGCCGAGCACCTCGAGCCGGCGCACGACCTCGTCGTGCATCTCCTGCTTGTACGCCGGCATGAACCGGTCGCGCGAGTGCACGAGCGTGATGTGCTTCCTCGGCGGCGGCGCCTCGCCTGGCCCGAGGTCGAGGTGCGCGGCGTTGGCCGGGTTGTTGTACAGGTCGGCGATGTCGGTCGCGAACTGGATGCCGAGGGCGCCGCCGCCGGCGATGAGGATCTTGGTCGCGCGCTTGATCTCGGCGCCGCGGCTCTCGAGGAAGGCGACGCCGTCCTTCTTGGTCCGAGCGGGCGACGTGAGACAGGGCGGGAGCTGGCAGCCGAGAGCCTGTTGCGAGACAGGGAGCGTCAGGTTGAAGCTCGGTAGCGAGCGCGAGGACGCGATCCGTGCAGTGCGCGGGAGGGAGGACGAGCGGGGGAGGAGAGGAGAGGGAGAGGAAGAGGACGCACGTAGATCATGTACTCCCAGCTCAACCTCCTCGTCGACCGCTTCTTGTCCCGCGGCGCGGCGTCCATCCTCGCCGCCTCGAGCTCCTCGGTGAGCGACTCGATCTCGTCCGCCTCGCCCTCGAGGTCGCGCTCGTGCTCGAGCAGGTCGCGGTCGAGCTCGATAAAGTCGTCGCTGAGCGACGTGACCGAGGCGTGGATGACGACGTGCCGGGCCTTGTTCGAGAGGGGGAGCGAGGCGTTGGTCGCGGCGGCGTCGGGCGAGGGGATGATGCCCCCGAGCGGGATGAAGGTCTTGTGCGAGTGCCCGGGGACGACGCTTACTCTGCAGCGTCGAGTGCGAGTCAGCAAGAGTCCTCGCGATGCCGAGGGAAAGCAAACGCACCGAGGATGAAGGTACAGGTCTGCGAGGAAGAGGAGGACGAGAGCGGGTCAGCGTCGGCTCGGTGGCACCTCGGGCTGCGGCCGCAAGCAGCACCGTAGGAGATTTTGCTCTGTACAAAAGCACCATCCCCGGCAGCGCGCCGCCTGTCCCGCCGCTCGATCGCCGTTCACAGCCTCCAGCAGGACTCGCCTCGGCCGACCGCAAGCTCGCCGGGGGCAGCTCAGGAGAGGGCGAGATGGATGAAGTGCTCACGGTTGAAGTGGCTGTGGGAGCATGTGCGGGCGCAAGGGTCAGCTTGTGCGCAAGAGGGCGAGCGGGACGAAGCCGCGGGACCCTTCACCACCACGGCGAGGTCGGCGAGAGCGAGAGAGAGAGGGCGGCGCACCTCTGGCGGTCGATGACGACGACGCGGTGCGTTGAAGGAAGCGTGCGTGACAGCAGCTCGGCCGCTCGTGCGCCTGCGAGCGAGGAGGGCGGGTGGTCAGCGTCGGCTGCCCAATTCGCCGCCGGCGGGAGGAGGAGGCGAGGCGGGGCGCACCTGCGTAGCTCGCGCCGAGGATGACGACGTTGCGGGTGGCGGCTGGTGCAGCGAGGGCGACCATGGTGTGTGCTGGTGCAGAGCTGCGTGGTGTCGAGGAGAGGAGGGCCAGCCTGATCAGATTAATGCTGCCGCGACCGCGATCTCGGCGGCGCTTCGCCTCGGCGCGCATCTCGCTGCGCCTCCTCGCTTTCCTCTTCCCTCCTCCGCGGGCCTCAAGAGAGCTCTCCGATCGCTCGCCAGACGTTTGACCGGGCCGGCTCGGCACTGTAAGAGCGCTGCGCTCGCCTGAGAAGCTCGACTTTGTATGCGTTCCTTGACCTTGATTACAACTGGCTTAGCTTTGCTCGACTTGCATTCGCACCTCGCTTTCAGCACCGCTCGAAGTCGTCGAAGGGTCGGCGTTACCAGGCGTGCGAGCGCGACGAGGCGAATGAGCCTTGAAGAGGCTCGAGCGGCGTGCAGCGTCGGCGGGCGCGCGGACCTCCTTCCGCCTCAGCCGCCGTCCGCCGGCCGGCCGACCGCGGCGACGGGCGAGGCTTTTCTCCCGAACTTTGTCGGCGGCGTTGCTCGCCGTGTGAATGCTTCGTACGGACGTTCAGGCTACTGCCGGCGGACAGGAGGCGAGAGCGACGAAAAAGCTTCAGACAGGCCGGGCCGAGCGAAGCTCCTTTGTGAAACGATGACGGCGACCCGGACGCGGTCGAGCTTTCGTCCTCCTCCTGCTCTCCCTCCTCCCCAACCTCGCTCCAGCTCAGCGAACAGCCATGCTTCCTCGCACCGCCATCTCGAGCCTCAAGGCCGCCCTCCCCCGCCGCACGTTCGCGACCTCGGCGCGCGTCTCGAGCGTCCTCCCTCGCCAGCCGGTCGCTCCTCTCGCGACCACCGAGACCGTGCCCCGCCGCCGCGGTGTGGCCTCGACGCCGCCTGTGCTCGACCCGCAGGAGCCGTCGCACGCCAACGTGCGCGAGGACATCGTCATCCCGTACCCGGAGTGCGTCCCCTTATCCTCCTCCTCCTCCTCGTCCTCCGCCTCCTCTCACGGCTCGAGCTGACCCCTCTTTGCGCCGCAGGGAGTCCGACTTCCCGCCCAATGACCTCGGCCACAACATGGAGGGCCCCGACGTCGATGTCGGCCGTCACAACCGCCGCACGCTCGCCTCGTTCTCGATGACCGACAAGGTGCGCTCCTCTCCCTCTCTCTCGCGGGCGTTTGCGGCGGTCAGAGTCCGAGGAGTGGCTCTCCAGTCGAGGGGACTCTCTACAGGCGCGCACAGCTCTGCTCGCCCGCCGCGCCAAAGGCGAAACGTGGACAAGCGCGGTGGGGCCGACGCAGGGACGATCGGCCTCGTCGGCGAAATTCCCGGCAGCACGACGCTCGCAACACTTCGCAGGGCGCCAACACTGACGAACTCCTCTCTTCCGTGCGCAGGTCTGCGTTGTCACCGGTGCTGCTCGCGGCGTGAGTTTTCCTCCTCCCCGCGTCTGCCGGCCGAGAGGGTCGTCACGACCTTCTTCGGCCCCCGCCTTCTTCGCCGCTTCTTTTGCGGAGCGCGCGCGGCGACTCCCTCGAAACGCACTCGCTGACGACGAGCATCCACGCACGCAGCTCGGCAACCTCATGGCGCGCACGTTCGCCGAGTCGGGCTCGAACCGGATCGTCATCCTCGACCTCGACAAGAAGATGGCCGAGACGGCCGCGGTCGAGCTCGTCGAGTGGTTCGAGGAGCACGGCCAGGCCGAGAAGGGCGAGATCCAGGCGATCGGCCTCGGGTGCGACGTGTCGAACGAGCAGGAGGTCAAGGACTGCTTCTCGACCGTCGTCGACAAGTTTGGCCGCGTCGACGTCCTCGTCACCGCTGCCGGCATCGTCGGTGCGCTCTCTCTCGACTCTCACTCGACGGCGCAGAGCGGTGCGCTGACGGTGAGCTGGTCCTTGCCCGCAGAGAACTTCCCGGCGACCGAGTACCCCGCCGACAAGTTCCGCAAGCTCATGGGCATCAACGTCGAGGGGTCCGTCCTCCTCCCTCTCTCTCTGCGTCACTGTTCGCAGCTGACACTCTCCCTCGACCCGCAGCTCGTTCTACTGCGCCCGCGAGGCCGCCAAGGACATGATGAAGCGCGACGCCAAGGGCTCGATCGTCCTCATCGGCTCCATGTCGGGTGCCGCCGTCAGTGCGTCCTCCTTCCTGTCTGCGTCGCGAGGGTCGAGTTGGCGAGAAAGAGCGGCGTCGAGAGGAGCGCACGAGCTTGATAGGCGGGAAGAGGTCCGAGCGGGGCTGACTTTCTCCTCCTCTCCCCCTCCTCCTTCTTTCTCCTCCTCGCAGATGTTCCGCAGCCGCAGGCTCCTTACAACGCTTCGAAGGCTGCCGTCCGCCACATGTGCTCGTCGCTCGCCGTCGAGTGGGCGCCCAAGAACATCGTGAGCTCGCTTCCTCGTCCTCTTCCGCCTCTTCCTGGTCTGCGTCTCTGACGCTCTCTCTCTGTGCGCAGCGCGTCAACTGCATCTCGCCGGGCTACATGGCCACCGCCCTCACGCGCGTCATCCTCGACCGCGACCCGGTCCTTCGCGATGCCTGGAGTGCGTCCCCTACCTCCCCGGCTTACTCTTCTCCTCGTCCAGACGCTAATTATCGCTTAAAATCGCAGTCTCCCTCACCCCTCAAGGTCGACTTGGCGACCCCGAAGACCTCAAGGGTGCGTCCCCTTACTATTTCTGTGCCGCAGGTCAACGGACGCCTGACTCGCCTCCCTCCTTCGCGCCTTTTGCCCCTCCTCCTTCGCTCCTTCGCTCCTCCCTTCCTTCCCTCCTTCCCTTCATGCAGGCGCCGTCGTCTACCTGGCCTCGGACGCTTCCGCCTTTACGACCGGCGCCGACCTCCGCGTCGACGGCGGCTACACCTGCAGTGCGTCCTCGCTCGTCGTCGTCGTCGAGAAAGCGCGCCCGGCTGACCTCGTCCTCCTCCCGCAGCGTAAACGGCCCGCCTCTCTCGCCTCGCACCTCTTTCCTCTCTCCCTTTCGTACCACCCTCGAGCTTGCCGAAATCTAGAAGTCGTGATACCCTCTCGAGCTGTCGTCGTCGTCGAGAGAAGCTTTGAGCCTGCGGCTCTCGGTCGAGGCTCCGAAGGGGTCCGAGCGAGCGGTTTTCTCGCTCTTCTTCGCTCTCATGACGCTAGAGATGCTGTAACTTTGCTCTAGAATGATGTATGGCAAGTCTGGGATACAACTCGGCGCGAGCCCGGCCTCAGGAGGACCCGTTCGTCCCGCTCGTCCCGCTCGCCTTGAACACCTCGGACCAGATCGTGCGCAGCTCTGCATGGGTGCATCGTGGTGTCAGCGAAAGAGCGAGCGAGGCGACCGGCGCGCAGATTGGTCGCACCGAGAGAGCGAGAGAGAAAAGAAGGCGGACGCACCCTCGAGGTCGTGCACGACGCTCACTCGCGCCTTCCCTGCCTCCCCGACCGCGCCCTCATCCTTCTCCCCCGCCGGCATCGTCTCGACCGACCCGAGCCGGTCCTCCTCGCTGCCGCCCTCGTCAAACAGGACGCAGTGCCGCCACCCGAGCGCGTTGGCGCCGCGCACGTTGAGCGCCGAGTCGTCGACGAAGTAGAGGGACGAGACCGGTGGAGGAGGGGTCGAGACGTGGCGGAGGGCGTCGTTGAAGAAGGCTGTGGGACGTGCGAGGGCGTGAGCGCGCGCGCGCAGGAGGAAGAGGAAGGGAGAGCGAGGGAGGACGGACCGGCTTCGGGCTTGCACGAGAACTCGCCCGCGCCGTAATCGCACGAGATGACGCCCTCGAACTGGTCGGCGATGCCGAGGAGGTTAAGGACCCGGGTAGCGTGCTGCGGGCGAGCGAGCGAGAGCAGGGTCAGCGAGCATCCTCGAGCGGGCTCGCGCCGCCGCCGAAAGGACAGGGACAGCACGCACGATCTTGTACGCGTTCGTCAAGGCCCAGACATGGCACTTCTTGCGGTCGATGTCGCCCAGCAGCCGCCGCAGCTTCGGGTCGTCCTTGAGGACCTCGTCGAGCGGGAGCGCCGCGTCGCAGTGCTTGTCGTAATCAAGCGCGTCGACGGCGTGGTGGCGCACGAGTCCCCGGATCGCGAGGCCGTACTCGCGGTAGTAGTGCGAGTGCAGGTCCTTGGCCTCGTCGTCCGAGAGGCCGAGGCGGCGGAAGTAGGCTGCGCGCGACGAGGGCCGGTCAGCGAGGTGCCCTGTTGAGAGGGCGAGGCAGGGGAGGGGACGCACCGCGGATCTTGCCCTTCATCATCTCGGCGATCCCGGCATCCTTCGAGCTGCGCGCAGGCGACGACAGGGTCAGCTCGAGTCGGTTGACCCCCACCCGACGACGCGGCCGGCACCGCCGCTCTCTCGCCGAGCGCACGGGCGCGCCACTGGATGCACCAGAGAGTGGACTCACTAGAGGCAGTTGTCGATGTCGAAGAAGACCACCAGCTTGCCGTCGGCGGGCGAAGGAGGCGGTCGCGGCGAGCCGTCGTGCGGCCAAGTGCACTGAGCTGTTCGTCGGCGGGTAGGATCAGCGCGGGCGCGAGGCGAGGCGTACAGGCAGAGCAAGGACGCACTGTGGCTCTGGAGAGCTGGCTGCGCGGTCATTGAGCGCGTGCGAGGAGGGCGAGGTTGGTCGAGGCGGAGCCGACGTCGGCTCGCCCGGCCGTCGTCTCGCTCAACGTGGCTGCTTCGCTCTCGGCTCTTGACAAGGGCCACTGCAGGTACTGACGAGCTAGGATTTCAGACGAACGAGGGAATTGACGAAAGAGGACAGAGAGACCACGAGCCTATGGACATTTTCGCCGTCGACGACGAGCGGCGGACGAGGAGGAAGAGAGGGACGACGAGCTCGTCACGGCGCGCCGGCGAGCCGGAGCTCGGCACGACCGCACGACGAGACGCCAAAGTCGGGCGCCGTGCGCGCCGTCGTGCGCGTCGCCGCAGACGAGCTCGAGAAGGCCGACGACTCGCGCGCCTGCGCCTCGAGGTACGAGCGCGGCGAGGGCGGGTCGGGCCCGTAAAACGGCAGGCACCGCACGACAACGTCCTTGGCGAACTCGACGCAGGGGACGGGCGCCGACGGGTTGCAGAGCTGGTACTGGAGGAAGTCGAGGAGGGCGCACGTCGTCCACCGGTCGACCGACGGCGCGAGCTCCTCTGCGCGGTCGGGAAGAAGGTGGAGGGGCGCGATCGGCTCGGCGACGAGGTTCTCCTCGATGAAGGCGTGGACGCAGGGAAGGCCGTGGCCGTACTCGATGAGGGGGTAGACGGGCGCGAAGGGACGGTCGAGGTCGAGCGGCGGCGGCGGCGGTCCCGAGCCCGAGCGCTTCCTCGCGAGGAGCGCGGCGTTGAACGAGGGCGACCTCGTGCGGCGGGCGGGGACGGGCGACGATGGCTGCGCGAGTGAGGAGTCAGCGACGGGCTCCGCGCGAGCTGAGCGTCTCTCGAGCAGAGGCGGCGCACCTCGTCCTCCTTGAGCGCGCGCTTGTTGACCCGCATCGCGCGCTTCTTGACTGGTTCGAGCACCGCTGCGGGGCTCGCGAGGCCGGCGTCCTTGCGAGCAGCGCGTGTGTCGGGGCGACGACGAAAAGCGGGCACTGTGGAAGGAGCGTCGTCAGCAGCTGGAGATCTGAGGGGGAGGACAGAGAGCGGTCCAGACGTACTGATGCTGCTTCTTGAGCGGTAGAACGAGTGTGAGGTAGCGAGAGGGGGAGCGGGAGCGAGGGAGCGAGCGAGCCAGGGAGGGTTCCGGGCGCCGCGGTCCGCGCCTGTCCCCTTCTCCGCGCAGGTTCCGTCCCGGGAGAAGGCCGACAGCGCGATCGGCGCTAGCTCCGGAGAGGAGACGGACGGTCTCACGAAGGGGACGGACCGGCAGCTCGTCGCGCGAGCGAGAAAAACGCGCGGGCGCGGTGCGAGAGCAGGACCGCTGCGGTGGAGCGGCGAAGCGGCGCAGCGGAGCATGGAGCAGGCTTGCGAGCGGGTGCGCTGCGCTGCACGCTCGCACGAGCGGTGCTTTGAAGAAGCGAGAGCGACGTGAGAGAGAGAGAGAGGCGGGCGGAGGGAGGAGGACGAGGCGAACAAGACGCGGCTCTCGGCTGCACCGCTCTTTCGCTCCTGCTTGTACCTCGCCAGATCTCTGCAGTCATGTCCGACGCTGCTGCGCCCGCCCAGCCCGCCGCGCTGCGCCTCCCCGTCGAGCTCTGGGTTCGCGTCCTCCTCATCAACCAGATCCTGTCGTACGGCGACCTGCACCGCTTCTCGCGCGTCTGCAAGCACTTCCGCCGCCTCCAGCAGGTGCGTACACCCTCTCGCCAGCCTGCCACTTGAGCCCTGAGCCGCGAGCTGACACCCTCTCCTCCCCTTCTCCTCCCCTCCCCACCTCGTCACCTCGGCACGCGCAGAACTCGCAGCTCGACTCGCGCCTGTTCCGCCGCGGGTACCCCGCCGACCGCAAGCGCTTCGGGCCGCGCAACCACCCGGCCAAGAAGGGCCGCAAGGTCGCCTTCCACCCGGTCCTCAACCTCGTCTCGCTCAGCCGCCCCGACCTCGACGAGGCCGAAATCACGGTCTACAGCCCGCGCGACGACGACAACGACGCCGCGCCGCGCTACTACAAGCCGCTCGACCTCCCCGTCGCCAACGAGTACGCGACGTCGCCGCCGTGCGCCAAGCTCACGTTCCTGTGCGGCACCGAGCCCGTCATCGCCGACGCCGGCGGTGTGCGCGTGCGCTCCGTCATCGAGGTCGTCACGGCCATGTGGGCCTCGCCTGCGCCCGCCGAGTACAAGATGGAGGAGCTGTTCAACCGCGGCATGTTCCAGGGCGGCGGCGGCGGCGGCAGCGGCGAGGGGGAGGCGGACGCCGCCGAGATGGCCGAGGGGCTCGCCGACGAGCTCGCCGACATGAGCATGTGGGACACGCTCGGTGACTCGACGTTCTGGGCGGGCATGAGGCGCGCCGTCTGCGTCGAGGACGGGTTCGTCGCGCTCGAGCCCAACCCGTTCGACTGAGCGACTCGGTGCGTCGACCGTGCTCTTCCTCCATTCCGGCGCTCCTCGACGAGCACCCTGATCCTCGTCTTCTTCCGCAGCACGCCGTCGCAGCACACCTCCGCACAGCACGCACTCGCACAGCACGCCTTCGCACCGCACGTCCTCGCTTTCCCCTCCCGCCTGTACCACCCTCTCCCTCCGCTTGTCCGCTTCGCCGCTTCTGCAATGGATCCTCCCTCAGGATCGAGCGGTTCCCCACCGAGAGAGCACGCTCGACGAGCAGGAGCGCATACGAGGTCGGCTTTGCTCCTGCCGCTCGTCGAGCTCCTTCCTTTGCTCCAGCTCCTTGCTTCTCGCTCACATGGCTCTTGTTCAACGCCATGCACCCTCTCGTGCCCTTGAGCTCGAAAAGGAGGACTCGCCGGCCGGTTCGAGCAAACGAAGAGCGGCGACGCAGAGCGGCGAACCGGTCCGAGCGCCGAGCCAGAGCGCAAGCCTCTCGAGGTGCTCGTCCTCAGCGACTCGGAGTAGCTCTCTCTCTCTCTCTCTCTCTCTCTCTCTCTTTCTCTCTCGTGTCGTGCAGTGCAGATCTTCCTTTGCAGTCTCGTGTACAGGAGAGCGCCTCAAGCAAGCCCTTCTCGCCTCACCGTCACTGCTTCGAGCCGGACGAGTCGTTGAGCTGCCCGACGTCCTTGTAGAGGTTCGGCGCCGACTTGGCTCCCTGGGAGGGTGCACGATGCTCAGTGCGAGGGACGAGGGAGCGAGACGCAGGAGAGGAGCGAGCGAGGGAGAGGAAAACGGCGCACCTCCTTCTCGCTCGAGGCACCGCCTCCTGCCTGCGCGTCCTCAAGCTTGACGCCCTGCTGCGTCGCGCCCTGTTCCGCAAATGATTCGATATCAGCAAAGGACTCCCAATGAGGCTGTCGCGCGCAAGTTGAAGCAACGAGCGCCGCGAGCGAAAGAGCGTGCGAGCCGACGCACCTCGTTTGGCTGGCCGACGTTGCGCGCACGGATCGAGTCGCCGCCCTCCCACGATGGGTCGCCCGGGTGCAGATCCTGCGTGCGTCAGACGGGGAGGAGGAGCAGCGCCGAGAGGGTCGAGCGAAGGAGCGTCAGGTGGTTTTACGTGCGCGGGCCTCGCTCCGTGCGCTCGAGCCCTCGACGAGGGCGATGGGGATGGAGCAGGGAGACGCACCGTGACGTCTTGCTGCTTCTTCATCTTGAGCTCGACAGGGTCGACGAAAGCCTGCGAGGGAGAGGAAGGTCCGGAAAGGAGCTTGCGCGCGCGACAGGCTCGAGCGCGAGTGAGGCGGCGCACCTCGGTCATGGTGCTGAAAGTGCGCGGTGGAGAGTGCTGGAGTATGAGCAGAGAGCTGTGCAGAAGAGAGGGAAGCAGGGAGCGCAAGAGGGCGAGCACTGCCTGCGCGAGCTGTGCCGAGTTGGTTGCGAAGCGGCGACGTCAACGCGACGCACTCCGAGCTGCGAGCTCGAGCGTTCCTCCTGCTCGAGGAGCGCGCAGCGAGCCAAGCTGGATTCGTGAAGAGCCATGAGCGACACGTTGGGCGAGTGAGCGGAGCGAAGGAGAGCGAGAAAGCCGGGAAGCGCAACTTGGGAAGGCCGGCAGGTCCGAGCGCTCCCTCTCGGCCGCGCGCAGCACAGTTCTCTCTCTCCTCTATACGAAAAGCGAGAGCACAGAGGAAGCACCCTCGTTGCAGCTCGAGGACCCGCTCAGAACAGCCACACCGTCTCGACGTCGCCCGTGCCCGTCACCTCGAGCGCGAGCCCGGGCAAGCCGTGGATCTCTGCGCGCACGACCAACACGGATCAGTCGAGCCCGACGACGGTA
>Ga0308169_10003880_pt1 | contig 14286 bp, 10 predicted proteins | sample PhyBR1_2_FD_202139 | JGI IMG/M metagenome (GOLD analysis project Ga0308169, IMG submission 202139) | Phyllosphere microbial communities from UC Gill Tract Community Farm, Albany, California, United States - DLSLSB.R1 | ecosystem: Host-associated > Plants > Phyllosphere > Unclassified | place...
CCGAGCAGCGCGGCGAGCATGAACCGATTACGTCTGGTGGCCATCGCTCCCTCCTATTTCAATTCGAAGCCGCCGCTGCTGCGGACCGGCTGCGGGGTGAGCGCGGGGCTTGACGCCACCGCGGTCGTGGTCTGGGGTGCCGGACCGTCGAGGCGGCCGCCGAGCATCACGGCCGTGGTCGATGGCTCGCCCACCTTGTCGGTCGGGAGCACGTAGCCGGCGCCCGCCATCGGCTTGACCAGGTGGGCGGTAATCACGAACACCAGTTCGGTGCGGTCGGCCTGGTAGTCGCTGCTGCGAAACAGCGCGCCCAGGATCGGAACGTTCCCCAGCAACGGCAGGCCCTTCAGGTTGGCGGTCAGGTTGTTCTTGATCAGGCCGCCGATCGCGAAGCTCTGGCCGTCGTACAGCTGGACCGTGGTCGTGGCGCGGCGCGAGGTCACGACCGGCAGGATCGCGGTCCCGATCACGCCCCCGGCCGAGATGCCGATGCCTTCGCGTGACAGTTCCGAGACCTCGGGCGCAACCCGCAGGCTGATGCGGCCGCCGGCCAGCACTGTCGGCGTGAAGCGCAGGCCGACGCCGAATTCCTTTTCTTCCAGCGTGACGCGGTTGTTGTCCTGCGCCACCGGCACGTAGAATTTGCCGCCCGCGAGGAAGCTGCCTTCCTGGCCGCTGATCGCCATCACGTTCGGCTCGGCCAGCACGCGCACCAGGCTGTCCTGCTTTTCGGCCGACAGGTTGAACCCATTCCCGTTCGACTTGTTGGCGCCGATCGAGCCGTGGTTATTGCCGGTGATGAAATTCGCCAGCAGGGTTGCGGTCCAGCTGCCGGAACCGAAATGCCAGGTGCTGCCGGCTTCCAGATTCTCGAGCAGGGTCTTGGAGACTTCCGCCACCTTCACTTCGAGCTGGACCTGCTGTGGCGCGGCGACCGACAGCAGGTTGATCACGCGCGCGCCGGGCTGGCTGGCGGCGGCGCCGCCTGCCGTCGTGTTCTTGTCCGCGGCGCCGGCATTGGGGTTGGCCGGGCCATCCTCCTTGTCCGGCACCGGCAAGGCCCGCAGCGGCCGGCGCACGTAGGCGGTCGCCAGTTCGACTGCACGCGCCACGGTGGCGGCGTCGCTTACGGTGCCGGAGAGGATCAGAGAATCGGCCGCGGCCGCCACCTTGATGTCGCGTTCCTCGGGCATCACCGAGGCCAGCGTGGCGCGCAGCGGTTCGGGATCCATCGCGACCGTAATGTCGAGCATGCTGCACAGGCCGCTTCTGCCCTGCACGATCATATTGGTGGTGCCGACGTCGACGCCGGCGATATACAGCGTGTCCGGCGCGACCAGCAGTGCCTGCACCACGGCCGGGTTGCCGACGCTGCGGTGCTGCACCGCTTCGGGCAGGCGCATCAGGTTCGATTTGCCGACCTGCAGGGTCAGCTGCGCCGGCTTGGCGGCTTCGCCCTGGCAGTGCGGGCCGATCTCGGCGCGACCGGGCGTGGCCTGGGCCGGGTTGGGCTCCTGCGCGGCATGTTGCGCGAGCGCCTTGGCGGCGCCGTGCGCGGATCCAGCGGCGCACAAGGCCAAGCCGGCAAGCATGCAGCGGACGAGCGGCGTAAGCGTCAGGCTTCGGTTCATGGCATCACCCCGGGATGGATTCAGAAGCATTCCTGCGTCATGCGCAGACCATTGAGCACGCTGACGCAATCGCGCCGCACCGGCGCCGCGGCCTTCATGACCACCGGCGTGGGACGAGCCGCCGGCGCCGGCTTCGGCACAGGTTTCGGCGCCGGCGGCGTGACCTCGGGCAGCAGGGTCACCTTGGTGGCGCCGCCGGTCTGCGCCGATTGCGGATCAACCTGGTTGCGCAGCGCCAGCGAGAGCGTGCCGACGCTGCGTGCGAGGTCGAGCTTCTCAGCCTGTTCCGGCGTGACCTCGAGCGTGACGGCGTTCACCACCTTCGGCTTGGTCTCGTCGCGGTTGACTTCCTGCGCCACGGCGAGCACCAGGATGCGCTCCAGCACGATCTTCGAGATCGCCTGTTCACGTGCATTCTGGTTCGGCCCCGTGTCCTTCTGCGTACTGACGATCACGTCGACATAGTTGCCGGGCAGCGCGAAGCCGGCCACGCCGATCACATCGTTGACGCGCACAGTCAGCGCGCGCTTGCCTTCGGTGATCACGGCCGACAAGCCGCCCTGCGTACCGACCGGCGCCAAACGGGCCTCGACCAGCGGCTCGCCGATCAGGACGTTGGTTTTCAGGACCCGGCCGTCGAGCTGTTTCGGGTCGGTGAAGGCGCCCTTGGGGACGCTGTCGGCCGGCCACTCGGCCAGCTTGAACATCTCCGGCGTCACCCGCTGGCCGAGGCTGATGTCAGACGCGGCCACCACGATGCGCCCACTGACGCCGCCCGGCTGGTTCAGCAGCCAGCGTGAGGCGAAGATCACGGCCGCCAGGCCGAACAGGATGGCGACGGCCATCACGACATAGGCACGCTTGTTCTTCATTCAAGCCTCCGCGGCGTCGGTGATGAACATGCTGCGCCAGGCCTGCTCCACCGCCGTTACGCTCAGGTGCGCCTCGGTGCCGGCAAAGCCGGCGAAATCGGCGATGCGGTCCAGCAGTTCGCCCGGAAAGCAGGCCAGCAGCGCGCGCTTCGAAGACCCGTGCAGCCGGTCGATCAGGTAATCGGCCGCGCTGTCGTCGAAGTCGATGCGGCGCAGCCGGCACTGGCGGCGCAGCAGGGCGCGGTAGGCGGACGGCGACCAGGGACCGATCTCGGCCTTGTAGCCGATGCGGCGTAGCGCGGCGTCGTCGAACACGGTCGATGGGGCCAGATTGGTGGCGAATACCACTGCAGCGTCGAAGGGCACGATCTCGGCCTGGCCGCCCTGCAGCGTCAACTGGTCGATGCCGGTGTCGAGCGGCCCGATGAAGCGGTTGAGCAGCTCGGCGGCCGAGAGGCGCTGGCGGCCGACATCGTCGATCACCAGCATGCCGTTGTTCGCCTGCAGGTGCGGCGGCGCGTGGTACACGCCCTCCTCGGCGTCGTAGCGCAGGTCGAGCATCTCGCGTCCCAGTTCGGCGCCGACGTGCACCAGCGGCCGCTGCGACAGCGTCCAGCGCGCATCGCAGCTGCGCCTTTCTTCCTGCTGGCGCGCGAGCGGCGGCGGCGGCACGTGCAGCGCCGGGTCGTACAGGCGGATCACCTGGCGGCCGACGATCAGCGCATAGGGCACTGCGATCGGCCCCGGCAGCAGTCGCCCGAGCCGCTGCGCCAGCTGGGTCTTGCCGCTGCCGGACGGGCCGTGCAGCAGCAATGAGCGGCGCGCATAAAGGGCCGCGCCGATCACGTCGCGGGTGGTCGACGGCAGGCCGTCCTCGCCCAGCGCAGCGGCCAGCTGGGCCGGCGTCACACGCTCGGCGTCGGCGTTGCGCAAGGCTTGGCGCTCGACCATCGCACGATAGGAAGCCAGCGTGACCGGCGCCGGACCGACGTAGCGGCAGCGCGCCAGCGCATCGGCGGCGCCGCGCTGGCCAATTGTGGTCAGCTGGTACTGCATGTCGATGTCGGACTCGCCGCACCAGGCGACTTCCACCTGCTGCTCGGCGATCAGGGGATTGAGCACTTCGCGCAGCACGCTGATCGACAGGCGCAGCTTACCAGCCAGGACCGGCAGCGGGGCCTTGCCGATCACCTGGATCGCCTTGAGCACGAGGTCGGTGACGAAGCGCGGCTCGAGCCCGGTGTCGCGCACCGTCTTGGCCTGGCGCGGCAGGATCGGCGCGATATCCGGTCCGGCGGGTGCGATCGGTGCCGCTTGTGCGGCGCGCGGCGCCGTCGCGGTACTGCCTGTCGAAAGCGTGTCAATCATCGGAACCCCCTTGAGCTGCGTGTTTTCCGAAACCTGTCGGAATTGATTCTAGCGAGCGCTCATCTGGCGCCATTGCGTTGCGCCAAAGACGAACTCAACCATAATGGCGCGCCAGCACGGCGACCGTGCCGATGGCGATCGCCAGTCCATAAGGCATGGAACCGGCACTTTTTTCCTGGACAGGAGCAAGCATGCCAACGCCCGGGGTCACGATCCCGACCAGCATGCGGCCAATATTGCCGATCGCCAGCCGGATGCGGCCGCGCACGAGCACTAACACCAGGGCCATCACGCCGCCGACGCACCAGGTCAGCACGGCGATCTCGAAGGCCTCGTTCGGGTTCGTAAAGGCGCCGACGACAGCCATCATCTTGACGTCGCCGGCAGCCATGCCGCGCATCAGGTAAAACGGCAGAAACACCGCCAGTCCGACGCCCATGCCGCCGAGTGCATCCAGTAGTGCGTCGACCGGGACCGCCGACAACAGGTGCAGGACAAATGCACAAGCCAGGCCGGCCAGCAACAAACGATTAGGAATACGGCGCGTCGCGAGATCATTGACGGCTGCGATACTCACCAGCAAGAGCAGAACCAGGTTGAGATATTGTTCGACCGGCATGGCGCTCTCTCCAAAAAACCCCTTCGGGCGAGGTGCCCGAAGGGGTGAACTTGCTTACGAGGATTTCAACTGGCCGGTGATGTAAGTAAACATGCCATCCAGCTTGCTACCCAAAGCAGTGGCGCCAGCGACAATCGCAATGCCGATCAAGGAGGCGACTAGGCCGTACTCGATAGCGGTCACGCCGTTCTCATCGTCCATGAAGGCTTTAACGGCGGAGATGAAGTTGCTCATGACAAACTCCCATATGGTAGGTTAATAAAAACACCGGCCGGACTCTGGAACGTTGCTGCTTCGGCCGACTACGCCGTGTTCCGTGCCAGTGAGTTCACTATAGGAGATGATGCCGTACGGCAAGTTGACTACAGACAATTTTGCTGCGAGGAACTATTTTTTGTTCTCTGGAATCAATTTGTTGCCGCCCGTCGTTGCTGTTGCGTACATACATATCGAAGACATTAAATTACGTTCTAATAATTGAAAAGAATGCAAAAAAGCGATATGCTCTTCAGCTTGCTCGTTGTTACATTGCGCCCGCAGGTCGGTTGATGACATTGCCGAGAACAACATGGATTCGCTTCTGAAACACATGGTGGACATGACGGGGCACCGCGATCACGCGATGCTCGACATCTCCGTGATCGCCGCGGTGCACGAACTGGCCGGCGCCCTCCAGACGCGCATCCTGAGCATCAACAACGTGGCGGGTCAGCACTATCTGCGTGCGCGCGCCGTCATCCGCCAAGGAAGCACCGCACGGCTGGAAGAGTCGCAGGATGCATCGCCGGGTGAGCCGCTGGCGGCCTGTCCCGAACTGGCGCGTAGCCTGGCCGAGCATCTTCCCAGCGCCGAAACCGTGCGTGCGGACGGCTCACGCATCCTGTGGCTGCCGATCTGGTTCGGCGACAAGGCCAGCACCTGCCTCGAGATCCACACAGACAAGCCGTTCGCCAGCGAGACCATCCATACCGTCGGCGGCATTGTCGGCGTGTACCGCAACTTCCAGAACCTGCTCGACTACAGCGAGCGCGATTCCCTCACCGGCCTGCTCAACCGCAAGACCTTCGACGACCAGTTGGCGCGCATGCTGCATGGCGCCCACGAGCCGGACGCGCGCGAGCCCGGCCTGCCCGAGCGGCGCCAGCCGCAGGGCGAAGAAAAACAATGGCTGGCGGTGGTCGACGTCGACCATTTCAAGGCCGTCAACGACAAGTTCGGCCACCTGTACGGCGACGAGGTGCTGATCCTGATCGCCAACCAGCTGCAATCCTCGTTTCGCGCCCAGGACCGGGTGTTCCGCTTCGGCGGCGAGGAATTCGTCGTGCTGCTGCGCTCGACCACGCTGGAGAATGCCTGGAGGATCATCGAACGCTTCCGCGCCAACGTCGAGAACCACGAGTTCCCGCAAGTCGGACGGGTGACGGTCAGCGTCGGCTTCGTGTCGATCCGCGCCTTCGAGTCGCCGGTCGTGACCCTGGGGCATGCCGACCAGGCGCTGTACTACGCCAAGAGCAACGGACGCAACCAGGCCTGCCATTACGACGACCTGATCTCGCACGGGGTCTTGCAGACGGTGGCGTCGAACGACACCGCCGAGTTCTTCTGATTAAGCGGCCAGCGCCAGGAAGCGCTGCGGATCCACGCTCCACTTTTCCGCCGACTCATAGCGCAGGATCTTGTCGCCGCCACCGAAGCCCAGGCCGCGCGCCAGGTCGACCGTTTCGGGCTTGATGTAGGTCTGGCTTTTGGTGCTGTAGAACACGTTGACCTTGGGCGTCAGCAGGCTCGTTTCATGCGGCTCGACGACCACGCCCAAGCGCCCCGACTCCAGCAACACCAGCGTGCCGACCGGATAAATGCCGACGCAGCGCATGAATTCCTGCATCAAGGCCGGACTGAAGTGGAACTTGCTCCACTCGTACATCTTGCGCAGCGCCTCGGCCGCCGGCATGCCCTTGTGATAGCAGCGGTCGGCTGTGATGGCGTCATACACGTCGACGATGGCCGCCATCTGCGCCATTTCGCTGATCGTCTGCTCGGCCTGGCGGTCCGGATAGCCGGTGCCGTCACGCCGCTCGTGGTGGTGCAGGGTGATGTCGAGCGGGATCGCGCCGATGCCTGGGGTGCGGCGCAGGATGTCGTAGCCGTCCTTCGGATGCTTGCGCACCAGATCGAATTCCTCGTCGGTCAGCCGCCCCGGCTTGTTCAGGATGTGGTCGGGCACCAGCGCCTTGCCGGTGTCGTGCAGCAGCCCGCCGATGCCGGCCTGGTAAGTGGTGTCGGCGTCCAGCTTGCGCGAACGGCAGAACGCGACCAGCAGCGTGCACACGCTGACCGAATGCAGGAATGTGTAGTCGTCCTTGTTCTTGATCACGGACAGGCCGAGCAAGGCGCTGGCATTGCGCAGGATCGACGCCGTGATGTTCTCGACCACCGGCGACACCTTGTCCAGCTCCACCGCCTTGCCCAGGCGCGCATCCTGCATTACGGTGCGCACCAGCCCGGCCGCCTGGCGCCGGATCGCGACTGCGCGGTCGAACTCCTCGGCCAGGGTGGCGCGCAGCGGCGCCACCGGCTTCTCCGCGATTGCCGTCACCTCGGCCTCGGTCACCGCCGCGGCTTCCTCGACGGTCGGGGCAGCGTTCACGTCCAGGCCGCGCGCGCAATCGATCGTCACACCACGGATGCCGGCGTTCAGGATCTTGCGGATTTCGTCGTCGCGGGTGATGACGAAACGGTTGCGGATGAAGGGATGTTCCATCCAGCCACAATCGAGGTCGTGGATGAACATTCCAACGCGCAACTGGGAGGAGTCGACTTTTTTTAGCATGGCCCGCAATAGCGATATGGTAATCTCGCCCCGACGACGAGCAGAGTTGCAGTATATCAATTGTTAAGCCAGTCTTACTCCGGATAAACATTCGGTGTATCGTTAAAGACACAACTGTTACCTGTATGGAATTACGCCAGCTACGCTATTTCGTCGCCATCGTCGACCACGGCTCACTGTCGCGCGCCGCGCTGGTGCTGCACGTGGCGCAGCCTGCGCTGACCCAGCAGCTGCGCCAGCTCGAGGGCGAGCTCGGCGTGCAACTGCTGCACCGCTCGGCGCAGGGCGTGCTCAGCACCGACGCCGGCAAAATCTTTTATGAGCACGCGCTGGCCATCCTCAAGCAGGTTGCGGATGCGCAGGCGGCCGTGATCCAGTCGGCCGAGCGGCCATCCGGCAGCGTGACGCTCGGGCTGCCGCACAGTATTTCGGGCGCGCTGGCGCTACCCCTGCTCACGGCGGCGCGCGCCCGTTTTCCCGAGATCACCTTGCAGCTCACCGAGGAAATCACTGGCAATCTGATCCAGCAGCTACAGTCCGGCCGCCTCAACTTGGCGGTGTTGTTTGACGACGGCCAGCTCGGCAATTTCATTGCGTCTGCGTTGGTCGAGGAGGACTTGGCCTTCATCTGTCGCGCGGATTCCGCGCATGCGCCGCGCGGCCACGCCATCCGCTTTGCCGACGCGCTGGCGGTGCCGCTGATCCTGCCGGCCCAGCAGCAGGGCGTGCGTCCGCGCCTCGAGCAAGTCGCGCGCAGCGCCGGCCTGACGTTCGCCGACGTCATCGAAATCAACTCGATTGCGATCCTGAAGTCTGCCTTGCTGGCCGACATGGGCGCAACCATCCTGCCGGTGGCGCCCTTGCAGGCCGAGATTGCCAGCGGCGTCCTTGCAGCCTGCCCGATCATCGATCCGGCAATCGCGCGCCGCGTTGCTCTCTGCGCCTCGCGGAATATCCCGCTGACCAACGCCGCCGCTGCGATCTCCAGGCTGGTGCGGCAAGTGACCGAGGAACTCTGCGCTTGCGCCGCCTGGCGCGGCGCACGGATCATCGGCTGATTTCCTTGGCCGCCCAACCCGGGAGTTGGTTCCGGTCCGTTGCGTACAATCAACTAATTACTAAAATTCACGCTCTATGATGGTCTGATTCCTGAGAAGTCATCCACTGAGAAAGAGCGAAAATGCTTCGATCTGGTAACGAGCGGGCAGCAGGTGACGTCGGGCCACTGCAAATCGCAGAGATTGCACCGGTTTGGATCCTTGTCTTTCTGGGCGCCCTCGATCTCGGACTCTCCTATCTCGCCAGATATGCTTTCACCGGATTTTCTTTTGTTTTAGCGCCCATCGCGCTCATGGCGGGGATCAGCTATGCCTATCGACGCAACGGACGCAGCAGGACCATTGCAGACATGGGGTATTACGGGGCAATGTGGATCAGCTTTACAGCGCTCGGCGCCATCTTCACCTATCTGATGGCCAGGCCGGGCCTTCCGCTTTTAGATGACCAGTTTGCCAGATTCGATGCCGCGATCGGGTTTGACTGGCTGCGCTGGCACAGGTTTCTTGCGGGCTTCCATTCCATCAACCTGATGTTGGAGATTGCGTATTCCAGCCTGCTTCTGCAAATTATGGTGTCGGTGATTTATTTCTCGCACGTCGGGCAAAGCGAGCGCAACGCCGACCTGTTGTGGTCCGCCTTTATCGCCCTATTGTTTACTGCGGTCTTATCGTCTGTCTTCCCTGCCCTGGGAGCATTTCAGCACTTCCACATGGATTTGCCGCGGGCCACACACTTGCCGCATTTATTGGCGCTGCGGGACGGCAGCATGAGTGTTTTCCCGCTTTACCAAATGCAGGGAATCATCGCGTTCCCGTCCTTCCACACCGTGATGGCGATCCTGTTCATTTACGCTTTTCGCGGAAAAGGCTGGTGGTTTTTGTTGATCGGCCTGCTGAACATCCTGATGCTGTTGTCTACGCCGACTTTCGGTGGGCATTATTTTGCCGATATGGTCTCCGGAGCCTTGATTGCCGGGCTGGCGATCTATCTCGTCAGCCGCAGGCGCCGGACTTTCACGCCCGACAGAGTGAGCACGATCAATGTGCCTGCGACAAGCGCATCCAGCGGCAGGTAGTTTGCTTAGGCAGACATCCTGCCCATCATTTTTTCTTATACCCCCATCCCCATTCCGTATTTCCGTATACGTCAACTTGTCTCTACACTTCGGGCAAAGCCAATAAAAAGCGGCATCCCGGCCGATTTCGGCCTGCGCCTACCCGGCGCAGCGCTGGAACCTGCCCCACCCGAACACCATTTGGAGACACCATGCCTGACACCATCCTGGGCCAGGGCGCGCCTGCGTCCGTCCCCGCCTCCCCTTCCGCACCTGCCCCCGCCGGATCGCCGGATCGCCTCAAAGACGTCAGCCTCGACGACAAGTACACCGCCACCTCCGGCAAGATCTTCCTGTCCGGCATCCAGGCCCTGGTGCGTCTGCCGATGATCCAGAAGCTGCGCGACCAGCAGGCCGGCCTGAACACCGCCGGCTTCGTCTCCGGCTACCGCGGCTCGCCGCTGGGCGGCCTGGACGAGAACCTGTGGAAGGCCAAGGGCCACCTCGAAGCGCACCAGGTGCAGTTCGTGCCGGGCGTGAACGAGGACCTGGCCGCGACCGCCGTCTGGGGCACCCAGACCGTCGACCTGATCGGCCCGAGCAAGTACGACGGCGTGTTCGCCATGTGGTATGCGAAAGGCCCGGGCGTGGACCGCTGCGGTGACGTCTTCAAGCACATGAACCATGCCGGCACGGCAAAAAACGGCGGCGTGCTGCTGGTGGCCGGCGACGACCACGGCGCCTACTCGTCGACCCTGCCGCACCAGTCCGACCATATCTTCGCGGCCTGCATGATCCCGGTGCTCTACCCGTCCAACGTGCAGGAATACCTGGACCTGGGCGTGCACGGCTGGGCGATGTCGCGCTTTTCCGGCTGCGCGGTGGCATTCAAAGCCCTGGCCGACACGGTGGAGTCGAGCGCCTCGGTCGATGCCGACCCGTTCCGCGTCGAGGTGAAAATCCCACAGGATTTCGCGATGCCGACGGAGGGGCTGAATGCACGGCTATCATCGGTTCCGCTCGGCCTGCAGGCGCGCAACCAGGAAGCGCTGATGCAGGACTATAAGATCTACGCGGCCCTCGCCTATGCGCGCGAGAACAAACTGAATCGCGTCACCATCGACAGCCCGGACGCCAAGCTGGGCATCATCGCCTCCGGCAAGTCCTACGTGGACGTGCTCGAAGCGCTGGAAGAACTGGGCATCGACGAAGCGATGGCGGCCCGGGTCGGCCTGCGCCTGTTCAAGGTCGCGATGATCTGGCCGCTCGAGCCGGAAGGCGTGCGCGAGTTCGCCCAGGGTCTGGACGAGATCCTGGTCGTGGAAGAGAAGCGCCAGGTCGTGGAATACCAGCTCAAGGAGCAGCTGTACAACTGGCGCGACGACGTGCGCCCGCATATCGTCGGCAAGTTCGACGACAAGGGCGAGTGGGTCGCGCCGCGCGGCGAGTGGCTGCTGCCGCCCAAGGCCGATTTCTCGGTGGCCCAGATCGCGCGCGTGATCGCCGCCCGCATCACCCGCCTGAACCTGGACGAGCGCACCCGCGACCTGATCCGCGCTCGCCTCGCCTTCCTGGAAGCGAAGGATGCGGTCCTGCAAAAGGCCGTGACCACGCCCTTCCGCCCGGCCTTCTACTGCTCCGGCTGCCCGCACAACACCTCGACCAAGGTGCCGGACGGCTCGTTCGCGCTGGCCGGCATCGGCTGCCACGTCATGGCAACCTCGATCTACCCGGAGATGAACAAGCTGACCACCCACATGGGCGGCGAAGGCGCGCCCTGGATCGGCCAGGCGGCGTTCTCGAAGGTGCCGCACGTATTCCAGAACCTGGGCGACGGCACCTATTTCCACTCGGGCTACCTGGCCATCCGCGCGGCGATCGCGGCCAAGGTCAACATCACTTATAAAATCCTGTACAACGACGCGGTCGCGATGACCGGTGGCCAGCCGGTCGACGGCACCACGTCCGTGCCGCTGATCGCCCAGCAGATGGCGGCCGAAGGCGTGAAGCGCATCGCACTCGTCACCGAAGACCTGTCGCGCTACGCGGACCGCTCGATGCTGCCGGCCTCCGTGACCCTCCACGACCGCAAGGAGATGGACGACGTGCAGCGCGAGCTGCGCGAGATCTCCGGCGTGACGGTACTGATCTACGACCAGACCTGCGCCGCCGAGAAGCGCCGCCGCCGCAAGAAGAACGAGTACCCGGACGTCAACAAGCGCATGGTGATCAACGAAGCCGTGTGCGAAGGCTGCGGCGACTGCGGCGTGCAGTCGAACTGCGTCTCGATCCTGCCGAAGGAAACGGAATTCGGCCGCAAGCGCGCGATCGACCAGTCGGCCTGCAACAAGGATTACTCGTGCGCGAAGGGCTTCTGCCCGAGCTTCGTCACCGTCGAAGGCGGCACGCTGAAGAAGAACAAAGCTGGCGTGGCGGCATCGAAGGACGCCGACGATGGCTGGGGTCCGCTGCCGGAACCGGCGCTGCCGAGCATCGCCTCGCCCTACAACATCCTGGTCAACGGCATCGGCGGCACTGGCGTGATCACGGTCGGCGCGCTGATGGGCATGGCCGCCCACCTCGAAGGCAAAGGGGCGTCCGTGCTGGACATGACCGGCATGAGCCAGAAGAACGGCTCCGTCACCTCGCACGTGAAGATCGCGGAAACGCCCGAACGCCTGCGCGCCCAGCGCATCGCCACCGGCGAAGCGGACCTGGTGCTGGGCTGCGACATGCTGACCGCCGGCGCGGCCGATGCGATCTCGAAGATGCGCCCGGGCCGCACCATGGTCGTGGTCAACCTGCACGAGCAGCCGACCGGCACCTTCGCCCAGCAGCGGGATTGGGAATTCCCGGCCGCGCAGGTGCGCGAGCTGATCGTCGAAGCGGTCGGCGGCGACACTGGCGTGGACTTCCTCGACGCCACCAAACTGGCCACCGCGCTGATGGGCGACTCGATCGCCGCCAACCTGTTCATGATGGGCTATGCCTGGCAAAAGGGCCTGATTCCGCTGTCGGAGGCGTCCCTGAATCGCGCCATCGAACTGAATGGCGTCGCGGTCGGCGCGAATAAACGCAGCTTCCTGTGGGGCCGCCGCGCTGCCGTCGACCTCAAGCGTGTCGAGCGCACCGCTGTCCCGGCGCAGCCCGTCGTGCTGCAGATGCCGCAGAACCTGGACAGCATCATCAACAAGCGCATCGAATTCCTGACCGGCTACCAGGACGCGCACTATGCCGCCGAGTACGAGACGCTGGTCACGCGCGTGCGCGAGCGCGAGCAGGCGCTGGGCCTGGGCAACAAACTGTCGATGGCGGTCGCGAAATCGCTGTTCAAGCTGATGGCCTACAAGGACGAGTACGAAGTCGCGCGCCTGTATACCGACGGCCGTTTCGTCGAGCAGCTGAAGACCCAGTTCGAGGGCGACTTCACGCTGAAGTTCAACCTGGCGCCGCCGCTGTTCGCGAAGAAGGACGCCAAGGGCCATCTGGTGAAAGCGGAGTTCGGCTCCTGGATGTGGGGCGCGTTCAAGCTGCTGGCGAAAATGAAAGGCCTGCGCGGCGGCGCCTTCGACATCTTCGGCTACACGGCCGAGCGCAAGATGGAACGCGCGCTGATCCAGGAATACCGCGAGATGGTCGGCGCGCTGGTCGCCGGGCTGGGCGCGGGCAACCATGCGGCGGCGGTCGAGCTGGCCTCGCTGCCGGAGCAGATCCGCGGCTTTGGCCACGTGAAGGAACAGGCGGTGGCCGAGTACCGCGCACGCAAGGAAGAGCTGCTGAGCGGCAACATCAAAAAGCGCGCAGCCTGATTCCTCGGGGGCGACATTGTTTTGCGTCGTCCCCATTCTTGACGTTTACGTTAACGTCATATACCGTACAAAAACCACCCGATCGCTCCCGCAATTCAAGGAACACCATGAACGACATCACCCCCTCCGCCAAGCTCGACCTGCCGGAGCAGCCCAAGCTGGCCAATAAAGTGCGTTTCGTGACCGCGGCATCCCTGTTCGATGGCCATGACGCCTCGATCAACATCATGCGCCGCATCCTGCAGTCGAACGGCGCCGAGGTCGTGCACCTGGGCCACAACCGCTCGGTCGACGAGGTCGTCACCGCGGCGCTGGCCGAGGACGTGCAAGGCATCGCCATTTCCAGCTACCAGGGCGGCCACGTCGAATATTTCAAGTACATGATCGACCTGCTGCGCCAGCGTGGCGGCGCGCACATCAAGGTGTTCGGCGGCGGCGGCGGCGTGATCGTGCCGCACGAAATCGAAGAACTGCATGCCTATGGCGTGTCGCGCATCTTCAGTCCGGAAGACGGCCAGCGCATGGGCCTGGTCGGCATGATCCGCTCGATGCTGGAAGCCTGCGACGTCGATCTTTCGACTTATGCGCCCACCTCGCTCGAAGTGCTGCAGGCAGGCAGCATCGAACAGCGCCACCGCCCGCTGGCCCAGCTGATCACCGCGCTGGAAGCCGGCAAGGCGGCGCCAAGCCTGCGCAAGCAGATCGTCGACACGGCCGAAGGCCTGAAGGTGCCCGTGCTCGGCATCACCGGTACCGGCGGCGCGGGTAAATCCTCGCTGACCGATGAACTGATCCGCCGCATCCGCCTCGACCAGGACGACCGCCTCAACATCGCCGTCATCTCGATCGACCCGTCGCGCCGCAAATCGGGCGGCGCGCTGCTGGGCGACAGGATCCGCATGAATGCGATCAATCCGTGGAATAAGGATGGAGAAATGCGGTCGCGCGTGTTCATGCGCTCGCTCGCCACGCGCGAGGCCGGCTCCGAAATCTCGCAGGCGCTGCCGGACGTGATCGCCGCCTGCAAGGTGGCCGGCTTCGACC
>Ga0308169_10003881_pt1 | contig 14284 bp, 16 predicted proteins | sample PhyBR1_2_FD_202139 | JGI IMG/M metagenome (GOLD analysis project Ga0308169, IMG submission 202139) | Phyllosphere microbial communities from UC Gill Tract Community Farm, Albany, California, United States - DLSLSB.R1 | ecosystem: Host-associated > Plants > Phyllosphere > Unclassified | place...
CTGACAGCCCTTACACGAGATCATGGACTTGTCAAAAGTACACGATTTGAACTCTTCTGCACTCTCGACCCTCTGGACGACTTACCATCAAGCGAAAGGGTTCCTCTCAGCCGCGATCCCGACAGAGACTTACCTGAAGATGATCTCGAGCGCGAGGAAGTACCCTCTGTTTATTCTGCCATTGCAGAGGGACGTCGTTGGAGAAGCGCCAGATGGAACTCAAACTCCTCAAGCTGTCGAAATGCATGTACTCGTGAGCTCTACCTCTTTCCTGTCCGGCTACCATCTCTAACCTCGACGAGACTGACCAAGCTCTTCAAATCTCGGTAGAATTGGGCACTCTTACCTCCTCCTTCCAACATCACTGAACCCGTTCCTCCCCCTTCCACTGTCCTCTTCACCCCACTCGCCGAATACAAATCTCGACAAGAATACGCCCAACCCTACCTGATCCTGACTCACTACACGGATCTCTCTTCTTCCCACAACGTCGTCCTCATGCGAGGAGAAATCACCCCCAACGTTTCCCTCAATGATACGGAAGCTCAAATCCTCGCGATCAGGATGCAATTGTTCTATCACGACAAAGGGAACGGGAGTAAGATGGAGGAGGAGAGGAAAGAGCTGTTGAGGATTTTTCATATGGAACCGGATAAATTCGAGTGGGAGAGATTGATCAAAGCTGGGGAGATTACAGAGACTAAGTAAACGATAGTTGGTGTAGAGTGTATATATTGGAGTTTTGAGATTCCCCACGAGACTTGCGAAATTTCGATGAACGGCGAGCGAAGTTTGTTGTCTACCTCACACTCCTAACCCAAACACCTCAGTCAACCTCACAAGTAATGCCTACTATCTCAGACGACTTCAGTGACCCAGAAGATCTACCTCTAGATGATTCTCTCCCTCCTCCAACCGCTTCCACATCTTCATCAACCCCTCTCCGCTCTCTCCCAAACGAGCCCATTTCCGCTCCTCAAATCGGTCCAGATGGTGCACCTATGATTCCCAAAGCAGTTAAAATTGGTCCAATGGGTCAATTGTACAAAGTAGATCAAACAGAATTCCAAAAGTACAACTCTCTCTCTACTCCTCCCCTTCACGATGAGTTAGAGCTGATGAAGGGGTGTGAGATAGGTGGGATACGATTTATCCGATCTATGTGGACAACAAACACCCGCAACAGGACGGAGCGAGAAGGGTTTCGAAATCTGTCGGATTGGAATGGCCTCTCGCAGAACCAATCGCGAGAGTTTGCAGAATGATGGGATTAGAGACTGTCTACGAAGTACGCACACTCTCATCTCGAAATTTAGGGAAGAAGAAGCTGACTAGGAAGAGTTTGTGTAGCCTTCGAAAACTCATCCAAAAGATTGGGCGAATCCTGGTAGAGTACGAGTCCAGCTCAAGGGAGAAGATGGAAGGTTGAAGGTATCGTCGATTCCCAACAGTACGTCCCGTCGCGTTCTTTCCTCTCTAGTATTGGAGTTGCTTCGCTGACCTACCTCGCTCCCCTTTCTCTCAGAACGAGTCCTCTTGAAACGAATTTGCGATACATTACGACCTCATCAACCTCGTGCAATCCCCCCTTCTTCCCTCCCACCAATCGAACAACGTCTCCCTCCCAACTCGCCCGCCGTCTCCCTCGGAACACTCGATCAAGCGTTGAAAGGTGCTGGACCTCTCGGAATGTTAGGGAACATGCTTGGAGGTGGGGGCGGAGCGGGCGAGATTGAGGATGGCAAGGAGGATGAAGGAGCAGTGACACCGAAGAAGAAGGAGCAGCCAAAGGTGATGAAACCTCGAAAGATTCACATGAAACGGCGGTAGAATGAAATAGTAAAGGGAAGCATGTAATCATCAAGTGGTGCCGCAGTATAACGGAGTGATGTGGTTAGGGCGACGAGGGGAAAGCCGGTTTTCTCGCGAACGAGAGACGCTCAAGACCCTCTCTCCAATTCCTGGGAATGACGTTCCGAAGATTCGAATCCAACATAAAATGATTCCCGATGTACAGCTGACTACCCTCTAGTTATAGATTCCGAACCTTTCACCAGCTAACTCCGTACTTTTTCTTGACCCATTCGCCTTTCGTCCAAGCTTCAACGATGTCTCTTCCTGCCATACCAAGCTGCACAAAGATGGCTAGCTCGAGGAAGTGATCCTCGTACAAACGACGTCTACCTCGAACCTCATGTCCAGTCACACACTGATTGTCCCGCAAAGCTTGCCTGACAATTTCTCGGACGTTCTCGATCGAGTAGGTCTTGCGAGGGAGAATTGCAACGATGAAGTGGATGTCGGTAGAGGTCGAAGTATTGAGCATCGCCGGCAGCGAGAAACACGGTAGAGCACCTGGGTCGCACGTGAGATAGCGCTTTTGTAATCGGCTGTAGGCTAGTTGCTGCATTTCGAAATCAAAGGCAGCGGTTACTACTTCAACCAATTCAACGGGAGAAACGCGACAGATCTCGTTGCGACTTACCATGGCAGCAAAAGTCTCTGGAGGCAGGTTCAACTTTAAATTATTGAGCTCCCAGTCGATTTTCGTCTCTTTGTCGGTAACGTTGAAGTCCTCCGGGTTCATCAAGAGAGGCGAGATGTTTTCGGTAATTATTCCGACGCATTGATGCTTCTCTCCAGGAATGTTGAAACGATAGAGTCCGTAGACATGAGGAAGTTCGAATCCTTGAAGAGCTCGATAGTTCCTGTCGACAATTCCTGTCTTTTCAGTCCCGATCTGAGCCAGACGTCAGAGACTTTGACTCACGAGTAGAAGGCGTAATCCTTCTCCAAGAGTAGTCCGGGACTCGTCGAGTGACCCGTAGCTTCCTCAGGCGACCAAGTTGGAAGAAGCGATGGTTTCGCGATAGCGAAGTACACCTCAAAGGCTCGCGTTCCGCCTGCTTGTCGCAATGTAGCGAAGTAAGCTTGAGTGAGAGCTCCGGAACCACCGGTGAGGAACTTGTCGATTGTGAGGACCCAGGGAGTTGTCGAATGAATTGGTCCGTCCTTTGCGAACAAGGCTTCGAAGCGAGGTCGAGCTGGATGGGTACAGTCTGGCGAAGGAGTAGGGGGATAGGTGCGATCTGAACCTTTGTCGATGAAGAGAGAGGGTCCTTTGAGCGCGAGAACGGTCCCTTCAGGAAGATCGAAAGGTTTGGTCGACATGTAGAGGCTGTACGACGATACTCTGCGTGGAAGCTCGGAGTGTCGAGGGTTGAGCGATACCGACGAGGAGAAGATAGAGGCAGAAGTCGAAGAGAGAGAAAGAGCCGCTTTCGCATTTTTCGCCATTTTGATCCGCGGAATGTCCGAAGGGAAGAATTATGAGAGAGCAGAGACGAGTGCAAAGGAGCAGAAGAGACTCCGGTAAAGTGCTAGAGCGAAAAGGTTCTATTGGAGTACTGTCGAGGTACTGAGGAGAAAGACAAAATGAATATGGGTAAAAAAGGGGGTGGGGGGGTAAAGCAAGTAAAAAGTACAACTTCTACAACGAGAACGAGAGGCAAAAGATTTCGACCAGCGAAGATCTTGCCGAGAGAGTCGTTTCGTATCAATCAATCAGGGAGGAGAGGGAGGAGAGATGGGTCTAGTCGAGGTCGGCGTAGGATCGCTTGGAGGGAGCGGTGGTAGGGACAGCAGTAGCTGAAGCGTCCGAGTAGGTGTAAGTCATCTGGAAAAGAGTGAGAGAAAGAGTCAGTTTTGCGAAAAAAGCGAGAGAGGGAGAGAAAGGGAGAGAGGACGTACAGCTTCGGCGGTAGCGATAGCTTGAGATTGAGTCGCAGCCATGCTTGAACTCTCGGTAGCGTGCCAAGCTCCAGAAGCGTGAGGTCCTTGTCCCTCAGTTCCTCCGTGGTGCTTCTTGCTCATCTCGGAATCGGGTTCAGCGTTCTCTTCACCTCGACGAGCCAAAGGAGCGGGGGGAGGGGTCGCAGGTTCTTCAGTGTCGGACGAGTCCATGTCGGAATCCTCCCAGTCCTCGTCGTCGTCAGAGTAGTCGGAAGCCGAATCGTCCATCGAGTCAGAAGTGGGTTTCGCGGCGGAGGAAGATGCGGTCGAAGATGCGGCGGGAGTCATCGAGGAAGCTGAAGAGGGAACGGCAGTACGTTTGCTCATCTCGGCGGCAGAGGTCGAAGAAGGAGTTTCGGAAGTCGAAGATTCAGCGGGAGCTCCTCCTCCAGCACTGATAGCGGAAGCGACAGCCTCGGGAGAAGCGATGGCGAAGGTAGGAGTAGCTCCTCCTTCATCCTCAGCGGGAGCGGCACCAGTATCGGTGGTCGTTTCGTTTGATCCTGCTTGAGCTTTGAAACCGTAAGTGCGACCAGTGACGGAACTAGCGAGGTTGTTTGCAGTCGAGGATTGATCAGGGATAGCTGCTTCGATCTGATTGAGGAGACGACCGGTAGTGCCCGAGGGAAGGAGACCGTATTGTTCAGCTTGAGCGACCGTGAGACCTTGAAGAATCGAAGTCGCTTGTTGAACAGCGGCAGGAGAGGGGGTTGAAGAAGTGACAGTGTCGGCCTGTTGTTGAATCGCTCCGGTGGCAGAGGAGAGGGAACCGGTGAGGGCAGAGAGAGGAAGACTTCCGAGTCCGAGACCTTGGAGTTGACCGAGAACTCCAGCGAGCTGAGAGCTCGAAGCACCGGCACCTTGAAGTTGACCAAGGAGACCGTTGATAGTCGAGCTGCCGGAATCGAGGGCTCCGCCGAGAGGAAGGGCGGAAGTGAGACTACCGAGGGGAAGAGCCGAGGTCAATCCTCCTAGTCCTCCTAGTCCACCAAGGGCACCTCCAGCTCCTCCAGTAGCACCGAGAAGACTGTCGAGGAGTTCACGCTTCGCCTTGGGCTTGTTGAGGAGATCAGAGACTCCGACAGCTAGAATCAAGCGATCGACGGTCAGCTCGAGTAGAGCGGTATGGAATAGGCTTTGAACGTACTGCCATCGACCGTCTTTACCAAACCTCCGACTGGGGCTCCTACGACGGGAAGACCGTCGACCAAACCTTGAACAGTAGGAATGAGAGGGCCGAGACCTAAGGATAGTTGAAGAGAAGTCAGCTATGGTAGGTCGCGAGAGGGTCATACTGAGGCATAGAGACTAGGTTGCGAGTAAGAAAGTGATGCTGAAGAAAAGACTTACCGAGAGGCGCCAAAGCACCAGTCAAGCCCAACTTGGCAACGACAGACTCTCGTTTGGCCAGGTCAGAAGCCGAGTTGGGAGTGAGAGGGAGACCACGACGAATAGCGTCAGATCCAGTGCGTTGAGAATCTGAAGTGAGAAGAGTTGATCAGCTTGGGAGACGTTGGAAGAGTGGAGAGAATAAGAGACTTACCACGCTTGCGAAGGTTATCAGCGATCATCTGACCAACAGCACCAGTCTGTTGATCGATTCCGAGAGCTGCCGAGACTTCATCGACGAGTTCAGCTTCGTCTTGACCTTCGAGCAAGTCGGATGAAGCAGCGACCTCGGTAGAACGCTTGAAGCGAGTAGGGGCGGCGAGAGTAGAAGAAGAGGCGAAGAGAGCAGCGCCGACGAGGAGGGAGGAAGTGACTTTGACCATGTTGGATTAAAGAGAGTTTAGTTGAGTGAGTGAGTGGGAGTGAGAGAGTTGAGTTGATTGATTGATTGGAAGTTGTAAGGAAGCTGAAGTCGACCGGCGACGTTGAGAAGATAGAAGCTGAAGGTTGGAAAAGGTGAGAGTGTAAGAGTGAAGAAGTGGATGAAGAGAAGAAAGGAATAGGGAAGAAGTTGTTTCGAGGTTTTTGTAGAATCTCCTTTGACTCGCCATTCGATCATTGAGAAATCGACTGGCGAAACCAATACAATGTTCATCGGCTGGCTCGAAGTTGGCGTGGAGAGAAAGTTTCGATCTCGACTAGGTGAACTCGAATTGATCGTCGGTAAGGGCAGCTGTTCGAATCTATGCAGTCACCTTTGACTCGATTGAATGACCTCTATCCGCTTTCGGAGAGCGAGCCAGCTTCGAACGAGGTAAAGGAGTCAAGCCACGACGACAATCTACGAAAACGTCTGCGAAGGTCAGCGAGCGGAACGACGGCAACGAGCGAAGACTGAATAGGACGCACGAAGTCGAGATCAAGAGCACCCAAGCATGTCGTGAGCAAGACGTCGAGGCGAACGAGATGAATGCGTAACGACGAAACTTGCGATGCTGTCAATTCTAGAGTACAATTCCCTCTTCCTTCACTCCGTCTCTCTCTAAATCCTCGCTTATTTCCCTTTCCCCTTCTTCTTCTTTCCTTTCTTCTTGACTACCTTGACCCCATTACTAACCGCCAATCCTTCAACCGCTTCCTCCGATTGTTGTCGACGAGGTTCCGCTTCTTCTTCTGCCTGAACAATCCTTCCTTCCTCTTTCGGTGGTTCAGCTTTTCCAGCTCTGTCCTTGTCGTCCTCCTTCTGCTTCTGCTGTAGAGCTCTCGCTTCTCGTTCCCCTAATACGCTCAACCAATTCTCCCCGACTTCTTCCCTCAATTTCTCAATCTTCCTCCTCAACGCTTCTCCACCTCCTGCTCCTTCACCTCCAGAAGAAGTCGCTTCTCCGTATCCTCCTCCTAGTGGCGCTTCATAGGTCGATGCAGAAACTCGTTCGCGACGACTATTGATTCTTGATTTCGTAGGAGAGGTCGAAGGTGCGAGGGATGCGAAATCGTTTCGAGCTGGAGAGATGCGGGTGTGGGAAGGGGAAGAAGCGAACTTCTGATGATGAGAAGAAGGTTGTTTCCTTGGTGTCGTAGGACCAGTCGAGTTGCTCGGACTTGAATCTGGTTCTTGAACCGTTGCGAGCGAAGTAGTCGCTCGTTTTCCTCCGTCTGGACCTGAAGAAGTCGTTGTCGCATCCGAGTCTGATTGTTGTTGAGTCGAGGAGGAAGCGACTGGTGGTATTCCTCCAGAGAGAGGTGCATCGAGATCAACAATTCTTTTCGGTTTCCTCCGTCTGGCAGGTTTCGAAGGTGACAGAGGGCGAGGAGGACCTCCAAGAACCGGCGAGGTCGATAGAGAGCCTGGTGGGGATGCTTCATATGCAGTTGAAGAGCGTTGCCGAGGAGATTGAGCCGACATGGGAGCGGTAACGACTCTCCTCCTAGGTTCGACGACAACTTTCTTTGGTGCAACTCCCATTCCCAATCCCGCTCCATTTGAAGCTTCACCTTGCGTCGAACCGAATCCGGTACTAGCTCTCCTCCTCATCGTACGACTCGGTAAGAATGCCCCTCCAGATCGTTTCGCAACTTCGGCTTCGACCGCTTTCCTTTCCGTTCTCCCCTCGATCCATCTCCCATCAATCCTTACTCCTTCCTCTTCCGTTTCTGCCGGGTCCCGCTTCGATAGTCTCTCCTCTTCAAAGTAAGCGAGACATTTGATCCTCCATCCTTCTTCACCTCCTTCCTCCTTCAACCGAGCAAAGGGATTCTCTTTGATCCAAACTTCCCTCAAATTCGGCAACCTAGCCAACCTCGATACTTCCAACGCCTCGTAGATCCTGTTCCCTCTCAAGTCGAGTCGTTCCAAAGCCAGTAATCGATCCAGACCAGAAAGGTTCTCAAGTCGATTTTGCGAGAGGTTGAGAACTTCGATCGCACCGAGAATGGTTGGGAGGGAATGAAGGTTATCGATCATGTTATCGCGGAGATTTAGGGATCGAAGGGAAGTGAGGGTTGATAAAGCGGGAGGAACCGAGATGAGTAGATTCGAGGAGAGGTCGAGGGAAGTGAGCATGGGTAAATGGGAGAGTGGTGGTGCGGGGAGGAAGGTGAGGGAGTTGTCATGTAATGATAAGTGTCGTAAGGAAGACCAAGCGAGTTTTGATGGACTGGGATAAGAATCGTTCGAAGGGATGTTTGATTCGTCCAATTGACCAGAATTTGTTGAACCTTCCGTCCTTTTCCTCCTACCTTCTCCTACCGTCTCATTCGCTGATCCTTCCTGAGCTCGTTTCCTCTTACTTCGTGCCTCATCCTCGACGACACAATCACAGATCAATTCTCCGACATCCTCGATTCCTCCTCGAACTACTTCCAATTTCTTCAGTTGAATCGAAAGAACGTCCCATCCTGCGAATGCTCGTGGATCGAGATCTTGTAGGTAGAGTGAAGTGAGCGAGTGGAACAGGGACAGAGGAACGCAAGTTGAAGGTGGAGGACAATCTTCGAATCCTTCTACTGCTTGACTCGGTGGTCGAGAGATCGAAGGTGTTTGACTTTGTGAAGAGGGAGAGAAGATGAAAGGTGAGAGTTTGAGTGCTGGTAACTTTGTACATGAAGAATAGATGTGTCGAACTTGAGTAGGTTCATCAGATTGAGGTTGATTCGTTGATCCTCCTCCTCCTGCTAATCCCCACCAACCCGATCCAAACGAGAAACTAGATTTACCACTCATGACTGATCTCGTATCATCTTGTTTCCTACTACCTCCTGATCCTAATCCTCCTCGAAACCCAAACATTCCAGCGAGTAAACTAGGAGTAGGAGCAGTACCTTCATTAACGATGTCGATCATTCCAGCCCCTTGTGCAGCCGTATGATCGACACTCATAGGTCTCGCATGACCCCCTTCAACTTTGATATCCAATTCGTCCCCCGTCGATAATCCCAACTCATCGAATTTGAGCAAGATGTAATATAAATGATGTGGATCGAATTGAAGGACTAAGGGATCTTTTCGAGGAGTAGCCGTCGGTGGTGTAGGTCGTCGAGAGCTAGAAGAAGGAGGTGGAGCAGCGGGAGAATCAGGTAAGATACCTAAAGTGAGAATCGTTCCCCAACTTGGTCCTCCTCCTCCTCCATTTGTAACTCCTCCATTCGAAGCGGAATGTCGTAGTCGAGGTGCATAGTATGCTGCGAGAGCTGATTCATGGGTAGTGATGAATTTCGAGAGGGCCGAGAGGTACGCTGGACCAGAAATCGATGCGTGAGGAGATTGAGTTGGAGCGGTTGATGGTTCGGGAGGGTTCGCGAGGGAAGGCATCTCTATGGGATACGTAAAGTCAGTTTGGCAGTCTCTTGTATGGTGCAGCTGAGGGACGTACCGAACGTTCGGAGATGATGGCTCGTTCAACCTCGAGTCAAACTCGGGAAAGACGCAGAGGGAGGGCGATATCTGCTTAGCAATATCCTTTTGAGCCTTGCCGTACGGTTTGTGAGCTGTATGACGACCTGTTGAGGGTTGGTCGACGCGATTCGAGTTTGAGGTGGGGAGGAGAAAGGGAGAGAGGAAAGGGACAAGGCGAGTCCTGCACGGCTAGTTCAGACGAGTTGGTTGCTTTCTGCAGTTCGAGTAAGGGGTCGAATGAACAGAAAGAGCGAGGGGTTGGAAGAGGAAAGGGACCTTTCAGCAGGTTTCGAGACTAATTTCCGAGTCTCCGCAAGCTAGAGCAGGAATGGCAGGACAGTAGAGAGTTTAATATAACGAAAGCAACGTCGTCTATGGGAAAGAATGAATAAATTGCCACCTGTTTGCAAGAGCGAGATTCGTTCCCTTTGATTGAACTCTACTCCTTTCCATTCACTACTTTTGGCTCTACAGCTACTCTTATCTGCAGGACAGATCACCAGACCTCTTGGATCACTCTCTACATTTGAACCAAAGAAGAACAAGTCACCCTACTCGTCTGATCACCTCTCTCACTCTCAAGGATGACGGATCAAAAACGTCAACACACTCAAGCAGCCGTGACTGCCATTCGCAACAGGAATGCACGGTTACCTTCGATCGATTTCTCAGTACATACGAACGATGAAGGTCAAACTTTCAACACTCAAGAACGCGTAGTCAAGGAGGTTCAGGCCCCCGCTTTCACTAAACCGACTGATCAACAGTTCTATTCGGATGAATCAAGACAGAAACCTGATATCGCTTTCTTAAAGAATCATTTCTATAGAGAAGGGAGGCTCACGGATGAACAAGTTGAGTCTCTGATTTCCCCTCCCTCCACTCTACAGCTATCTCTTCATTCTTTCCTCGAGATGCATTCGCGCTGACTAGTCTCCATCTTGATTAGGCTTTATTCATTCTAGCTGAAGCGACAAAGATCTTACGGAACGAACCAAACTTGCTCGAAGTTGATGCTCCCATCACAGGTAAATCTTCCATCTCTCTTGTTCTCTTCCGTCCTTCTATGCTGACCCTCCTCTGTTCCTTTGATAGTTTGCGGTGATATTCACGGTCAATACGTGAGCTCTACTCGAGAGATTCACTCCGTCCTGTTCGACATAAAGGACTGACTGAGTCCTGAGGATTTCTCACAGTTCGATTTGATGAAGCTCTTCGAAGTTGGTGGAAACCCTGCTGATACGAGATACCTATTCTTGGGAGATTACGTTGATCGAGGTTACTTTTCCATCGAGGTGAGTTTTCCCCCTTTCTCTCTCTCCGTCGACGAAAACTTGCGACAGACTTTGACCACTATCTCTTGTTCAAATCATGATAGTGCGTGCTGTACTTGTGGGCACTCAAGATTTGGTACCCAAACACTCTTTTCCTTCTCCGAGGTAACCACGAATGTCGACACTTGACCGATTATTTCACTTTCAAACTCGAATGTTCGTCTTCTCACGTCTTACTATACCTCCACACTCAGAATAGAAGCTCATAGTATACCTTCTGCTACGAACAGGCAAACACAAGTACTCTGAGGAAGTTTATAACGCTTGCATGGAATCTTTCTGTACTCTTCCCCTCGCCGCCGTGATGAACAAACAATTCTTATGTATTCACGGAGGACTGAGTCCTGAATTAAACACGCTCGACGATCTACGAACTGTACATTACCTTTCCCTCTCTCTACCTCTTCAAACTATGACTGACTACTTATGAGAAATTGATCGGATGTAGATCAATCGATTCCGTGAACCCCCTACACATGGATTGATGTGTGATTTGTTATGGGCCGATCCACTCGAAGAGTTTGGAAACGAGAAGAATAATGATGGATTCGTTCACAATCACGTTCGAGGTTGTTCTTATTTCTTCACGTACGCCCAACTTTATCCTCGATCTCTGAAGCAGCTTTACTTTACTGATCGAAGAAGTCGGTCGTGACGTACAGATATACCGCTGCTTGTCAATTCTTGGAGAGGAATGGATTATTGAGTATCATTCGAGCTCACGAAGCACAAGATGCAGGGTACGTTTCTCTTTCTCTCTCTTCCTCCTTTCATTCTCTTGCTGATTCCTCCTCAATGATAGATACCGTATGTACCGAAAGACGAAGACTACAGGATTCCCATCGGTTATGACCATCTTCTCAGCACCCAACTACCTCGACGTCTACAACAACAAAGCCGCCGTCCTCAAGTACGAGAACAACGTTATGAACATTCGACAGTTCAATTGTAGTCCTCATCCTTACTGGCTTCCTAACTTTATGGATGTCTTCACTTGGAGTTTACCGTTCGTTGGAGAGAAAAGTCAGTTCCACTTTCGCTCCTTCTCATCGATCTATTGATAGAAGAGCTGATGAGGAGAGTGAACGTCTGACAGTCACGGATATGCTCATTGCTATGTTGGGTATCTGTAGTAAGGAAGAACTTGATGAGGAGGATGAAGAAGCAGAGGAAGAACCAGTATTGGCAGAAGGTGAAGAAGCTGAACCAGAGTTGACGGGTATGCTTCCCCTCCCTTGTATCTCGCACGACCTCTTTGCTGACGCTCTTGATGTTCGCAGAGGAAGAAATCGCTGAACGAAGAGCTGCTATCAAGAACAAGATTTTGGCAGTTGGTAAAATGTCGAAACTCTTCTCGGTTCTTCGGTAGGTTTTCGCCCACTACCCTCTCGACGAGATTCTTACTCATTCGATCGTCCACCCAATAGAGAGGAATCGGAATCAGTTTCCGAACTCAAGAACGTTTCTGGAACCACTACTCTCCCTCACGATGCTCTTGCGAACGGTGCCGACGGAATCAAAGAATCGATCACCAACTTTGGAGACGCTCGCAAATCCGATATCGACAATGAACACTTGCCTCCCGATCTTATCGACCCTGAGGATTTCGCCGCCGCCGCTGCAGCTCATCACGCCGCTCTCTCTTCTGGTGAAGAAGATGGAAGTGATGTTTTCGGAGACGTCATTTCACCTGGTGCAGGATCTACAGCTCCAACTTCACCCGACATGGTCGCTTCTCCAGATCTCTCCGCTTCAACCGGTTCGAAAGATGGAGTACCAGGAACTCCAACTTCAGAAAAGGACGTTTCACCTCTCGGATCTCCTATCGTCGAGAACGCAGGTCAGGCTCAATTCAGGAGACATCACAGACGTCAGAGTTCGTTGGGTACGACGAGAACTTCTCCGTCGACCAGGAGGAGAAGTTTGGAGAATACGATTTCCATGATTCGGGAAGCGATGAGCAAGAACGACGAATCAATGGGTGAGCTTGAACTGTTTCTTCTCGAACCGAGATGTGTCGCGAGACTGATGGATTGCTCGACGCTCTCTAGAGGAACTCGCCGAAAAAGTAGCAGGAAACGAATCTCCTCGATCCCCTTCTTCCCCTCGCAACTCGATCTCTGCTGGATCAGGTGCTCGATCTCCACCTGCCAGTCCCACTCCTGCGCGTTAAAACGGCTCTCTCTCTCTCTATCTCTACGATTTTCGTTTCCTCCGTTGCCTCAAAATCCCTCTCCCTCTTTCCTCGCCAACCCTGTGATTAGTTTTACTCTGATCTTCCCTCTCTCTCGGTCACTCCTCGTTTGCAACACGCATGTATCCCCTTTCTCTTTTACCATTCTCTTTTGACGTTCTCTTTCTTCTCTTCGCACTACCAGTATTTTCCCTTTCTACTCTTAGTTTCCGACTCCTTTTCAACGATCTAGTTTCTCTCTGTTCTTTCGCTGTCTTGAATTGTAAAAAGGGTGTTCTCACGATGTGAAGAGCGCTACTCTGAAGAGAGACAATGAGAAACCGAAATAAATCCGTTACAACAAGACACGACGATAAAACACTTTTTTTGCTTCTACAAATACTTATGACGAGGGAACGTGACCGACACAGTGCTCCATTAACGCCTCCCTCGTAGGTAAAACGAGTCCACAAGAAGTCGGAAGAGCTGATGAATCCGATTGGGTTTCGTCCCTCCACTCGCATCGGAATCCACCACCTTCGACAGTACTCGATTGTGTCGAAACAGTTGACATGGTGAAGTCATCGGGAATGAGTTTAACGACGGCGGTGGACGAGAAAGGAGGTGTAGGAGATTTCTTCCGTTCACCGAGGAGAATCTTCGAAACGATTTCTTCCTCCGAGTCGAGATCTTCTTCGTCTTCCTTCTCCTGTCCTGACCCACCCGCTTCAACTCGCAATCGACGTTCTTCCTTCTTGTCCGCCTTGATCTTCCTCCTCGCAACCACTTCATCCCATCTCCCAGCTTTCTCCCTAATTCCTCGTTCATCCAATTTTCTCCTCTCAGCTCGAGTAAACTCAACTTCCTTCTTCATTCTCGAGACCTCCAACTTCCACCTCGCCACCTCGGACTTGTAGAACAAATCCTTCTGCTTCAATCCCTCCGAGAGTAACCCTTGTAATCTCGCCGCCTCAGTTTCAGCGATCTCCGCTTCCTGAGCCCTAGCCATCGCAGCACTCGACGCAATACTGTATTGTTCTTGAATGTACGACATGTCTTGTTGTGCTGAGTCTCGAGAGTTCTTCAAGGACTTGTTCGATGCTGTGAGAGTTGCAATTTCGGTTTTGAGTTTCGCATTCTCGGCTGAGACGGTTGGTACAGTTGCTAACTCAGCCTCGGCGACACTGAGGCGAGATCGAAGAGCGTTCACTTCTGCTTCAAGTTGTTCGCGAGTCTGAAAACGGAAAGAGCACAATCAGCGTTTTCAGCGAGAGAAAGCAGTCGAGAGAGAAAGACTCACCATCGCAGAGACGGCGAGGGGACCAGTTGATACCGAAGTAGACGATTGAAGTGTTGGCATGGCGTCGACTGCTGGAGTAGATCCTCGAACTCGAACAGGAGCGTGAACGAGCGAGCCTAGACAGAAACGACAAATTCAACTCGACTCATCGAATTCGGAGATAAAGGTTAACGCACGAGCGAATTCAAATTTGATCTCGTTAGGTGACCCTCGCTTCAACGAGAATCTCCCTTCGCGAGTATAAAGGATGATAAAGTCGACTTTCTCGCCTCCATCGAGCATTTGTCGACGGAGCTCGAACGCCCAAAGATCCGAGCGAGACAATGGTCGATCTGAGGCAGAGAAAGTGTGTCAGTGAAAGAAGCGGTAGAGAAGAAACAGAGTGTGAGAAAAACTCACCT
>Ga0308169_10003882_pt1 | contig 14281 bp, 20 predicted proteins | sample PhyBR1_2_FD_202139 | JGI IMG/M metagenome (GOLD analysis project Ga0308169, IMG submission 202139) | Phyllosphere microbial communities from UC Gill Tract Community Farm, Albany, California, United States - DLSLSB.R1 | ecosystem: Host-associated > Plants > Phyllosphere > Unclassified | place...
CGGGGTGGAGATTTGTTGATACCTTGGATCAAAATTGCCTGAAATACAAGCTTGTAATCAGATTGTATCCCGTCCGGTGAGGCTGATTACGATGCATGTTGTAATGCGCGATCACCAGGCACGATGCCAAACTCGGCCCTTATCAGCTCAACCCGGCTTCGACTCGACCCAGCCCACATGGGTCAGACTGGATGTTGATCCCGAGCGCGCGATGGCATGATCAGACACTCACCAGCACCATGACCATACCGGCAGTCACACAGGATTCCGGCTCTCGCAAGTCAGAACCGTTGAGCCGCTACCGCCTGAGGCTGGCGACGACGGCAGACGCTCTGGCCGTCTCATCCCTGATCAGTCGCGTGTGGTCGAAGCATTTCGCCTACTCCGTCACCCCGGCTGACCTGGCCGACTTCCTCGAGACCAAGCTCAGTCCGAAGCAGATCGAGCTCGACATCCAGTCCGAGTCCATGCGCTTCCTCTTGGCGACTTCGACAGCGTCCGAAGCGGACGCGAGTACAGACGAAGCCGTGATGGGGGTCGCTCAGCTCGTGCTCGGCACCACGGAGCCGTGTCTGACTTTACCGAAACCAGTGGAGCTGCAGCGGCTCTACGTCGATGACGCATATCACGGAACCGGCGTCGCAAAAGGTCTGGTCGACGGCGTTGGAGAGCTAGCGAGGAAGGAGGGATTCGAGAGCTTGTGGCTGGGCGTGTGGGAAGATAACGTCAGGGGGATGAAGTTTTACGGCAAGATGGGCTTTGAGACGAAGGGAGAACATACGTTTTTGGTAGGCGAGAGTGTGAGGAGGGATTGGGTCATGGAGAAGAGCCTGAAATGACGGAGTCGGGGGAAACATGGAGGCGCTCACGCCGGTCGGGCCACAAGATCTCGCATCGAAACGACGCCAAGCTATCTGCCATAGACAAAACACCATAGACGGGAAGGAGTGATGTTGATCTGCTGCTTCCGCATACTCATTTCTTCCTTGACCTGCGTAGGAATGCCCCCTGCTACACGGTCTTGCATTTGCTAGCCAGGGCTCGAAAGCGAAGCTGTGTCGCTGCCGTCCGGAAGCGCACTCGACCTCGACCGAGCAGAAGTCGGGTCGTATAATACCATCGTGTGGCTCCTGATCGTTTGCCCATCCCACCACCTGGCCCGCGTTTGCCCCTCAATCCCTTCAGCAGCCTCATTCGACAAAACGCGGAAGTCGAAATCTGGATCATCCGTCAAAGATGAGCGGATGGCTCTGTCCAGCTCGGTCCGGCCGTAGTCGGTCAGATTGGCGGCGCGAACGGCTTGCTCTATCCGAGCATACGCTAGCGCGGGACAGGTGCTTTGCGCTCCGAGCACGCGGATGTCAGCTACGACCTGGGTGCTGGGCCTGGATACTCCCCCAGCGGAGCTGATGTCAAATGTTTGGGTCCCGCATGTCCCAGGCGAGATGGTTACTATTGGGCGGGGGACCGCTTGGTCCTCGCTGTCGCGGTCGAGACGGTGCATGTAGCGGGGCATGCCTTCCTTATCAGGCGGCGCCATGGCTTGTATGGCGCAAGGCGAAAGTCAAGTGCAGGTCAGGGAAGGGAGCTGGAATTGTGGCTGAGATAAGAGTGACAGCAGCGGATGAATGCTTGGACAAGTGGTTGATGGAACGAGACAAGCGCTGCGCTGAGATTCGTCGTCAGACGTGGGTCTGCCATTCCCCTCAGGGAGGGGGACTGCATCACTGCGTGGAGACATGGATCAAAGGAGGTACAGTGCTCGCGACGTCGATTGCCTGACCCCGATGGGCCAGTCCTTCCAGTGTTCACCTTCGAGAACTCAAATTGTCCGTCACGCGGCAAACCGTCGCGGCCCAAGGATATCATGGTTGGCTGATGTGTCCAGCCGGGACCTGTCCCGCCTGCTCATCAGCGAGCACTCGCTCCCAAGTGGGAGTCAGTCGGATCTTACGTTGACGTCAACGTCTCCGGCGAACCACCGATCTTTGGACTCGATCTCGATGGTATTGCCGCTCATCTGCCGGTCAGCCAAAGGACCCATACACATATTTCGGCCGCACCTGACGACTCTTCATCCGTCCGTCCTCGGAGAAACACCAATGCTCGATCCCGTACGTCCTGAACCACTGCTCGCCCGCCTCGTCGCTGTACTCGTACCAGAATTCCACGGCGCTGGGAGTCAGATCACGTCCGCGCTGGAGTCTCTCATCTGGGCATACATCTTGTTGTCTTGGAAGGCAAAGAGCTCCTTGCGCAGACGGTAGTTGTGCTCCTTCGCCCATTTGTCGGTCAGGAACTTCTCGATAGCGTCCCGGCCGGTGAAGAATTGGTCTCGGTTACGCCAGACACTGTCGGGTGTGTAGGCGGGGGATACGAGCTTGGGGTCGCACGTATCTGCCTGGTTAGATGCTCTCAATGTAGCAAAGCTTTGCCGGGACTGTCTACTCACTCCACTTGTCCTGTGCGGCTTTGACCTTCCTGTCCGTCAGAGATTCGGCACCCAGCGAGTGCAAGCAGCTCACTGCTTGGCGGTCTCGAGAGTGAAAGGAGGCAGAGGATGCAAGGGAGACGGGGACATGGCTGTCTAATACAACGACGAGTGGTAATGGTCAATGAAGTACACACCCTTGCTGCGTGGTTATATCCAGTGGGAATCGTGGGAATCTGCAGAACCCGCGCGGCCGGACTTCTCGGTTGGCCGAGTGCCCGGGCGGCCCGAGTGGGCGGCGGCGTACTCGAGTCCGAGGCCCTCGCCGCGGCCGCAACAGAGCGCGTTCAGGAGCCAGCAGCGCTGCAAATGCACGCAGCACGACATGCATCTCATCCTCTCCTGACCCATGCCTGGTATCTTTGTTTGGTTCCGACATGCCCGAGCGAGACTTGAGCTCGAGCAAGTGATGACGTGTATATCCTTACGTCAGCATGAGTCCACACAGCGGATCTTGCAACAAGAGCAATTAACCGTCGTGTAATTTCGCGTTGTTCTTCCCACCCTATCCGACGCATCCATCTCTCCCGATCCCTCCACCTGAGACGTCCACCCCCGTCGTGCATACCACCCATGGGCTCGCATCAGAACCCCCAGGATGTCGTGAGCGCGCCCGCATCCCTCAAGCCCAGCCTTCTGACTCTCAGGCAAACCTCGCGGATGACTTCCCTTCGCCGGAACCTACCAATGCCCACCTCGAGACGATGGACATGTCTTCCGAGCTGGCCAACCAGGCCGCTGCGCAGGCAATCGAGCACGCCGTAGCTGTTGCTGCATCCGCCGAGGCGTCGACAAGCGCCGCGGGAGCGCATGCTTCGGTCCATGTTCACGAAGACGGCCAGCACCTGCCTGACTCGTCCTCGCTCAGCCCGCATGTGTCGCGGCATGCCTCGCCGTCCCTTGCGTCGATAACGTATCGCGCGCAACAGGACGCGCATCAGCAGCATCAGCATCAACATCAACCTCAGGCATCACATCACCAGCACCCGCCGCAGCAGCAGCCGCAACAACAGCAACAGCAGCAGACATTGGAACTGAGCAACTCGGAACAGCTGGTCATCCTTCGCGAGTCGTATGCCCGGAACCCAAACCCGGACCGTAAAGAGCTGGACAGGCTGGCGGAGCGGACAGGCCGGCCGTGGAATAAAATCAGGGAATACTTCCGTCAAAGGCGTAATAAGCTGAGGGGTCTACGAGATCTGGAGCGGATGGAGGAGCCGGGCCGGGCATCGGGGTGGTGAGTTGCGCTTCCAGCGTTTGTGGAATGCAGAAATAGCCATTGAGATCCGCAAGCTGACGACAGGCTGCAAGTGACATACCGCGTCGGACCAGAGACGTCGAGCGTGTCACAGCTGAACCTCTACAACTCCTATCGTACGCGCTTTGACCCGTACGCTTCTCACGCGCCATTGCTGGGCGGCCAGGAGTTGATACAGCTCGTATGCGCCACATTTCCCGGATGCGAGATGGCGAAGGACTCGGACGACTACGTCATGAAGGGTCTCAAGCTGCGCGAGGGGGCGGAGACGACGGAGGGCGAACAGTGGGAGAAAGGCGTGGACGGCTTGGTGGAGCCACTGCGGGCGAGTACATGGTCAGTGTCCGAACCGCCTCATCCTGCTTCCGTGCGATCCGTCCCACATGGTTGACCTCAGGCTGCTGAGCAACTTCCAGCAACAAGCTCCGGACACTCTCTCACAAGCTCCGAATATCACTCAGACTGACCTGTACGCGACCTACGCGGCGCGGTTCTCGACGATCTTGCCGGCTGAGGTGCAAGGGCAGGCGAGCGCAGACGAGGCAGAGTTGCGGGAGTATGAAGCAGAGATGGCCGCGCCAGATACGTCAAACGGGATCGACGATAATGACATCCACTCGTTCTCCCTGGCGCTCAGTGGGCAGCAGGACCAGGCGGAGGATTCGACACCATTACCGCCACCGCCGCCAAAGCGCGAGGAGAGGCTGCTGAATCCGGTCGAGTTGATCAATCTCACGAGGATGACATTCCCCAAGACGGAGCCGGCTGTGGACGACCAAGGGAGGTTCATCATCCGTGGGCTGGAACGGCGCGAGGGTGTGGAGAAGGGACGGAGCGTCAAGGTGGACGAGATGTTTCCGTTTGCCCTTGCCTCTGGTGAGTCGATATGGTAATTCAAGTGAGCCATGCGGCTGACAGGCAGCACCAAGCGCGAGCGATCCAAATCACCCCTTCACGTCCTTGCTAAAGCGCAAACTGGGCATGCTCCACCCCGATCCGGACAACCAGGATGCGAAGCGCGCAAAGCGGGACCCGGGCACCGAACCGTTACAGGCGGAAGAGAAGGAGCTTCTGCAGGGCTTGAAGCGTTTCAGGGACAGTCCGCTCGGCAGGGAAGTGAGGGATACATGTGTGCAGCAGTAACCTCCAAGGCGACAAGGAGTTCTACCGTGTGCATGTATCTCCGCTAGTCCGCCTCTATGTCGCCTGCTTCGTTGGGCCGTAGCCCGAGCTCTTGACGTCTGCGTACCGCCCACCCAGTCCAGCTGAAGGTTTCCGTATACCCGTTGTCGGCTTCGCACCGGTAGTGTTCCGGGAGCTGGGAGGCGGTATGCCCGACCCTGCTGTTAGTGTGATCGCTGGGCTCGCTTGAACACACGCACCTCTCGTGAAGCCCCTGGCCCCCCCTCGACCTCTCGTCCCGCCCCTTGTGGGCGCACTCTTCCTCGCATCGGCCGCTTCCCGCTGCTCCCTAGCCCTCTCCAGCTCTGCTTGTCGCTCTTCTTCCGCTAACCGCGCTGCCTCCTTTGCCGAAAGTGCTGCTGCCTCAGCCGCTGCGCGCTGGTCCTCTTCATCCTGCAATGCTTTGAGGTCCTGTTGTCAATCAAGTGATCGACAGCTGTTTGCGAGGAAACGTACGTCCTCCGCGCCCGTCCATCTGGGATTCAGGAGCAGATCTTGCGTATGTTCCTGCTGTCCCAGTATTGCCGTATACATGTCCAGTAGCCTGGACGTCTCCTTCACCCTCGCTGCTAAACGCTACAATCAGCAAAGCCCTCACCAAAGTCCCTCACAGCGGAGGGTCCCTGATGCCACGCACCTCGTTATGCCCTTTTGCTGCTTCCAACGCGCCCAGAAACCCATCAAACACCTCGTTCATCTGCCGCAGCTCGTACAAGCTCTCGCGGAGTTTATCGTCCCTCGCAGCTGAGCTTTCCGCCCGGTCCGTAGCTTGCTCATTATCGGCATGTATCGTCTCATCCACCGCGACGTCTTCACCCTCCTCTGATATTTCTCCAAAGTCCGATCGTGCCTCGTCCTCGATGTCGGCGTGGTCATTGGTCCGAGAGGACGGCCCCTGATTCGGCGCAAAGAGCGAGAAGCGCGGTGCTTTGCCGCTCTTCGCTTGCGGCGCTGGGGCGGCCGACGTGCTTGCCCGTGCGCTGAAACTAGCACTGTGCGATGTTTGCGAAGACTGAGCAGTGTCGAGTCGGGATGTGGATGGCTGATGCGAGAACATGAAAGAGTCGCCGGGAGACATGGGCTCGAGGGTCATGTTCGCCATAAGCCCGGTCGGGGATGACGAGACGTCTGCTTTGCGCTTGAACGTGGGTAATAGTGGCGAGTCCATCTTGTCGGACTTGAGCAGGAGATACGTGACGTCTTGGTCGGCCGACGCGTCGCGTGCTCCGAGCGCGTCCCGGTGGGTGGCGAACCATGACACAAGTGAAGCAAGCAGCAGGAGCGGAATCAAATTTCAGGTTGAAGCCGGTTGAGCCACAGGCGGCTTCTCGCATCCATGATGCCAGAATTCGGACAGTCGTCGCATACGACCTCATAACACGAAACCCCAAACTTCGGCAGGGAACCTTGCATCTGTCCATCACACCCGGTGACTGACTGCCAAGATGGATATCGATGATCTGGGTGCGTACAGAACCGTTCAGTCCTGTGAAAGATGCGCTAACGGCCAGCCGTCGACAACACCTACCAGCTTGGAGGTTCAGACGATGAACGTGAACGCGCCCAAAATGCCGAGCTGGTGGAACAGCTGGAGCGGAAGAAGCGTATGCGCAAGATGGCGGTTCCGACGGATGATAGACGTGTCCGGGACCGGCTGCGGGCATACGGCGAGCCAATAACACTGTTCGGAGAGGGCGTGAGTAGTGCTCGTCCGGTCGACCTCTTGTTTCGAGCTGACGGGCAGCCGGGAGACAGACGGGATCGACTGAAATATGTCCAGGAGCAGATTGAGAATGCCAAGGGGGACCGAGCCATACCGGACTTCATGGATGAGGACAGCAGCGATGAGGACGACGAGGAGGTGGGTTGCACATAATACAAGGGGGAGGTGCAGGGGTATTGATGGCAGGGCGAATTCTACACAGAGGGCTCTAACGAGCTGTTGGAGGCACGGCGGAAGATCGCGCGGTATTCATTATCAAAGTGAGTGGCAGTCGCATGTTCGGATCAACATCCAGCTGACGCCCAGAGCGAAATCCAGAATAGCTAGACAACGGATAGAAGTGGGCCTGCCATTATCGAAGATCGTCAATGTCCGGAAAGAGGTCTTCGGCGAGCTCAAAGTGGGTCATCGGGCTTCGCAGCGTGGACATGCCATGCCGAGTCATCGCGCTCATGCCAGACATTCAATAACCTTGGGTCTCAATTCGGTGACGACCGACCCCTATCGACCATCCGCTTCTCCCCCAATTCGCAGTACATTCTTACATCATCATGGACGGGCGCGGTGAAGGTATGGGACATGCCCAACCTGAATCCAATAGCAACCAAGCGGGGGCACGAGGACAAAGTTGGAGGGATCGCATGGCACCCGCATGCGACGGTCGGGGCTAGCGAGGACGGCTTGAATTTTGCGTCGGGCGGGGGCGAGGGTACCGTGAAGTTGTGGTCATTGACAGGGTGGGCTTTCATCAACGCGAGGAGTCATAGCTGACTCACAGGGAGAAGTCGCTTGCGACGCTCGAGGGGCATACGAACCGGGTTGGGCGACTGGCTTTCCACCCCTCGGGCCAGTACCTCGGTTCAGCATCATTCGACGGGACATGGCGGCTATGGGACGTCGAGGCGAAGAAGGAATTGCTGGTGCAAGAGGGTCACAGCAAGGAGGTTTATGCTTTGGCGTTCCAGGACGACGGTGCCTTGGCGGCCTCCGGGTAAGTGCCGCTTCAGCTTTTCTGAAGGTCGAGCTCATTGGCAGTGGATTCGACGCAATTGGCCGAGTCTGGGACATACGTACAGGCCGCACAGCCATGGTACTCGACGGTCACGTCAAGGAGATCCTGGCCATGGACTTTGCGCCTAACGGGTCAGTCATGGTCCGCGAGTGGTGACACAAAGCTGACGTGCAGGTACCAGATCGCCACGGGATCAGGCGACGACACCGTCCGCATATGGGATCTCCGAGCACTCAAAACCCAATATATCATCCCCGCGCACAAATCATCCGTCTCCGACCTCAAGTTCTTCCGCTCATCGTCCGAGCTCCCTCATGTCCCTCTCGACGTCTCCCTCCCCACCGGACTCCTCCCCGCCGTGCCCAGCGTGCCCGCCGACGATGCTCCCGCAGATACGAAACCCGAGATCAAGCCGGTGCTCAATGGCGACGGGTCCGGTGATGTCGAGATGGCCGGCAACGAGCAGCCGGGCATGGGTCAGCTTCCGAAATCGGGCCTGTTCCTCGTCACGGCGGGCTTCGACTGCAACGTCCGGATTTGGAGCGCAGACGAGTGGGCGTTGATCAGGAACCTGGCGACGGACGCAGGCAAGGTCATGAGTGTGGATATATCTCCAGATTCCAAGTTCATCGCGAGCGCCTCGTATAGTCGGTCGTTCCATCTGTTCGGGGGCGACAAGTCGTTGTAGACGTAAAGAGCGGATTCGACGTCCGCACCACTTGCAGCAATACCATGCATGCATGTCACGCGCATGCGCTGAAACCCAGACATGCCCAGATCACACCGTATTTGGTATCACATGGGATCTTACTCCCGAGGCTCCATCCCAGGCATCGGCCGTACCCTTGCGTGAGGGCAACGCGACTGCGCAGAAAACGCATGCTGCATGGTAAAGATGAATGAAAATAAGCCAGATAACAATCTCGAAAACCAAACCAAGGCTAGCTAATACACCCCTTTTTCACGTCCACTTCATGTCTCCACGTCTTTGCGGACGTCCACCACACTGTGAGGCCCGATCACCTAAACCGGCTGCGCAAGTGATTGCCCGTTACCAGGCTTCGCATCGTCCGCTCTCGCCAACAAGCCATTGACTCGTCCCAGGTCGATACTGGATCCATCGCTCTCGATCGCCTGCGTCAAGTTGTCCAGCAACTGCGCGTCAGCTCACGGATCCCGCACACCACCGCCGGAAGGACCCGACTCACCCCGTCGACACGCTCGATCGGGACTTTGGTGCACATGCTGACGAGCCGCCTGTACTTGACCGCCTTGTCCGCGCTCTCGCCTTCCAGCGCAGCAAGCCGATCCTGTATGATCTGCGAAATACGGTCCTCCCACGCTGCGATGCGCCTCAATCGCGCAACAGCCCCGTCAGACCCCTTGGGCGGTAGAGCGATCTCCTCTCCGGATCCGAATGCCACATTACCCACTTGGACATGACGGAAGCCGGCAGGCGCGACCGTCTCGCCGCTCATCTCGCTCGAGAGCGCGCCGCGGCCGGTCCAGTCCTGACTTGGTAGCGTCCCCAGAGCCTTCTTGGCGTTCTCGATCTTCTGCTTGACCTGCTCGAGGTCACCCAGCGCCGCTTGGGCACGGGCAACTTGTTGTCGCTTGTCTGCGAGCGATTTCGTCGCGTGCCGGACTTTGGTCTCGGTGTCGTTCAGCTTGGTCTGCTTGATCGTCATTTCTTGCGCAAACGTGTTGTTGATCGTCTCAAATATCGCCGAGATGTCTGGAGTGAGTACTGAACAGACGGTCGTCGGCCGTGTGCTCGACCGTGTGCTCACTCTTTTGCACGTCTCGCGATCGCCGCGCGGGGCGTGGAACCTCGGCTTTCAGCGTTGAGACGACAGCTTCGCCGGGAGACAGCTTGAGCAACTGCTATCAGACACCTTGACTCAGACAGGTGACGCGGAACCCACCTCGACTTCGACACCAAAGTCAAACGGCTTCAGGCCCAGCTTGTTAGCCCGGGCCTTATCGGCGCCCGCATCAAGGAGCAGCTGAATCAACGCCTTGCTCCCCACCCTCGCAGCGATATTCAGTGCCGTGTCGCCATGCACATCCTGCAGGTCCACCAGATTCTTCAAGCTGACTTGACCGGTCTCGTCGCCGTCCAACCCATTCTTCGCCACCCACTCCAACACGCCCGCCATGTATGCGCGCGCCGACGCCGCTCTGCCCTTGACTCCGGCAATGAGAGCAATGTGATGTATGACCGATCGATGGGCGTGGTCGAGGGTCCGTATCGAGCCCGACAGGGTCGTGAGCAAGTCAGAGAAACGGCCCGATTCGGCGTGATTTGTAGTGAGGACGGAACGGATCAGTGGCGTTTCGCCGGCGTAGTTCCCGCGATGTATGTCCGCGCCGAGGTCGAGCAGTTGCTGCGGTATTGACTCGACCGCGAGGGCCGTCGCCCAGTGCAGGGCCGTGTGGCCCTGGTCGTCGATGACAATATCGACATCGACGTCCTTCAGGTCTTCGCCGTGCGCGTCCTTCAGAATCTGCTGCAAGTCGACCGTGCCCGCATTCTCGCCGAACACCTTGATGAGCTGATCGCGCGTCCGCGCCGTCGTTTGATTCAGTTTCGGTCGGAGCGGCTTCGTCGATAGGCGGAACGAGCCCGGCAAAGGCGACGCGTTGCGAAGCTCCTCGTCTTCGGAATCCTCCTCGTCTTCGATCCCGTCCTGTTCTTCCTCCTGCGTCTGCTGCGTGGGGATAATAGCCTCTTCCACCTCGGGCAAGAAATCTCCGTCGTTGTCGCCATTGGCGAAATCGCCTTCATCCGACCTCTGTCGTTTCGCAGGGGGCGGCAAGTCGTCGGCGATCGTGTATTGCTGCGCATAGTGGGGGTTCGGGTGTGGCTGTCCATACTGGTCGATGTACACGTCGCTGTGACTCGGCGGAAGGCCCATCGCGCCGATATCCGCAGCGGGCGCAAGCATCGCGTTCATATCGGGTGGTTGGTTTCGCGTGGGCGTCATGGACATGTCGGGCTGGGCGTAGTATGGCGGGTACACCCCGGGCGGCATCATCATCATGTCTCCGCCGTTCGAGTATTGCGGCGGGGGAGGCATGTGCCCATACGGCGAAGCCATGCGGCTGGGAGTGAGGTCCGGGTTGTATCCCAAGATCGCTGACGGCGTCTTGAGGCCGCCTTGCCGGTCATGCCCGTCGGGACGGGCAACCGGGAGCGCAGCGACACCGCCAGACGGTAATTCCATGTCGAAGATTGGTGACAGGTAGCTCGTGACTCCGTATTGAGCCGCGAGCTCATGGCCGCGTTGCAATGGGATCCTGGCTGTTAGCTTGCTCAAATCAATGTACAGTCAACCAACCATGTGCCCTGGTATTTGCCATCTGCTGTCAGGATGGGATATATTGAACAATCATCTTTCACACTCACATCCGCCCTGCACCTTCTCGTGTATCCCAATCAGGATCTCCTTCTCCAGAATCTTCGTCCTCGAGGATTTAGGGATCCCAGCCACCTTAAGAATCTGCGTCGCATTCACCCACGAGTCGTGCGAACGTCGCATGACAGAGATACCACGAATCATTGCCTCGAACACCGCGATCTGGTGTCAGTGCCCGCTCGAAGATACATCCCCCTCAGTCCACGCTCGAAACCCCACGCGCACTCACCCCAGAATACACCGAGGCATACACCTTTGTATGGGCGGGGCCGTGCTCCACGGGCCCCTGCCCCGGCCCACTGCCCATGACGTTGCCAAAGACGTTTCCGTTGTTCGCGCCTGCAGCGCCCGCCGGCGCTCGCGCGCGTTCAGTGGACTGAGGCGGCTGCATGACGTGTCCGCCGGGCAAGACGAATTGCGGCTGCGGGATGGGCGGGCCGTGGTGTGCATGGCTCTGGGGGTGCGCGATGTGGCTCGATTGGGCGCTGCCAGGCCGTGAGTGGACCGAGTGCGGGTGTTGCAGGTGAGGCGGAAGGGAATGGAGAGGCGCTGGCGTTTGTTCTAGGGCTGAGCTTGGCGAGAGGGCAGGCAGCAGCGAGGGGTGGGAGGGCGTGGCTGGCTGTGGACCGCGCAGGGCCGGATGGCTGGAGCTGCATGTCAGCGATGGATGTCCATGGCGGAGTGGTGGATTGGAGAAGGCCAGGCGGGAGAACGCGCGAACGAGTCGCGGTGCGCGATCGACTTACCTTGAAGCATCCATCGTGCTCGATCTGCGTCGATGCGGGTCGGCACTGCTCGCAGATGATGTAGGCAAAGGTTGCTACCACTGAGAAAGCTTACACTGTCGTTGGAGATGATGATGTGAGGATGTTACAGGTGGACGCGCAGAATGAGGTAAGTCATGTCATGAGGGAATGTCCGGGGTTAAAGTGTCGAAACGCGTCGACGCGAAGCGCGACTCGGCATCAACCGCCCCAACCGTCAGCCACCCCGCAAGAGTGGCACTGTCCATCCGTCACTCCGTCCGTCCGTCATCGCACAGAGGCCCCTCGTCATCATCTCTATGCATGATTCATACACGCTCAGCGCGTTTTATAGATAAGCGGCAACCATAAAACATATGCCTTGTACTGTCCATCCGAAAGATCAGAGTCTTAGATACCGCCATACGCGTCCTCCTCGTCAAACATGCTCTGCACACGCGTGCCCCGCGTCTCGCTCGATCCCCATTGCTGTGGACTGTCGGTGACGCTGCCCGGAACGCTCATACCGGATGGGCTGCGTGGCGGGTAAGCGGCGCTGGGAACACTGGACGCGCCGTCACTGGAAGCGGAGTACGGCGGGGCGGGCGATCCAGGGACGGCCTTCGCGGCGAGCAAAGTGCGCTCGTACGGGTTCTGCTCGTGCAAGAGGCTCGACGAAGGCACCGGGTAATCGACGGACGGTCGAGTAGCAACAGACGTGGGCGTCTGTACCTCTGCAAGCGGGGAAAGTGGTCGGCCGTGGACATATGGCTGAGGCGGCTGGATGGCGATCGCAGGCGGGAGACGCGGCATGGGTTCGGTGGCGGAGAACGAGGAACCCGTCTCGGTCGAGCCGGTGGACTCATTCAAGTTGACGGCAGACTTGGGCGTGGGCGGCTCAGGGACGTTGGCGGCGGAAGCGACTTCACCGTACATCCGTTTCTGCTCGCTTCGCTCGTCCTCGTACATCGCGAGTGGCTGCTTCGAGTTTCTCCTGAGGTCGAATTCACTCATGAGCGGACTCATGGGCTCAAACGAGGGCAAAGTAGCAGGCGTTGGCTGAGTGACCGGAAAAGCTTTCTCGTCGTAGGGCGCAGTCCGGGCAGCAGCGGTTGCCGCAGCAAGAGCTGCAGCTTCCCCAGCATCAATCCCTCGGGGGGTGCTCATGGAAACCCGGCTTCGGTCTTGGGACAGTCGTGCGTCAGCAGCCCATTCTCCAGCAGACGCGGCAGTACGAGGCGTGTACGGCAGCTCTCCGTAATCCACGTTTGTCGGAGTGTGCGGTTCCGGCATATCGGCAAAGTCCTCATGTTGCCCGATGGCGAAGTTGCTGATGGGCGGAGCGGGTCGGCCGAGGGCGTGTGGGGCCAAGTCAGGCTGCGGGAAGCCGTGCGGGCCGACAAGCTGACGGGTGTTGCTTGGGACGGGGATGGCGTAAGGCGAGTGATCCGGGATGTTGTTGTACATGTCAGGCGTTGGTGAACGGTCAGCATCCGGGTTGTAAGGGCGCCCTTGCGGGTCCAGGCCGTAGTACGGCGAGGGGAGATTGGGGTACGCGCCATAGCCTTGACCGAGCGATCCAGAACCGACACCAGCTCGGTTCGGGCCTTCCTCCGTGAACATGTAGTCTGAAGCCGGTCGGAAAGATCCATCCTCTTGGAAGGCGTTCTGACGGGCCATGGCAAGGGCACGGCGGGATCCTATCACCGGCGCAGCCGACGCGCCGTAAATGTCATCCTGTCCGCCGTTGTGGCCATACTTCTCGTTGGGTGGGAACGGCGTGATGTCGTCATCGTCGATCTTGGCCCATGGAGCCTTCTCTGTATAAGTGCGATTTGTGTACTTGCGCTATGGGTCAGCTTGGCTTACTGTCACGCCAATGCTTGCTCACGTAAAGCCAGCCAACGAAGGAGCCGATGATCACCAGACCAACGAGAGCACCGACAACGATCCCGGCGATGGTCCCGCCCGAGAGGCTGTCGATCAGCCGTCTGTAATCCTGCCACCACCGATAGCTTACCCAGTATCCTTGGTGGAGTTTGAGCCAGCCAGATTCGCGTCGGAGCTCGCAGAAGGAGCACTGCTCGAAGGGAGGACGTTGCTCGGCGACTGCGTGATGGTCCGAACAGTGGCCGTCGACGTTGCGGGAGTGACAGTCGATGTCGGGGCAGTGGAACTGGACGAGGACGACTTCGCTGCTGACGAAGAAGTGATGGTGGAGGAGGTAGCCCGGGCGGAGGACGTCTAGATGATCAGCTCTGAATGCAATCCGCACATTGCACCGACGCACCGAACTTGACGAGGAAACCGCTCGGACCGCACTGGACGTCACGGCCACAGCCCCCGTCGTCGTGCTGGTAACGGTGTTACCGAACTTGTCGGAGAAGACCCAAGCGGTATGAGTGGAAGTAGCAGGCTGAGCGATAGGAGTGGCAACGCGCTGAGTCGCCGTT
>Ga0308169_10003883_pt1 | contig 14279 bp, 20 predicted proteins | sample PhyBR1_2_FD_202139 | JGI IMG/M metagenome (GOLD analysis project Ga0308169, IMG submission 202139) | Phyllosphere microbial communities from UC Gill Tract Community Farm, Albany, California, United States - DLSLSB.R1 | ecosystem: Host-associated > Plants > Phyllosphere > Unclassified | place...
TTGTGCATTGCTGCCCAGAGGGCGTACCGGAGCAGATATTCCGCCGACTTTCGCCAAAGACACAGAGGGGCCCGTCTCTGCTTGACCCGGAGCACGGTTGGGTGGCAGCATATGGGGCGTACAAGAACGATGATGGAACGTACAAGTCGGCAGGGGACCAGGAGGTGAGCACAGCACCGCGTCCTCCACTGATCCTAGTTTGAGAGGACGCATATCAAGGTCGATGATGATTCGCTCGGCCTGCGGACAATCAGGTCTATCACGGAAATGGCGGAAAGATGGGGATTCGTCGAGGAATCGAGGCAAGAGCTGCCCAAAGGGAACATGTTCGTGGTCTGGCGGGTGGGGAAGGGCGCCCCATAGCCAGGCGATAAGCATGGGGGTACAACGGTGGCCCCGGCGGCGCCAGTGGGACTCGTCCACCCCCTCTGCCCATCAGTCAGAACGCACCACGAGACCGGGAGCATACTCTGATCAGGACGGCCGATATGTCATAGCCAGTCTCGCATGCATGCATGCATGCATGCATGCTCGCTGTGGAACGGGTGTTAGCGCTGGCTGGATGCATGACCAACAAACGCCACACTACTGATTCGTCATCCGATCCTAGTTGAATCCCTGGATCAGCGGCGGCGGGGGAGGGAACAGCGGTCTACGGTCCGTTTGATAGTTACGGTTTGTAAGAGTCGTAGCACGTTTATGAGCCAACCACTTGCTATAGCCCCTTGCATCTTACCATCCCTCCACTAGCTTCGACTCGGTCCTCCGTCTGTCATCATCTGCTCGACCGTCAAGTGACTGTCCAACGACTTGGTTCCTGCACATACGACTCAGCTACGCCCGTTACATGTCGCCCTCGCCGCTCGACTCTTGAAGCTCCATCCCCACCGGCGTGTGGTCCGACGATCGCCTTTCCCTCCTACTCCTCCCATCCGTCTTCAATGGACGTTGAGCATGCCTCGGCCCCGCCGGATCCAGCTCCTCGCTCGACATCACCTCGCCATGATGCACAAATAGCCGATACTTCCAGTCCCCAGTCTGCCGGAGCCGAAGCTGGCCCGTCACGGCGGCGTGCATCAACTTCACAGCACCGTCCCGCATCGCCCGAGACGACGTTATCACCCGAACGCCCAGCCTCTCCCCACCTCGACCTCGCAACGTACCCCACTCAGACTCTCCTCCGCCTTTTAGCCAGTTTGCTGCAGCAGATCGCATCCGCAAACGACCAGCTTCGGCCCGATCTCGACGAGTCCATGGACGAGGACGACGCGTCGCAGACGAGCGAAACGCGATCGACCAACTCCCAACCACACCCGTCCCCGACCACGGCGCTCTTCTCCCCGACATCCGCGGCATCGCCTTCACCTCTCGACGAGCCATTACCGCTGTTTTCCGCATCCCGCACGAGCCTCAATCACCCCTCCAGCCTGCTATCATTCCACGCCCGGCATGTCCCGTCCATATCCATCGAGGCGTACCTGTTGCGTATCCTCAAGTATTGCCCAACTACCAACGAGGTATTCCTCGGTCTGCTGGTCTACTTTGACCGGATGTCGCGCTTGGGCACTCCCAGCGGGGTCGGCGGCGAGGCAGCGGGTGCGAGAAAGGGCGCGGGCAGGGGATTCGCGATCGACAGCTATAATGTCCACAGGCTGGTCATTGCCGGTGTGACGGTCGCGTCCAAGTTCTTCTCAGGTATGTTGACGGGCTATATCAAGCCGAGCTGACGGCAGACGTGTTCTACACCAACTCGAGATACGCCAAAGTCGGCGGCCTGCCGTCGCACGAGCTTAACCAGCTTGAGCTGCAGTTCCTGCTGCTGAACGACTTTCGGCTGGTCATCCCTCCCGACGAGATGCAGCGGTACGGAGATAGACTGTTGAGCTACTGGGAGGGTAGGGAAGCGCAAGATGCTCAGGACGAGGCGGTGGAGACGGTGCCCACGGCGGCGACAACGAGCGAGGCACCCGCCTCGACAAGCGCACCAACCCCACAAGCAGCGCCGGTCCAACCCCATCCCACACCATCGACGCATCAACCGGCACCTTCAGCGCAACCGTCTCAGACAACATCAACATCGACGCCATCACATAGCACCATATCACGGGGACGAGAGCCGGCGCGGACGGCGGTGTCATTTGCCGACGCTCCGAGGGGGACGTCGGGGCTCAGAGGCTGGGTAGGGGGAGGAGATGTCATGACGGGGAGGATGACTTCGCCGATGCGGGACTAGGGTTGTTATAGATACATGTTACATGCTTGTTTTTTTGTGATTTGCACATCGACGACTGCGCACGCAATGAGATTGTCTTGGCTGCCCGAGGTAGCGAAGCAAGAGATACGAGGTGAGGCGGGAGAGGGCCTGCGTATTTACCGGTGAACCTTACTTGGCAACATATGCCCATCCTCCCTTTCATCCAAGACCTTGCCCCCTTTCCATCCCATCCACATAGACGTCCCCGAGTTGTATTTTCTCTGTTCCATCAACTCCCCCGCTACAGCACCCGACGCACACGCGATGCTTTGACAACGGCGGAGACCTCGAAATCACGATGCCGCCTTATCGCCCACCGCCTCGCCCCGAGACATTCTCGTCTGATACCACCACCGACTCGACCGCCTCCGTACCATCCGCCCCGACGCCTTTCAACACCTTTGCCCAGCCCGACGCATTCAGCTCCATCTCCACGCCAGACGAGGAGTACCTCTACCAGAATGACCACTCGCACGCGTCGTTGCGACCGTCCATCACCTCCACCTCATCACGCAATCTGTCAACAACCTCTTCTCACGCCGGGTCGCATCTGCTGCGCCATCCGTCCTCCGACTCGGTACCGTTCTCGACGCGGCCTGTCCCGGCCCCTCCCCTGACTATCCGGCATAGTGGGCAGGATGGGACGTCGGTGGGGTCCATGCCGTTCACGCCGGGCGGCGCCAAGTTTGACGACCACGACCCGCATGACCGTATCGATCGAACCATGAAGCAGGAGGACATCGATGCGCACCGTCTCCAGCAGCTGGGCTATGACCCGGTTCTCGGGCGGGACTACACGTTCTGGTCGAGTCTGGCGATATCGACGGTCAACATCGGCTGTCTGCAGGTGGGTTTCGATCGCAGATAAGGCGTGGTGGCTGATTCCAGGGGGTCATCTTCGGCGTGTATGGCACGTACAACTACGGCGGACCGATGATGATTGTGCGTGCTGCGTGCGGCATGCTCCTTGCAATGCTGTCTACCGATCATTGCTCTTACTGATGCCAGCTCATCGCGTGGCCACTATCCGGCATCATCCAGATGTTCCTCACGCTCACGCTCGCCGAACTCGCTTCTGCCTACCCCGTCTCAGGCGCAATGGCCACATGGGCATGGAAGCTCGCCCGGATAGGTATCGGCGGAGAGAGGGCGTGGGGATGGCTGATGGGCGGTGTCGTGCTCGGCGGGCATCTAGGCAACGCCTTGCTAGTGTCATGGCAGATCACCACCATCGTGGAGGGGACGATGCAGATGGCGTTCGATTACCAGCGGGAAAACTGGCATAGCGTCCTGTTCTTCTTGGTGAGTCCGGGATCTGGTGGCCTGTCTGACCCCAGGCGGTGATGCTGTTCTGCGGCACGGTCGGATCCACGGGGTTCGGACGATCGCCTCGGTTCTGGCTGGGATGTGGCGCGTACTTCCTCGCTTGTTATCTCATTCTGAACGTTTCGGTCCTCGTATCGATCGTGCAGTAAGTCGGCAGGAGCAGCGCGTTGCTTTGCTCACGCATAGGCGGGGCGAGAGCCATATCTCTACGCATTATTTCAACAACACGGGGTGGTCATCGAGAGCATACGTCTACATTCTTGGATGGCAGTCATGCACGATCGCCACTGGATCGGTACGTTCACCTCGGCGGATCCCCACTGACAACAGGACGCATCGGCACACATGGCCGAGGAGACTCAACGACCCGCTCGAAACGTGCCCAATGCGATGGTCTCGGCTATGGTCCTCGCATACATCATGGGCTACATTGTGAGCCAATCACCACCAGATTCCAGCTCGCCCAGCTCACACCAGTCACTGGCTCTTCTTCTTCTCGCCGTACCCGCCGACGATGTCGTCGCGATAGCCCGACAGCCCTTCCCATTCGGTCACATTCTCGCCAACGCCATCAACCCCACCGGCGCCATCGCGATCTGCTCCCTTCTCATCATCCTGCTTGCTCTCCAAGTGCTCGCGCAGCTCCAAGCGTCGTCGCGATTCGTCTTCGCTCTGGCTCGAGATAATGCCATGCCGTTCGCGGACACTATCAAGTGGACAAACTCTTCCAAGCAACCGGTGGTCGCCAACTGGGTGGTCGTAGGACTTTGCATCCCGTTCTGTCTGCTCACGATTGCGGGCAAAGGCACACTGTACTCGGTCCTGACCGTCACTGCGGCGTCTCTTAGCTTCGTTGGCTATGTGAGTGGCCTCGCATTGGCTTGTGCGACTGAGCTGACTGTAGATCATACCGGTGATGCTGTACCTCCTGTCAGGCCGGAACCTGCAGGCGGAGAGCCGGAGCTCGTGGAGCCTGCGCCGATTCAGGTGGGTCCTTGTTACTTGAAACTGCCGTCCAGAGCTCATGACAGCAAGCCCTGCGCTTGCTTGGGGATCATGTACGGCTCCGCCATTATCATCACGCAAATGTTGCCGAACCGTCACCCCGTGACAGCTAGTACGTGGGATCGTGCGCCCCTGGACCGTCGCTGACTCCGCAGGTAACATAAGCTACAGCCCAGTCGTCATAGCCGCAACGGCGTTGATCTGTCTCCTGACTTGGTACCTCTATGGTACGGCCTTGCCTGCGCATCATGCTCGATCGCCTGCTGACTCGCAGGGCGGACGCATTACTCTGGTCCGATCCGATCCCTCACCAAATGGGAAGCCGGCGTCGAGATCGATCTGCAGTCGGCACTCGCCTCGTCCCGCTCCAAGCACACCAGCTATGGCGTGTCGGAACAGGCAGGACGCACACGGTCTGACAGCACCAAGCAGGATATGACGCACTCTGTCACGATCGCTACGGCCGTGTCTGTGGAGACGGGAACGGAGACGGGAACGGAGACGGGATTGGAGACGGGGATGACGAGCGATTCGGGATGGACGTCCTCGGCGAGCACGACCGAGTCAGAGTCCGGTTCCGGGTTTGGGTCTAGATCGGGTAGTGCCGGAAGTGCGGGCAGTGGGAGCGACAGCACGATTTCGGCGAGGGGCACGATGAGCCGGTCGACGACGACAGGGCTGGGGACCGTCGGGCGCATCAGCGAAGAGGGGGACGGGGAGAGGTGAACGTCAGGGCTGGGTTCAACGACTGTATACACAGCGTTGAAGGGGAACGAGAATGGTAGGGGGACAAAAGGCAGAGCCAAAGACAGTCTGGGTGTAATTGAGATCCGGTTTCTGCGGGTCATACCTCTTGGGGGATTTTGTACAGCGTCGTATATAACGTTGCAAGGCTTGTATGCAGACATAGTCGGTTCTGAATCGGCGGACTGTACTCCTGTTTGTTGTACAAGCCACGCACCTCAAGACAGGATGTGACCATCGAGTAGCCTGCTCCGATCCCGGAGCGGAGGCCAGATCTCCGGGCACCTGGAGCTGGTCATACCTCACGTATCGATGCAACCTGCTTTGTGCCATACCATGCGACACCTGTTCTCCGCTTTCGATGTGAGCCGACAAGGTGAGCGAGCACCAACCGGTCCCTCTTCGACGGAGAGACAGGGCTAATGCGCAGTATTCCACACGACGCGACTCTCCCTCGCTATCGTCAACCTCAAGCCGCTGCTTCCAGGTCGTGGGTGGGACGATCATTTTGTGCGCAGACGGTCTGACTCGCAGATGTGCTGGTCCTGCCGAAGCGCGTCGTGCCGCGCATAACCGACCTCGACGCGGACGAGGTCTCCGACCTGTTTCTCGCGGTGCAGAGCGTGGGGAAAGCTGTGGAGAAGGCGTATGGCGCCGAGGCGCTGACGGTTTCCGTCCAGGTGGGTCGCCCTCGCGTGTTCGACCACTGGGATTATGCGATGGGGTTAAAGACACCAGGACGGTGCCGCGGCGGGGCAGAGCGTACCGCACGTTCATGTGCATGTCTTACCGCGGTTCAGGACTGATTTCGGGGGAAAGAACGACGATATCTACCCGAAGCTGGAGCAGTCGGAACATGAGCTGCGGGGCGATCTCGCAGTCTCAACGGCCGCCAGCGGGCCGACACAGTCAGCCGGCGCGCCGTCGGGAACGGAAGGGGCCAGAGTGGGGCGGGACTGGGACGTGCCGGCGGATGACGACCGGAAACCACGGAGCGTCGAGGAGATGGAGAGAGAAGCACAGTGGTTGGCCGGCTACCTCTGATCCTAGACGATAGGTGTGTCCGATTGTGTGTCTTGGCACATTACCGGAGTAATGTCGCCTGGGTGCGATGCTGACTGCAAGACAACCGATGCATGCATGATCAACATGGCATGCGAAATGGGCTCAGGTATACCCCATGGTCGCTCCCCGCGTTGCGAACCCCGCCTTCTCCTCGTCCTTCCTCCGCCTGAAATGCAGCTTGTACTTGCGGCGCTCGTACAGGACATACCCGACAACGGCGAGAGTGAGCACAACGAGGCCTGAGTGTCAGCTGCAGAGGACTTGAGCTTGAGGGGATGTGAGTTACACAACTTGTGGGAGAGTGCCATGGGGAGAGAAGCTCGGAGCGGCACGACGGCAGGATCAGGGACGAGGACTCACCGCCGAAGATGCCCAGACCGATAGGCAGAACCTGCAGCTTCTGACCGGGGATGGGCGTGACCTGTCGTCAGAGTCACGCTGGGATGGCGCAATTTGAGCGACCGCTCACGTCAGATGAGGCTTCGGCCGCTGCTGCCGTCGCGGACGCCTCTGCTACCGCTGCGGTCGCGTCGTTGACGACTACGATAGAACCAGACTGTCATCAGCTTGGCGGATGAGCGTGACGAACGGATCAAAGCGTGCACGTACGATCAGAGGGAAGTCTGACGGGGCTGCGTTTGCATTGCCAGTCCGTGAAGGGCTCGCCTGCGCTTGGGCGGGATCACTCCCCGTCGCCGATGCTGACGGAGCCGCACTGCTGACTGATCCTGAACTCGAAGCGGTCTGGGACGCCTGAGGAGCCTGGTGTCACGATGGGACTGACTTGTTCGGTCGACTTACACCGGTGTTATTCGCTGACGCAGAGGAAGACGCCTGGCCAGACCCTTCAGACGACGAAGTCGCGCTCCTGGTGGAGGACGTTGCCCCGTTCTGATGTCAGTACCATGGTGCGCAGACCTGCCTGCCCAGACTCACCATAAACACGTCGATTGAGATGCTCGTCGATGAGGCACTGATCGATGCGTTTCCCGTAGGCGTCACGGTGGGCTCAACTTCCGACGCTGTCGCATTCGAAGCCGAGGCAGAATCTGACGAGACGGTCAGAGACGCTGCCGTGCACGCTGGTTCGGTCGACGCACCTCCCGTGGTGGGGGCACTGTCCGTGGCGCCAGGTGTACCAGATGAGGAGACGGAAATCGCGTTCGATGCGGCACCCGATGAAGCTGGAGGTGCCGGCGAAGCAGCGGACGCAGAGGACGCTGCGCCCTGTACGGCGTCCGCGGCGCCCAAACCCGAATCACTACCGATGTTCTGGCCATTGAGGAAGGTCGAGCAGAACGACTGCGTTGGATCGGATACGAGCGTCAGGCATTTCTGCTCCATCACTCCGAGTGACCTGGCGTGAGTCAGGCTCGGTCATGACCACTTACGAAGGGATCTGAATTGTCGACTCGGTCACTTCCACTATGGTGGTTCCTCCCGCTTCCTGCCGCTTTCGCCCCACAGCTCCCTCTGCTATGGAGCCAAGGTCCAGCATCGTTCCCGCTCCGCTTCTCGACGGAGTTTGACGCCTGTCAGGGCCCGCGGAAACTCCGCTAGTGCCCGTCCGGCGGTACCCAGCAGACCAGTCTTTGAGCTCATGCCGGCTGATGCGTTGTCGAGACGCACGTATCTTCTCATCGGAGCTGGAGATCGCAGTGAGAGGGGCTGAAAACAGAGTTGAAAGGATGAGAGCGGAGAAGACGTACGGCCCTGCCCCAAACATCTGGACTGATCACAATGTGTGGCCCGGCCAGCGAGATATATAAGCGGAGAGCTTGGGAGGGGTGGCGGAAAAGCAGGGGAGTCGGCCTATCACTCGGTCCCACATATGTATATGCCGGCCTGGAAGACAGGCGGGTTAGTTGATGGGGGTTAGTCCGTTGATGAGGCCGTCTCCTCGGTGGTCGACATGGTCGTCGCTCGGTGTGGTTGAGCAGTGACAACGGTTTCCTACCCGCTTAATCAATGCCACAGCAAGCATTGCAACCCGGCTCTGACGGGAGACTCTGGACTCGACGACGGCGCAGACCTGCAATCATCCCAGATGCCCGCATAGGCACACATGACTTTGAACGGGGGACAAGGATCCTTGCTGAAGCTGAAACATCCTTGGCATGCGGGGATCCGGCGGAGGAAAGATCACCCCTGGTTGTTTCAGATTGATGCCGCACAGACTCCCAGTCGGTGTCTGACAATGCCTCTTCCAGGCGCCCAACTTGTCCACTTCCACCATAAGACATAAGCACGACACACGCCGACCCCTCGATCAAGTGGTTGGCACCATAAGGGCCATCGACTGCGGGGAGCTCGCCACCATCATCATCATGCGCGCCGTCCACTCGACGTCCGAGCCATCCATTATCGATCAACTTGACGGACCCTCTCGTCCTCCTCGGTCTGGTCAGCCGGGCCGTCGTGGGCGCTCTCTCTCTACGAGCACATTCTGGTCTCTCGAGAAAGCAAGAGTGTTTCCTTGCCTCACGCGCGCAGCGAGTCGAGCGACTCTTCTGTCGTGTTGATATCGGCACCAGCCACTCGTCAGCTGAACGGCCACTCAGGACAAGCTCCAACGTCAGCCGATAATGGCAAGCACAGCGCTTCGGGTCCCAGTAAATCCGCCGGAAGCGATGGTCTCGAATCGAGGTTCAGGATTTGTGAAGCGCATTCGCTGTGGGGACAAGGGCGATGGAAGGGCGCTCGACACGCCCAACGACAACAAGGCGAAGTAGAATGGCACAACGCCTCGGGTTCTTTGACTGAACCGCTCGTACTCGCACCACCGCCGTCTGAAGTTGGAACGCTGTTCCAGAGCGCTTCCACATCCAGCATCGACTCTGGCGGACTGGGACTGACGAAGAAGGCTCGAAGAAAGCGGAACCGCCGACTGGGACGCGAGGCCGAGAAGAGGGAGAGACTGAGAATCGGACGAGATTACGCGAACCATGAGCCTGCTGGCTTCGGAGGCAGCGATGCCGAATACAGCGACGATGCCAGCGAAGTCAGCGAGAGCACGGAGATGAGCTCGATTGATGCCGCCTCCAGCGTTGATTCGTGAGCTGTCAGCACTCGCCCAGTCTGCCGCTGACGGCAGGTTCCTTCGAGGCGACGCATCATTCATGGCCAACAAGGCAAACAAACTTGTAGTCTGGCAATCACTCTGCATCGAGGTGGGCCTTGCGGGCGAACTCCGAACCTAGCAGACGATAGTTCGGCCTCTGCAAGGCGAGCGAGCCAGCCGAACTCCCGGATACGCCGTACTATCGCCCTGTGTCGCCTTCGGCTCGAAGCGGGTCCTCAGACTACTCGGATGACTCGGACGAGTCCGACACAACGGTCCCGAGCCTGCATACTGCTCGATCGAGCACGCCCAAGGCGTATCATCCGTTACCACAATCAATCAGCTCGGCCAAGCGCCTGCTCAAGACGCATGCTCACGTCAACCTTGCCGACTATCTGGCGGAGAGGAAGAACGCGCCGCGACAGCACGGCGGGGATTACAGCCACCTGGTGTATTCTTCGGCGATGGCTATGCGACGATACACCATAGAGACCGGCAAGTATATCAGGGTCAAGGCGGCGAAGCGCGAGTGGCTGCAGCCGCTGTTGAAGGACTTTGGCTTCAAGCGGGGAAGCGCGTGACGAGGGGAAGCCGTTGAGGATGGAGACCAGTGACCTGGTGATAAGATATGATTGACGATTCTGCCACCTGAAGCTGTGCTAGATATATACATGTGCTGCCCTGACGAACCGATCGACCAAGTGCCTCGCAAACGACACACGCTGTACATACATACTATGCAAAGTATGCAAGCATGGGGCTGGGCTCGGGGGACCCGGTTGGTAGAGCAGGTGGGTAGAGCCGGAATATTACCGGTTGTGGTAAATGATACAATTTTTGCAGCCCTGGTGCGGGCTGATCCGCCCCGAAAGCAAAGAAGGCAGAGCGTGTACTGTGTTGATCCCTTAACACTTGTATACACATTTGCACACAGAGCATCCTCGTCTCAACCCCTCCCCACATACATACCCAGCAGCACAGCAGGAGAAGAGCACTGCATCGCACAGTCCTCCTCTCCAGCTCGACCCTGCCCGACACCCACCGCCCCATGTCGTTCGACCAGGCCCCCTCGTCGTCGACACAATGGCAGCCACCCGTCCCGTCCCTCGCTTCCCTTCCCGTCGATAAGACAAAGACGGAGCCGAAGCCCGCCTACTACAAGCTGCAGTTCGGGGACGAGATCACGGGTTTCAGCTACTATGTGCGGACGCTGCGCGTGATCATCGGGCGGAATACGGCGAGTCGGCAATGGAATATGGCAATGTGGCATGTGCTGATGTTAGGAAAGGCAGGTACCGCCCGATGAGAGGGAGCAAGGGGTGCCGACGCATCCTCCACTTGAGGGCGAGTCGGGACCTGGTGGGACAGACAGCGGAGGGGTGGAAGGGATGAATGGCGGAGAGCGGATGGACGCGTCTGGCGATGCCAAGCCGGGACTGGGGATGGAAGGCATTGATATGGACAGCCTGTTCAACATCGACATGCCGCCATCCGAGTTCGACCCGTCGTCATTCGCCTCTGTGGACCCCGCCGCGGCGTTCATGAACAATAGCAACAGCAGCAACATTGAAAGAGCGAGGACCACGCCGCCGATGATGCCGAATGGACACATGCAGACGCCACTACCGCCTCAACCGTCCTCTGCCCCGCCCGAGCCCCACGTCAAGCTCGAGATGGACGACAGTGCCATGCAGATTGATCCGGCTGAGCCGGAAGGATACTTTGATCCACGATTCGTCCCACCCCCACCCCCACCCGCCGTCAAAGCCGCCAATGTCGACCATGTTGATGTCGACCTCGGACCGCTCAAGTCGGTATCGCGAAACCACGCCAAGATCGAATACCACAACGAGCTCGGCCATTTCTGTCTGGAGATTATCGGTCGGAACGGAGCTTGGGTGGATGACCGGTACTTTGTCAAAGGCTCAGTGGTGCCCCTCGCACAGATGTGAGTTTGGCGGGATGGAGGGCGTCGTTCACTGACACCAGGTCGCAAATACAAATCGCGACACGTATATTCCACTTCATCCTCCCGCCATCTTCCTCCCCTTCACCATACTCGTCTTACGGGTACGAAGACACGTCGAACGCGCTCGACGACGTGCCGTACCCTTACAATCTCCCTCCCGCCGAAGTGGGCTATGCCGAGTTCTACGGCGAGCCAGGACCCGGACCAGCCAGTGCAGCCGCCATGGCTGCTCGACACCCGGCCGACCCCGCCGCGTACAACCCGTTCGCCCCCGGCGACGGACTGGGCATGGGCATCGAAGGCGTCGAGGGGCGCGTATGGGACGACGAGTGGGACAACTCCGATGGCGAGCTGTCGCCCTTCGACGAACAGGAGCTGCTCAAGTACGGCGCGATGCCGGGATTCGGGATCCCGCCGGGCATGTCGTTCGAAGGGATGTTGATGCCGGACATGGCGATGCCGGAGATGCTGCTGCAGGACATACCGCTGGACATGTCCATGCAGATCGACCCGAACATGGCGGCCATGCAATTCCCGCCGGACGGTCAGCCGATGCTCGAGCCGATTCCGCCTGTCCCCGAGTCCGCGCCGCCGCCCGAGCCTGTTCCGACCACGGAGGCAAAAGCCGAGCCCAAAGCAAAGCCAAAGCCGAAGAAAAAGAAGAAGAAGGAGGACAAAGACAAGGAGGCGGAGGCGAACAAGGAGGGCGCGAATGGAGATGCCGCTGGAGACAAGGACAAGGACAAGAACAAGGACAAGGACAAGGAGACCCCAGCCAAACCGCCCAAGAAGAAGGCGGCGACGAAGAAGGAGCCGAAGAAGAAGAAGAATGCCGCGCCAGTGGAGATCAAGCCGCAGCCCGTGCCCGAGGCGGTCGAGTTGGAGATGCCTACTGCAGACGAGGTTGCGACGTTGGCAGCGGTGCTTGCGGCCGAGCCCATCGCTCCGCCTCCACCGCCTTCGCCTCCGCTCAAACCGGTCGACCCGCCCAAGGCCAAGGAGCCAAAGGAGGCGAAGGAACCGAAGGAGAAGGACAAGGCCAAGGAGAAAGACAAGGACAAGGCCAAGGAGAAAGACAAGGACAAGGCCAAGGACAAGGAGAAAGACAAGGAGGGGACGGCGTCGAAGCCTCCCGCCAAGCCGTCGACAAAGGCGACCCCAGCGAAGGCGACTCCGGCGGCCAAGACTGCGGAGACAAAGTCTGCCGATGCAGCGAAATCGGCAGAGGTCAAGAAGGCCGATGCGGCCAAGGACAAGACAGACAAGGCGGACCCTGCGAAACCCGCTCCGGCGAAGGCGGCAACTCCTGCCAAGGCGGCACCTGCCAAAACTGCAGGTACTGCGAAACCCGCTCCGTCAGCCAAGGCAGGTCCGCCTGCGGCTCCAGGAGCCGCGACCGCTCCTGGAACAGCACCGGCAGCTGGAGCACCTGCGAAGGCCGCCCCGGTCGCAACCACCGGGGCCGCTGCCACACCCGCGACCGCCACTCCTGCTGGCAAACCCGCTCCGCAGACGAAACCTGCTCCCAAAACGGTCCCAGGCGCCCCAGGAGTGCCTGCTGGTCCCGGTTCGGCCGCTCCCGCAGGTGCGAAGCCTCAGCCCGCGCCTCAACCCCGCCCTTTACCCAAGGCTGCAAGTGCTGCTGCATCCGCAGCCTCGGCAGCTTCGTCTCCTGCTCCGCCGACGCCCACCCGAAAAGACAGCACGCCCGCCCCGGCCGAGCCGCCCAAGCCGTTCTTCCTGACCGAGCTGATCGAGACGCCAGGACGACCCGGTCACATCGTCGTCAATGTTCCGATCCCGCCTTCTGGCGCTGGACCGCGTCCGCCACCCGGTCCGCTTATCGGCCTCGACGGGAAGGCGTTCATTGGTCCTCCCCCGCTCAAGCCGACCGCGACGTTTGCTACAATCATCCACCGCGCGCTGCTGTACCTCCCACGCGGGCGAGGAACCCTCGGCGAGGTGTGCAATTGGGTGGCGGGCGAGTGGGAGTGGTTCCGTCTCAACATCGACGCTGGGTGGCAGAACTCGATTCGGCACAACTTGTCTTTGAACAAGGCGTTTCTCAAAGTTCCGCGTATCCCGGAAGATGACCCCGAGTCAAAGGGATCCGTGTGGATCATCGATCCGGAGGAGGGACCCTTGTTCGAGGAGAAGCAGCGAAAGGATGCGCTCAAGTCCGCAGGCAAGGAAAAGAACGCGGAGCAGCGGCGTGAAAAGGAACGGCAGAAAGTTGAAGAGCGGATGCGAAAGCAGCGAGATGCCTACGACCACGGTCACGCGTATTCGCCTTCACCTGGTCCGAGCGCCAAACCTGTTCTACCACGACCCAACATCCCTGCTCGACCTGCCCAACGCGCCTCTCCTGCGGTATCGGCCAACGCAAAGGGTCTGCTCCAGCCCAAGGCGAAGATTACCGTCTCGATCCAGGTCCTCACGGCGGCGCATAGGGCCAAATCGGTCATCGCTACGACGGACGCAGCCGGGAACCCGCTTCCCTTCGCATGTGACGGGACGACGTTGATGTTAGACCAAGGGACCTTTGGGCACCTCACGCAGGACATCATCGATAAGCTCACGCTGCTCGGTGCGGCGGGAGCGGTTGACGTACTATCCGCTTGGGTGATCAACAAGAACAAGAACCAGGCGGCCAGGGCGGCACAGCAAGCTGCGCAGGCTCAGGCGAACGCGAAACCGACCGCCGCGAGCATGAAGGCGAATCTTACCAGGCCGGCGGGCGCCCCCGCTACTGCCGCAACCGCCGCGGGCGCGACAGGAGCGACTCCCACCGGTACCGCCGCGACTGCAGCAGGCACAAACCCAGGCGCAAAACCGGTTCCTAAGCCTGCACCAAA
>Ga0308169_10003884_pt1 | contig 14273 bp, 25 predicted proteins | sample PhyBR1_2_FD_202139 | JGI IMG/M metagenome (GOLD analysis project Ga0308169, IMG submission 202139) | Phyllosphere microbial communities from UC Gill Tract Community Farm, Albany, California, United States - DLSLSB.R1 | ecosystem: Host-associated > Plants > Phyllosphere > Unclassified | place...
ACGTCGCTCCTCGTCTTTCGCCCATGCCGTCCAAGCGTCCTCTGCCTGTACCTCGCCCATCTCCGTTCGGCCAAGTACACCGATGCCTTTCTTGCGTGAATGCGCGACCATGATCGGCCACATGCATTGTGCGATGAAGAGCGACTCGGAGGTGCCGTACCACGTATCGTAGATGTGGCAGAGGGTGAATGTCTGCAAGGTGGTTATGGCCATATCGAGCCCGCATTCTTGCACCAACGCCCCCCGGATGCGCGATACGATACGGCGATAGTCTTTCCGCTTTCCGGACAGATGTACCGAACCGGCGACGACGAGCATCACGATGAGCTCCGAGGGCGCTTCGTTGATGTCGAATGTGCCGCGGTGGATGAACGGCCAGCTCGGGGCGACATGCAGCCAGTACTGCGCGAGCGTGCTGACCATGTACGGCAGATCGACCTCGAATTCGGGGTAATCGCGATTGACCTTTAATACCGAAGCCATGGAAGCGTCGGCTGCGGCATCGGGCGAGGCGCGCTCTGCGGATTCTTGCACGCGTCCCGGGGTGGGCGGGTTCCACGCCGCCATGCCGAAGCTGGACGCAGGCTCGCTGAAAGGCGGGCCAAGGTTGACGTACAATGAGTCTTGGATGGGATCCCACGGGGCGAGTGCCCACCCTGCGGGACCGTAGAACTGAGACGGGTCGACCTCGAAGTCGGGCAGGGCCGCGCGGCCCGCGAGCGACACACTCGGCGTTGGGGAGATCATGGCATCGTGATGCTGATTCGATGGCCCCGCTAGCGACGGCCCACCCGCAGATATGAGTGAAGTCGAGTGGGCAGCCGATCCGGTCCGGGCTCGCTTGTAAGGGAGTCCATCGATCGGGTGAGACCGTGGATGGGCGGCGTAAGGGGTGCTTGACGACGTGGAGATGGACAGATGTTGGCCGACATTGACTATCACGTCGTTGCTCGCAGACCATGATGCCGTTTTGGCCCCGGTACTTGACGAGTTTGATGCGATTCGGGCTTCACAGGCGTTTCGGGCTTCGTGCCGTTGCAAGAGGTCGAGGCGTTTGAATCCCCGGCTACATCTAGGACAAAAGAAGGACGTCTCGGCGTCTGCCGTCAGCGCCGCCCGAAGTCTCTTCTCTTGTCGCGGTGCAGTCACTGTCATGCAGGCGTATGGTATCTGCGGGCGACTCACGATTGGCCGCATGTCTGAGCAGATGATCCTTGCATCAAAACCCGGTTCTTCACCGTCATCACACGACCGCTCTCACCTTCCTGCTGAACCCCTTGCCGCAACCGGGATGATCGCAGACGAACAGGCTCGGGTCATCCTGGACGTAGGACTGGCGTGGCATCGGTACCATGCCCCCGGTCCCTCTACCCCGCCGCCGAGGTGGATGAAGCAGTGGATGGATCGTGTAATGGTGATATGAGAGCCGGGAGGTTGCGCGGTCGATCAAAAGAGCGAAGGCCTCGGTGATCGAGTGGGTGGGGAAGTGGGTGATAAAGGCAGGGATGGGGCGGGGATCGGGGACCAGCGCGGCCGGGGGCCAAGCGTTCCAGTCGTGTCAGACAGGGGGGTGCTGGGTTGAAGGATGGGTGAGAATGATCGACGGGACGCGAATTCGGCGTGGACCAATGCTTACCCACTCGCAGGGCTCAGAGTGGGGGAATCGGCCATTACAACCGCATTACGACCGCATTGCCAATCAATCGGCAACCATGAATCTCGTGGTGAGACGTAGGTGGACGGGCCTGGTCCCGGATTGAGGCCTCCAGCGTACGGATCAGCGTCGTGTGTCACTGGCAAGAACCCCGTCGATCCTCCTTGTCAGCAAGGAGCCACCAGCCACACACTCGTTTGCTGGAGTCTCCGAAGCCGTGCGAAATAAATCGCGCATCCTCGAGCCTAGGCCGCAACGCGGGCACCAGTGCCTGGATCGTGGCCTCGCATGACCTAGCCAAAGGATGGCCGCTCTGCTCGTAGCCGCCTGCGGCCGCGACTTGCCGCAGCCACACGATGTACGATGTGGTCCAGGCGTCCAAAGGCATCCCTTTCTTACGCGGTGGTTTCTTCAGCGTCAACCACATCATGCATCGTTCCGGATACGCGATCCTCGTGCTCGTCGTCATCGTGTCCAGAAAACATTGTACCTAAGCGTATCATTGTGCGTCCGACACCGGCGCCCTGTGCCACTGCCGAGCGGCCCCATCATCGGTGCTTCCGGACTAGACCGTGTCCTCCAGACACAGCTTGGGCATGATGTTCATTGCCATCAGCTGCACATCAGCATCGATGCACGGACGTCCGTCAGCCGAGCTCACCTCTTGCATCATCAACTTGGCGGCGTAGGGTATCGTGATGCTCGAGATGCTCTCGCCATCTCCGCAGCCCTTGCACCAGCCCTTGTACGCGAGCATCCCGCACTTCTCGCACACCTGCGTGTCGAAGCGGTCCGACGAAAGCATGAGACGCTCGAGCAGGAGCTGCGTTGCACCGTATCCAATAAGACTGGTGGTTAGCGAAATATCACTTAGCACCAGCATCCCGCGCGCGACTCACCAATCCCGCTCCATTTCTCCAAGTCGCAAACCACCGTCTTTGGACCGACCCTCTGTCGGCTGTCGGGTGAGGTTCGCCCTTGGACCGGTGGGTCGAGCATGCATCTTGTCTTGCACCATGTGCTGCTTGTCAGTCTCGCCACGAGGCATCAACATCGCACCCACCTTGAGCTTCTGGTAGTAGATCGGTCCAAAGTAGGTGTAGCACTCGAGCGGCTGGCCCGTCGTTCCGCTCGTCAACATGTCTTTGCCGCCGTAGCTGAACCCCTTGTCGATCAAGATCCGGCTCATGTCCTCCACCTTGGACCCGCCGAATGCCGTTCCGTACTGCAGCTGACCAGCCAGTACACCCGCCTTGCCCGACAACAGCTCTATCATTTTCCCGACCGTCCTGCCCGTCAGCTTCCTTTCACCAAATCGATCGAGCCCAGACTGCACTCACATTCGCGACGGGAAACCATGCGGGTTCATGATAATGTCCGGGACGATACCCTGATCGTTGAACGGCATATCCTCCTGCGGGACGATCAGACCGCAGACACCCTTCTGTCCGTGCCGACTCGAGAACTTGTCTCCCAGCTCCGGCCGCCTCGTCTGCCGCGTCAAGATCTTCACTAGTGGCTCGCCACCCAGCTCCGTCAACATGACCTTGTCGATGAAGACCGATTCGTTCAGCTTGTGGCTGATCGGCGTGGGTTTGTACTGATCGGTATCGTTTCGCGTATCCGCCGGCGTCTCGCGGTGGATAAGGATGTTACCCTTCTCGCAACACGAACCCGGCGCAACGATCCCGTCCGCCTTGTCCACCCACACATACGGCGGCAACGTCTCGCCGTTGACCGGATAGGCCGTACGCTCCGACTTGCCGTTGTTGAACGTCCGGAGCGGGATCGTCTGCTTCTTCAGGACGTGACACCGTCCGAAGCCCCGGTCAACGGAGGCCCGGTTGAGAATCAAGGCATCTTCGATATCGTATCCCGAGAAGGACATGACGGCGACCGTGGCGTTCTGGCCGGCGGGAAGGCGGTCATAGCCGACGAGCTCGATCGTCTTGGTCTGCACCATTGGCCGTTGCGGGTACGTCATGAGGTACAACAACGTGTCGATTCGGTTGAGCTGGTTGTACGCGATCGCTCCTATCGCTTGTTTACCCATAGCACACTGGTACGTGTTTCGCGGCGACTGGTTGTGGTGCGGGTATGGGATCAACCCAGCGACAGCGCCGAGGATCGTGAACGGCTCGATCTCCAGATGCGTCGTCTCGTCCGTGATCTCTCGCTCGTAGCAGGCAATGTACGAGTCGTTCTCCTCGTTGACGTCCAGATACTCGACGAGACCGGATCGCAGGAAATGGTCGAAGGTGACCTTGCCCTGCTTGAGCAGCTTCATGTGCGCTGCCGTGACACGCGACTGGCCCTTTTCGACAATGATCATCGGTCGACAGATACGTCCTCCGTCGCAAGCGATGTAGATCGTCCGGTGGTGGTGGTTGATGAAGATCGAGACGAATTCAGACGTCCTGCCCGCTCGGCGCAACTTCCTGAACTCTCGCACGAATTTCTTGGCCCGCCGCGTGACACCGATAAGCGAACCGTTGACCTGAACGAGGTGGACGTGTCGGTCGTACATCTCCGCGCCGGTGAACATCGTGATATCCTCGACGCCGAGCGTGAACGCGAGCTTGATGAGACCCATCTCCGGGAAGTCGGTCGTGATGTGCGTCATCAAGGCCAAGTTCTTGACCAATCCACAGGCCTCTCCTTCCGGTGTATCTGAGGTACACAGCATACCCCACTGACTCGGCTGAAGGGCACGCGGACCGGACACTTTACGCGTCTTCTCGAACTGCGACGTGATACGCGTCATCATACCAAGCGCAGCGATGAAGGACAGTCGGGACAGAACATGCGTGACACCGGCTCGCTCGACGTGGAAACGCTTGAGCGACCAGTTTCCAGTCGAGATGGATCGGACAAAGGCGTTGGTGATAAAGTCGCCTGACTGCTGGACGATCTGATACAGGTCCATGGGACCGGCTCTTGCCTTCTTCTCGAGGACCTTGTCCATGCGCTTCTTGAGCTCCGAGTTCCAGGTCTTGAACGAGTCTTCGAAGAGGAGAGACAGCAGCTGACCGGCACTGCGATGAGCCGGGCACTGGAAGTCACGATGCCGACTTACAGCTCTAATCGCTTGTTTCCGACGTAATCCCGATCATCCACCATCTTTGGGTCCACCATCGCCGCCAGTACCCTCCGCGTCATCGTGCCGAGGTAGATAGCCTTGGGTCGGAAGTTCATGTTTTTCACGAGGACATGGGCGAGAACCATGGTGCCGAGAGCGGATGTCGCGGCGTCTACTGGCGGCATCTTCTGGTTCTTCTCATCCCGCTCCTGACCGGGCGACACTCTACCGCCGATCCATTCGAGGCATTGTCGCTGCGTGTAGCATTTAAGCCTGACGTGAGCTCACAGTCTCAACACAAGCGATCGACTTACTTGGCTGCTTCCTCAAGTGACACTCCGAAGGCCTCTTGATACCTCTCATCCGGTCCGCAAACCATCTGCAAGATCTCCTTGTCCGACAAGACGCCCATGGCATTGAGCGCAACGACGATGGGGATGGGCTCTTTGAACGAGTTGTGCCGCAGATAGAGCTTCCCGTTCTTGCTGAAAACGTACGTTTTCACGACACGGTCGTGTGTCGAGCTGAAGTCAGCATCGCTCATCGAGCACTCACGTCTGCTACTCACGAAGTCACTTCCGCAGCCGTCGAGTCCTTCTTCGGGTCGGTGTAGACGATGACTCGGTTCTTGCTCAACTGCTCCTGCACGAGAATGACCTTCTCCGTTCCCTTCACCACGAAGTACCCTCCCGGATCCAGTGGGCACTCGCCTAGCCTCGCCATCTGCTTCTCGTTCTTGTTTGCCAGGACACAAAGGTTCGACCGCAACATGATCGGCAGGTATCCTATCGACACACCCTTCTTGTGCTTGGTCGTACCGTCGTTATAGTACTCGATGTCGATCTTGATCTCGCCCGAGTACGACGAATCGGTGAGCCGGCACTCCTGTGGCGTAAGAGGCGAGTTGGCGAGCCCTTCCCGACGTGTCGGCCGACAGACGTAGATGTTGGTGTACCGGATGTAGTATTTGTTGTCCACGTCGGAGACGACCTCGGCGTTGGCTTTGAGGATTTCCTTGATGTCGTGCTCGACAAAGTAGTTGTACGAGTCTAGATGCTGCTTGACGAGACCCTTGACCTTGAGAAAAGCAGGCAAGAGCTCCCACTTGTCCTGTGGGTTAGTCCGCCATCCACATCGCACGTCAGCTGGGCCACTCACCTGCACCGTCTTGACGCTCTTAGCGGCCAGCTTGTCCCCTATCCGCTTCCCCTCGCCGTCCATAAAGTTCCCCACACCACCCCTGATCAGCTCGTTCCACTCGGCCTCGGCCGCCCTGATCCGCTCTTCCTCGGCCCGTTCCAGCGCCGCCAGATCCGGTTTGACCTCTCCTCGCTTCGGCCCAGTCCCAGGAACCTTTGGCTTGACCCCGCCAAGGGATGCTCGTGGCTTGCTGGGACCAGCGGCGGCGGACGAAGCGTTTGGCGTCGGGTTGACGGGCCGTCGAGGTGCTTTGGGCCCAATCGGTCTTTTTGCAGGCATCTTGGCCGTAGTCGGCACACCGGCCTTGGCACCTTCTGGCCGAGGAGGCGGTTTGGGCGGCATGATGAAAGACTCGAGTCGGCTAGAATACGAGCTTGAGTCAGGGGTATGCTCGCACGACGAGAGAGGATGTGACGAAGCGGTGAGTCAAAAAGCGCTCGACGCGAAGGAATCAGAAAGTCAGCAAAAGGTGAATAATGGGCGGCGAATCAAGCGAAGACAGATTACGTAAGATGCCCCCGGGGGAGACGCCCGCACGGTACCTCCACTTTTGGTATTCACTGCGGGTTGACGACGACGACGAGCGAGGACAGCTTCCCGCACTGAACGACTTATCCGCGCCTGATCACACCCGCTCCACCCTTCACACTGTCAACATTCAAGATAAACCAGAGGGTAGACAGAGCGCTCAAAGATGGACAACACACCGAGACAGGCCTTCCACACGCAGAACAACAGCTAGTGAGCTGCCGTGCTCTTTCAACCCTCTGCACCGCCGGCCACCCGGCGATCAACAGCATGTCGCGGAACAACGCTGACGGAAGTGTGCTGCAGCAGCCATGGGTTTTCGTCAAGGAGCTAGGCCAAGGCGCGTACGGGTGAGCTCCGGCAGATGTGGAATCGTTAGGAATCAGCTCATCAAAGCTGTGTCTCGAGCGCTAGGCATCAGCAGACGGGCGAGACGTGCGCGGTGAAAAAGGTCACCAATGTGTTCACGAAGAAGGTGAGTCGTACGGACTGCCTATGGAATCTGTTCTGAGGGACCTCGGACCCTGCTGCCGAGCTCATTCGCAGATTCTGACGAAACGGTGCCTGCGGGAGCTGCGCCTTCTTCATCACTTCCGTGGGCACAAGAACGTGAGTCGACTTTGACACGTCTTCCCGCCCTTCATGGCACTGTTACTCCCTATCCGGCCATCCGCCCTTTTCACCCGCCCCAAGATGGTCACTGACCGCAGATCACCTGGTACAGCATGACGCGATCCCCGCTATGAAAGCCTAACGCCAGCTTGTATGACATGGACATTGTCTTCGACCCGCCCGGATCTGGCCTGTTCTCGGAGGTGTACTTGTATGAAGAGCTCATGGAGGCCGACCTGCACGCCATCGTGAGCTATGTCTCCCTTTTAGAACCACCTCCGCTGATACCAGATTCGTTCCGGTCAACCGTTATCCGACGCGCACTTTCAGTCATTCTTGTACCAGACGCTGTGCGGTCTCAAGGTGAGTCGCTGTGGTGCCTCCCACAACTCTCACGTTCGCCTTGGACCCGGGGGCCGCCCACGCCGCCTCCACCTCGGGCTCTCGTACCCAGTACGAGCAGACGCTTATATGCAGTACATCCACTCTGCCAATGTCTTGCACCGAGATCTTAAGCCCGGAAACCTGCTCGTGAATGCGGATTGCGAGCTGAAGATTTGTGACTTCGGATTGGCGCGAGGATTCCAGCCTGGGGCGGTGCAGACCGATCAGGGACAAGCTGGGTTCATGACCGAGTGTGAGCGTTTCGGGCCTTGCATCATATTCAGGCGAGAGGAGCTTATCTGCAGACGTCGCTACGAGATGGTACCGAGCTCCGGAGATCATGCTGTCGTTTGCGAACTATGTGAGTCACTGTCGTATATGACGATCTCACTGCTAATGCCAGACCTCCAGCAGTGAGTGCTGCAGGCATCAGGCGACCGAGCTCTGAATTGACCTTTAGTCGACATGTGCTCGGCGGGAAACCCATCTTCAAGGGAGAAGATTACGTTGACCAACTCAACAAGATTCTCAACTTCCTCGGAACACCGACGGAGGAGACGTTGCGACGAGTGGGATCTCCCAGGGCACAGGAGTGAGCTAGTACTTTCATCGTGTCGATGAACCTCACGCCAGCTACATCCGCTCGCTGCCCATCAAGCCTCGAGTCCACTTCAAGACGCTCTATCCTACCGCTTCGCCGCTTGCGCTTGATCTCTTGCAGAAGCTGCTCACTTTCGATCCGGCCAAGCGGATGGGCTGTCAGGAGGCGCTGGAACACCCCTAGTGAGTGATCTCCGTCTACATCTGGCTGACGATAGCCTGTCCGTCTGGCATGACCCCGCAGACGAACCTCTGTGCGAGGTGGTGTGTGCCATCATCTCAGCTGTGCTTGTCAGTCCCCAGAAGGCCTCTGACCGCAGCCGTTCGACTTCTCATTCGAGCGCGAAGACAGCTCGAACGGGATGCGCCACCTGATCATCGAGGAAGTCCGCTCGTTCCGACATCTCGTACGACAACAGGAAGTGCCTGCTCCACCGCGCAAAGAGTCGCACGAGCTGCCGCCCGCCCCGGCGCCGACAGCAAACGCTCAACCAGGCGCAGGCATTGGTCCGGCGTACTCGGAGGAGCTCACTCGCGTGGAGGGCGAAGACGAAGAGCCCAGCTCAGCGCTGGAAAGGCAGCTTGACCAGCAAAAGATTGCCTGAGGTGGCACGATCTACTCTTCGCGGCCCTGGGTTGAGCCTAGAGTGCGAGATGTTACGGACGATGTTGATCGATTGATATTTACCCTGATACGATGGATGACTGCACATGAGCCAAAGATCGGCATCGCATTGGCCAGTCGATTTCGCGAGGCCCGCATCACTATGAGACTGTATTGCATGCTGTATGGGTATGAAATTCTGCTAGCGGGAATCCGGACACCCAGACGCTTGGACCGCTCAGGCGGTGTCGCTGTCGATGCTGGGGAAACGCCTGACGCGTCCGCCATCGGCTGGCTCTCCGTCCTTCTCGATGTGTTGAGTCGTACCCCTGACGCCCTTCTTGTCGTCTCGGGCCACGGCCGTGGCGAGGTCGTAGTTCTTCCACGCTCGGGTGGGGATGCGCGCCTCCATCATGAAGCTGCGTGTCAGTACTTGGGCATAAAAGTTGGCAGGCGGGCACTCACTTGATCTCCTCGAGGGTTCGGCCCCTCGTCTCGGGGATGAAGAAGTAGACGAACGCGACGGAGAGGAAGCCGCCAAAGGCGTAGATGAAACCGATCATGGGTCCCAGGCCGGCCTGGTCGGCGTCGAACAGGTACGGCAGGGTGAAGGTCACGGCCCATGCGGAGATCCAGAAACAGGTCGTTCCAATCGAGAGGTGCTTTTGCCTGTTCCTGCCGGTGCTCATCTCAGCCGCGACGACCCACGCTACGGTCAGCCGCAATATCGGACAGAAATCACCCAAGAGACTCACCGATGGGTCCCCAGGCCAGGTTGAAGGCAAAGACGTAGAGGCAGATCATCGCTGCGATGGCCTTGCCGAGCGCTTTGTGCCCAACAAAGTACGCCTGGAAGTCGCGGTGGCCTGCCACGGCGCCGAGAGCGCCAACAACGAGGAGGGTGATAAACATGAAGATACCGGTGTAGATGAGCAGGGGTCGACGGCCGAAGCGCCCGACGATGAAGAACGACCCGATGACACCGAGCACCTCGATGCAGTCGACGACGATCGTGATGATGAACGTGTCCTCCAGGCCGACGAGCTCGAAGAAGGTGGTCGTGTATGAGAAGATGAACTGCACGCCCGAGATCTGCTGCGAGACGAGGATACCGACCGTGGCGATCAACTTTCGGCGCTCGACGGGGTTGCCTGGCGTCAGCGCCTGTCATGCAGTGGGGAGCCGGTGGACTCACGCCACAGGTCGGACCACCTCGATTGGGCGCTCGACGACTCGGCCTCCTCTTCGCGGGACTTGTTGAGAATGGCCAGCTGCTCCTGCACGAGGGTCTCGTGGTCATCCGAGCCCTTGTGGATGCGGACGAGCGCACGCTCCGCCTTGGCCGGCTTGCCGCGGTACAGAAGCCATCGGGCTGCGTGTGAGTGGCTGTTCAGACATCCGTCAGGACGGAGATTCGGTAGGGCCACTCACGAGACTCGGGGATGACAAAGAGCGCCAGCACAAGCAACACGACCCAGACGAGGTTGATGGCGATGGGGACTCGCCACGAGCTGGCTGTCAGCACAGAACCGCAGAGTTGTGCGGTCACGCGCAGATATCGACTCACGCGGTGGTTTTCAGTTGGTGACAGCCAAGACCGACACATGCTCCGATCACCTGACCGATGGCCAGCATGAGCTGCCAGCTGGACACGCAGGCTCCTCGGATCTCCATCGGCGGGATCTCGGACAGGTAAAGCGGGGCGCTGGGGTGAGCTGCGCCCCACGGAAGACTGGCTGTTTCGCTCAAGGGCGCAGCATTCGCCCGAACTCACGCGTTGGAAATGACTCCAATACCGGCACCAGCGATCAATCGACCGACCGTCAAGAGACTGCTCGTCAGCTCGGCACCATCGTCGCGGTCGTGGCGGTGACTCACGCCGAGGATCCGACGACGATCATCTGCAAGATGATACCGATAGAGACGAAGATACACGCGGAGAGCAGACCGCCCTTCCTTCCCGAGAAGTCACTGCCGGTCAGTCCCGGTTCTGACACGCCGCATTGGGCACGTACCCGATAGGACCAGCCAAGAGCGACCCGACGACCTCTCCGACCTGGATGATCGAGACCCAAAGCGACTTGTCGCTCGACTTGAGCTGCCACGACGAGTAGCCGCTCTCGTCTGTCGTGAAGATTCCGAACTGCTCCTTGAACACCGGCGTCTCGAGCAACGATGTGAAGTACTGCTCCGTCAGTGTCGTGCCCACAACTCTCGCCCACACGGGCAGGTGTTCAGACACGTACCGTTCCGTCGTAGCCGTACAGAATGGGCGCGATCGTCACGAGCGCGCAGAAGATGATGGGGCGGCGGTACTCCTTGGAGAAGATGTCGAGGTAGTTGGACATGCCGTCCGCGTCGGACGCCATAGCTGCGACCATCTTTGCCAGCTACAGATGGGTCTTGTCCGTGGTGATGTTACTGTCGAAGAGCAAAGTACGATGGCGTGAGAACCGGTCGTCGGTGTGCGGGGGGTCCGGCGGGGTCGCGAGACAACAATAGATTGGGCAGAAACGGGGGTCGAGCAACAGACCTCGTCTTCGTGTTTATACTGGTGAACCTTGTCCCAGAGATCGGGTGTGCGCGTTTTTTCGTCCTGGCCCCCTGGCCCTGTCCCACCCGAAGAGCTAGTCCCCGCGGTGACGAGTGTGACGCCGCCGCACACGTCAAGAACGTCACTGGTCGTTTCCGGCCGCCGTGCAGCCTGCGCTGATGAGGAAAACCTTCTGCGCTAGTCAGGGCAAAGGGCGAGGCGGCCAGGGAAGCGTGGTCCAATGCCGCCGGTATGGACCGGTGTGCCTTGCGGTAATCGCTTTTAGAACGGCAAGCACTGCTTTTCGCTGGACCCCATGGACCGGACGGTGACTGGTCGATCGCGGTGTCGCAGTGAGATCATCGGTTCAGCCCGAGGCCCGCGGCGGCGGGCGAGGACGCAGGTTGAGACCCGTGAGACATGAGACGTTGCCTCGTCTTGGCTAGGGTAAAAATACCTAACTCGTTCTCCTCGGTGAGTGCGCCCACGCAGACGTTTCTAATGCCGCTGGGGCAGTTACGGAACAGTCTGCAGGGCAGGAATGCGGCATCGGCAAATTTCTTCAGGGGGCCAAGTATGGCGCCCGCTCGATCGACCCTGGTTTTCTTGGCTCTACTTGCTCTGCTTCCGGGTTTAGGTGCCGCGCCAGGGGCCGTGCCGGTCAGGTGAGGCCGGTGCCGCCGGTAACAAGCGAGCTGGCGCTGTCTGGTCGTCATATCACCGACCCGATGCGGCGGGACACCCAGGCGGTACGAACAGCACAAATTCTGTTCAGGGCATCGTGATGCACTTGCCGCAACGGTATGACAGCGTGGCGGAGTCACTGAATTTTCAGCTCATCGGCTGTAGGCGGGACTCTTGCTAGTGACCAAAAATACCTGTCCCACGCTCGGGTCTCCCTTGGCGCCGTTTCGGGGCAGCCATGCGCGCATACGTTGCCCGTGGAACTTGGCGGATAGGAACGAGGGGCATGATTGCACAGCTCGTTCTCACACTTTCGAGCTTGAGGGGCAAGGGAGCGGGTGGTGGGACGTGTCAGAATCGCGGTCGCGGTACGAGTGGGGTGGATAGCACAGACTGACGGACCCGCGGCCAGCGGCCGATATGAGTCTGTGCCTTCGTGTGCGGGCGGTATCTCCCCGGCAAAGGGGGAGGGGGGGGGGGGAGAGATTCGTCTAGGGCAAAGTCCCTTGAACGCTGGCTGAGACAGCGGGTGCCAAGTCGCGCCCCAGCTCATATATCATCCGCCGCCCGTGTTATGGCCCGAGTCACTCTCCTGAGGGATTAGATGCACATTAAGCCATCATGCCATATAACATGTCGTGGGCAATACAACCAGTAACGTCGATACAACCTTGACCGAGCCAATCTGCCAACCCTACGACCTCTCCAGCTCATCCAGACTGCGCATGATCAACGTGCCCACACCGCCTCGGCCTCTCTTGGAGAACACACTCCGCATCCAGTCCGCCATGCCCTGCAGATCGCTCAGGCCCAAACATGCTATGCTGCTAAAGACGCCCGCGCGGCCCAGCTGCCACGCAACCAAGACAGCCTTGAACGCGTAGACGGTGACCCATGGAGCCTCGGGCGGGCCGGAGCATGGGCGATCGAGGAAGAGGAGGAAGTACTGTATATGCGGGTCGAGGAGCTCCGCGATCTGCGGCGTGAAGACCACGGACTGCGCCGCGGACAGGGTGATCCTGGTCTCAGCACCCAGCTCACCGTCTCCAGAAGGGCGGACATGGCTGGTGACTCACGCTGAGGCGACCGCGGCGTCGAGACTGGACTCGACAAGCCCGTTCGTATGTGACGGATTCCACAGCAACAGCTCAATCATTGTCATCCGCCATGTGGCTTCTGCGTCGATGGCATAGTACGGATCGGGCGGGTTGGCGCATACAGTCGGCTCGAGGGCCATCAGCGCCGAGTTTAGCGCCTGCCATCAGCTCAGCCCCAACGGCGTGCTGGCTCCAAGCTTGCCGGTACCTACCTCAAAGCGCTCGAAGCAGATACGGCCCGTCATGGTGCTCCAACCCGAGACCTCTCTGACCCCAGAGTGCATGTACAGGACAAGCAGCAGCGCGCTGTACGAGCTGTTGAGGGGTCCGGCCGTCGGCGTCGGAGCCATCCAGCCCCGCACGACCTGGATGAAACGGTTCGAAGGGTCTTTCCCCCGGTCGGCAGCATTGGCGTTGACGAGGTTCCGGTGCGCCCAGGCCGCGGCTGATTCGGCGTTCCATACGCTCTCGGGACAGGGCAGATCGTGTTTTATCTCGAGGTGCGATATCGCGCGCGGGATGGAGAGGAGGTGGTACCATGTCGCGTCGAGCTGGTACATGAAGAAGAGGGTACTGGTATGAGTTCGTGCTCGGTGGGCGGGGTATGGCAACGCGGGTCTGCGATGCCGATCTGCAGGTGGGTAAACTCGGAAGTAGACCAGCTCCTGCTCGGCCCAGGCCTCGTCTCGCCGGCAGACTGTCCTTGGCGGCCGGTCGGAGGCCCCAGGGCTTATTGCCGCGGCTCAAACCCCACACTCACCGCTTGTGCACCTCGCCCCGTACGAAGCACCTCCACAATTCGCCCAGATCCTCCGCGGACCCCGCTCGGTCCGGCAGGGGATCCATCAACCCCTCCCTCCGAGCAATCTCCACACCACGGGCCCGCATGCGGAGGCCATACGTCGTATCCTCCCCACAGGCGAACATGATAGCATGTACCTGGAAGAGCGCCAACGCCTGAGCCGTAATCAGGGGCGGAACCTTGCTGTCGTCCTGGACGTCTAGTATCCGCCGTCCGCGGCGGAAGCACTTGCCAGCGAGGTCGAGCCCCTCGGCGCGGTTGGGGCTGTACCGCAGCGATATGGACAGTATCCCCAGCAGGACCAGTTCCGGAGTTTGGGCGGGGTCGAACGTCGGTCGATGGATGAACGGGACGAACGAGGACACGTGCGAGTGGAACAGGTCGATGCCGTGCGATATCTGCTCGGGGGTGAGGAGATCGACAGAGGGGTAGCTGACGCTGGTGTTGTGCATGGTCGTGATGTTGGTGAGGGGCGAGAGGGTCGCCATGGTCGAGC
>Ga0308169_10003885_pt1 | contig 14272 bp, 23 predicted proteins | sample PhyBR1_2_FD_202139 | JGI IMG/M metagenome (GOLD analysis project Ga0308169, IMG submission 202139) | Phyllosphere microbial communities from UC Gill Tract Community Farm, Albany, California, United States - DLSLSB.R1 | ecosystem: Host-associated > Plants > Phyllosphere > Unclassified | place...
GGTTACCGCCCGTGACGATGACGGTGGATTGCTGGGGTCAGGGGGGTTGGCATGTGGGGGGATTGGGAGGGGGCTTACGGAGAAGTCGACTGAAGGGTCAGCTGATGCTCGCGGGTGGGGGAGAGAGAATGGGGAAGGTGACTCACATGAGATGGGCATTTTGTGCTACAGAGAGGTATACAGTCCAGGTATAGATACAGAAGGGGAAGTGGGTGAGCTGGCTGGGTGTTTTGGTGAAGTGTGGTGGAAGGAAGGAAGAAGAGGACAATGGAAGAGATGCGGGCGTGTCTTATACTCTGGGGGTCGAGGTGAGCGGGATCGGGTCCAACTCAACTGCCGCTCAGGTACACCCTGAACGACGGAAAACCAATGACATCATTCATCCCTCCTCAACCCCATCTGCAATGCGGTCATGGCACTCAGGTTCACAATCCAGCAAGCGACATGAAATCCAAAAGGCATACATAGGTACAACAACAGCCAGCCCAAGTTCTCGTTCCAGGAACAACACACCGCGGCCCTGACATCGTCGCGTTCGTGAAAGCCTCATCTTGCCTCTCACCCGCCAGAGCGGCCGCGACCCTGGTATACTCTCGGCGGAGGCGTTCTCGTACGGGTCATGTCCTGTGTGAGCCTCTCACCAACTCGTTTCCGACTGACGTATCCCGGGACGAGCCATTTCCTCCTGCAACACAAGCGAATCCGATGGTTCAGTCGCGGGCGAGTCGTCCCGTGTGATAGGCGTACGGCTGTCGGGAGAGGTGCTCGCCCGTATACTCTGGCTCTTTATCGGTCCGGGGCCACGCCCGTCTTGAGGGCGCATCGGAAAGGACGGGGGCGAAAGGTCACGGTGAAGCCGGCGGGCTACGAACGGGTCACGGGCGGTCTCGTCCTCCATGTCGAGGGCGAGGTCCGGGGTGGTGGAGGCGGTCGACCAGTGCGAGGTGGGCGATGACTCGGGGGTCAGGGGGAGACGAAGGAGCGGGCCCAGGGTGAACCTTTCAAGATGTCCAGCGGGCAGGGTTGGAATTTGAAGTGGTCGGCTGCGGATGATGGGGTTGGCGTTGGGATCGGACGTGCCCAAGACGGTTGAGCGAGACTTGGAATTGGAAGGCATCTGTGCGAACTGATGGGTGGACTGGTGTAAGCTGGACCCCCGGCCCGTTCGGAGACTCACAGCTACCTGGAGGAGAGCCGCTGAGAGCGTGCTGGAGGTATCCGGACGAGCTGACCCGTTCCACGGCTTGTCCCGGCCCATGTCGAGGCCCTCGATTAATGGAAGCTGAAGCAGAGTTCCTCCAGTGCCGTCTCCGTCTCCGTCCAGAGTAGTCCGCTGTGGACCGAGGATAGGCGTCTCAGTGAGGCTCCCCGGTCTCGACAGGTCTTTGACCGAAGTGGGTCTGCCTCTCTCCGGCCTTGAGGCATCTGGGACCTGGAAGCCCGCCTTGACGAGCCGATCTCGAACCTTTTTACTTGGGGGCGGCAGCGACAGACTAGATGGTGGGAGGCCGAGGTTGACACGGGTGAGGTAGAAGATATCTTGGAAGCCTAGGCTGGCGTACTGGGATCAGACCGTTTCGTCACCTCGCCGTTGATGACCCAACGGTATACACTCACCTTCGCCTCTAGCCGCTCAAGCTTTCCACCCGGCCCTCCAACCACATCGCCCTTGCCCTTGTTGATCTTGCTTCTAATGTACGTTTCCGTCGCGCGCAGAGCCTCGGCAAATGACCGCGGATCGTCGAGCACGGTTATATAGTAAACCTGTCCTCAGACTGGCTTGGCCGGTGGGAACATCAGCCACTTACCGCCGAGATCTATGATGAGCGATGCCCGGACAGACTTCCGGAGCGCGTTCAAAACAGGCCTCAACGCACCTCGACGAACGTGTCCCCCTTGAAGATCGTTGCGTTGCCTCTCATCCTGTTCACCACCTGCACTCACCCGTGTATCATGCAGTGGTGTGGGGTGAGAAGACGCCGTTGGTGACGGACAGAGGCGTTGCCACCTGCGGAAACAGCTAGCATCCTGCGCGGTATAATGTCGCCTTCGCCCGAATTTGACACAGCCCCGCGTTTCTGGGTACAAACGTGCGTGCGTGCGCCCGTCGCGGGCGGGAGGGGATCGGGACGGGTGCGCAGGTCTCGCTCGCTTCGCAGCTTGGTAGGGGGGTAGACAGCCTGAACGTATGTCGTCCATGGTGCATGCAGGGCTGTACGAGGGGCTGAGGGTACAGATGCAAGTGGATTGAATGATCGGCGAGCAGGATTGGGCTGAATCGGCCATAGCCGGTGAACCGGGATCGAGGTCGTTGCTCGTCCTAGGCCAAGCATCCCTTTCCGTCGCTTCTTCCTTTGTCATGCAGAGAAGATGCTCCGGCAGAGGGGGTCCTCGCCGGACCAGGCAAGCGCAATGCAAATAGGGGATCGACCACTGCTCATTTCACTATCATTCCAGCACGATCAGCTCTACGCATTCATACCATCCAAAGACGACATTGAAGACCAAGGCGACTCATACAGCATGTGGGGGACGGGCTTTGGCATGTTTCCAGGTATGGGTTTCATGCCCGGTATGTCGCCCGGGATGGTCCCTCCCGCAATGGGCGGAATTGGGTACGGCACTTCGGGCACGGGCCGAGGGATGATGGGCGGGATCGGCATGGGGCTGGGAATGGGCGGAATGGGTATGAGCGTCGGCATGTACTCGTAAGCCCGATCCCGACCCTCTTGCCTGACAGCTCATTTCAGACCCGTGGCACCGTGAGCTAGCTGGCTCGCGACCAGGACGCGACGTCGCCGAGCTCACACATAGGCGATACGAGCCGCTCTTGGCATTTGGGGTGAGGTCCCTGCCTGAGACGTCGTAGTGATTCGTTGACAAAAGGCAACCCCTGCGAGCATGTTCGTCGACGACGATCCCGACATTCACAGAGTGGAGCACGCCTACAGGCAGTCCATGCCCGACTCGTATGGGGTCGGGCTGGGCATGATGGGCGGGATGGGCGGAGGACAAGGGATCAGTAACCTCCCTGGGGCACCTAGGCTCTTGTACGGCCGAGGCTTTGGCGGGATGGGAGTCAGTCTGCCGTCCTGCAGACGGAACGAGCTGAGCCGCAGGGATGGTTCTAAGGAAGAGATACATGTCCCTGCCGACCCTTATAGTCCGGGTGACCGATAGTCGCGAGCTCGGTATACGACGGTCCGATAGACTTGCCGAACAATTGGCCAGCCTGTGTTGAGCGCTCCCGATAATGAAAGGAAGGCATGTATCTTACCTGTCTGAGCCCAGAAATCTCACCCCGACGACCCCTGACAGCCCGCGTGCATCCTTTGTCATGCTTCACCTGGCGGGTGGGCTTGGTCCCTAGTCACAATGGTGGACGCGCCGTCTGGTTTGGTAAGATGGCCATGGGAGACATACAAGCAAGACACCCTACGTTATTCAGCTCGACTGTGGAGACGGTGTGTACGGCTTCGACTATCCACTAGATATCAGTAATACGGACCTCCCGGGCCTGGCAGATCCGAGGTATCCACGCCCAATCGTTGCGCGGCGCTAGCAAGCAGGTAGAACACAAGACCAGACGCTATCAGGTAGGGGAAGGGATTAGTCGATGAAGGTTATTTCGCCCGCATTGGGCTGGACGTTGTTGGCTAGCTCGTTCCATTCAAGTATGTGGTGCTGCATGTTTGGTCGCAGCAAGCTGACGCCTCGACAGCAGCGGCGCAACTCGTCGTCCCTCCCATCACCGAGATCCAGCGCGTGAACGCCCTCTGGCGGTGGAACTACACAGCGGTATGGAACGAGACACAGCCGTACTACAAGGATCCCGTGCAGCGTGCGCTCCTCGCCTACCTTCCCGCACATCCGCTCACCGCAGAAAAGGTATACGACTGCTGGCTCCCCGCCGCCTCCATCGCGGTCACATGGGTCAACCCGGACTGGGTCTCCCGTCTCTTCTTCTACACGGACGGCTCACCCATGTATGGCGGATGGTACCCCGCCGCCGAGTGGGCGCAGGTCCAACTATGGGACCCGGCATATTCCAACGGGACGCGGCACAACTTCACCGTCAATGTCTTCAACAAGAGTCTGACGGAGGATGTGCCGGGCGGTAACTGGTGGCATTCGGCCTTGACGCAGGGGTTCTCACAGATGGGACAGCTACCCATCGACCCCGCGGCGAGTGAACAGAGCTACAGGATCTACGGGATACACCACAACAACGGCTCGTTCTGGCACAACAACGGGATCCCGGCTGTGGCCATGGCCATGTTGACGGGGTTCTCCATCTCTATCAAGACCAAGGGCGACTACGCGGGCGGCGTGGCGGAATGGTTCGACGCAGTCAAGCATGCGAGGGAGAGCCCAGTGGTGGTTACGACGGTGGCCAAGGCGAATATCACGGAGACGGACCCGGTCATACACGGGAACCACGCGTACGCGGTGTTGATCGCCGAGCAGGGGGACAAAGTCCCGCCCTACCCCAACGGAACGCAGCCGGGGGAGGGGAAACGGTGGGCGAGGAGGATGTTGATGCGGAATCCGTGGGGCAGCCAGGATTGGTACAATGCCGAGGACGTGTGGGAGAACTTGAACTACCTCAACCACTTGGCGGACTTTGAGAAGCTGGAATGGGCGGAGTAAGCGGCGGAAACCGATAGGTCTGTGTGGATTGTGGTCGTCGGAACACACTCCTCATGCGTTTGTCGAGATCGGTGGTCGGGGGACGGTCTATAGGAGCAAAGAATATCATTTGTCGTGCGATGTCGCTTCGATCCGACTCAACGGGAGTGTGCGATGTTGGCCTCGCTGGCTGGGTGAATAGTCAGAAGCGCTGTACGGTGCAAATGGATCCGCCAGTACGGTGGCATCAGGCTGGGCAAAGCGTGTAGGGCTAGTATGTACTATCTGGCACATACTGTACTGAATATCCGTCACGAACTTGTGGGACTCACAATCACTATGCATCGCTTGGCTGCATCGCGACATCAGCCGCTCCCTTCTACTGGCACATCCGCCCGCTTCGCCGCCCTAAGCCACCCGAGACCGTCTTTTCGGCGAATCTCACATGAAGAGCTCAGATAGAGCTCTCAGGAAGCAGGAGAGACTAAGGCCCTCCTGCACCAACTGGTTCCCAGCCGCGCAGATGGCGCCGATGGCGGGGCCGGCAGGATCGGGATGGCTGACGAAGTCGAGGAGTCGCCACTCTGTTGCGAGGCGATGCAGGGCGGGCCGGGAGCGGCCAGTTGTCGTGTCCGCTCCAATGCCACTGGTTCGTCCGCTGCTTGTTCCGCCGACTCGATGCTCGTTCTGCGGGCGGATACGAGAGGGCGTTGGACAATCAGGGGTGCATTCGGACCCCCTAGGCGATGCGCGCCGGCTGGGTGATGGTGCAGGCGGCGGCATTCCAGAGCGGCCTTCCGGCTGACGCTGGATGGGGGATGACGAGACCGAAAGCCGCGAGCTCGCCAAACGTCGGCGCTTGGTGGTGTAGGGCCCGGCGGACAGGTCGTTGCTCCTCGTCTGCCGCTTTGGAGGTGGCCCAGGGGAGCTCGCTGTCCAAGTCGGGGGACCGCAACCCTTTACGCCGGCGGCATTGGCGAGGCCAGTGCCGCTCCTCGCATCCGGTCGGTATCGCCAGTGCAGGCTCGATCTAACGAGCAGCGAGCAAACATGCCTTCATGATATCTATGCACAGTCCGTATCTAGCATGCGGTTATTGCGACTATTGTACAACTTCTTCTGACTTCTCCCCATCCTCGGCTCCACCGCTACCACTCGACCTCGTCCGGGAAGTACTTCTTGATCAACTCCATGTAGTACGGCTTGAGCTCGGAGACCTTTGGTGGGTCGTCCGACTTGGAGTAGAGGTCGTACGGGTTGAAGGCCTTGACGGCCTTGAGGTCCTTCTCGTCCTCGGCGTTCATGAAGTGCCGGTAGGCGCCCTCTCGGTGCCAAGGGTAGAAGGAGTGGTATCGGATCATGGCGAGGCCCTCTCGAGGCAAGGACGACTGCTCCTTGCAGATCCAGTACAGGTACTCGTCTACCGTCAGCGCTGCTCTCACGGGCTTGATTTGCGGACTCACCGTGACCCCACGAGAGCATGACGTTTGCGAGGCCGCAGCCGGGCTCGTAGATTCCGTTCTCGGTCATGAGCTCCGGGTTGTTGTAGTCCGGGTTGGCTTTGAACGTGTCGGGGTAGATGATCTTGTCGCTGAACTTGGCTCCGACGACGAACGTGTCGCCCACGACGTCCCATTGACCCTCGGCGCCGAAGAAGCACAGCAGCTTGCCGAGATCGTGGATCAGGCCCGTCACTTGCATCCAGTCAGGCTTGCCGTCCCGTCGGATCGCCTCGGCCGTCTGGAGCAGGTGCTCGATCTGGCCGACCGAGGTGTCCGGGTCGGATTCGTCCACGAGGGTGTTGAGCATCTCCATCGCCTCCCAAATGGACATGCGGGCCCGGACAGTCTCACGGAAGGTCTTGCGCATGCGGATGTTGTACTCGAGCGTCTGCTTGGCGTGTTGCTCCTGCCGGTCAGCGGGGGGGATCCGTGCGACACGAAACCGCAGGTGGCGTCGGGCGGACCGGCGCACCCCGGCCGGTGACAGTGACACGGAGATATTCACTCACGGCGTAGAAGTTCTTGACCCGATCGCAGGCCTCCTCGTACCGCCTGAAGTTGTCCTTGTCCTTCTCCGCGTCAAACTTGGACTCGTCGTCGTACCCGCCCTGCTGCTTCAACTTGAGGACGTTGACGTCGTCGACATGGTCGGAAACGACGTCGAGCTTGGCCGCGGCCTGCTTGACGTAGTCGGTGACTTCCGGTGCGTGTACCATTTTGCGTGAGGGTGTGATTGCTCGTGTTATGGGTCAAGTGAAGGGAGGTGTGGAGTCGTGGTAGAGATCGACGGGGGTGAGGACGGTAGAACCATACGTTCTGGGTGTTATATACAAAATGCAACCGGACATGGGATGCTTCTGTCGGTGAGAAAAGCAACCGATCGTCAGTACACAGGAAAGAATGCAAGATGTCCGGTTGTGGAGTCGCCTCGCGGGGAAAACTGGGTCTCGGTGGTTTCGGGCCGTGCATGGCATCCAGGGGACATGAGCTGCGAGGGAGTTTAGCGACAGCGAGCAGCAATAACGTACACTACTCCAGTGTGGGCCGCTCCGGGCGGTATGGAAACAAGCATGCCTGGCCTGGGAAGGGAGGAATCTGGGTGAGCCGCCAGAGTCGTTCGACCGGTAAGAAACCGGCCGATGACGAATGTTGATTAATCGACCGATCGGGCAGTGAGCCTCGTGCTGTCGCTTTCACCCAGCGTCCGCGGGGGTGCGTTCTACCGTGGCCTCAAACGGGCGTATTGTGCCGCACCAGCTTGTAGTCGGTCCCCGGGCTGCGCCGTACCGACCGACAGTCTGTCGTTCTCCGATCGGATTTGGGCAAGCATATGCTTGATCGACTTGCTGGTGGCAAAGGGCAGAGATCGGCTTTTCGGACTTGGCCCTGCTCTCCGCAAGCTGAAACGGGCGTCAATCGTCTTGAGACAATAACAATGGGGTCCCCTCATAGCGGCAACCGCCGAACGCCTTTCTGCCCTTGCAGCCTTGCCTCGTCGGTCTGTCCATTCGTAATGCCGACGGCATTATACCGCCTGGGCGACATGACCTTTCATGACGATGTCGAGCATCTCATCATTCACCTTCAATGTCGCCACGATCGCCGCGTTCGCCTCGCTCGCGGTAAGATGTCGGCCGGCGGGAGCGCGACGAGCTCTTCTCACCGCCCGTCGCCAGGCAAGATATCGCACCCTCTGCCGAACGTCCTCGCGCCTCATGGTTCGCAGCCGGCGCTGCTTCCCGCAGACAGCCAGTTCTGCAAGGTGTGCAATCGCGGATGGCCAGTTGCGGTTTTCTCGCCGTACAAAGACGGCACGCGAGACGTGAGCGAGATGCCAGCGCTGTGCGAAGGTTGCTGATAGCAGATGGGTCAGACTACGTGTCTTGAGTGCCTGGATCCTGGCTTATACGCACAGTACTGGGAGAAACTGCGAGGGAAAATGGTGGGCGTCTCTGGATAACGGCTGGAGGGTCTCGGAGCAGGCGAGCACGGAGGTCAGGAGGAGGTCAGATGGAACGTAACTTGAGCTGTGGCTGATACCAGGCCCGTCGGATTCGCCGAGAGGAGCTGAGAGGGCCCGAACGCCGGGCCGATCATACCGCGACGCGCTCAATGTACGCCGAAAAGGCCGCTCTAGCCGAGGAGGAATACATCAAACACCCCTCGCGCAAGACTAGGGAGAGGCTTGAGCGACATCGGCAACTCGCAGCGGGACACGTACTCGAGCAGGCTGCTCCTCGCCCCCCTCCGCCCGAACCGATCGCGCGCCCGCCTCCTGCGGGCACCGCGCTGCCGGTCGGTCCGCTTCAAGCCCCGGCGGGATCGGCCGTGGTTTCTCAGATGGTGTACAACCAGCCGCAGGTGTTATACGATCATCGGTTCGCCGAACCACCAGCGCGACATGCCGAAGTTCAGGCCTCCAGTGGCCAGGTCCTGGCAGTTATTCTGGCACCGACCATTTTGCGTAGTATACAAGAGCCATTGCGCTCGATCATCTGGTACGTGCCGACCCTGTTCTGCTCCCCGCAGGCGCCGTCCTCGGCGGCTTCATACAAATCGGACCCGTTCTGGGTTTCCAGGCTACGTCTATGGCATATCCACTGTTCTTGGGCACGCTCCTAGATCGGCCATGCTTCCAGCGTCCCCGTACATCTGCCCGGCACTGACTCCAGGCTCAAAATCAACTACACCTTCTCCCAGCCCGACTCGGTATCTCAAAATTCGGTCTATGCCTCGTACGTTCAGGCGATATCACCGGGTATGCCTCTGCATCTCCGACCCGGTTTCGACCAGTCCGACCAGCCTGTCGACCCCGCCAAACCCGTCAACTATTTCCCGCCCGCCGCGATGAAGGGCGTGGAGTTTGTCAACACTGTACCGAGGATCTTTCCTGGCGTCAAGCTCAACAAGGAGGGATTTGTCTGCTCATCCTTACGCCGGAAGACGGAGAAGGAGAGGCAGGAGTTGTGGGGGCTGGTCGAACCGGCTCTTCGTGGAAGTGGGGCGGCTCATGTCGTTCGCGCTCTCCTTAACCTGATGGGTGGTCCTGGCCTCGCGTCCCTCGCGCACGCCCGGCCAACTCCGCAGCCTGTTGCGTCGAACGGCGCCAGTTCTCTGCTTCCGAAGCGCCATTGGGCGGCTGGACCGACCATAACAGCTGCGCGAGAACAGTCGCCCTCATCTGGTAATAGGAATTCGCCGCTCCCGTCTCGGCAGGCCGCCGCTGCCTCAGCAACCGTCGTTTCGACAAGACAGTCTGCTATACCCACGGGCCAGGATCCACTGCTCCCGAGTCGTCATCGCTTCGCTCGACCGATCAACGCCGAGCCGAGAAATCATGCTGCAACTGCCAGGCATGGGCAATCGGTCCCGAGCAACTCAACCGGCGTAACCCCGGCGAGTGAGACTCCCGTGTCTGCGCGCCCCATCGCCGCTCCCGCGCCTCAGCCATTTACTCCCATATCGCATCCCATCATCGTCAACCGAATCATCACGCCGTCGACCTTCACGCCGAATATCCCAGCCAAGAAGAAGGTCTTGGACATGTCGTCCAGGTCGAGCTCGCCTATCATTGTGAACCGGGGCCAGGTTGGGGGGATGTTTGTGGCTACGCGTGGCTCTCCGCCCGATGGGAACTCTGATCCGTTTGCGCTGAGGCCGCCTGGAAGCGCTTTTGGGGATACGGAACGGGCTCGGGGATCGGCAGCGATTGTGCTGAGGCAGCTGCCAAGTACCGTCGCGACCGCCGCCGCTGTCCCAGCCTTGACCAAGATGGAGCGACCGAGCCTGGGCACCGCTATCGACGATGCAATTGAGATCGACTAGTCGACCATCAGCTTGCAGCTGGAGATGTCCAGCTGCCGCTGCCCCGAGAGGCCGAGGAGATGGACGGGCAGGGTTTGGGAGGATCTGCAGAATCTCATATTGTTTCATGTTACTGACGTCTTTCTTTCACGCCTAGATGAACGTTCGGCACTGTTATGTATGTACCTGTATGTGGCTTCACGGTGCGCTGGCGAAGAAGGAGGGCTCTTATCAACGGTACTCTCAGATGTCGACTACGGAGCCATGCTGTACGGAGGCAGTGCTCAATCTGGCAGGTTGCCGGTTTGACAGCTGCGCCGTGAGCTTCTGATATCGCGCCAGGACCTCTTTTGTCCTCGGTAAACGGCGTTTGAACCAGAGCTGTGTCGCGTTACATGCATCGGCGAAGCGTGTGTTTTGAGCGACTCGACGGCGGGGCTCGGCTAGCGCAGTTCAGATGAAATCTGGACTCCGGGTATTTCGGCCCCCGGCGGAAAGGGCGATAAGCGCGTCCTGGCCACCAGCAACGAGGGCCTCCATACAGTGCACCGCGCGGCCTATCATTCCTCGTTCATTTGCAGAGCAAGACTCGCTCACTTTTGCGCACGGAGCGGCGGCGCACCCATGTACACTACGGCGTGCGAGGCGTGTAGGAAGGTCAGGGCGAAGTGAGCGGTCGCTTCGTGTCTCGCTTCAAACCCGGTCGTATGCTCACGCTGCAGGTGTATCAGACCTTCACGCGGATACGATCAGAATGAGACGTGCGAGCGGTGCCAGTTGAACAGGATGGAGTGCTCTACGGTCAAGAGACGAGTGGGCCGGCAAGCGGGCGTCAAGAACAAGAAGAGACGGCTGTCATCTTCGATAGACGATCACTCGTTCACGTCGTCCACCACGAGCGGATCACGCGATGCGAACCACCTCCCGAATCCTCTGCACGTCCTTGCGTCCGAGGCGTCAAGACAGCACATGACCCCCGAGTGAGTCGGCGCACGGCACGAGCCTGATCTCAAAGGGAGTGTACAGGGCGCTGAAAGCAGAGCGGACGACAACCTTGACATCGTGGACAGCTTGATGGGGCGCACGAGCGCGACGATATTGGACAAGTTTGCCGCGTGGACGAACAAGATCCACCCAAAGCTCGGTAGAGAAGCCCTGGACCAGCGGCTGGGGTACTTGCTGGCGGATAAGCCGGGGATGGCGCCATACGACGGGGACGAGCCGAGCGAGTTCTCGGGCCGGATGGATGTGAGCTTCCGCCGAGCTCTTTCCAGACGACACGAGTCGATATGGATACTGACGCGCAGATGGCCCGCCCAGACGGCGCACCCGAGCACGACGTCATCACGCTGCAGATCATCTCACTCGCAGACGCCCAATATCTGTTCGACTCTTTCATGCGCCTCGTCCGGAATGGCTCAATGAACTTCGACCCCCGCCTGCACACCCTCCCGTATATCCGGTCCCGCTCGTCCTTCCTCCTCGCTGTGATCCTCTCCGTCGCAACGACGTTCAAGACAATATGCTCTTCGGCCAGGCTGCATTCCCGGCTCGTTGCGCACGCGCAAAAGCTCGGCGATCATGTCCGGAACAACCACCTCAAGTCGATCGAGATCGTGCAGGCGTTGTTCTTGCTCGCGAGCTGGACCGAGATCCCCTCGACGCTGTGCCGGGACAAGACGTGGCTGTACGTCTCGCATGCGATCGCGATCGTCACGGAGCTGCGGCTGGACGCCCCCGTTCCGTACTGCATTCAGATGGATGCAGAGTATGGGAAGAGTCCGGCGATGGATGAGATCCTGATTCGTAATGCGCACCGGACATGCTTGATGATGTACATCCATGATCGGGTGAGTGTGCGCTTGGATCGGGAGTGGAGCTGACGAGCAGGACATGGCGATGATTTCCGGCAGATATCCTATCTACCCGGAGTCGAGCGTGACGGCGCAGAAGAACCTCGATCAGTGGGGCAAGGTGCCTGTGAGTGTTGAGCCATGGGCAGGTTGGGCAAGTCACTCATGATAGCGTGCTCAACCGATCGATGCCCCCATCACCGCCTCTGTTTCGCTGCGCAAGACGGTGGTGAGTCTTGTGCTAGGTTCATGCAAAGCTATGGGCTGAGCGCTAGATCGAGCTACACCACCGGATGGCAGCGGAGACAAGCAACGACTTTGCAGTGCTGAAGGGTATCATCGACAAGGCCATGGCTGACTGGGCGGGCAAGTGGGCAACCCAAATCAAGTGTGAGTAAAAAGTCTGACTGTCCCGGCCTGAGCTAATGCCGAGCGTCCGCCGAATACACCATCATCGCAAAGTTCAGCTCATTCGTATTGCACGTCACGCTCATGCGGAAGAAGCAGTTCGACAAAGATATGAAGGCGCAGGCGAAAGAGGCATGCGAGGAGCTGGCTTTCGAGGTCGTCTGCGGCGCGATTGCGCACTACAAGACCTGGCAGAGTTTGCTCAACTCGGCGACATTCGAGTGAGTGCAGGTCTCGGTCTCGCTCGTTTTCAGCTGAGCCTAGCACGTGCATGGTGGCCTTTTGCGCGATTTACATTGTGCAATCGATCAAGCAGACGCCTTCGAGCCATCTGTCCGATTGGTCGGTCTTCCGACTTGCGGCCCTCCAGGAGCTGGTACACGAACTGGAAAAGCAAGGCGAAGCGCGCCACAGGCTTGACGCACCCGAGACGAGGAATGTCATCGAGGCGATGGCGAAACAGATCGCCGGCGGGATCCGCCTGATTCTCAGCAAGAAGACCGCTTCGACCCCTGCATTCCTCTCCGCCAGCCTGGACACCGCCAGCAACGTGTCCGACAACATTGGCCCAGCTCATGCGCCGGACCTGATCCACCACGAGACGGACCTATGGTTCAGCTTGCATGCCGATGCGCAGCTTCCCCAGCAGCCACAGCTCGCCTCGGCGTTGGGGACGACGCCGACGACAGGCGTCGGTGTGCCTGACACCACGTCCCCGTTCTCCGAGATGGACCCGTTTGGGCTGTGCAAGAATCCAATGCCGTTCTTCCCGGAGTGGAACATGTCGATGTGGGGCGGGACCAGTGCGCCGACGTTGGACCCCGGGGCGTCAGGGAGCGGGCTGGACTTCCCGTGGGATATGCACGTACCGTACGGTGCGAGCGGTGAGGGAGCTGGGGCGGACGATCAGAATCCTTTGGCGATGTTTGGGTTCAATTGAGTCGTGGCATTCGCGTTGTTAGATCGATTTCGGGAAAGGCCTTGGTTGTATAGCGCTATCTCGGTTGTACTTTGGGAGTTTTGCAGGCGATGCAACTTGTTCACTCGCCAATGTCGTTCAGCCCAATCTCGTGGCGGTCCACGAGCAATACCCTTTCACTGCTCTGTGGATCCGTGTGCGTGTTCACGAGTTGATGACCTCCTTTCTGCCGGGCATGATGCTGGTAGGATCTTAGAGTTGCCGCAGGTATGTGCGCAGTGCTCCTCCGCTATCACCATGTCCGATGAAAGCACAGAGAAACTGTTGAACTGTTACGTGCTTCGTGCGCATGAGAGCTGCTCTCGTTGTGGTCCGCAGATTCGCAGCTGCGGTGATCGCGGGAGGAGTCGCGCTCATAGTTGGCATTTCGGTATATCAGCTTTACCGGGGTGGAAACCTGTGGTGGCAGGCAAGATGCGTTCCGGGGCGACACAGGATCGGGCATGATGAGCTATATGAAGATCAGGACATCAAGAGGACAGGGCTGCTCGGTGGAGCGCAAGGGGTGTGCGGGGAACATCTAGCCCAGTGGGAGAAGAGGAACACCGAGGGCAGTGAGCCTGACGGGGATGGCGGAGGAAGGGTCGGGGCAGAGAAGATATTTGGGCCATGAGCATGATGACCTCTCTGTGGCTGGTGCGAGCATTGACGCATTGAAGCTCGCCGGCCAGGCGAGTCTCCATCCGTCCCCGTCGATAGCCGCTGTCGTGCAGCAGAGCCTGGGTAGTCGTGTGGTGGCCTGGGCACGCGTTAACGGCATCGCGCGTGAACCTCCGAGCCTGAACCACAACATTGGGTCCGCATCAAGCTTCCTTTGTGCAGACATGAGCTGCCAAGGCTTGATCCGGGTCCGAATGTCGATCCTTCCCGTCTATAACCTCTTCATCGACACCGGATAAGGTGGCCAACAGTCCGGACTCACTCACGACCCTGCTATAGTCAAATCAAGCCGGGCCACGTTGTCACGTCAGCCGGACGCTTTCGCCTAACACAGAAGCCTCTTGCCGCCCGGAGACACGGTAGCCCCTCCGACGTTGTACATCCGCACTTCGGCGGCGTCGAGGCCGGACGCACCGGATGATGTCAAAGCAAGCACA
>Ga0308169_10003886_pt1 | contig 14272 bp, 19 predicted proteins | sample PhyBR1_2_FD_202139 | JGI IMG/M metagenome (GOLD analysis project Ga0308169, IMG submission 202139) | Phyllosphere microbial communities from UC Gill Tract Community Farm, Albany, California, United States - DLSLSB.R1 | ecosystem: Host-associated > Plants > Phyllosphere > Unclassified | place...
ACCGCAGATGATGGCCCACTCCAGCGATGACATGACGACGGGGTAGAGATTCGATGTGAAAGGACATCTACAGTCGCAAGATGGGGTGAGCGAATGGCTCAGTCATCCAAAATTCCTGGTTCCGCCGGAAGATCGGGCTTCTCGGCTGTTTTGTGGCTTTCTGTCGCCGGCCTGCATGCATGGTATGCAGTGGGTCGAGTATCCTGAGGTGCGTATGCATCAAGAAGTGCTGTACGCTACACGGCAAGCCCCAACCTCATCTACCTCCTCTGTCCCGCTTCTCCTTGAAAAACCCCGCTATGCCCTTCGCGGCCGCGCCCCACTCCTCGCACACCACCACTTCCTCGCCAATCCATTTCGGCAGCTTACTTCGGATCCTGTTCGTCGCAAATCGTCTATCCACAAGCAATATCGTGGCGTAATCGTTGGCATGTCGTATCGCTCGCCCAATTGATTGGTTCACCGCTCGCATGCACAGATTCTGGCGTATTAGCCCTTGTCCCCCGTTCTTGAAGACCGATCCAGCGTACCTCGTACAGATCCTTCGCGGCGTCCTTTCCTGCACCAGGCAGCTTCTCCACGTACCGCATTCTCTCTTGCAGCTCCACCGAGCCGACATTTGCAAACGGTAGCCCGACCATAATGACGCATCGGCCCAAGCTATCACTGAAGTTGATTCCTTTGGTCAGTCGCTGCCACGCCGCTGGACGGAGGATCCGCACCTTCAGAAAGCTTCCCGCCGACCACAGCGAATAGCAATGCACCTGTGCGTTTCCCTGCACCCGTAACTCCCGATTCTGCTACTTGGCTCTGACATCAGCGCTTTCCTTACCCTCCGATATTGCTTACTAACCGAGGAGATGGCCAAAGCGTAGTCCCGCAGGATCGTCTCCACATCGCCTGACGTCTGTGGCTCATAGAACACCTGCTTCCTCTCGTCCAGCCGCTTCAACAACCCAGACGCGCCCCAAGTTGCCTTGACCTTGTCGAGGAATGAGTACGACGGCAAGAAGACGACCACTCCGTCCGGTACCATCCCGATCGTGGACTGTATGACTGACCCCAGGTCCGCGAGCTGTAATCAGTACCACTGTCGCCACACTTTTGGTACGTACAAGCACGTGGTCGCCCCGACTCGCAAACTTGAAGTCAAACTCCTGTTTCCGTGGTCCTCGGCATATCACCTGCGTCAAGAGGTTCGACTTTGGGATGACGTGCGCGCAGGACAATGTGGCGAAGCGATCGCGGGGCACGCCCGGGAACAGCTGAGTGTAAAAGTCGCTGATCTACAACGTGAACTACAGATCAATGACGGATGGTTCACTTACAGGCGTCATCGTCCCACCAGCTAGGATCACACAGCGCGCCTCCTCGACTACTTCGCGGAACCGCTCTGCCGGATTAAGCAGGATGTACTTGAACAAGACATGCTTGCCGGCACTGCCGTCCTCGATCGAAATCATCACCCGCCCGTCATCCCGCGCATCCGTCAATGACAGCAAGAAACCCTCGAGGAGGTGAAACGCAGCGATCGAGGCGTGTCTTGCGGACGCGCTCCTCGCGGCTTTCGGATCTGTCGTCAGGCTTGAGCCGCTTGGGCCGCTCACCCTTCGAGGCTGCTTCCTCCGCCGTCTTTTCGACGTATCCGCTGACTTTGCGAGCGAGTTTGCTCTCCTTCAAGTACTTGACCATCTCCATGAGATTCACCTGGTCGTTGCCGCCTCCGACACGCGCCATCAGCGCGTTCGTCTCCAGCATCTCTGCCTTGGCCTTTGGGTTCGTCGCCGCTGCTTTGATTGTCTCATCGCAGACTTTGACAAGGCCGACCAGCACCGATAACGTCTGGCGTATCCAAAGAGCGTGAACGGGCTTTAAGCGGGACCGGAACCGCGCTAGGTACTGCGTGAGTTGCGAGATCGCGTTGCCGAGCTGGATTGACGATAAGGACGTGGAGTAGATGGAAAGTAGGGTATCGATCAGATCTGGGCTGTCAGGCGAGCTGACCGGCAGCGGGCTTACTGTGAGCCTCATCAATGACGACGATCTGGTCCTTCAAATGTATGTCGAGCGCTTCTCGGGCGTTCTTCTGTAGTAGCAGATTGTAAGGCAGAGTAACAAGCTGGGTTGAGCAGGGGCCATGGGTCAATTTGCGTCAATGTGCTTACTTGAGACTGCTTCACCGCACGGCGAGTCGCGTAATAAGGGCAAACGCAAGATGCCTTGCCGGCCACGACGATGTCCTCTATGTCCTTTACCGATGCCTTGAATTAGCTTGACCGCTATTCCACGAACGATACGTACCAAGATGGTATCGCGCGCATCGAGCATGATGCCCTCATCCTCCTTCTTCGGCAGGTACTCGCACCGTGTCTTGCCTGCACCGCGTGTAAGCCTGACCTCAAAGCGACAGGCCAACACTCACCAGCTTTCTGCATGTCCAGACACGCGTCATTCATACGCTCATCGTTTCCACCTTTGGCCAGCGCCCTGACCTTGTCGTTGATGCACAGCTGTTTCCTGCTCCCAAGCGGAACCAAGCTGACCCCAGCGGTCGGGGCGCACGGCGCGTCACCCTTGGCTACTTCGGGTACGGGGGCGGTGGGGAATGACGTCTTCAGCAGCTCGCTGGTGAGCTGCCTGAGTTGAGTATGCGTCCGCGAGGTGTAGTAGATCTTGCATCAGGGCGAGCCGTATGATGTGAGTGCCGCTCACCTTGGGTACATCTTCCTCTTCTTCTTCCTCGGTCTTGCTTGTCGACGACTCGAATCTGACTTCAGCATACCATATTGCTGCTCAGCAGATAAGCTCACTTCGCCATGAGCTCCCTGACCTCTTTCGAAAGAAAGATCCCGTCGTCCGCCTTCGCATCCGCCTTGTCCTCCGGAAGGAACTCGTCGTCCGCAGTTGGCTCGCTTGATTCGCTTTCCGTAGGATTACGCTCGATGCCGACTTTCACTCTCTTCCTCTGTCCGCCTTTGAAAGGGCCCAGTTGCCCAGCCTGCCTGATCTTCCGCTCCTTCGCTCGAGCGAGGGCTAGCCGCTCATTTCTCGCTTGAACCGATGCTCGTTGTGCCGAGAGCTGTATCTTGACAGCATGGTCGATAACCCATGGAGGATCTGTCGTGAGCTGATTGCCGAGATAGTACCGGTGGGCTGACCGTCCGGATCTTCTGCTAGAAGCTTTGCGCGGAGCTCGTCCTCTGATTGCTGGTTCGGGCGCTTCTCATGCGCTTGAAGCCATGTTAATGTCGACGTGAGTAGCGTCAAAGATTTGCCCGTGCCCGTAGGTGACTCGACCTACTTGTCAGCAATCGTCCATCGTAAAGACTGCGTATGCTGACGATGGCTATCTTCTTATCCTCGATGGCCCGAAAGACTGTTTTCATGAGATCAAGTTGAATTTCATACGGCTGCGGATAGGGGAAATCGAACGAGGATGGCGTCGCAAGCGGCACGGCTTCTGCCATCGCAGGAGAATCGGACGGCCTTGGCATATCTGCGCAACGACCCACTGCGTAGGCGTAGATTATGCCACAGTATACCGCATGACGGTTTGCGAGTCGACAATACCGAGTTGTAATGAACAGTGACGCTCGCTCTCGTGTCGAAAGTTGACGCGACGCGTTTCGGGGGTGGATGTAGCCCGGTTATATGCCCCCCAAACCTTCTCCCCGACCAGTTGACCAGCTTGCCCGTCCACAGGCATGAATCTCGATCACGACTCGGAAGACCAGCCTGCACGGAAAGTCCAGAGTCGTGCAGTTGGCGGTCTGCCCGACGGACCGACCATTTTCACCTCGTATCCACCTCATCCCCGTGTCCATGGGCAAGCCTCTCGGATCGGGGGCAAGGCGGCACACGGCTCAAGCGAGACCGGAAATCCGACGTCGGATTGACGATAAGCACCGATGGCGTGCGTGAGATTGCTTTCACCTTTGACTCCACCTCTCAGGAGCAAGAAGCGGCCCGTCCCCCACCTATATCCACGCCGCTCACGCCCGATGCCTCACTAGCTTTCCTCCCGGCGGCACCATCCCCTCGAGGTGGGCCCGCTCAGCCCTTGCCCCGAGGATCGGATCTGGGATCGGTAAACCGCTTGTGCTCGCCTCGTCCAGTATCAACTGTCATGTCCGCAAATACGACTTGTCTTGGCGCGATGGGATCCCTGTCCAGCAAGTGCCTGTCTCTCTGTCGCAATCTTGCACCTTGCGAAATGTCCAATTTGGATCGGAAAAGTACTTGTGCGACTCGGGCGATGCTGACCGCGGGCTGCTCGTAGATATAAGTACGGGTCGGGGCAGGCCATGGGGAGCGGCAGAAGTCCCCCCACATCTCCCCAACGACAACCATGGCTTCTGGACCACCTACCACGCCGAACAGTGACGAGAAGGACATCCGCCTGGGATCGAGCGGGACATCAACGGGCAAGACCGGCCTGGTCGTCGCTGAGCGTGATGCCGATGTTACACTGCGCCTGATCGAGGAGCACGGGGATGATGCTCGCCCGCTCTCGCCTGAGAAGGCCAAAAGGGTGCAGTGGAAGCTGTACTGGCGCATTATGGGACTGTTGTCCCTCGTCAACATCATGCTCTTCGTGAGTCCGATCTCGAGATCGGCAAGACACCGCTCACACACACAGGTCGACAAATCCACGCTCGGCTTCTCTGCCATTCTGGGTCTGTTCAAGGAGACCAAGATCACCAAGGCGGAGTATAACAACCTGCAGACGTTCTTTTACATCGGTGAGTTGAGCGACGGTGCATCAAGGACCCCGCTCACTCTAGGCTACATCCTCGCGCAATGGCCGGGCCACTACGCGATGCAGCGTCTCCCGCTCGGCAAATTTGTCGCCGGCCTAGTATTCCTCTGGGGCGTGATCATCCTCCTCCACTGCGTCGCGACTCGCTATGCCGGTCTCGCCGTCCTACGGATCGCGCTCGGCGCCGCCGAGTCCGTCGTTGTCCCCGCCATGGAAATGACAATCAGCATGTTCTTCGACCGGCACCAGCAATCCGTGCTCCAGCCCGTACTGTGGATCACCGCTGCCGCCGCGCCCATCCTCGCCTCGTTCATCGCGTACGGCCTGCTCTGGGCCGATTCGTCCATCCTCCCCTGGAAGCTCCTCATGATCACCACAGGCGGTATGTCGACCGTGCTCGCCATCCTCGTATGGTTCCAGTACCCCGACAACCCCGCGACTGTCAAGTTCCTCACGCTCGAGGAGAAGATCCATACGATCAAAAAGGTGCACGCGTCGAGCCAGTCGTCAATCGAACAGAAACATTTCAAAAAGGAACAGTTCATCGAGACCCTGCGCGACCCCGTCTCGTGGTTGTTCGCCTTGCAGACCTTCTGCCTTATGATCTCCAACAACCTCACCTATGGCCAGAAAAACCTCTTTGTCACATCCCTCGGCATCGACGCTTTGGGCTCGACGCTCGTCACGGCTGCTGGCGGGGCGTTCAGCGTCGTCATGCACATCATCGCCGCGTACGCGCTGCACAAGAAACCGTCAAACCTTGCCTACCACGCCGCCTTTTGGTGCATCATCCCCTTTGCGGGCGGAATCGGCATGGTCACCATCGCGTGGGGAAAGGACCTCGCCTTGCTTGCGTGCCTGATCCTCTGCGGGTCGACGGGAGGTATCACCTACATCATCGCCCTGGGGTGGACGAGCTCCTCCGCCGCGGGCTACACGAAGAAGCTCACCCGAAACGTCATGTTCATGTTCGGTTACTCTATCTCCAACTTGATTTCCCCGCAGATCTGGGTGCCGAGCGACGCGCCGAGATACTATGGTGCTTGGGCAACGATGATCGTCGTCTCTTGGTTCGGCACGCCGGTGGTTTTGATCGCCATCAGGTTCATACTCGCAAAAAGGAACAAGCAGCGTCGTGAGTGGCTCGCGGGGCTGTCGGAGAAGGAGCGGGACGAGGCGTTTGGAGAGGTCGTGCAATTGGACGAGGTTACAGGCCAGATCGTCAAGCGCAAGGTGGATTTGGCGCTGCTGGACAAGACGGATTTGGAGAACAAGCGGTTCATCTACCCGTTGTAGTCAGGTTAGCCGGCGAATGTGCTTGTGCTACGGGGAAGAGATGCATGGGTACAATAGGTGTTATGAGCACCCTCTATAGATTCCTGGCAGACCTCTATTGAGCTGCAAAAGCAGTCCGCTGCCGAACCCGCGCACCTATGCGGTAAAAGACGAATGGTAAAGGTATGGTAAGCGCCATCAGCCCAGCGAGGAGGCACGTCCCGCCGACGGCGCCTAGACGTCGATACATCTGCTGTCCAAACCTGCTGATCAGCCGACGACGGCCGAGGGTGGCGGCCGCTACTCACAGCGGGAACCCGGCAGCGAAAGCGGACCGCATGAAGCTGTTGGACGCCAAAGCGCTGGCGGCGACAGGTCGATACGCGCTGATAGTCAGCGAGGCATGTTTATCGGCCGATCGCGTTAACCCACTCGACAAGATAGGTGAAGGTGCTAGTATATGAGTACACCATGCCCATGCCGAAAAAGCTCGAGCCGAGAATGGGCAGGATCCAGGGGACTTCCCGGAATGACAAAAGGCCAAGCAGGAGCAGGCCGAGTGGACAGAGCACAGCCCCATAGAAGCCGGGCACAAGTCGGGCTTCGGGTGGGGCGACGCCGCCGTTGGCTTTCGCGGCGGCACGATACTTCCTGCATTGTCAGTGCTGCAGCCGAGATGTGCTGCTAGAGTTCGGACTTGCCTGTTGAAGTACGGCTGAGTGGCACAGGCGATGATCTGCCCTCCGCCGATACCAAGGAAGGCCATTCCGGTTTGTTGCAGCGAACTGGGGATCAGCCCCTCCTTCTCAGATGTTCCAAAGGGTCACGCACAATCCGTACTGTTCTCGGAAGATGAACGGCACACCACCGAAGGAGAGGTACAAAATGCCCAGCACCATCGCCGACCAAAGATCTAGGAAGAGCACCATGAGTTGAGTGGAGAGCAGGACTGGAATCAGAACAGCCCCCGTACCACACCGTGGGACTCACTGAACGGCGTCTTGACAGACTTCTTGAGCGCTTCGACAAACGTCCGGTCCAGCTTCTCGACGGGCGCGATCCACCTTTGTTCGCCGGTCTCCTTCCTCATCCTGACTGCTTTGCGCCGCAACAACTCGCTGCTGTATGTCTCCCTCACGAACAGCAGGAGCAAGGCCAGGGTCACCGCCGACCATATGAGGACGAGATAGAACGTCCAGCGCCAGTGGGTATGTTGGTTGATGAAGCCAGAGATGAGCGGTCTAGCGTTAGGCGACTTCAAACGGCATCAACGCGGCTCACCCCAGCACCGGACCGAGGAATGGCGCGGCCGAGAAGATCAGCATCGGACTGCAGGGGTCAGCCGTGTGTGTAAGTGCGGCCACCGTCACGTACTTTGCGACTTTCTCATTTCGGAACGTGTCAGAGATTAGCCCGCCCGAGACCGTCAAGAACGCTGATCCGGCGAAGCCTGTCCAGAACCGGAAGATGAGGTGTACCGCGATGTTGTTGGCTAGCGATCAGCACAGTTGCGAGAGGCGCGCTAGACGCACCGAACGCGACCGGGAAGTTGAGCAGGAAGAAGGCGATGAATGAGCCGTGCAGCACTCGGCTTCGTCCGACAAACTCGGAGCAAGGCCCCAGGAACACTAGATATCAGCCCAGTGCTCGCGACTTCTGTGCTTGCCAGACTCACACGGCCCGACACCGAGCCCAGCGACGAAGAGCGATATGCTCAGGATGCAGACCTCCTCGCCGACGTGAAATTCGGCCCGCATTCCCTCATACGTGCTTCCCGCCATACTACTACAGCATGTCACGCAGACGCACGCGCCTGCTAGCAACACCGTCATCAGCCTTTTATGTCAGCGACAGCGCTTATGCCCCCGCTCCACTGTCATCTCACCACTTCTTCCATCCCGGTGTATTGAGCGGGTCGCCCGGGTCATCCCGCCCCTCCCACTTGACGATCCAGCGGTCTTCGTCCTCCTTGCTTCGTTCGGAGTTGGCCGGTACGGAGATCTCTTCCTCGCCTGACTGTCTAGGCACTCCTCCCTCTTCTTCGTCCCCCCCTCGAGGATGTTGTCCGGCCTTTTCGGTCGGCCGCGAGAGCTGCCTTTCGAGCGCTTCGTCGTGTTCGGATGGCGTGTGCACCATCGTCGACGTGGGCGAGGAATGGGGTGTGTTCGTCCCGGTGCCAGGCTGTCGGACCATGCCGATGAAATTCCGGTGCGGGCGACGAGCAGGTGGATGAGCGTCAGGTCACAGTCCGCGCCGTTACGATGAAATTATATCAGGTGTGAAGCGACGCAAGTTGATGTGATTGATTATAAAGTCACGACACAGCCGCAAGATCTAAAAGTACAGAAGATGAGTCAGACAAAGAAGAAGACGAGCGCATGGCGACAGCTTGGAAAAACACACGCCATAATAAACACGCCGAGGCCGTCCATTCTCCGGTCCGATCTTACCGCCGTTCTGCATCCGCTCGGTCCACGGTCAAACCCGCCATGGAAGTCTCATCTCGGCCACGAAGCCTCTGAAGAACGATACCAGGCGAATATTAGTACCCTCTGGTGAAGCTTGTACGCTCTACAAGACCCAGATACTGACACCTGCATGCATGCTCGACTATACTTGACAAATCAAAACTGAGATTTCGGCTGCGCTCGCTTTTCGTGAAGCCCGGTAACGGGAAGCGGTCTATTTGCCCTCGTCCTCCTTGAAGTTGAGCGAGATACCATTCACACAGTGACTATGGGTCAGTCCGGGACGAAGTTGCCCTGGAAAAAGGCTCACCGCTCATCCGTGGGCGTGTCAAAGCCTTCTCCCTTGAACACGTGTCTGACTGGTCAGCGTGCCGCTGTCACCGGAGGCAAGGCCAAAGGGAGCTCGTTGAACAAAAGATCAAAGGGATCATGGTACCCGAGACTCACCCTAGGTGACCGCCGCAGTTGGCACACATGATCTCGATGCGGTTCATGAACAACGATCGGTCCTCTTTTCGGATGACCGCTCCGGGCACGGTGTCGTAGAACGCGGGCCATCCACAACCCGACTTACTGATCGTCAGCAGGATCCCTCTAAAGTAAGCATGCTCTCGCTTTAACTGACAACTTTGTCTTGGACGTGTACAGCGGAGCATCACATCCAGCGCAGTCTGGCGTGAGCTATGCTCGCGTATGAAGCGCTCTGGAGGTCGTCCCAACTCACGGTAGACACCCTCATCGGCCGCAGATTTCCTGTCGAACGGGTGAGATCCTGCGGGTTCCGTGCCCTTCTGCCTCAGGATGCGGAACTGCCTTGAGCACGATGGTCGCAACAAAGCGCTCCACTGCACGCACCTGCTCAGGAGACAACTCGGCCCTCCACTGACTGTCCGACTTCTTCACTGGGTATTCCTCTCCCATACTGTTTGCGCTGCTTGAGCTAGTTCCGAAGAAGGCGAAGGGTAGTGTAAATCCAGAGTAGCGAGTGGCGCGGGTGAGCGGAGCGGCGAAGCGGGCGGGGAGATGGGTTCGAGCGATCGTAGCTGTCTGTCGAGTGAGAGCTGGGACAAAAGGCATACAGAGCGCCAAAATCAGGATGAGAACGGTCCGAGGCTGTATGTTGATTGACGATGGGTGCTGTTTATGTATGAGTCGAATAAACGATACGCTTTGTCAGTCGCCAAATGTACAGTCACCGACGGTACAGTCACCACCTTTTGCCATCGCGATCGACCTCGGCCATGTGAGGTCATCCGCCGCCATCGCGGCGCTCGCCGATCAGCGTGACATGAGAGATTCAAGCCCGGGGCACCCCTTATCGGCGGAATCCGATTGGTCTGGACTCTCTGGACTTCCTCCACCGGTGGGTGGCGATCCCCACCCAGGTGAGTAGCTGAGGGTACGACGGGAGGAAGCACGAGTGCTGTTCTTGGCCCAGCGCCTCTATTTCGACTCCATCATATGTTCGAATGCCAGACGGGCGGGAACAGAGAAGAGATCACCGGGCTCTTGCTCAGATGATCATCGCACCGGTATCATCTCTATCCGTGCTCTTAACTACCATCTTGATGTCGCCGGCGTTGTCAAGATGACCTTCTCATCATTCCGCTTGAACGGCGAGGGCTCATCGAGCTTTCTTCCCATATCGGCTGTGCCTCCAATGTTGCCGCCGATACATCACCCTGAGCCGCTCTTTCCGGGACTCAGATCGTTGAACGCTGCTTCATCGCGGCCGTCTGGACTTGCCTCGTCACGACGGGCCAGCGAAGCGACCTCCATGGGCTCGAGAACAGCGGCGATCACGGGTCAAGCGACTGTCGCGGGGTCGTCCACCACGTCCAGCCGCTCGTCTGCGGCGTACCCCTCCACCACCCAGCCCATCTCGATCCCTGCTCGTGCCTCGCCGTCATCCAGCGCCCCGATCCCGTCATACGAGGACGCGATGTCGGCGTCGCCCCGCTCGCCGCTGGCCGGTTCGCTCTCTGCCCGTGATCGTTTGGCCGCACTTTCAATCAGTGCCGAGGCGAACAGATACGTTCGCGACACTTTTGGATCTTCGCCTCACGACGTCTTCGATGAAGAGGAGGATGACGATCCCCTCATACCCCGCTCTCCACGCTCGCCGCCCACACCCAACCTCATCCCGCTGAGCACGCGGCGCCATACGATGCCGATTCGGACGTCGACTCCGCCCACTCCCCCTGACTCCGACGCGAGCCATACAGACTTAACGGGTATCGATATGCGACTACCGCTCGACCTGCCGCCTCCGCCCGAACAACCCCCCGGCTACTCTGCCCACCTTGCGCAAGATGAGCTCCGGCTCATTTCGACGGTACATCTGGAGGAGAACCACCCGGCGGCCGCGTTCTTCTCGCAAATGACAAGCACAGCCTTGTCGCCTGTGCAGCCGGCGGCCAGTTTGCCGACAGAAAATCCCGTAGAGCAAGAGACGGGAGGGAAGAAACTCAAGTTGACCCTTACGTCTGTCGGGGAGCGGGTCAACCCCAATGGAACGGGACCGCTGTTCATACGCATGACTCGGGCTGGTAAGATCCAAGGGCGCATCGATGTGGGAAAAGTGGACCATGTGACGCATCTCGAGGTCTCGGTGAGTTTGGGTGTTGCGTTTGCCATGCAGATGACTCACACCAGATCCTCGGATACGTGAATACGAGCTATTATGTCCGCGGTCAATATACGCTCATCGACACTCTACCCCTCGCGAGGCGACAAGTGACCTTGTACCCTCAAGCGACAACAGTCGATGGTTTCAACCGCGATCTCGCTCGGGTGACCTCTGCTTCGCCGCCCACGGCCACGTCGGCATTGCCCAGCACCGGCCCCGCTACAGCAACGTCTGCACCACTGCCTGCAGTGAGTGAGGTCGGCGGGCATGCCTATGGCGGGCCTGTGGACGGTGGTGAGCCCCGTACTGTGACTGTTGGGAAAGAAATATTTCTTTCGCCCGAACAGAGCTTTACCTTTTCGATCGAGATGCCCACGCATCATTATCGCGAATCCAATGTCGAGCTGCCGCCTTCGGCTCAGATCTTCCAAGTGGGGCTACAAGCGGGCGTGGAGTATGTTCTGCGAGTCAAGATGTCCCGCAAAGGATGGCGGATGAGCGAGAAGTGAGCCACTTTCTTTACCTTCCGCCGAACACCATTCTAACCCTCAGCATCGGCTGTCCGATCGTCTACGAGCCTCGGGCGCATGTCTCCCCTCGCCGTCTCCGATTGCTCACCACGAACGACGCGCTCTGTCCCGGCTGGCGGACGATTCGGCTCAACGGCGGCAAACCCAACAAGCCCGCCGACTCGCCTGACCCTGTGCCCGACGTGCCCGGCGTGGAAGTGTCCCTCCTTCTCCCCTCGCCGCCCATTCTTTTCATTCCCGACGGAGGGACACCTCCTCCCATCCCATTCCACCTGCATTTCCATTCGCAGTCCGCTCTCCCCCTCGCGACGTTCAGCGACCCCAAGGAATGTTCCTTCGTCATCCGCTTTATGCGGGTCGCGTCCATGCGCATCGGCAGCGAGAAGGAAATCCGGAGAATGGAAGTGCAGTCCAAGGTCGAGATCTGGCAGGAGGGCGGACCGCGCATGACCCTCGGTGAGGAAAAGGAGACGCCCGGGACCTCGAGCTCGGGCAGCCGTCGACCGGGATCCAGCGGGACCGGCGAACGCAGACGCTCCTTCGCCGAACGCAGGCCGTCCTTCCTCAAGCGCCGGTCTACAGCGACAGCGAACGCTGTTTCCCCTGGGACGTCCCCGGCCGCGGACAATCCGCTTGCGAGACAGCTGTCCAACGTTGCGTCTGAGCCTACTATCGCCGAGGACGTGGCCGCCCCGACGGAGACGCCCTCAATTGTCGCCCCGCTCGGGCTGGGCGCAACCGACGTGCATCTCCTCGGGCAGCTCACGTTGCAGCTGCCGACGCAGGGCCCGGCGCTGCTCAGAAATCTGGTCCAGAGCTTCATGTCACCCGAGATCGGAATCAGCTACGTGCTGGAGGTGGGACTGCAGCCCAAGAACGGCGCGGTCAAGGAGGCGTTCAGCCATGTGTGGGGTGGAGGTTTGATCGAAGTTGTGCTGGGGCACCGGAACAGAAGGTGAGGTGGGATTATAGTTTCTGGTTGATTTTGACTCGGACCTCGTTGGTTGTGGAGTAGTCGTTCTACGGATACCCGGTTGTACTGCGAACGTTGTAGTCTATGCATTGCGCGATTCGTGATCATATGCACTGTGTGACCGCGGAGTGTTCCACCAGCGTTGTCGGCCTCATCGCACTCGATCCCCGGTCGCATGTGAGGAGTGATCCGATGGGATCGACCGAGCGAACGCCTGAACAAGCACTAGACGCGGCATTCGGCGATACGAGCAAAGAAGCGCGTCGGTGTTAAGCTCAGGCGGAACCTTCCGCCGGCAAGGGGGATGCCACATAGCCCACCTGGCTTCCGCAGGAGCGGATAACGCCGCTACTGCCGAACGGGGGCAGCTGTGGCTGCATCGCATGCACTGGGCCCACTGGCTCGCTGGCGGTCTCTGGGTGCTGGCTCTGGGCTCTGGCCAGCGCGGGCTCGCACTGGCTGCTGGATGCTGGCTGTGCTGCTGGCCCGTCCCGTTGGCTGGCTGTGACTCGCTGCTGGTCGCTGCTCGCCGGGCTGCCGAATTCGAGGTTTACAGCCTCGCCATACAGCTCCAACCTTCAACCCGTTCATCTATCGACAAAATGGCGTCTGCTAAGGGTAAGTCGTGCTGCCGCACCTGTCCTGCTCTCCCCCAATTGTCGCCCCCCTCTCGTTGGCACAAATCGCTCGAAGACTTCGCAGACCGCCCGGGACGACTTTTCGACAGCGACTTCGAGCCGTGTGCGAACCCGGGAGACCTCGTCGACGTGCAGCAGGGTGTGCTGGAGAGGAGGAGTCGCAGTGTTGGCAGGCGGTGGGCGAACCTGCCTTGGACGAGAGGATGGGGATCGTCGGACCAAGGGAAGCGGGCGGGGAAAATTCGACACATCTAGTTCGAGCGCGATTGAACCGATACGATTGCATGGGAGTGCGCCGGGATGCGCGCGCACAACGACGCTCGCAACGGTTCTCTTATCGCCCGATCGACCCGCTTCATGCGAGGGTCTGCCCAACAGTTGCGCCTCGACCCATTTCCACCAACTTCGACCGAACCGCAACTCCCGGCCCGACACCTCAATGGCACCCTTATCCCCCTCCCCTCCTCAGTCTGATCAAATCTCTAGGCCGACGCTGACCTCATAGGACTCGCTACCGACCGACGAAAGTCCAGGAAGGCTCACTTCGCCGCTCCTTCCGGCCTCAAGCGAAAGATCATGTCTTCGCCTCTGAGCAAGGAGCTCCGACAGCAGCACACCGCCCGATCTCTCCCCATCCGAAAGGACGACGAGGTCCTGATTGTGCGAGGAAAGTACAAGGGCCGAGAGGGCAAGGTCACCCAGGTGTGTTTTGGTCCGGGTCCTGCGCCTCTGCAAAGACCCGATCGTCCCGTATAACAACAGCTCACACCCAGGTCTACCGAAAGAAGTGGGTCGTCCACGTCGAGCGAGTCCACGTCGAGAAGTCCAACGCCGCTACCGTCCCGGTCGGCATCCACCCCTCCAACGTCGTCATCACCTCGCTCAAGGTGCGTCATGCGTTGGAGCAAGAGCTTGTCCTGACCCCAGCTTGACAAGGACCGAAAAGCCATCCTCGAGCGAAAGGGATCCAAGGGCGCGGAGAAGGGAGAGAGCAAGAAGG
>Ga0308169_10003888_pt1 | contig 14271 bp, 26 predicted proteins | sample PhyBR1_2_FD_202139 | JGI IMG/M metagenome (GOLD analysis project Ga0308169, IMG submission 202139) | Phyllosphere microbial communities from UC Gill Tract Community Farm, Albany, California, United States - DLSLSB.R1 | ecosystem: Host-associated > Plants > Phyllosphere > Unclassified | place...
AGCAACCACCACGCTCCAGCGGTCGCACTGGACTGACCCCTCAGCTGGATCTCGTCCATAGGGGTCTTTCTCGTCTCGATCGGTAGCATCTTCTCGGGCCGTTACTTTGACTCGCATGGAGCGCGGACACTGTTGTACACGGGGTCGGTCTTGTGCGTGGCATCGATGATCGGTATAGCTTGTGAGTGCGCTCCCAACCCACGCGACGTCATGTTTCCTGTACCTCCGCAACCTAGCTCGCCTCACATCCATTTCATTTGACATAAAGAAAGAGGGGCTGACTCCCAGTCAGCACGCAGTACTGGCACTTCTTCCTCGCACACGCTGGCGTCGGTGTAGCGGGCATGCTGCTCTACGCCCCGGCGACAGCCATCGCGGGCCACTGGTTCCTCAAGCGACGCAGCACCGCCGTCGGCATCGCCGTGTCCGGCAGCGGCCTCGCCGGGGTTATACTACCAATCATGATCAAGGAGCTCATTGAGGTGCTGAGTGAGTCGTACCTCTATATTGGGTTCCAGCCTCTGAAGACGTCATTGGCTGACCGGGCAGACTTCCGCGACGGCATGCTCATCGTTGCTGGGTTCATGGCGGTCCTCATGTTCATTGCATGCTGCACCATGAAAGCGCGACTGCCGTCCCGCAAGTCACCGCCCTGGAAGGCGCTTTTGGGCCCGTGGAGCCAGCCTGGGTACTCGTGCTTGGTCATCGGCTCCTCTCTAACAATGATGAAGTGAGCCTCGACGATTTCCCCACCTCCGCCCAGTGTCCCTTACAAGCGCTCGAGAGACAGAGAGAGCAAGGGACAATGCTGACAGTACAGCTGGATCTCGCCGTATTTCAACGCACCAACCTACGCCGCGACCAATCACGCATCTGAGGCTATTCAAGGCTACGCCGTGGCCCTTCTCCAAACCGGCTCATTCTTCGGGCGGGTCGCCTCTGGTCTCCTAGCGGATCGCTTCGGCGTTTGGAAAACGTTTGTGTCCATGGGCGTCCTAAGCGCCCTGTTCTTATACACTCTGTGGACGCCGACGGTATTGCCCGGTGGCGTTGTCGTCGTCGGCCTAGTGTCGTACGGCTTCGTCAGCGGCGCGTGGATCACCCTAATCGCGTCGAGCTGCGCAGCCATCAGCCCTGTGCGGGAGGTGGGCATGCGGATAGGGATGTTATGGACTCTGACCGCGCCGGCGTCACTTGCAGGCCCGGTCATATGCGGAGGTGAGCCCGACGATGGCGGAACTTGTTCATGCGCTGACCGCGCAGCGCTGATCAGCGCCAATGATGGCGACTTCACTTGGGCGGCGATCTTTAGTGGTTCGACGATATTGATGGGCGTGCTGATCACTGTGGGACCGGTACCAATGCGCTGGGTCGCCGACTCATCCATCAAGCGGAAGAGGGCAAAAGAGGCTTTCGCGGAGCAGGGGCTATCGCGGACGCAAGGGCACAGCGTGGAGGTTTACGATGACGACAAGTAACTAGACCCGGGGCGTCTTGAATGACATCTTGTATCTGGCCCTACGTGACATCGATGCTAACGCTGATGGGTGGCTGTGCGGCTTGCTGGACGCTCTGCCTCACCTATAGTTTCTCGCAGTTGAGGTACTCTGGACCCAGCTGATCCACCCTCGTGACCCCCAACAATCGCATGCTGATCTCGATCTCGCCCTTGAGCACTGCCGTCAGCTCCGAGATTCCACATGGCAGCGGGGTACGCACACATAATGGCCTTCTCCACGCCTTCCGAGCCCCAGCCCGTTCCGGCGTAGATGAATGGTCTGCCGAGTCCGACGGCGTTTGCGCCGAGGCACAAGGCCTTGAGTACGTCCGTTCCGCGTCGGATACCGCCGTCGATGAACACGGAGAAGTCGGGGCGGCCGAGGAGATGAGGGGCGTTTTGTCGGACATCATACAGTGTCTTCAGAGGAGCATCGGCGCTGCGTATGAGCTCGGCTCGGGGATGCAAGCGACGGGGATGGCAATATCCCCAACCACAACTCACAAATCCAGCTGTCTGCCGCCGTGGTTTGAGAGCACGACGGCGTCCGCACCATGCTGCTTGGCCAACTCGACGTCCTGCCCGGTCAGACAACATCAGAGACGCAGCGACGCAGCCACCGCCGGCGACCCACCTCCCAGGCTCCGATTCCCTTGACGACGACGGGGATCCCCGGCGCAAGCGACTTGATCCATTCAATATCGCTCCACTTCAGCTGGGCATCGTGTGACGGTATCAGGCTAGAAACCGCGCCGCGGGTCAAGGCCGAGCCCGTCGGTGCGGGGTTGCGTTCCGCCAGACCAGTCACCTGCCGCCTGCGCTTGCCGAGCTGCAGTCAGCGATTGCGTCGAAAGACAGATCGTAGGCCTCACAATGGTCGTATCAACGGTGAGCCATATCGAGTGAGCGCCCAGCTCGGCCGCCTTGCGAATATGTTGTTCGGCCTTGGCTCTGATGCATCAGTCCCACGTATGGTGCTCCGCGCGTCAGCCATGGAGACCGCCATGAGATGCACGTACCGGTCGGAATGCATGTACAGCTGCCACCCGATCTTCTGGCCCTTCTCCGCAGCGGCGAGCACCTCCTCGAGCGACTTGGAAGCTACGTGGGAGAGCACCTGGAAGGCGCCTTGAGCTGCAGCGCCCCTCGTCACCACCAGCTCTCCCTGCTCATGAGTCAAAGTTCCCAGGGCGGGGGACAGAAGATACTGACCTCTGGCTGACCCAGACCGTTTTTGGCTGTCGGCGAGACGTAGAATGGGACCGAGCTCTCCACACCGAGGATTGTGGTTGACGTGTCCACTTCTGCTACCTCACGCATCACTCTCGGTCGGAAGAACACTCGGTCATACACCGACACGTTGTTTCGCAGAGCTTCACGTCAATGCCGATTCTCCTGAGTCGCCCAGAGATCGAAGGCACGGCTCACCAGATTCCGAATCCGCCCCGGTGCTGTAGTACTCCCACGCCGGGGCAGGGAGCAGATCCTCGACATGCTTCTGCGCGTTAGTGCCCCAGATTCCGTCTCACCGCGGTTCCAGGGACTAACCTCAAGGTCGTCCAGGGAAGCAATCGAGTTGACACCGATGAGCTGACTCCTCGCTCTCGCTATGCGCTCTGCCTGAGTCTCGCCTGGTCGTCCCCTACGCTGGTCGATGTCATTGTCGTTGCGCATGTCCGGGCTCCATTGTGTAGCTAGCTCCTGCTGCGGCTCAACCCTGTCCTCCAGCTTGCCGACCCTGCGACTGTCGCCGAGGTTGGCCTCCGCAGTGCCGGGTGGGTGGAGTCCCTTGAACACACTGTAAAGCGTGAGCGAGTGGGCGGCCAGGTGGGCAAGGCCCTGACTCCGGGACGTGTACTCACTCCGTCACGTCCGTGCCTGCATTGTCGAAGAGTATTTGTGCGCCGCCAGGCTATGCGTCAGGAAGCGCACCCCTTCGGACCTCCAACCGCCGACTTACGTGTTTCGAGACGAATTCGGTGACGCTGTCGGTCAGCTGCATTGCTAATCCGCGTGCGAACTAGACTCACTCCCATACAATCCCATCTATCGCAACCCACAAGCTCTCGCTCGTCCGATGTCGACCCAGATCCTCAAGACTGATCAGATTGCTCTCCCAGCCCTTCTTGGAGCTCGCTCGCTTCTTGGTGACCGCCGTCTCAGAGTCCAGCTGGGCGGTCCAGTCGAATACGCCATGGGAGGAAGCATACACCGTCCCAGCGCCGACCTGGGCGTAAGCATCCAGCGCCGGCTGCAGCCTGGCACACAATCACTCACCGCTATGCCGAACGCAACCAGTGTCCACTCCTTCGCGCGAACGCAGTGCGGCGTGGACTGCGCTACGTGGTGCATCGACCGTGCCCGTGCCGTTACAAGCGGATTCCGAGGTAAGCGGCTGATCCCATTCAGCCCGTCCATCCGCCTCTGCAGCGCTCTCGCTGTCGTAATGGACACCCGCATTGCGAACCGGATGCTCAGCCGTCTCAAGTGAATGACAGAGGAGTCGCGAGTAAATCGTGCTCTCGACGTTATTATCGCGGTGATTGTCGCTGGTCCTCGTCCAATCGATAGCGTGGTATTTGCGTGATCGGTTTTGGTTGAGGTAGCGAGATGAAAGAGAACTACGGGAATCAGCCCTCGATTTCCGCCGAGCTTCATGAGAGACCCCATATGCGCTTCGCTGGCTGTCCGGGGAACGCACCCGGTCTCCAAGTTTGCCCATTCTGCCGGACCGGCAGCAGCTTCAATCAAGCATGTTGAGAAGCCTCGGCTTTGAACCCCGCAAAATAGACGCGGAACGTCGGATATGCCCGAAGGACCTCACCCGAGGTTTGCTGCCGGGTTATAGTCTATGGCTGGCGAAAATTCCGCCCCCGAGCCCTCGCTTCGAAGACAGCGGAGCCTGCGGGGGCCGCAACCAGCGCACACGGCTCCGTCTTTTACTGGGCAAGGCGTACAGCTACGATGCTGACAGTAATCGACATTGCTATTTCAGGGCAGTTTATGCCGGACCAAACATCTCATATCGCGGGCGTACCGCCCGACCACCCATCCCCCGCCATGTTCGCAAACAGCCAGCTCCAAGCAGACAAGTCTTGATCGAACGCGTTTGGATCAGTCGTCGTGTCCAAGGCCAATGCTCCGCGTTCCGCGCCTGCCGCGGGGGCTGCTCTCGGTTCATCCGGTTTGTCCAGCTCCGCTGCAAACTCCTCCCTCATCCGCTTGAGAATCAGCGACGAGACCCCGCCGAGCGAATGCACTTTCGCTTCCGCCGTTTTCGTCCGCTCGATGTTCAGGCCGAGAAAGTTGGGATGCTGCTTATACACCGCTGCGTACACCGCCAGGATGGTGCCGATCGCTCCGACGACCACACTGTACGTCAAGCCAGACAACGGCGGACTGGCTTCGATGTCCAGATCGTTCCAGTACTCGACGATGACGCTGCTGATCCGCAGTAGCTCCGAGCCTATAGTATTGTACCCAACGACCTTCAGAGACGGGCTGATCGGCGTAGGCAGGCACTGATAGAACTTCACCATCCGGTATCCGAGAGAGAATTCGAGGTAGACAACGGCCATGCCAGAGTTTGGGTGAGCGGCGCGATGGGCTCTGAGCAGTTCTTGAAGGTCGGGCCATGATTCGGCCAGGCCTGTCAAGTCCGCAAAACCGAACACGCTGTCCGTTTCAGCTTTGGCGATCGCCTCTACGGTTGGACGGAAGCATTCAAGCATGGCGGAGGATTGCACGAGGTGATTGATTGCGTCGCGATAGTTATCCGCCGGGGGTACCGGTATTTGTCGAATAAAGGAAGGCAGAAGAGTCGAGAAACGGGTCTTGGCGACGTGGATACTGCTCTTCAGGCCAGGATTCAAGGCCCACGAGGATATGACCCGAGACTTACATGTTGTACTGTATTTTGACCGCTTCCCACTAAAATCAACGCCTACACGAGCTACACATCTGCGGACTACTCACGAGTAACAGCTCGTCCAGCTTCGTTCTCCACCACGGCTGTGCAAGCTCCTCCCCTAGGGACAGCGCGGACTGCTCAGTAGATCCATAGCCAAGCGCAAGCCCGATCTCGTAGGCCATAGAGATTAGCCGCGTGGAGGTGGGAACGATTGGCGAACATGGCGCCACGGCGAGCAGTAATAACGCGAGAACGACATCCCCGTCTATTGCTCCCCGCATCGCATGAGCTATGGATTCATTGATGAGGTGGTGCAAGGATGTTGTATTGAAGGCTGAGAGGTGCGATAGAATGGCTGCGATGACGAAGGGGTGAGTAGGAGTCGGTGTCGAGGTGAGCAAGAACGGAGCTAGAGGCAGGACCGACGAGAATCGGTACTTCCATCTGCCACCAGTGAGCAGTCTTCCAGACGCGCCCTGTTTGCCCAACGAGCACTCACAGTTGAAATGCCATGTCCACTTCGTTCCGCGATACCAATCCTCGCTTGATCACGTCGGGAAAGCCCTTCTTCGATTGCATCGAGTACAACCTTTCGTCGAAGGGCCAAGACTGGGTTTGGCCCATGTTTTCGATCATCGCCAGATCGTGCTCTTCTTCTTCTACATCCCACTTTTTGTAGCTGGTCTCCCCTATGTGAGAGGCGGTACGCGGCCCGGAGTCATCTTCTCCTCCGCGACGGCCTGCATGTTCCGGGCCGCTTGGCCCAGCTTCAACGTTGACGCCGAACAGGTCCACTTGACCGGGCGTTTGCAGCAGCGAGAACGAGCTCCCAGTCTCCATGGCCGGGACAGATTGTATTGAGTTGGTCACCGAGCTCGATTCAATCTGTCGGACTCGCAGCTCCAGGTCCCAGGCTCGCGCTTCGACTGTATCCAGCCGAGCTCTAGTCTCGCGGATCTCGTCCATCGGATCGGCCGAAGCGCGTGAGATGTCATCGATCAGCGAGCAATGACGGTTCTTCTTGCGACAGAGCGCACAACCGGTGGACTGAAGGTCATCACAGCGAGTTTTCGATGCCACGCAGGATTCGCATGCGCGAAACAATTTGGCTCGTTTCGGGGCTGACGGTCCTTCGGACTGCTCAGTCAGCGATCCGTTCTACCGCAACAGATCTTGTCCGCATACCATTATCGATATCTGGAACGGAGCCGGTACTACTGACGACGATGGGGGTAGACGGCACACTACGTGTCTCGAGTAAGATGTCGTCAGTTTGCAATCCTAGCATACCCGCGCAGCGCCAACAGACAAGCATCCACACCGGGACGTCGAGTGTTCGGACCCTCCTGACTGCTGTCTCGGGGAGCCTCCGGATGCGGTTCAGTGTTGACGGGTGCATGGACCACGCGAGTCGCACGCGAGATGACCCAAAAAGTCGCTGAATAATCATCACATTTGCTTCCGTTGCAAATACGTCTATACCCTTTTCGGAAATGATACCTTGGATCGTCCTCGTTCGCCGCAAGGCCGAGGTTGTTCTGCGGAACCGTGGAACCTACGACTCAATCTCTTTTCTGGACTTTCACACATTTACACATTGTCCATTGACCGTGCATACTGTGTTGCTGTCATCCGGGATCATCGCATTTTACCTGTACGATCTTCAGCCGAGTCCCAAGGACCAGCATCCGGTCCGAGGGTACATCAAATCCCTTCGAGTCGACACGCGAATTTACAGTTCAGCGGCCCAAGGATCAACGTGCCCTGATCTTTCGGCGCCGACTTCTGCGACGTCCACGTCAACGCTCAACTCGTTCGAGCAAGAGTAGTTGTGGTCGCACCTCCCTCAAATCGTTGGTAGCTCCATTGGCACATCTCGACCTACCTTTCACCGATACTGCGCACGCACCTTTGACATAATACCTCTCGCCTCCCACGCCTACGCGTTTAAACTTCCGCGCTCAACCCTCCTGTTCAACACCATCGTACTCGCCCATCATGGATCCTCTCACGCCAAACACGTCCGCTTTCCTCTCGTACCTCTCCAACAACCTCGACGACAATTCGATCAACCCGTCGTCATACGATTCCACCGCAAACCCTACTCCCGCGTCTTTCCCTCCTTCCGCGTTCTTTCCCATGCCCGGAAGGGACACGCCTGAGGATACTCCTCCTTCTTCAGTTGAAGCGTCTCAATCGCCGGAGAAGATCAACGATATTAACAGGATGCGGAATGATGGCGCCCTTGCGTCAGGGAGCGAGCTTGATGGCAACGAGTCGACGGGCAAGAGTGCCAAGGGGAAGAAGGCGAAAGCGAACCACAAACGAAAGGCTGCGCAGGGGCAACATAAGACGGACGTCGAGGACGAAGACGATGATGGTGAGTCTCCATCGAGACACCCGCCTGCTGTTGCTCATGCGTGCAGATACCGCATCAGACTCCGCAGATGTTCACGAAGATAAGCGCCAGCATCAGACCAAAGCGGCAGCGAAGAAGGGCGGAAGGAAGTCGGTAGGGGACGACGGCAAGGGCGGATCGAAATCGGACAAAGCTGCGCGACGCAAGGAACAGAACCGAGCGGCACAGAAGGCGTTCAGGGAGAGGCGAGAGGCCAAGGTCAAAGATGTGAGTGGCACGTGCGATCTATCGGTCGCGTCGCTCATGCCAGCTTGAGGATCAACTGGCCGAACTCGAACGAAAAGCGTACGGCACTACAGTAGAAAACGAGAACCTACGAGGTATTCTGAAGCGGCTTCAAGAGGAGAATGTCGCGCTTCGGCAGTCGGCGTTTACGTTCTCTATGCCGGTGAATGGCTCGCCCGCCAACGGGACGGGTACCAACACGCCTACCCAAGCCGCCCACAAGCCACCTACTCCGCCTCATCACAATTCTGGGGACGATGTTCTTCGCAGCATCCACGACGCACCTGCAGTGCCGCAGCCGCAGTCTCAACGACCTCAACGCAAGTCCTCTTCGCTAGACCAGGAGAGCCCTGACTCCTTGGTCTCGGTGCACTCGGGTCAGTCTTCGGCATCCGGCATGAACCCAGCGTCTATCAGTCTCTTCAACGATCCCAACAATGCATTCAGCGCCGCAGCGTTGGGCGGACTGGGCGCCCGTCCCCAGTTGCCAGGACACCTGGACAGCGCGGGTTCAAACACGACTGGCACGACTAGCTCGGCGCCGTCCGACGTCCCGTCTCTCTCTCCGGGAGACCGCACCGAGCTTGACGCACTCTGGGCAAGCTTCCTGAACCCCACGAACAAAGTACAATCGGCCGCCAACGCGGAAGGACCGAGTCCGTTCTCACTCATCAATGCGCAGCCACAACCCGCGACATTCGCCGGCAACGAAGCGAGGATTGGTACGCAGACTACCAACGACTGGGACAAGTTCGCGTTCAGAGACACCTCCGTGGCGCCGGTTGCGCCGCAGCCCCCAGCGGCTCAACCCTTACAGCAGACGCAGTGGCTTCCGCAAGCGGATCCGTGGGCGGGCATGATGGACAACGGGATTGACGACTTCCTTGCCTCCTTGTCCGGCAGCAGCAACAACAACAACGTTGCACAAGAGAAGGACCAAGCAGACGATGATTTCAATGCCCAGATCCAGCAGATCCTCGGCGGCAACCTCTCGCCATCAGATCCGTTCAATCTGCCCGCGAACCCCTTCAGCCCGACAAACTACCTGAACATGTCGCCTGCGGGCACCTCGAATATGTCGCCAGCGGGCACTTCGAACCCGTCGAACGGTCCATCGCCGTTATCATCACTGTCCAACTCGGCATCGCCCGAATCAGCTGGATCTGTGCCGCAGCCGCCCAACGGCGATGTCATGAGCGGTTACAGCACGATCGGCCCGCACAAGGCCGAGTCGGAGCATATCTATGTCGTGGACGAGAATGGAAAGGTCATCAAGCCGTCCGAGCTCTGGGTCAGGATGGGCATGCAGCACGAGGTGGGTCCAATGGTTCGAGCCGGCAGAACTCTACTGACATCGCAGAGCAATCTTGAGCATCTACTCATCGATGACCTATGCGATATGATGCGGTCCAAGGCTACGTGTAAAGATGGTGCGTGTGCACAGTCTATGCTCCGAACACCTCTGACGTCCAGGCAAAGCCTACCTTGCCGCTTCGGAAGCCGAGAAGATGTTCAAGTACCCCAATGCTGACCCGGCGCATATCAAGAGGATGCAGGGGATCGAGCAACGCGCCGGAATTACAGAAGGCGCGTTCAGCTGTCCGCGGAAGTGAGTGTCATGGCGTGAGGCTCTTAGGGCGAGACGTTTGCAAGGGGCGTGTAGGGATCGTTCGGGTTTGATTGGGTTTGATCATTGTAGGACTTTCGATATAGGAGAAACAGATATCTCCGTGTGCAATAGTTTTTCGGATGTTTGCGCTTGTGTACATGTACGATAGGCTTACAATGCACCCCTTCGTCGCGCTTCAAGCCGTCCACGTTAGGTAAAAGCGCTTCACTTCTCGGGCTTGGCCCTTGGCATACTTTGAAGAGTAAGAGACGGAGGGCCAAGGGAGGAGAGGAAGGGGGGCGGGAGACGGGCTTGCGGACCCCGCTGTTGAGGGTCGGGTGGTCTATCCTGCGGATGGGCAACAAGGGCCATAACACAGAGTAAGGTCTCTATGCCGCAAGACCGTCCCGACTTCATCTGTCAGGCGCAAAGTGAGCTAGTGCTGCCATACGGCCCTGGTGCATCACCAAAGTGACCGGAGTTCGGACATCCGCCCATCTCCGCCGGTAGGTATCCTGTCTGGCTGCTTGCTGCATCGACATTTGTAAAGCGAGAACGCTCCTCTCGTCGAAGCTGGGGGAAGTGGATTCCGGCTAAAGATAGGACACGTCGTTCGAAAGCCTGGCCGAGCGGCGTCCACCCAGATGGCTAGGCAGCAAGGCCACGACTCGACGCCACCACCAGGCTGGCCAACGGGTGTGGTCTATCTCACGAAACCCCGCTTGTCCCCCACCTTTCCGGCGCCCCTCCAGCCCCTTCTGACCCCTTCCGCCTCTTCTTCCGGCAAAGCCGTCTCCAGGCCTGTTCCACACCCGGCACATCTCGCCATCAAAACAATCACGACTCCCGGCCATCCCGCCCAAGGCCAAGCGGGGCTCTTTGTCAAGAAGAAGATCGGCCCAAATGAGCTGCTCGTCCCGTACCTCGGCGTCGTTCACGCATCGTTCACGCGCGACCCGGACATTGGTCTCGAGGATGGTGCATCCTCACCCTCACCCTCACCCTCACCGGCGACTGGGCCTGACGAGCACGCCGAGAGCGACTACGACCTATCTCTCCTCCGGCTCTCTTCCGCCGACCCGAGGAACCCTTTCCCGGGGTATCATATCTCCATCGGCGTCGACGCGGCGCGCTGCGGTAATGCAGGAAGATTCGTCAACGACTATCGTGGGATTGGGACCGCTGCGAATGCAGAGTTCCGTCTGGGTCAGGCCGAGACTGGGGAGCTTAGAATGGAGATCTGGAGCCTGAAGAGCGGAGTGGGCAAGGGGGACGAGATCCTCGTCAGTTATGGGAAGGGCTGGTGGGGCGCTCGGAACGGGTCATAAGGGTCCGACACCGACACTGCGGCACCGCAACGTTATCATCGTGCATCTTGCAAATCGTCACAGTCGTTCAGTCCATGGACTTGGCCCACACGCCTACACGACCCACTCCCACCTCCACGCCTGGTCATCGTCGTCGTCGCTGGTCCGATGCCGCGGGGAGAATGGGTCCTTTGCACACTGTCGCCGCACCGCATGGAACACCTCGTCCTCCTTCGGCAACGTCACCTCATACCTCTGCGCAACATCATCCAGCAGCATCCCTGCGGTCAGCGACTTGCCTGGGCTTGCAGCCGTACCTTCGCGCTCGACGATCCCAATGACATCCCCAAAGAGCCATTCCATCCCCGCCTTGACCGACATGCGCTTATTCCGCGTGGGTGTCGTCATTCCTTGGCGAATGTCGGCGGGCTTGAGAATAGGCAGGGTGGACAGGCGATCGAGATGGGGTTCGAGAATGATTAGCTGAGTAGGGGACGCGCTGGGATGAGCCACGAGGAAGAGAATCGTGCTTCAGTACGAACCTGGGTCGGAGGGATGAGAAGTGCTCGCGGACCGCCTTGGCCGAAGCTGAGACTTCCATATAGTCGGAGAGAGATGTACTGCGATCAGTGGAACGTCGCTGTAGTCGAGGTGTTGCTGCTCACCTGCGCTTCCAGCTCCATGCGCCGGGCTCTTCGCGCTCAGTTTGTCCTGACGGGCGGTTCTCGTCTAGCTCTGCCTCTTCCATGAAAAGCTGCGCAAGGTCCCAGAGGATGATTAGTCCGGGTGGCCTTTCCAGGTATACCGCGTTCTCGGGGACTGGTTTGCTCTGCTCCCCTTCGGCGGTCGAGCCGAGGAGAGTAAGGAACAGCTTGAGATGGGCGACGGTCGGACACGCCCTGTCGTCAGCGAGTTCCGGCGTGCATACGACTGCAATCACCTCGTATCAACACGCTTGAGGCGGCTCAGCGTGCCAAATTCGCTTCCGTGTTCTCGCATGTAATCCTCATCGTCGTCCATCAACTCCTCCGTCCACGTCGCCCTGGATCCAGTGACGATCAATGCCCTTTCTCTCCGTGGTGCTGCGGTTCTTGACCTTCCATCCGACCCGGCCGGAGTGTACTCCGGCAGTTCAGATGATGCGATATAGTTGAGCGCGAGATGAAGTGGGCTGGTCGGTGGTAGAGGTCCCAAGAGAGCGAAAGAAGGGGAGGGAACGACGGCCGATGGTGCGTTGGGCGAAGGGGGAAAGAGTGCCGAGAGCGGGCTGGCGATATCACTGACACCCATCCCGGGACCGCCTATACAAATCTCAGGGCGGGAGGTGTTATAAACCCACGAACCAGCAAGGTCGATCGACGAAATCATGGCCGGAATCAGACTTGGTGGTCGACCTCCACCTGGGTGGAGACTGAGTCGGACACACCCGGACTGATCCGCCTGTCGGGCCGAAGTCAGGCCAAAGCCGATACAATACAAGCACGACATTCAGGTGTGAGCGTTGCTGTCTACCATCATCTACATTGCATCAATAAACATGGGAAGTGAGTCATTGTGGCAGTGACTTCGATGGATCCTTGCTCTCATGCGGCCGGGCGTGGAGAGGGATGTGGAACTAGGCCTGATCGCAGAAATTGTCCATATCGTGCTCTGGAAGCTCAAGGCGGCCGCGTCGGAAGAAGCTGCCAACGCGGCTAAGCAGGCCATCGCGGCGCTCAAGACCGTTCCGGGCCCCGAGCAGGTGAGGCTCGCGACTACGAGGAACAACGCTGCTGGTGCTGAGTAGTAGCTGCATCTCGGTCCGCCGGCCATCGATGCCCGAGCTAAGGGATTCAACTGGGGTGAGCAGCACTTGGTCATGACTTTTGCCCACTCACCCCCAGGATTGTACTCCACCTTTGCCGATCGAGCTGCGCTGGACAAGTATGCAGTGAGCGAAGAGCATGTCAAGGTGGTGACGGAAAACGTTAGGCCGAATGTTGACGGTACGTGCAGTGTGCTTTCCCTGATAACGGCAAGCTTATTCCAGACGTGATGGCCTACGACTTTGAGCTGGACGACTAGGCGTAAGAGGACAAAGAAATCATGAGAACATGCATGCGACTCATGACTTGACAGCTACTGTGCGCATGTGAACTCGCGTCCGCTGACTACGACTGTGAAACGACGAAGGGCCTATGACTCCTGTTTTGGCTCTCCTGTCCCGCTGATGCCACCCACGTCTGCACCCTCCTTCTGTTCGAGCGACATTGGCTCCAGCTCAGCTCCCACCCTCCACGCTCTAGTGACGCCTCCGCCGCACCTCAAACAGTCCCACTTTGGCGCCTCGTCCGCCGACGTCTCCTGCTTCTTCCCCTTGCGCGCCTGCTGCGTCTTGCCTACGCTTTGTGTCGCAGCGACTCCTTCCGCATGCCTCGCTAGTTCCGTTCCAATGCAGTAGTAGCACCACCGGCACCCTCCCCAGCAATCTGTCTGCGCAGGGATGAAGATCCTCTCCTCGTCTTCCCCTCCATCGAGGTCCACGGGCGGGAGCGCGATGGACGCGCTGGTTTCGGTACCTGGTATAGGCACCGGCGCGGTCGCTCTCTTGCGATGGCAGATGGGGCACGAAGATAAGGGCAAGTCGGCGAAGGGGCCGGAATGGGCGTCGCGGGAAGCCTTGTCGCCGGGTTTGAGAGGCGCTGGTTGCAATGCGATTGAGGTGTAGTCGACTGTCTTTGGGCGGGTGAGGAGCGCTCGTACAGCCGGTATGTATGTCGATGGGGCTAGAGAAGGCGGTAGGGTGGGGAGACGCGGTATCGCAAACATGAGGAATTCCTGCCGTCAGCGCAGACCCACAAGTAGGATTGCTGCTCACGGTGAAGGCCGTCCAGACGAGCTGCCGGTTCATGAACTCGTACGAGACCAGACGAGTGAGATGACCGGATGTCGGTATCAGACGCAATTGTAGAATGCGCATCAATAACGACGAGTATCTTCGCATCAGTCGGGATCGGCTTGAGGGTATCTGACAATGAGCGGCTCACCTCGAATCCACCAAGAACGCCGCCCAGCCCGCAAGTTCCCACGCCTTCGCAAAGTTCTCCGATGCGATGATCAGTCGCCATGCCTGTCTTCTCCAATCTCGTCGGGGGAGATCCGGCCACTGCTTGGAAAGTGCATACCGCCGGAGCCGAGTAAGGATATATGAGGGAAAGATTGGCGGATGCAGCAAGAGGTACAGCAGCAATCTTGTCCGCGTAGCTGTGCGTCAGATCTATCCAGATCATGAGTAGACGGACGCCTACGTCGAGAGCTCTTGGT